>Ga0268266_10000099_pt1 | contig 182294 bp, 149 predicted proteins | sample KBSS13metaG_FD_190356 | JGI IMG/M metagenome (GOLD analysis project Ga0268266, IMG submission 190356) | Switchgrass rhizosphere microbial communities from Kellogg Biological Station, Michigan, USA - KBS S1-3 metaG (SPAdes) (version 2) | ecosystem: Host-associated > Plants > Roots >...
TCTGCCAGCCAGGGGTGGGTGGCGAGGGAGAGGCGCCCGGTCAGGGAGAGGCCCTCGCCCTGGGGGTCTTCGATCACGGCGCTAAGCAAGGGGTGGGAGGGGTTGCCCTGGCCCAGGGAGCCGGCGTCGGTGAGGCCAGCGCTCGCCGAGATCCAGAAGCGTTCGCGCTGGAAGGGGTAGGTGGGCAGCTTCACCGCCTTGGCGCCGCTGCCGGCGAAGAAGGCGCTCCACTCGAGCTTTGCTCCTGAGGCATGGGCGCCGGCGATCGCTGCGATCAGGGCCTCCGGCTCGGGGCGACCCTCGCGCAGGGCTGGGATCAGGGCGGGTTCTTGATCGGCCAAGCACTCGGCGGCGATCGCGCAGAGGGCGCCGCCGGGGCCGATCTCCAGGTAGGTGGTGGCGCCTTGCTCTCTCAGGGTCGCGATCGCCTCGCCAAAGCGCACCGGCTCACGCACCTGGGCGACCCAGTAGGCGGGGTCGGTTGCTTGCTCGGTGCTCAGGGGCTCGCCGCTCTTGCCCGAGGCGATTGGGATCTGGGGTTGGTTGTAGGTGAGGGATTGGGCGAGCTCTGAGAAGGCCTCGAGCATCGGCTCCATCAGGGGGGAGTGGAAGGCGTGGGAGACGGCGAGGCGCTTGGTCTTTCGGCCTTGCTCTTGCCAGTGGGCTTGGGCTTGGTCGATCGCCTGCTCTTTGCCGGAGAGGACGATCGAGTTGGGGGCGTTGATCGCCGCGATCGCCAGCTCTGTCTCTTTGCCGACGATCGACTCCTGAGCCTCTTGCTCTGTGGCCTCGATCGCCACCATCGCCCCACCAGGGGGAAGCGCTCCCATCAGCTTGCCCCTGGCGGCGATCAGCTTGGCGGCGTCTTGGAGTGAGAAGACCCCGGCGACATGGGCGGCGCTGATCTCCCCGATCGAGTGGCCGGCCAACAAGTCTGGCCTCAGCCCGAGTGACTCCAAGAGGCGATAGAGCGCCAGCTCGGTGGCAAAGAGGGCCGGTTGGGCGTAGGTGGTGTGGTCCAGGAGCGCTGCCTCGGGGGTATCGGGCTCGGCGAAGAGCAGCTCCTTCAAGGACCGATCCATCAGCGGGTCGAGCTCGGCGCAGACCTCATCCAGGGCCTTGGCGTAGGTGGAATGGGACTCGTAGAGCTCTTGGCCCATGCCTGCCCGCTGGGAGCCCTGGCCGGTGAAGAGGTAGGCGAGGCGGCCCGACCTGGCGGTGGTGGTGATCGTGTTGGCTGAAGGTGCTCCTTCGGCGATCGCCTCCAAGGCACCCAGCAGTTGCTCGCGATCTTCTCCCAGAGCTACGGCGCGGTGCTCCAGGGCAGCCCTTGTGGTGGCAAGCGAATAGGCGATGTCGGTGGGGTCGAGCTCGGGGTTGGCTTCGAGGTGAGAGGCGAGACGCTGGGCCGACTCGCGCAGGGCGGGCTCGGATTTGGCCGAGACGATGAGTGGGGTTGGGCCGGGGAGGGAGACCGTCTCCCCTGCCTGCATCGGGGCCGTTCCCTCTTCCAAGATCAGGTGGGCGTTGGTGCCGCTGACGCCAAACGAAGAGACCGCCGCCCGCCGTGGGTGCCCATTGGGCTCCCAGGGCTCGGGCTCCCTCAACAGCTCGATCTCCCCCGCCTCCCAATCGACCTTCGAGGAAGGGGCATCGACGTGAAGCGTCTTTGGCAAGACGCCCTCGCGCATCGCCATCACCGTCTTGATCACCCCGGCGACGCCGGCAGCCCCCTGGGCATGGCCGATGTTGGACTTGACCGAGCCCAGCTTCAGCGGGCGCTCGCGCTCTTGGCCGTAGGTGGCGAGCAGCGCCCCCGCCTCGATCGGGTCGCCGAGGGTGGTGCCGGTGCCGTGCGCCTCGACCGCGTCGATGTCTTGGGGGCTGAGGCGGGCGTTGGCCAAGGCCTGGCGGATCACCCGCTCCTGCGAGGGGCCATTGGGGGCGGTCAGCCCGTTGGAGGCGCCGTCCTGGTTGACGGCGGAGCCGCGGATCGTGGCCAGGATCGGGTGGCCGTTTGCCTCGGCATCGGAAAGCCGCTCCAAGACAAGCGCCCCGACGCCCTCCGCCCAGCCGACGCCGTCGGCCGCCTCGGCGAAGGACTTGCAGCGCCCGTCGGGCGCGAGCCCGCGCTGGCGCGAGAACTCGGTGAAAGCGCTGGGGGTGGCGAGGACCGTGACCCCGCCCGCTAGCGCCAGCGAGCACTCGCCTCCCCGCAGCGCCCCCGCGGCGAGGTGCATCGCCACCAGCGAGGAGGAGCAGGCGGTGTCGATCGTCATCGCCGGGCCCTCGAGGCCGAGGGTATAGGCGACGCGGCCGGAGATGATGCTGCCCGACATGCCCGTGGCCATGTAGCCCTCGAGCTCGAGCGGGGGCGTGCTGCCGTTCGCGTAGTCGTGATGCATCACCCCGGCAAAGACCCCAGCGGAGGAGCCACGCAGGGAGGCCGGGTCTACACCCGCGTCCTCCAGCGCCTCCCAGCCGGCTTCCAGCAGCAGCCGCTGCTGCGGATCCATCGCTGTCGCCTCGCGCCGGCCGATCCCGAAGAAGTCGGCGTCGAAGTGGCCCGGGGCCTCGAGGAAGCCGCCCTCCCGCGTGTAGCTGGTGCCCTGTCGCTCGGGGTCGGGGTCATAGAGGCGCTCCAGGTTCCAGCCGCGATCGGTGGGGAAGCCGGCGATCGCGTCACGGCCCTCGGTCACGAGCTTCCAGAGACCCTCGGGGGAGTCAACCCCGCCGGGATAGCGGCAGCTCATGCCGACGATCGCGATCGGCTCGTCCGTCGCCTGGGCCCTGACCGCGACTCGCGTCGCCATCCCCCCCGCGCTCGTCTCGGCCAGCAGGTACCCGGCCAGCGCCGTAGCGTTCGGGTAGTCGAAGACGATGGTTGGCGCCAGCTGCAGCCCGGTGCTCGCGCCGAGCCGGTTGCGCAGCTCGACCGCGGCGAGCGAGTCGAAGCCCAGGTCATTGAAGGCGCGCTCGGAATCGACGGCATCACCCGAGCTGTGCCCTAGTACCGCCGCGACCTCTGCCCTGACCAGCTCGAGCACGTGAGCCTCGTGCTCGGCCTCGGACAGATCGGCGAGCTTGGCGCCGAGGAAGCCAGTGGCAGCCTGGCGGCGCCGGGCCGGAAGGCGGACGATCCCGCGCAGGATCGAGGGCAGGATCCCGGCGGCGGCGCGGGCGCGAAGGGCGGCGCGATCGAGGGGGATCGCCAAGGCAAGGAGAGCCTCGGCGGCAAGCGCCTGGTCGAAGAGCTCGAGCCCCCGCTCGTCTGAGAGCAGCTCGATACCCGAGCGCCGTATCCGGGCTAGATCGGCGGCGCCGAGCTTGGCGCCCATGCCGCTCTCCCAGAGGCCCCAGGCGATCGAGGTCGCCGGCAGCCCTTCAGCCCGGCGCCGCGCGGCGAGCGCGTCGAGGTAGGCGTTGGCGGCGGCGTAGTTGCCCTGGCCGGGGCCGCCGAGGGTGGCGGCGATCGAGGAGAAGAGGACGAAGGCCGAGAGCTCCATCTCGGCGGTCAACTCGTGCAGGTGCCAGGCGGCATCCACCTTGGGGCCGAAGACGCGCTCGACCTGACCCGGATCCAGCGACTCGATCGTGGCGTCGTCGAGGGCGCCGGCGGCATGGACGACGGCGCCGAGCGGATGCTCGTCGGGGATCGAGGCGAGCAGCTCCTCGAGCTGGCCTTTCTCGGCGACGTCGCAGGAGGCGATCGTGATGCTTGCGCCGAGACCCTCCAGGTCTGCGACAAGCTCCTTCGCCCCCTCCGCCTTCTCGCCGCTACGGCTCGCGAGCAGCAGGTGGCGGGCGCCGTGCTCGGCGGCGAGGTGGCGGGCAACGAGGGCGCCGAGGCCGCTGGTACCGCCGGTGAGCAGGACGGTGTCCTCAGGGTCGAAGAGCGGCGCCCGTTCCTCTCTCTCGGCGAGCGGCGGGACGGCTCCGACCCGCGGCGCCAACGCCACCCCTTCGCGCAGGGCGATCTGCGGCTCCTCTTCAACAGCCAGGGCCGCGTGCAGGGCATCAAGGGAGGCCTCAGTCCCGTCGCTGTCGACCAAGAGGAAGCGGCCGGGATGCTCGGTCTGTGCCGAGCGAACCAGGCCCCAGAGCGCCGCCGCTGCGGGGTCAGCCGACTCGCCCTCGGCGGCGGCGATCGCCCCCTCGGTGAGAATCGCCAGGACCGCGGTGGAGTCCTCATTGGCAAGGTGGGCTTGAAGAGCGGCAAGGGCCTGCTCGGTGAGCGCCCGAGCGGCCTCGGCGGGCTCAGGATCGGGCTGGGGGCGCCAGAGCTCGGGCTCGACTCCTGCCTCGGCTGGTGACTCGGGCAGGGGGACCTCGCTCCAGCGCACTTCGAGCAGGCCATCGCTGTGCTTTGTGCTCCGTAGTTGAGCGGGGTCGAGCGGCCGCAGGGCCAAAGCGCCAACGGTGGCGATCGGCGCTCCGCTTCCGTCAGCAAGCACTAGTGAGATTCCGTCCTTGCCTGTGGGCGTGATCGCCACTCGCAGCGTCGCGGCGCCCGCGGCGCGCAGAGACACCTCGGACCAGGCGAAGGGCAGCTTGGGGGCTTGACCCTCGATGTCGGTCCCGAGGACAGCGGCATGAAGGGCGGCGTCGAGCAGGGCGGGGTGAATCCCGAAATGCCGGGCCTGTTGGGAGCGCTCCTCATCGAGGGAGACCTCGGCATAGATCGTCTCGCCCTCGCGCCAGGCCGCCCCCACTCCCTGGAAGGCCGGCCCGTATTCGAGACCGAGGTCGGCGAGACCCTCATAGAGCTCGGTGACGTCGAGCGGCTCGGCTCCCTCGGGGGGCCAGGTGCCCAGCGACGCGGGCGCGGGCGGAGCCGCTGGGGTGAGAGTGCCGGTGGCGTGGCAGGTCCACTCCCCCGCTTCGGCTTCCTCGTCAGATGCCTCCGGGCGGGAGTAGATCGAGATCTCGCGGTCGCCTTGATCGTCAGGAGCCGCGACAGAGACCTGGATCTGAGCGGCGCCCTGCCCGGTGAGGATCAGCGGGGCCTGCAGGGTGAGCTCTTGAATCGACTCCGCCCCGACCTCCTCCGCGGCCCGGAGCGCCAGCTCGACAAAGGCCGTGCCGGGGAGCAAGACGGTGCCGGCGACAGCGTGATCTGCCAGCCAGGGGTGGGTGGCGAGGGAGAGGCGCCCGGTCAGGGAGAGGCCCTCGCCCTGGGGGTCTTCGATCACGGCGCTAAGCAAGGGGTGGGAGGGGTTGCCCTGGCCCAGGGAGCCGGCGTCGGTGAGGCCAGCGCTCGCCGAGATCCAGAAGCGTTCGCGCTGGAAGGGGTAGGTGGGCAGCTTCACCGCCTTGGCGCCGCTGCCGGCGAAGAAGGCGCTCCACTCGAGCTTTGCTCCTGAGGCATGGGCGCCGGCGATCGCTGCGATCAGGGCCTCCGGCTCGGGGCGACCCTCGCGCAGGGCTGGGATCAGGGCGGGTTCTTGATCGGCCAAGCACTCGGCGGCGATCGCGCAGAGGGCGCCGCCGGGGCCGATCTCCAGGTAGGTGGTGGCGCCTTGCTCTCTCAGGGTCGCGATCGCCTCGCCAAAGCGCACCGGCTCACGCACCTGGGCGACCCAGTAGGCGGGGTCGGTTGCTTGCTCGGTGCTCAGGGGCTCGCCGCTCTTGCCCGAGGCGATTGGGATCTGGGGTTGGTTGTAGGTGAGGGATTGGGCGAGCTCTGAGAAGGCCTCGAGCATCGGCTCCATCAGGGGGGAGTGGAAGGCGTGGGAGACGGCGAGGCGCTTGGTCTTTCGGCCTTGCTCTTGCCAGTGGGCTTGGGCTTGGTCGATCGCCTGCTCTTTGCCGGAGAGGACGATCGAGTTGGGGGCGTTGATCGCCGCGATCGCCAGCTCTGTCTCTTTGCCGACGATCGACTCCTGAGCCTCTTGCTCTGTGGCCTCGATCGCCACCATCGCCCCACCAGGGGGAAGCGCTCCCATCAGCTTGCCCCTGGCGGCGATCAGCTTGGCGGCGTCTTGGAGTGAGAAGACCCCGGCGACATGGGCGGCGCTGATCTCCCCGATCGAGTGGCCGGCCAACAAGTCTGGCCTCAGCCCGAGTGACTCCAAGAGGCGATAGAGCGCCAGCTCGGTGGCAAAGAGGGCCGGTTGGGCATAGGTGGTGTGGTCCAGGAGCGCTGCCTCGGGGGAGCCGGGTTCGGCGAAGAGCAGCTCCTTCAAGGACCGATCCATCAGGGGATCGAGCTCGGCGCAGACCTCATCCAGTGCCTTGGCGTAGGCGGGGTAGGCCTCGTAGAGCTCTTGACCCATGCCTGCCCGCTGGGAGCCCTGGCCGGTGAAGAGGTAGGCGAGGCGACCTGACTTGGCGGTGGTGGTGATCGTGTTGGCTGAGGGCGCTCCTTCGGCGATGGCCTCCAAGGCACCCAGCAGCTGCTCGCGATCCCCTCCCAGGGCCACGGCGCGGTGCTCCAGGGCAGCCCTTGTGGTGGCGAGGGAGAAGGCGACGTCGGTGGGGTCGAGCTCGGGGTTGGCTTCGAGGTGAGAGGCGAGGCGCTGGGCCGACTCGCGCAGGGCGGGCTCGGATTTGGCCGAGACGATGAGGGGGGTTGGGCCGGGGAGGGAGACCGTCTCCCCTGCCTGCATCGGGGCCGTTCCCTCCTCCAAGATCAAGTGGGCGTTGGTGCCGCTGACGCCGAACGAAGAGACCCCCGCCCGCCGGGGGTGCCCATTGGGCTCCCATGCCTCGGGCTCCCTCAACAGCTCGATCTTCCCCGCCTCCCAATCGACCTTCGAGGAAGGGGCATCGACGTGAAGCGTCTTTGGCAAGACGCCCTCGCGCATCGCCATCACCGTCTTGATCACCCCGGCGACGCCGGCAGCTCCCTGGGCATGGCCGATGTTGGACTTGACCGAGCCCAGCTTCAGCGGGCGCTCGCGATCTTGGCCGTAGGTGGCCAAAAGCGCTCCCGCCTCGATCGGGTCACCGAGAGTAGTGCCGGTGCCGTGGGCCTCGACCGCGTCGATCTCTTGGGGGCTGAGGCGGGCGTTGGCCAAGGCCTGGCGGATCACCCGCTCCTGCGAGGGGCCATTGGGGGCGGTCAGCCCGTTGGAGGCGCCGTCCTGGTTGACGGCGGAGCCGCGGATCGTCGCCAGGATCGGGTGGCCGTTTGCCTCGGCGTCGGAGAGCCGCTCCAAGACGAGCACCCCGACGCCCTCCGCCCAGCCGACTCCGTCGGCCGCCTCGGCGAAGGACTTGCAGCGCCCGTCGGGCGCGAGCCCGCGCTGGCGCGAGAACTCGGTGAAGATGGTCGGGCTGGCGAGGACTGTCACTCCGCCCGCCAGCGCCAGCGAGCACTCGCCTCCCCGCAGCGCCCCCGCAGCGAGGTGCATCGCCACCAGCGAGGACGAACAGGCGGTGTCGATCGTCATCGCCGGGCCCTCGAGGCCGAGGGTATAGGCGACGCGGCCGGAGATGATGCTGGTCGAGCCACCGGTGGCGAGGTAACCCTCCAACTCCCGGTTGGAAGCTTGGGCCAGGTTGTAGTCCTGAGAGCTGATGCCGGCGAAGACGCCGGCCCGACTGCCGCGCAGCGAGCGGGGGTCGACGCCCGCGTCCTCCAGCGCCTCCCAGCCGGCTTCCAGCAGCAGCCGCTGCTGCGGATCCATCGCCGTCGCCTCGCGGGGGGCAATGCCGAAGAACTCGGCGTCGAAATCTCCGGCGCCAGCCATGAACCCGCCCTCCCGCGCGTAGCTCGTGCCCGGGGTATCGGGGTGGGGGTCATAGAGACGCTCCAGGTCCCAGCCACGATCGGTGGGGAAGCCGTCGATCGCGTCACGGCCCTCGGTCACGAGCTTCCAGAGACCCTCGGGGGAACCGACGCCACCGGGATAGCGGCAGCTCATGCCAACGATCGCGATCGGCTCGCGCTTGCGGTCCTCAACCTCGCCGAGCCGTCGCTGCGCCTTGTCCAGGTCGGAGGTGGCGCGCTTCAGGTAGTCGCGAAGCCGTGCTTCGTTCGTCGTCTCCCCCGCCTTGCTCATATGCGCCCCAACTTCTTGTCGAGCAGCTCGAACATCTCCTCGTCGGAGGCATCAGCGAGGTCGGCGTCCTGCTCGCCGTCGATGCCGGCCAGCAGTGCCCGCAGGCGCGCGGCGGCTTCCTCGCGCCGAGCGTCTGACTCGAGCCCAGCCAGCATCGCCTCCAAACGGTCGAATCCCGAGGCCAGCGAGCCTTCCTCGCCGCCGTCCCCGCCTGAGTCCGAGGGCCCCGCGAGCGCGTGAATCTGCTCCGCCAGCGCCGCCGGGCTCGGGTAGTCGAAGACCACCGTCGCGGGCAGGCGCAGGCCGGTGGCGCCCTTCAGCCGGTTGCGCAGCTCGACCGCCGCGAGCGAGTCGAAGCCCAGATCCTTGAAGGCGCGCTCGGGATCGATCTCCTCAGCGGAGCCATGGCCCAGCACAGCCGCGACCTCGGCTCTGACCAGCTCCAGGACGAAGGCCTCGCGCTCCGCCTCGGGCAGGGCGGCGAGCCTGGTGCTCAGCGAGACACCGCCGGCCGAACGCCGCCGCGAGGGCGTACGCACCAGGCCGTGCAGGATCGCCGGCAGGATCCCGGCGGCCGCCTGGCCCTGCAGGCCGGCACGATCGAGGGGCACGGCCAGCATCTGGGGAAGCTCGGAGACGAGCGCCTGGTCGAAGAAGGCGAGGCCCTGCTCGTCGGAGAGCGCGACGATCCCCGAGCGCCGCATTCGTGCCAGGTCGGCCTCGCCGAGCTGGGAGGTCATGCCGCTGGCCTGCGGCCACAGCCCCCAGGCGATCGAGGTGCCTGGGAGGCCATCGGCACGGCGTCGAGTGGCGAGCGCGTCGAGGAAGGAATTGGCCGCGGCGTAGTTGCCCTGGCCGGGGCCGCCGAGGGTGGCGGCGATCGAGGAGAAGAAGACGAACGCGGAGAGGTCCAGATCCGTGGTCAGCTCGTGCAGGTGCCAGGCGGCATCCACCTTGGGGGCGAAGACGCGCTCGACCAGCGCGGGATCGAGCGAGTCGATCGTGGCGTCGGCAAGCACTCCCGCCGTGTGGATCACGGCGCCCAGCGGGTGCTCACCGGGGATCGAGGCGAGCAGCTCTTCGAGCCCGTCTCTCTCGGCGACGTCGCAGGCGGTGATCTGGACCGCGGCGCCGAGACCCCGCAGCTCCTCCCTGAGCTCCTTTGCCCCCTCCGCCTTCTCGCCGCTGCGGCTCGCCAGCAGCAGCTGGCGGGCGCCGTGCTCGGCGACGAGATGGCGGGCGACGAGCGCGCCGAGACCACCGGTCCCGCCGGTGATCAGAACCGTCCGCTCGGGGTCGAGCGGGCGAGGGATCTCGAGCACGATCTTGCCGACGTTCTTGCCCTCCCTGAGGTGGCGGAAGGCCGCCCGGGCGTCGCGCACGTCCCAGCCGGTTATCGGCGAGTGGTGCAGGGCACCGCTCTCGAACAGCCCGGTGATTTGGCCGAGCATCTCCCCCATCTGCCCGGGCTCCATGTCGACGATGTCGTAGGCGAGGTAGGAAACGCCCGGGAACTCGGCCGCGACCCGCTCGGCGTCGCGGACGTCCGTCTTGCCCATCTCGAGGAAGCGCCCGCCGCGGGGCAGCAGCCCGAGCGAGGCGTCGGCGAACTCTCCCGCCAGGGAGTTGAGGACCACATCCATGCCCTCGCCCGCAGTGGCGTCGAGGAACTTCTGCTTGAACTCGAGCTCGCGCGAAGAGGCGATGTGGTCCTCGTCGACGCCGAGCCCGCGCAGCACCTCCCACTTGGAGGGGCTGGCGGTGGCGAAGACCTCGGCGCCAAGGTGCTTGGCGAGCCCGATCGCCGCCAGGCCGACGCCACCGGCCCCGGCGTGGATCAGGATCCTCTCGCCGGGTTTTAGATCGGCGAGGTCGACCAGCCCGTAGAAAGCGGTCAAAAAGACGATCGGCACCGCGGCTGCCTGCTCGAAGCTCCAGTCATCGGGCATCCGCACAAGGGGCCCGCCCTCGCCCACGACAAGTGGCGCCACGCCGCCCTTGACCGTCCCCATCACGCGATCTCCCACCTTCAGGTGGCTCACCTCGGAGCCAACCTCGGCGACCACGCCGGCGACCTCGCCGCCGATTACTCCCGCCCCGGGCACGGCGTAGGAAAGGGTCGCGAGGACATCGCGGAAGTTGAGGCCCGCGGCGCGCACCGAGACCCTCACCTCAGCGGGAGCAAGTGGCTCGCGAGCACGGGGGTTAGAGATCAGGGCGAGGCCGTCAATCGATCCCGGTTCAAGCGAGTCCAAGCGCCAGGCCCCCGCGGGCGGAAGCAGCAAGCCGCCCCGGCCGAGGGCGGGGGCGACCCGCGGCGCCAGCGCCACACCCTCGCGCAGGGCGAGCTGGGGCTCGTCCTCGAGCGCGGCGGCGGCGGGCAGGGAAGCGAGGGAGGCCTCCGAGCCATCGCAGTCGATCAGCGAAACGCGACCGGGGTGCTCGGACTGAGCTGAGCGCAGCAGCCCCCAGAGAGCAGCAGCGACCGGATCGGGTGACTCCTCGGCGGCGGCGGCGACCGCGCCCGTGGTGAGCACCACCAGGCGCGAGCTGGCGAGGTCCTCGGCGGCCAGCCAGCGCTGGATCAAGCGCAGCCCCGCCTCAACGGCTGCGCGGGCGCGCTGGGCGGAGTCGGCGGAGCGGTCTGCCGAGTCCGGCTCGAAGAGCACCGCCTCGGGGACGGATGCACCCGCCTCGATCGCCGCGTGCAGGGGAGCCAGATCATCGCCCTCGAGCACGAACGGGGGCTCGGCTCCGCCCTCCAACTCAACCTCGGCCCACTCGACCGCCAGCAGCGGGTCGGGGCGCCGGGCGGCTCCCGCCAGCGCGCCGGTATCGACCGGGCGCAGGGTCAGCGAGCCAACCCGCGCCACCGTTTCGCCACTCTCGTCGGCGATCAGGATCGAGGTCCCGTCCTCGCCCTCGGGACCGAGCTTCACCCGCAGTCGCTTTGCGCCGGTGCGATAGATCGAGACGTCGCCCCAGGTAAAGGGCAGCTTCGGACCTTGACCAGATCCCTCCTCGGCATCGGCCGACTCGAGGACCCCGGCGTGGAAGGCGGCGTCCAGCAGGGCCGGGTGGATGGCGAAGCGCCCGGCCTGCTCGTCCTGCTCCTCAGCGAGCGAGACCTCGGCGCAGACGACGTCCCCAATGCGCCAGGCGGAGGTCAGGCCCTGGAAGGCGGGGCCGTACTCGAAGCCATGCTCGGCAAGGCGGTCGTAGAGGAACTCGACCTCAATCGGCTCGGCGCCCTCGGGGGGCCACGAGCCCAACGCCTCGGGGGCATCGGGGGCCCGCGGTGAGAGGACGCCCTCGGCGTGGCGAGTCCACTCCGCTTCGCCTTCGCCGGCGGCCTCGCGGCGGGAGTGGATTGAGATCTCGCGCCGGCCTTCCTCGCCCGGGCCCGAGACCAACACCTGGATCTGCACGGCGCCCTGCCCGGGGAGAACCAGCGGCGCCCCCAGGGTGAGCTCCTCAAGCAGCTCGCAATCGACCTCTTCCCCCGCCCTCAGCGCCAGCTCGACAAAGGCCGTGCCGGGCAGCAGGACAACGCCGCCGACTGCGTGATCGGCGATCCACGGGTGGGTCTGCAGCGAGACGCGGCCGGTGAGCAACGTCTGCTCGCCGTCGGCGAGCGTGACGGCGGCCCCAAGCAGGGGGTGCTGGGCGGAGCTCTGCCCAATCGTGGCCGGGTCTCCGCTGGCGGCGCCCGAGGCGTGCCAAAAGCGCTTCCTTTGGAACGGATAGGTCGGCAAGGGCACCGCCTTGGCGCCGCTGCCCTTAAAGACGGATGCCCAATCGACCCCGACGCCGTTGGCGTGGGCTTCTGCCAAAGACAGGGAGAAGCGCCCCGTGCCGCCGTCATCGCGGCGCAGGGTCTCCAGCACCATCGCCTCATCCACTGCCTCGGGGAAGGCGTCGATCGTTTCCTGCAGGCCAAAGCCCAGCACCGGGTGCGGTGAGACCTCGATGAAGGCGCGCTGGCCTTGCTCGAGTAGGGAGGCCAAGACGGGCGCCAAGCGCACCGTCTGGCGCAGGTTGCGATACCAGTACTCAGGGCCGAGCTCGGCGGTGTCGAGCAGCTCACCGGTGACTGTGGAGTGGAAGGGAACCTCGCCGCTTGTGGGGGAGATCGGCTCAAATGCCGCCAAGAGCTCCTCTCGAAGGTCCTCGATCTGGGCTGAGTGGGCGGCGTAGTCGACGGCAACCAGTTGGGCTCTGACGTCGTCCTCAAGACAAGTTGCCTGTAGTTCGGCCAGCGGCTCGGGATCACCGGAGACGACGAGCGAGGCGGGGCCGTTGATCGCGGCAAGGGAGAGTCGCTCGCCGAAGGGCTCAAGGCGAGGCCCGAGCTCCTCGGGGGAAAGTGAGACCGCGAGCATCCCCCCCTTGCCGGCCAGCTTGGCCATCGCCTTGCCGCGCAGGGCAATGATCCGGGCGGCGTCCTCTAGTGAGAGCCCGCCGGCGATGTGGGCGGCGGCGATCTCCCCCTGGGAGTGGCCGACGAGGACCGAGGGGCGCACGCCTGAGTCCTGCCAGAGCCTTGCCAGGGAGACCATCGTCGCGAAGAGGGCGGGCTGGACGATGTCGAGGCGATCGAGCCAGCTCGCTTGTTGATCGCGAAGCACCTCCTCCAGCGACCAATCAACGAAGGGTGAAAGTGCCTCTTCGCACTCGCGCATGTGGCGGGCAAAGGCCGGCGAGGAGTCCAATAGCTCCAGTGCCATGCCAGCGTGCTGGGCACCCTGGCCGCCGAAGAGGAAGGCGGGGCCCTGGGTGGCGCGGGCGTTGCCTTTGGCCAGGCCCGAGGCGTCCCTCCCCGCGGCAAGGGCGCCGAGGACCTCCAGCAGCTGCTCGCGATCCTCTGCCAGCGCGACGGCGCGTTGCTCAAAGGCAGCCCTGGTCGTGGCCAGGGAGTAGGCGAGGTCGATTGGCTCCAGTTCGGGGTTGGCCTGTAGGTGGGAGATCAGGCGCTCTGCTTGGGCGCGCAGGGCGGGCTCTGATTTGGCCGAGAGGGCGAAGGGGATTGGGCCGGGGAGAAGCGCTGCCCCAGCGCGATCGGAGTCCTTGAAGGAGGAGCCCGTGCCCGTGCCGGGGGTCCCGGTTCCGTACCCGGACGCGGGCCCCTCCTCCAAGATCAGGTGGGCGTTGGTGCCGCTTGCCCCAAAGGAGGAGACCGCAGCCCTACGCGGTCTCCCGTTTGGCTCCCAAGCTTCTGCCTCACGCAAGAGCTCGATCTGTCCCGCCTCCCAATCGACCTTGGAGGAGGGTGCATCAACGTGCAGGGTCTTTGGCAGCACCCCTTCGCGCATCGCCAGGACCGTCTTGATCACCCCGGCCACCCCGGCGGCGGCTTGGGTATGGCCGATGTTGGACTTGATCGAGCCGAGCATCAACGGCGCCTCGCGGTCCTGGCCATAGGTGGCCAGGAGGGCTCCAGCCTCGATCGGGTCACCGAGGGTGGTGCCGGTGCCGTGGGCCTCTACTGCGTCGACGTCTTGGGGCTGCAACCCGGCGTTTGCCAGGGCCTGGCGGATCACCCGCTCCTGGGAGGGGCCGTTGGGGGCGGTGAGCCCGTTGGAGGCGCCGTCTTGGTTCACCGCCGAGCCCTTGATCACGGCCAGGACGGGGTGGCCGTTTGCCTCGGCATCGGAGAGGCGCTCGAGGGCCAGGACGCCGACTCCCTCGGCCCAGCCGGTGCCGTCCGCTGCCTCAGAGAAGGGCTTGCAGCGCCCGTCGGGGGCGAGGCCGCGCTGGCGCGAGAAGAGGATCAGCATCCCAGGCGTCGAGAGGACCGTCACCCCGCCGGCAAGCGCCATCGAGCACTCCCCTCCCCGCAGCGCCTGCGCCGCGAGATGGAGGGAAACCAGCGAGGAGGAGCAGGCGGTGTCGACGTTCATCGTCGGCCCCTCGAGGCCGAGGGTGTAGGAGACGCGACCGGAGACGATGCTGCCGGACATGCCGGAGCTGACGCCCTCTTCGGCGAACCCGTAGTCCTGGTACATCACTCCCGCGAAGACGCCGGTCTGGCTGCCGCGCAGCGAATTGGGATCGATGCCGGCGTCCTCCAGCGCCTCCCAGCTGGCTTCCAGCAAGAGCCGCTCCTGCGGGTCCATCACGGTCGCCTCGCGGGGGCTGATCCCGAAGAAATCGGGATCGAACTCGGCCGCATCGGGCATGAAGCCCCCCTCGCGGGTATAGCTGGTGCCGGGATGGTCGGGATCGGGGTGATAGAGGCGGTCGAGGTCCCAGCCGCGATCGTCGGGAAACTCCGAGATCGCGTCGCGGCCCTCGGCGAGCAGGCGCCAGAGCCCAGCGGGCGAATCGACACCGCCCGGGTAGCGGCAGCTCATGCCGACGATCGCGATCGGCTCCTCGACGGCTCGCGCCTTGATCACGGCCCTGCGCGAGGCCGCGCTCTCCGTCGCCTCGGCGAGTAGGTGTGCTGCCAGCGCCTTCGCGGTCGGATGGTCGAAGACCAGCGTCGGTGGCAGGCGAAGCCCGGTCGAGGCTCCCAGGCGGTTGCGCAGCTCGACCGCTGCCAGCGAGTCGAAACCCAGATCCTTGAAGGCGCGCGCAGGCTCGATCTCGGCGGCCGAGTCGTGACCCAGGACAGCGGCCGCCTGCGCCCGAACGAGATCGAGGACGAAGGCCTCGCGCTTCTCCTCCGGCAGCTCGGCCAGGCGCTCCGCCAGCGAGCCGGCCTGGCGTCGGGAGCGGATCGGAACGTGAACGGCTCCGCGCAGGATCGCCGGCAGGGTGCCCGTCATCGCCTGGGCCCGAAGGGCGCCGATGTCGAAGACGACCGGCGCCGTCAGGGGGTCCCCCAGGGCCAGGGCGGCGTCGAAGAGCTCCAGGCCGCGCTCGGGCGCCATCAACATGAAGCCCAGCCGTGCCCGCATCTGGCGCATCACGTCTTCGCGATGGGATCCGGTCAGCTCGGCCCCCATGCCACCCTCCTGATCCCAGCTGCCCCAGGCCAGGGACATCGCCGGCAGCCCCTGGGCACGGCGCAGAGCGGCAAGCGCGTCGAGGAAGGCGTTGGCCGCGGCGTAGTTGGCCTGGGCGGCGCCGCCCAGCAGCCCGGCGGCGGAGGAAAAGAGGAGGAAATGGGAGAGCTCCATGTCCGCGGTCAGCTCGTGCAGGTGCCAGGCGGCATCGACCTTCGGCCGCATCACCCGCTCCAACCGGTCCGGATCGAGCGACTCGAGCACGCTGTCGTCGAGCACCCCGGCGGAGTGGATCACGGCGCCCAATGGGTGCCCGGCGGGAATCGAATCGAGAAGCGCCTCGACCTGCCCACTGTCGGATGCGTCACAGGCCGCCACGGTCACCTCGGCACCGAGGCGCTCCAGCCTCGCTCTCAGCTCGGCCGCGCCGTCGGCGTCTTCGCCCCGGCGACTGACGAGCAGCAGGTGGCCGGCGCCGTGGTCGGTGACCAGGTGCTCGGCGATGCGGGCGCCGAGGCCGCCGGTGCCGCCGGTGATCAAGACCGTCGAGCTCGGGTCGAGCGCAGTGGGCGCGTCGTCCTCGCCGAGACCCGTCGCCGAGACCAGCCGGGCCGCCAGCATCGACCCCTGCCGCACGGCGAGCTGCGGCTCCTCGGCTGCCGCGGCCAGCGCGCCGGGCAAGGCGAGAAGGGAAGCCTCCGCTCGATCGAGGTCGATCAAGGCGAAGCGACCGGGGTGCTCCGAGCAGGCCGAGCGCAGCAGGCCGGGCAGCGGCGCGGCGATGAGATCGGCATCGCGGTCCGGCTCTCCGGCGGCGCCAAGCGCCCGCTGCGTGAGGAAGACCAGCCGCGATCCGGCCAGGGGCTCCGCAGCGAGCCAGGCCTGGACCAGGTCAAGGGCCCGGGCGGTCCAGGCGCGTGCCGCGGCAGGCAGGCCGGGGTCATCCCGTGGGGTGGAGCGGGCGTCGGCGATGACCAGCTCAGGCACCTCCTCCCCTTCTGCAATCGCCTCCAGCAGGGCAGGCAGATCGCTGTGGAGATTGGCCTGAAGTCCATCGATCGGGTGCTCGCCGAGGAGCGCAATGGATGTGGGCGCCGCGGCTTCGGAAGGGACCGCCAACCACTGATGGCGGTAGAGCGAGCTCAGCGGGCTACCCGTAGCTTGCAGTCGACTCGGATCGACCTCCCTGAGGACGACTGACTCGACCACGGCCAAGGCTAGGCCCGACGCGTCTGTAACAGCCAGCGCGAAGCCGTCCTTGCTCGGGGTCAGCCGTACCCGCAGCGAGGCCGCGCCGGCGGAGGCGATACCTACTCCACGCCAGGCAAACGGCAGCTTGGTCTCAGCACCCTCAGCCCCGAGGACACCGGCGTGCAGGGCCGCATCCAAGAGCGCCGGGTGAATCGCGAAGCGCGAGGCTTCCGCGGCCTGCTCCTCGGCCAGGGCGACCTCGGCATAGATCTCCTCGCCGTCTCGCCAGGCGGCGCGCACGCCTTGGAAGGCGGGGCCGTAGTCAAAGCCGGCCTCGGCGAGGCGGTCATAGAGGAACTCGATCTCAAGCGGCTCAGCAGCGGGTGGTGGCCACTGGGCCATTGCCGCGGCGGCGGGCAGTGCCTCAGCGCCCAGGGCGCCACTGGCGTTGGTGGCCCACTCCGCTTCAGAGCCCTCGGGGCGGGAGTAGACCCAGATCTCGCGCCGGCCTCCCTCCTGCGCTGGGCCAACCGCCACCTGCAAGGCGACGGCACCCTCCGGGGGGATCAGCAGGGGCGCTTGCAAGGTGAGCTCCTCGACGCTTTGGGCGCCAACCTCCTCGGCGGCGCGTAGCGCCAGCTCCAAGAAGGCGGTGCCGGGCAAAAGCACGGTGCCGGTGAGGGCGTGATCTGAAAGCCAAGGGTGGCTTTGCAAGGAGATGCGCCCGGTCAGGGCGAGGCCCTCTGTGCGGGGGTCCTCCACCACGGCGCCAAGCAGGGGGTGCTGGGCATCCCTTTGGCCGATCGCGGCGACGTCGCCGCCCCCCTGCCCGGCGGCGAGCCAGTAGCGCTTGCGCTGGAAGGGGTAGGTGGGCAAGGCCACGGCCTTGGCAGCGGTGCCCTTGAAGAAGGCGCTCCAGTCGAGCTTTGCCCCGGCGGCGTGGGCGGCGCCGATCGCGCGGTTTAGCGCCTCGGGCTCGGCTCGTCCCTCGCGCAGGGAAGCGATCACCTGTGGTTGGTCCTCTGTGTCTTGGAGGCACTCGGCCGCCATCGCCGCCAGGGCGTTGCCGGGACCGACCTCGATCAGGGCAGCGGCTCCGCGTGAGGCAAGTGCCGTGACGCAATCGCCAAAGCGCACCGGCTCGCGCACCTGGGCGGCCCAGTAGGCGGGGTCGGTGGCCTGCTCTGCGGTGAGGGGCTCACCACTCAGGTTGGAGATCAGCGGGATCTGCGCTGGGGAGAGCTGAAGCTCAGAGAGGATCGCTTGGAAGGGCTCCAGCATCGGCTCCATCAGCGGCGAGTGAAAGGCGTGGGAGACGGCCAGGCGCTTGGTCTTTTTGCCTTGCTCTTGCCAGTGGGCCTCAGCGGCGTCGATCTCTGCCTCGGTGCCGGAGAGGACGACCGAGCGGGGTGAGTTGATCGCCGCGATCGAGAGCTCTTGGTCCGCCTCGGCGATCGCCTCGGCTGCTTCTTGCTCTGTGGCGCCCAGGGCAAGCATCGCCCCGCCACTGGGCAGTGCTCCCATCAGCTTGGCCCGGGCACTGACTGCCTTGACCGCGTCGGGCAAGGAGAAGACGCCGGCGATGTGGGCGGCGGTCAGCTCCCCGATCGAGTGACCGGCCAGTAGGTCTGGCTTAAGGCCCTTGGCCCCCAAGAGGCGATGCAGGGCGAGCTCGGTGACAAAGAGGGCCGGCTGGGCATAGCTGGTGTGAGCCAAGAGCTCGGCTGCCTGGGGATGGCTGCCGAAGATGACCTCGGCTAGGGGGAGCTCGAGCTCACGGTCAAAGAGCTCACAGGCCCGATCGAAGGCATCTGCGTAGGTGGGGTGGGTGGCGTGGAGCTCCTTGCCCATGCCCACCCGCTGGGAGCCCTGGCCGCTGAAGAGGAAGCAAAGGCGCCCCGCCCTAGCGCTGGCGGTGATCGTCTCCGCTCCGGGGCGCCCGGCGGCGAGCTCGGCCAGGGCGCTCTGCAGCTGCTCGCGCTCGCTGGCAAAGAGGATGGCGCGTTGCTCAAAGGCAGCGCGGGTGGTGGCGAGGGAGTAGGCGAGGTCGATTGGCTCGAGCTCGGGGTTGGCCTGCAGGTGGGAGATCAGGCGCTCTGCTTGGGCGCGCAGGGCCGGCTCTGACTTGGCCGAGAGGGCGAAGGGGATTGGGCCGGGGAGGGATGCGGTGGCCCCTCCCCCGTTTGCCTCGGCGCCCGGTGTGGGCTGGGGAGATGGGGCCTGCTCGAGGATCAGGTGCGCGTTGGTGCCGCTGGCGCCAAAGGAAGAGACCGCAGCCCGGCGCGGTCTCCCGTTTGGCTCCCAAGCTTCTGCCTCACGCAAGAGCTCGATCTGCCCCGCCTCCCAGTCGACCTTGGAGGAGGGCGCATCGACGTGCAGGGTCTTTGGCAGCACCCCTTCGCGCATCGCCAGGACCGTCTTGATCACCCCGGCCACCCCGGCGGCGGCTTGGGTGTGGCCGATGTTTGACTTGATCGAGCCCAGCATCAACGGGGTCTCGCGCTCCTGGCCATAGGTGGCCAGGAGGGCCCCGGCCTCGATCGGGTCACCGAGGGTGGTGCCGGTGCCGTGGGCCTCTACCGCGTCGACGTCTTTTGCCTTCAGCCCAGCGTTTGCCAATGCCTGGCGGATCACCCGCTCCTGGGAGGGGCCGTTGGGGGCGGTGAGGCCGTTGGAGGCGCCGTCCTGGTTCACCGCCGAGCCCTTGATCACTGCCAAGACCGGGTGGCCGTTTGCCTCGGCGTCGGAGAGGCGCTCGAGGGCCAAGACGCCGACGCCCTCTGAGAAGCCGGTGCCATCGGCCGCCTCGGCGAAGGACTTGCAGCGCCCATCGGGGGCGAGGCCGCGTTGGCGGGAGAACTCGGTGAAGACGCTGGGGGTTGCGAGCACGGTCACCCCGCCGGCAAGGGCCATCGAGCACTCCCCTCCCCGCAGCGCCTGCGCAGCAAGGTGCAGGGCAACCAACGAGGAGGAGCAGGCGGTGTCGACCGTGATCGCCGGGCCCTCCAGGCCGAGGGAGTAGGCGACGCGGCCGGAGACGACGCTGCCCGACATGCCCGGCGCCACTCCCTCGCTCGCCGAGCCGTAGTCCTGGTACATCACCCCGGTGAAGACACCGGTCGAGCTCTCGCGCAGCGAGGTCGGATCGACGCCGGCGTCCTCCAATGCCTGCCAGCACCCTTCCAGCAACAGTCGCTGCTGGGGGTCGGCTTCGAGCGCCTCGCGGGGGGCCATGCTGAAGAAGGCCGGATCGAAATCGCCCGCGTCTGCCATGAACCCTCCGGCACGCGCGTAGGACGTACCGGGCCTTGCCGAATCCGGGTCATAGAGCCGTTCGAGGTCCCAACCGCGGTCGCTCGGGAACTCCGAGATAGCGTCGCGGCCCTCGCTGAGCAGCCGCCAGAGCTCCTCTGGGGAAGCCACCCCGCCGGGGTAGCGACAGCTCATGCCGAGGATCGCGATCGGCTCCTCGCTGGCCCGGGCCTTGACCACGACCCGCTCCGTGATCCCGCCCGCCGTGGCCTCCTCGAGCAGGTGCAGCGCCAGCGCCGCCGGGTTCGGGTAATCGAAGACCGCCGTCGGCGCCAGCCGCAGGCCGGTGCTCGCCCCGAGCCGGTTGCGCAGCTCCACCGCAGCAAGCGAGTCAAAGCCCAGGTCCTTGAAGGCGCGCTCGGGCTCGATCGCCTCTGCGGAGTCCTGCCCAAGCACTGCGGCGACCTCCTCGCGGACCAGCTCCAGGGCGTGAGCGCTCCGCTCGCTCTCCGGCAGGGCGGCGAGCCTGGCGCCGAGCGAGCTGGCCGCGGTCGAGCGAGGTCGCACGGACGCGCGAACGAGCCCCCGCAGGATCGGCGGCAGGGTGCCGGAGGCGGCCTGCTGGCGCAACGAGGCGGGGTCGAAGAGCACGGGCGCCAACAAGGGCTCGCTGCGCGCGCGAGTGGCATCGAAGAGCTCGAGGCCCTGCGCGGGAGAGATCGGCGCGAAGCCCAGCCGCGCCCGCACCTGCCGCACCGCCTGCTCGGTCTCGTCCTGATCGAGCCGGTCGACCATCGCCTCGCTCTCCTGACCCCAGAGCCCCCAAGCGATAGCGGTGGCGGCCTGGCCGCGGGCACGACGATGGGCCGCGAGCGCGTCGAGGAAGGCATTGGCGGCGGCGTAGTTGGCCTGAGCGGCGCCTCCCAGCAAGCCAGCCGAGGAGGAGAAGAGGATGAACTGGTCGAGGTCCTGGCTGAGCTCGTGCAGGTTCCAGGCGGCGTCGACCTTCGGCCGCATCACCCGCTGCAACCGGTCCGGATCAAGTGACTCCAGCAGGCCGTCATCGAGGAGCCCGGCGGAGTGGACCACGGTCCCAAGTCGATGCTCCGGCGGGATCGAGTCGATCAGCTCGCGCAGCTGCTCGCGGTCGGCGGCGTCGCAGGCGGCGATCCGCACCGCCGCGCCGAGCGCCTCCAGCTCGGCGGCCAGCTCGGCGGCCCCCTCGGCCCGGGGACCGCGCCGACTGATCAGGAGCAGGCGACGGGCGCCGTGCTCGCTGACCAGGTGGCGGGCGACGCGGGCGCCGATCCCGCCGAGGCCGCCGGTGATCAGAACAGTCGCATCGCGGTCGATCGGGCCCGCCTCCCCGTCCTCGCGCTGCTCGGCGAGGGCCATGCGGGGAACCAGCAGGCGACCCTCGCGGATTGCGATCTCGGGCTCCTCCACGCTCGCCGCCAGCGCCGCGGGCAGCGCTTCCAGGGAGGCCGCCGAGTCGTCGCTGTCGAGGAGCGCGAAACGGTCGGGGTGCTCGGAGTGCGCCGAGCGCAGCAAGCCGACCAGCGGCGCAGCCGAGAGATCAGGGTCCTCGCCCTCCCTCGCAGCTAGGGCCCCGGCCGTAAGCACGACTAGCCGCGACTCGCGCAGGCCCTCCTCGGCCAGCCACTCCTGGAGCAAGGCCAAGGTACGCCGCGCATTGGCGTGAGCAGCCTCGGGGACGTCTGCCTCCCCCCTCGTGGCTGCACGGGCGTCGAAGAGGACGAGGGTGGGCACCTCGTCCTGCTCGGCCAGCGCCTCGCGCAGGGAAGCCAAGTCAGCGTGACGCCTGGCCTCCAAGCTCGCGATCCGATCGTCCTGGCCAACGATCGCCAGGGAAGCGCGAGCCGGGGACTCGGCAGGGACGGCAGCCTCCTGCCAGGCGACGCGATGGAGCAGATGCGAGCTTGCCGTCGCGCCCTGCAGGCGGCTGGGCTCGACCTCTCGGGCGAGGACCGAGCCGACCGCGAGGACGTGGTTGCCCACCGCGTCGACCGCCGTGAGGGAAAAGCTGTCCCCGTCGGGGACCACGCGCACGCGCAGCAGCTCGGCCCCTGGCGAGGCGACCCCGACCTGCTGCCACACGAACGGCAAGAGGGGGTTGACGGCTCCATCCCCGCCCCCCAGCTCGCGGTCGAGGCTGCCGTGCAACGCCGCGTCGAGCAGCGCCGGGTGAATCGCGAAGCGCGAGGCTTCGGCGGCCTGCTCCTCGGCGAGAGCGACCTCGGCGTAGATCTCCTCGCCATCCCGCCAGGCAGCGCGCACGCCCTGGAAGGCGGGGCCGTAGTCAAAGCCGGCCTCGGCGAGGCGGTCATAAAGCGGCGCCACCTCGACCGGCTCGGCGCTCGCAGGCGGCCAGCTGGCGATCGGCTCCGGCACGGGCGGAGCCTCGGCGCCGAGCGCGCCGGTGGCGTTGCGAGTCCACTCCCCCGCCGCTTCGCGATTGCCGGCCTGGATTCGCGAGTGGATCGAGATCTCGCGGCGGCCCTGCTGATCCGGTGGGCCAACCGCCACCTGCAAGGCCACCGCACCCTCCGGGGGGATCAGCAGGGGCGCTTGCAAGGTGAGCTCCTCGACGCTTTGGGCGCCAACCTCCCCGGCGGCGCGCAGCGCCAGCTCCAAGAAGGCGGTGCCGGGCAAAAGCACGGTGCCGGTGAGGGCGTGATCTGAAAGCCAGGGGTGGGTCTGCAAGGAGATGCGCCCGGTCAGGGTGAGGCCCTCGCCATCGGGGGACTCGATGACCGCCGAGAGCAAGGGATGACCGGGGTTATCGAAGCCCAGTGACCCGGCCGCATCGCCGCCCCCCTGCCCGGCGGCGAGCCAGTAGCGCTTGCGCTGGAAGGGGTAGGTGGGCAAGGCCACGGCCTTGGCAGCGGTGCCCTTGAAGAAGGCGCTCCAGTCGAGCTTTGCCCCGGCGGCGTGGGCGGCGCCGATCGCGCGGTTTAGCGCCTCGGGCTCGGCTCGTCCCTCGCGCAGGGAAGCGATCACCTGTGGTTGGTCCTCTGTGTCTTGGAGGCACTCGGCCGCCATCGCCGCCAGGGCGTTGCCGGGACCGACCTCGATCAGGGCAGCGGCTCCGCGTGAGGCAAGTGCCGTGACGCAATCGCCAAAGCGCACCGGCTCGCGCACCTGGGCGGCCCAGTAGGCGGGGTCGGTGGCCTGCTCTGGAGTGAGGGGCTCGCCGCTTAGGTTGGAGATCACCGGGATCTCGGGCGGGGAGAGCTGAAGCTCAGAGAGGACTTCCTGGAAGGAGGAAAGCATCGGCTCCATCAGCGGCGAGTGAAAGGCGTGGGAGACGGCCAGGCGCTTGGTCTTTTTGCCTTGGGCCTGCCAGTGGGCCTCAGCGGCATCGATCTCTGCTTCGGTGCCGGAGAGGACGACCGAGCGGGGTGAGTTGATCGCGGCGATCGAGAGCTCTTGGCCTTGCTCGGTGATCGCCTCGGCTGCTTCTTGCTCTGTAGCTGCCAGCGCCAGCATCGCTCCACCACTGGGCAGCTCGCCCATCAGCTTGGCGCGGGCACTTACTGCCTTGACCGCGTCGGGCAAGGAGAAGACGCCGGCGATGTGGGCGGCGCTTAGCTCCCCGATCGAGTGCCCGGCCAGTAGGTCTGGCTTAAGGCCCTTGGCCTCCAAGAGGCGGTGCAGGGCGAGCTCGCTGACAAAGAGGGCCGGCTGGGCATAGCTGGTGTGAGCCAAGAGCTCGGCTGCCTGGGGATGGGCGCCAAAGACGACCTCGGCGAGGGGGACCTCGAGCTCACGGTCAAAGAGCTCACATGCCCGATCGAAGGCATCTGCGTAGGTGGGGTAGTTGCTGTGCAGCTCCTTGCCCATCCCCACCCGCTGGGAGCCCTGGCCGCTGAAGAGGAAGCAAAGGCGCCCAGAGCGGGCACTGGTGGTGATCGTCTCTGCCCCCGGACGCCCGGCGGCGAGCTCGGCCAGGGCGGCCTCTAGCTCCTGGCGCTCGCTGGCAAAGAGGACTGCCCGTTGCTCAAAGGCAGCGCGGGTGGTGGCCAGGGAGTAAGCGAGGTCGATTGGCCTGAGCTCGGGGTTGGCCCCTAGGTGGGAGATCAGGCGCTCTGCTTGAGCGCGCAGGGCCGGCTCTGATTTGGCCGAGAGGGCGAAGGGGGTTGGGCCGGGAAGGGCTGGCTGGCCCCCTCCCCCGTTTGCCTCGGCGCGATCAGAATCCTTGGAGGAGGCACCCGCCCCCGAGCCCGGGGTCCCAGTCTTTCCGTACCCGGACGCGGGCCCCTCCTCCAAGATCAGGTGGGCATTGGTGCCCGAGATGCCAAAGGAAGAGACCGCAGCCCGGCGCGGTCTCCCGTTTGGCTCCCAAGCCTCTGCCTCACGCAAGAGCTCGATCTGCCCCGCCTCCCAGTCGACCTTGGAGGAAGGGGCGTCCACATGAAGCGTCTTTGGCAGCACCCCTTCGCGCATCGCCAAGACCGTCTTGATCACCCCGGCCACCCCGGCGGCGGCTTGGGTGTGGCCGATGTTGGACTTGATCGAGCCGAGGCGCAGCGGGGTCTCACGCTCTTGGCCGTAGGTGGCGAGCAAGGCTCCAGCCTCGATCGGGTCACCGAGGGTGGTGCCGGTGCCGTGGGCCTCTACCGCGTCTACGTCTTTTGCCTTCAGCCCAGCGTTTGCCAGGGCCTGGCGGATCACCCGCTCCTGGGAGGGGCCGTTGGGGGCGGTGAGGCCGTTAGAGGCGCCGTCTTGGTTGACGGCGGATCCCCTGATCACGGCCAGGACCGGGTGGCCGTTTCGCTCGGCGTCGGAGAGGCGCTCCAAAGCGAGCACGCCGACGCCCTCGGCCCAACCGACCCCATCAGCTGCCTCCGAGAAGGACTTGCAGCGCCCGTCGGGGGCGAGACCACGTTGGCGGGAGAACTCGGTGAAGACGCTGGGGGTGGCGAGCACGGTCACCCCGCCGGCAAGGGCCATCGAGCACTCCCCTCCCCGCAGCGCCTGCGCAGCGAGGTGCAGGGCAACCAACGAGGAGGAGCAGGCGGTGTCGACCGTGATCGCCGGGCCCTCGAGGCCGAGGGTGTAGGCGACGCGGCCGGAGACGACGCTGCCCGACATGCCGGTCGCCAGGTAGCCCTCGAGCTCATCGGGCAGCGAGCTGCCACTTGCGTAGTCGTGATGCATCAGCCCGGCGAAGACGCCTGCCTCGGCGCCGCGCAGCGAGGCCGGATCGATGCCGGCGTCCTCCAGCGCCTCCCAACAGGCTTCCAACAGCAGGCGCTGCTGGGGATCCATCGCGGTCGCCTCGCGACGGCCGAAGCCGAAGAAGCCGGCGTCGAAGTCCCCGGGGGCGGCCAGGAATCCCCCCTTGTGCGCAGAGCTGCTCCCCGCCCGGTCGAGATCCGGGTCATAGAGGCGGTCGAGGTCCCAGCCGCGATCTGAGGGGAACTCCGAGATCGCGTCGCGGCCCTCGCTGAGCAGCCGCCAGAGCTCTTGCGGGGAGCCGATCCCGCCGGGGTAGCGGCAGCTCATGCCGAGGATCGCGATCGGCTCCTCGCTGGCCCGAGCCCTGACCGCGACCCGCTCCGCGATCCCGCCCGCGCTGGCCTCGCTCAGCAGGTGGGCGGCCAGCGCAGCGCTGTTGGGGTAGTCAAAGACCGCGGTCGCGGCCAGGCGCAGGCCAGTTCCCTGGCCAAGGCGGTTGCGCAGCTCAACCGCGGCGAGTGAGTCAAAACCCAGTTCAGAGAAGGCGCGGCCCGGCTCGATCGCCGCAACGGAGTCATGGCCCAGGACGGCGGCGACCTCAGCCCGGACCAGGGCCAAGACAAAGGCCTCGCGCTCGCCCTCGGCGATCGCGGTGAGCTTTTGGGCCAACGAGCCGGAGGGGCGGCGGGATACCGCAGAACCCACCAGGCCGCTGAGCATCGGCGGCAGGGCACCGGCGGTGGCGGCGGCGCGCAGGGCGACGCGGTTGAGCGGCGCCCCCAAGGCCAGGGGGGCGGGGCTGGCGAAGGCCTGGTCAAAGAGCTCGAGGCCGCGCTCGGGGGAGATCAGATCAAGCCCCGAGCGCTTGATCCGGGCCAGCTCGGCCTCGCCCAGGTAGGCGCTCATGCCACCGCTGCTATCCCAAAGCCCCCAGGCGATCGAGGTGGCGGGAAGTCCTTCGACTTGGCGGCTGGCGGCGAGGGCATCCAAGAAGGCGTTGGCGGCGGCGTAATTACCTTGACCGGGGCCGCCAAGGACGCCCGCAAGCGAGGAGAACATGACGAAGTGGGAGAGCCCTGCCCCCGCGCAGAGCTCGTGCAGGGCCCAGGCCGCCCTTGCCTTGGGATCAAAGACGCTTGCCAGCTGCCCGGGTGAGAGTGAGGCAATCGTGGCGTCTTCGATCACCCCGGCGGCGTGGATCACGACGCCGAGGGGGTGCTCGGCGGGGATCGAGGCAAGCAGCTCGCCGAGCTCCTCCTCGGCGGTGACATCGCAGGCCGCGATCGTGACCTCAGCGCCCTGCTCCTCCAACACGGCGACCAGCTCGTTGGCGCCGGGAGCGTTGGCGCCGGCCCGACTGATCAGCAGCAGGTGGCGGGCGCCGTGGGCATTAACCAGGTGCTGGGCAACGAGCGCGCCGAGGGCGCCGGTAGCCCCGGTAATCAGGAGCGTTGCCTCGGGATCGATCGCGACGCTCGGCTCCGGCAGCGCCGCCATCGCCGCCACCCGTCCCGCCAGCACCTTGCCCTCGCGCAGGGCCAGCTGACGCTCGGTAGCGGCGAGGGCCAGGGCCCCGGGCAGGGCCCGCTCGGAGGCCTCCGAGCCATCGCTGTCGAGCAGGGCGAAGCGTCCGGGGTGCTCGGATTGGGCGCTTCTGATCAACCCCCATGCCGCCGCCGCGGCGGGGTTGGCGCCCTCGCCCTCGCTGGCGGCGATCGCCCCTTCGGTGAGGAAGGCGAGCCTCTCTTCCCCGTCCTTGCCCAGGTTCTCCTGCAGGGCGGCGAGGACCGCCTCGGTCAGGGCCAGGGCGGCCTCGGGGGGCGAGAGCTCGGCCTCGGGGCGGCAGACGAAGAGCTCGGGGGCCTCGGGGGAGCCCTCCGCCGGCAGGGAGACCTCACGCCAGGTGAGCTCCATCAGGTCCTGTTTGACGCGGGTGAGCTGGGCGGGGTCGGGGGCGCGCAGGGCAAGGGAGCCGATCTGCCCCAGCGGGATGCCTTCCGCGTCGGCGAGGGAGATCTCGATCTCCCTCGCCCCGGCCGGGGAGATCTTGACCCGCAAGGCGGTGGGTCCATTGGCGTGCAGGGAGATTGCCGAGAAGGCAAACGGCAGCTTGGTCTCAGCACCCTCAGCCCCGAGGACAGCGGCGTGCAGGGCCGCATCCAAGAGCGCCGGGTGGAGCCCAAAGCGCGAGGCTTCCGCAGCCTGCTCCTCGGCCAGGGCGACCTCGGCGTAGATCTCCTCGCCGTCTCGCCAGGCAGCGCGCACGCCCTGGAAGGCGGGGCCGTAGTCAAAGCCGGCCTCGGCAAGGCGGTCATAGAGGAACTCGATCTCAAGCGGCTCAGCAGCGGGTGGTGGCCACTGGGCCATTGCCGCGCCGGCGGGCAGCGCCTCAGCGCCCAGGGCGCCACTGGCGTTGGTCGCCCACTCCTCCTCAGAGCCCTCGGGGCGCGAGTGGACCCAGATCTCGCGGCGGCCCTGCTGATCTGGTGGGCCAACCGCCACCTGCAAGGCGACGGCACCCTCCGGGGGGATCAGCAGGGGCGCTTGCAAGGTGAGCTCCTCGACGCTTTGGGCACCGACCTCTTGGGCTGCCCTGAGCGCCAACTCCAAGAAGGCGGTGCCGGGCAAAAGCACGTTGCCGGTGAGGGCGTGATCTGAAAGCCAGGGGTGGGTCTGCAAGGAGATGCGCCCGGTCAGGGTGAGGCCCTCTGTGCGGGGGTCCTCCACGACGGCGCCAAGCAGGGGGTGCTGGGCATCCCTTTGGCCGATCGCGGCAACATCGGCGCCCCCCTGCCCAGCGGCGAGCCAGTAGCGCTTGCGCTGGAAGGGGTAGGTGGGCAGGGCCACTGCCTTGGCCGCGATGCCCTTGAAGAAGGCCTGCCAGTCGAGCTTTGCCCCGGCGGCGTGGGCGGCACCGATCGCGCGGTTTAGCGCCTCGGGCTCGGCGCGGCCCTCGCGCAGGGTGGCGATCACCTCGGGGCGCTCCTCTGTGTCTTGGAGGCACTCGGCAGCCATCGCCGCCAAGGCGTTACCGGGACCGATCTCGATCAGGGCATTGGCTCCGCGTGAGGCAAGGGCCATGACGCAATCGCCAAAGCGCACCGACTCGCGCACCTGGGCGGCCCAGTAGGCGGGGTCGGTGGCCTGCTCGGGGGTGAGGGGCTCGCCGCTTAGGTTGGAGATCACCGGGATCTCGGGCGGGGAGAGCTGAAGCTCAGAGAGGACTTCCTGGAAGGAGGAGAGCATCGGCTCCATCAGCGGTGAGTGAAAGGCGTGGGAGACGGCCAGGCGCTTGGTCTTTTTGCCCCGCTCTTGCCAGTGGGCCTCAGCGGCATCGATCTCTGCCTCTGGGCCGGAGAGGACGACCGAGCGGGGTGAGTTGATCGCGGCGATCGAGAGCTCTTGGCCTTGCTCGGTGATCGCCTCGGCTGCTTCTTGCTCTGTAGCTGCCAGCGCCAGCATCGCGCCGCCTGAGGGAAGTGCTCCCATCAGCTTGGCGCGGGCACTGACTGCCTTGACCGCGTCGGGCAAGGAGAAGACGCCGGCGATGTGGGCGGCGGTTAGCTCCCCGATCGAGTGTCCAGCCAGTAGGTCTGGCTTAAGGCCCTTGGCCTCCAAGAGGCGATGCAGGGCGAGCTCGCTGACAAAGAGGGCCGGCTGGGCATAGCTGGTGTGGGCGAGCAGCTCGGCTGCCTGGGGATGAGCGCCAAAGACGACCTCGGCGAGGGGGACCTCGAGCTCTTGGTCAAAGAGCTCACAAGCCCGATCGAAGGCATCTGCGTAGGTGGGATGTGTGGCGTGGAGCTCCTTGCCCATGCCCACCCGCTGGGAGCCCTGGCCGCTGAAGAGGAAGCAAAGGCGCCCAGAGCGGGCGCTGGTGGTGATCGTCTCTGCCCCCGGACGCCCGGCGGCGAGCTCGGCCAGGGCGGTCTCTAGTTGCTCGCGCTCGCTGGCAAAGAGGACGGCGCGTTGCTCAAAGGCAGCGCGGGTGGTGGCCAGGGAGTAGGCGAGGTCGATTGGCTCGAGCTCGGGGTTGGCCTGCAGGTGGGAGATCAGGCGCTCTGCTTGGGCGCGCAGGGCGGGCTCTGATTTGGCCGAGAGGGCGAAGGGGGTTGGGCCGGGGAGAAGCGCTGCCCCAGCGCGATCAGAATCCTTGGAGGAGGCACCCGCCCCCGAGCTCGGGGTCCCAGTCTTTCCGTACCCGGACGCGGGCCCCTCCTCCAAGATCAGGTGGGCATTGGTGCCCGAGATGCCAAAGGAAGAGACCGCGGCGCGGCGCGGTCTCCCGTTTGGCTCCCAGGCTTCTGCCTCACGCAAGAGCTCGATCTGCCCCGCCTCCCAGTCGACCTTGGAGGAGGGCGCATCGACGTGCAGGGTCTTTGGCAGCACCCCTTCGCGCATCGCCAAGACCGTCTTGATCACCCCGGCCACCCCGGCGGCGGCTTGGGTGTGGCCGATGTTTGACTTGATCGAGCCCAGCATCAGTGGCTTGTCTCGGTCCTGGCCGTAGGTGGCAAGCAAGGCTCCGGCCTCGATTGGGTCACCGAGAGTGGTGCCGGTGCCGTGGGCCTCTACCGCGTCTACGTCTTTTGCCTTCAGCCCGGCGTTTGCCAATGCCTGGCGGATCACCCGCTCCTGGGAGGGGCCGTTGGGGGCGGTGAGGCCGTTGGAGGCGCCGTCTTGGTTGACGGCGGATCCCTTGATCACGGCCAGGACCGGGTGGCCGTTTCGCTCGGCATCGGAGAGGCGCTCCAAAGCGAGCACGCCGACGCCCTCTGAGAAGCCAGTGCCATCTGCCCCCTCGGCAAAGGACTTGCAGCGTCCATCGGGGGCGAGACCGCGCTGGCGCGAGAACTCGGTGAAGACGCTAGGGGTGGCGAGCACGGTCACCCCGCCGGCGAGGGCCATCGAGCACTCCCCTCCCCGCAGCGCCTGCGCAGCAAGATGCAAAGCAACCAACGAGGAGGAGCAGGCGGTGTCGACCGTGATCGCCGGGCCCTCGAGGCCAAGGGAGTAGGCGACGCGGCCGGAGACGACGCTGGGCAGGCTTCCGGTCAGGCGAAACCCCTCCACCTCCTGCTCGAGTGCTCGCAGGCCGGCGATGTAGTCCGAGGGGCTGACGCCGGTGAACATTCCGGTCGCGGTCCCGCGCAGGGAAGCGGGATCAAGACCGGCGTCCTCCAATGCCTCCCAGGCCGCTTCCAGCAGCTGTCGCTGCTGAGGGTCCGTCGCAACCGCCTCGCGGGGGGAAATGCCGAAGAAGCCGGCGTCGAAGTCCCCGGGGGTCGCCAGGAATCCCCCCACGTGCGCAGAGCTGCTCCCCGCCCGGTCGGGATCCGGGTCATAGAGGCGGTCGAGGTCCCAGCCGCGATCTGAGGGGAACTCCGAGATCGCGTCACGGCCCTCGCTAAGCAGCCGCCAGAGCTCTTGCGGGGAGCCGATCCCGCCGGGGTAGCGGCAGCTCATGCCGAGGATCGCGATCGGCTCCTCGCTGGCCCGAGCCCTGACCGCGACTCGCTCCGTGATCCCGCCCGCCGTGGCCTCACTCAGCAGGAAAGCGGCCAGCGCCGCCGCGTTCGGGTAGTCGAAGACCACCGTCGCCGCCAGCCGCAGGCCGGTGGCGGCTTTGAGGCGGTTGCGCAGCTCGACCGCCGCTAGCGAGTCGAAGCCCAGATCCTTGAAGGCGCGCTCGGGATCAATTGCCTCGGCCGAGCCGTGGCCGAGCACCGCGGCGACCTCGGCGCGGACCAAGTCCAAGACGAAGGCCTCGCGATCGACCTCGGCCAGGGTGGCGAGCCGGGCCATGAGTGAGGCCCCTGAAGCCGAGCGCCGCCGGGCCGAGGCCCGGACGAGGCCGCGCAGGATCGCCGGCAGGGCGCCAGCGGAGGCCTGGGCTCGCAGGCCGGCGCGATCGAGCGGTGCCGCCAGCAGGGCCGGGCGGGCGCTGCCGAGCGCCTCGTCGTAGAGCGCCAGCCCCTGCTGATCGGAGAGAGCGAGAATGCCCGCGCGGCGCATTCGCGCCAAGTCGGCCTCGCCGAGGTGCGAGGTCATGCCGCTGGCGCTAGCCCAAAGGCCCCAGGCGATCGAGGTGGCAGGAAGTCCTTCGCCGTGGCGGCTGGCAGCGAGGGCGTCCAAGAAGGCGTTGGCGGCGGCGTAGTTGCCCTGGCCGGGACCGCCGAGGGTGCCGGCGAGCGAGGAGAAGAGGACGAAGGCCGTGAGATCGGTGCTCTTGTTCAGCTCGTGCAGCGCCCAGGCGGCGTCTGTCTTGGGGGCGAGGACGCGCTCGAGCTGCTCGGAGCCAAGCGACTCGATCGTGCCGTCATCGAGGGCGCCGGCGGCGTGGATTACCGCGCCGAGCGGATGCTCATCGGGGATCGAGGCGAGCAGCTCTTCGAGCCGGCCTCTGTCGGCGACGTCGCAGGCGGCGACCGTGACCTCGGCGCCGAGGTTCCGCAGATCGGCGAGGAGCTCCTGCGCGCCGGGAGCGCTCTCGCCACTTCGGCTCACCAAAAGCAGCTGGCGGGCACCGTGCTCGGCGGCCAGATGGCGGGCAACGAGCGCGCCGATGCCACCGGTGCCGCCGGTGATCAAGGTCGTGCGCTCGGGGTCGATCGGCCGGGGGATTCCCAACACGATCTTGCCGACGTTCTTGCCCTCCCTGAGGTGGCGGAAGGCGGCGCGGGCATCGCGGACGTCGCGGGTTTCGACCGGCGAGTGGCGCAGGACGCCATCCCGCAGGAGGTCAGTGACCTCGATCAGCATCTGCTGAATTCGCCGGGGCTCGACTTCCATCAGGTCGAAGGGCCGGTAGGAGACGCCGGGATACTCGGTGGCGAGCTGCTCGGCGTCGCGAACGTCGGTCTTGCCCATCTCCAAGAAGCGCCCGCCGCGGGGCAACAGCTCAAGTGAGGCGTCGAGGAACTCCCCCGCCAAGGAGTTGAGGACCACGTCCACTCCCTCGCCGTCGGTGCGCGCCAGGAACGCCTGCTTGAAGTCGAGCTCGCGCGAGGAGGCGATGTGGTCCTCGGCGAGGCCGGCCTCGCGCAAGACCCCCCACTTGGCCGGGCTGGCGGTGGCAAAGACCTCGGCACCGAGGTGCTTGGCGAGGCCAATCGCCGCCAGGCCGACGCCGCCGGCGCCGGCGTGGATCAAGACCCTCTCCCCCGGCTTCAGATCGGCGAGGTCAACCAGCCCGTAATAGGCAGTTAGAAAGACAGTGGGCAGCGCGGCGGCCTGCTCGAAGCTCCACTCCTCGGGGATCGGTGTCAAGCGCGCCCGCTCGCTTATGGCAAGGGGGGCGAAGGCCCTCGGGATAAAGCCCATCACGCGCTCCCCTGGGGCCAGGTCCTTCACCTCTGAGCCGACCTCTACGACCACCCCGGCCCCCTCGCCGCCGATCGCGGCATCGCCCGGGTAGAGGCCAAGCGCGATCAGGACGTCGCGGAAGTTGAGGCCAGCGACACGCATCTCAACCCGCACCTCGGTGGGACTGAGCTGCTTGGTGGCGTCCGGATTTGAGACCAGAGCGAGGTTCTCCACGGAGCCATGGCCGGATGAGTCCAGGCGCCAGGGCCCCTGCGGCAGGGACAGGGACGCACCCTCGCTCAGCATCGCCACCCGTCCCGCCAACACCTCGCCCTCGCGCAGAACCAGCTGGGGCTCCTCCGCAGCGAGGGCCAGGGCTCCAGGCACTGCCTGCTCGGAGGCCTCTGAGCCATCGCTGTCGATCAAGGCAAAGCGGCCGGGGTGCTCAGATTGGGCGCTCCTGATCAGACCCCATACCGCTGCTGCGGCTGGATCGGCTGACTCGCCCTCGCTAGTGGCGATTGCCCCTTCGGTGAGGAAGGTAAGCGCCCGCTCCCCGTCTTTGCCCAGGTTCTCCTGCAGGGCGGTGAGGACCGCCTCGGTCAGGGCCAGGGCGGCCTCGGGGGGCGAGAGCTCGGGGTCGGGGCGGCAGTGAAAGAGCTCGGGTGCCTCGGGGGAGCCCTCCGCGGCGGGGTTCTGGGAGACCTCACGCCAGGTGAGCTCCATCAGGCCTTGCCCCTTGGCAGCGGAGAACCGGGCGGGGTCGGGGGCGCGCAGGGCGAGTGAGCCGACCTGCCCCAGCGGGACGCCCTCCGCGTCGGCGAGGGAGATCTCGATCTCCTTCTCCCCGGTCGGGGAGATCTTGACCCGCAAGGCGGTGGGTCCCTGGCTCTGCAGGGAGACCGCTGAGAAGGAGAAGGGAAGTTCGGTGTGCTCGGCGTCGAGGAGGCAGCCGTGCAACGCCGCATCCAAGAGCGCCGGGTGAATCCCAAAGCGCTCCGCCCCCGCGGCCTGCTCCTCGGCCAGGGCGACCTCGGCGTAGATCTCCTCGCCCGCCCGCCAGGCAGCACTCAGGCCCTGGAAGGCGGGGCCGTAGTCAAAGCCGACCTCGGCGAGGCGGTCATAGAAGTCATCGAGGTCGACCGGAGCAGCGCCCTCGGGGGGCCAGGGCGCCAGCGGCTCGGGCGCCCCGCCGGCAACCTTGGACGAGAGAACGCCCTCGGCGTGGCGCACCCAGCTCCCCGCGGAGGGGAGCGCTGCGTCCTGGTCGCGCTCGGGACGCGAGTGGATCGAGATCTCCCGCCTCCCCCGCTCATCAGGCTCGCCCACCGATACCCGTAGCTGCACGGCGCCCTGCTCGGTGAGAACCAGCGGCGCTGCCAAGGTGAGCTCCTCGAGCAGCTCGCACTCGACCTCTTGCCCCGCCCTCAGCGCTAGCTCGAGGAATGCTGTCCCCGGCAAGAGCACGGTGCCGGCAACGGCGTGATCTGAAAGCCAAGGATGGCTCTGCAAGGAGATGCGACCACTTAGAGCGAGGCCATCATCCTCGGGGCTCTCGATAACAGCACCCAGCAGCGGGTGATCGGCCGCGACCTGACCGGCTGAGCCGACGCCAGCAGAGACGTCGCTGTTGGCCGCCAGCCAAAAGCGCTTCCTTTGGAACGGGTAGGTCGGCAGCGCCACCGCTTTGGCGCCGCTGCCCTTAAAGACGGATGCCCAGTCGACCTCGACGCCGTTGGCGTGGGCTTCTGCCAAAGACAGGGAGAAGCGCGCCGGGCCCTCCTCTTCGCGCCGCAGGGTCTCCAGCACCATCGCCTCATCCACTGCCTCGGGGAAGGCGTCGATCGTTTCCTGCAGGCCAAAGCCCAGCACCGGGTGCGGTGAGACCTCGATGAAGGCGCGCTGGCCTTGCTCGAGTAGGGAGGCCAAGACGGGCGCTAGGTGCACCGTCTGGCGCAGGTTGCGATACCAGTACTCGGCATCAAGCTCGGCGGTGTCGAGCAGCTCGCCGGTGACTGTGGAGTGGAAGGGGACCGAGCCGCTTTGAGGGGAGATCGGCTCAAATGCCGCCAAGAGCTCCTCTCGAAGGTCCTCGATCTGAGCTGAGTGGGCGGCGTAGTCAACGGCAACCAGTTGGGCTCTGACGTCATCGCTTTGACAAGCCGCCTGCAGCTCGCCCAGCGGCTCGGGATCACCGGAGACAACGAGCGAGGCGGGGCCGTTGATCGCGGCAAGTGAGAGACGACCGCCAAAGGGCTCAAGGCGGGGCTCAAGCTCCTGGGGGGAGAGCGAGACCGCGAGCATGGCGCCCTTGCCGGCCAGCTTGGCCATCGCCTTGCCGCGCAAGGCGATGATGCGGGCGGCGTCCTCTAGTGAGAGCCCGCCGGCGATGTGGGCGGCGGCGATCTCTCCCTGGGAGTGACCGACGAGGACCGAGGGGCGCACGCCAAAGTCCTGCCAGAGCCTTGCCAGGGAGACCATCGTCGCGAAGAGGGCGGGCTGGACGATGTCGAGGCGATCGAGCCAGCGGCCCTCTTCATCGCGAAGCACCTCCTCCAGCGACCAATCCACGAAGGGTGAAAGCGCCTCTTCGCACTCACGCATGTGGCGGGCAAAGGCCGCTGAGGAGTCCAACAGCTCCAGTGCCATGCCAGCGTGCTGGGCGCCCTGGCCGGCGAAGAGGAAGGCGGGGCCCTGGGTGGCGCGGGCGTTGCCTTTGGCCAGGCCCGAGGCGTCCCTCCCCGCGGCAAGGGCGCCGAGGACCTCCAGCAGCTGCTCGCGATCCTCTGCCAGCGCGACGGCGCGTTGCTCGAAGGCGGCGCGAGTGGTGGCGAGGGAATAAGCCACGTCGCTGGGGTCGAGCTCGGGGTTGGCCTGCAGGTGGGAGATCAGGCGCTCTGCTTGAGCGCGCAGGGCCGGCTCTGATTTGGCCGAGAGGGCGAAGGGGATCGGGCCGGGGAGCGGTGCCCCAGCGCCATCGGAGTCCTTGAAGGAGGAGCCCGTGCCCGTGCCGGGGGTCCCGGTTCCGTACCCGGACGCGGGCCCCTCCTCCAAGATCAGGTGGGCGTTGGTGCCGCTGGCGCCAAAGGAGGAGATGCCGGCGCGGCGCGGGCTCCCGTTCGTCGCCCAGCGCCGTTGTTCGCTGAGGAGCTCGACTCTCCCCGCCTCCCAGTCGACCTTCGAGGAGGGGGCGTCGGCATGCAGCGTCTTCGGCAAGACGCCCTCGCGCATCGCCAGCGCCATCTTGATCACCCCGGCCACTCCGGCGGCGGCTTGGGTGTGGCCGATGTTTGACTTGATCGAGCCGAGCATCAACGGCGCCTCACGCTCTTGGCCATAGGTGGCCAAGAGGGCCCCAGCCTCGATCGGGTCACCGAGGGTGGTGCCGGTGCCGTGGGCCTCTACTGCGTCGACGTCCTGGGGATTCAGCCCGGCGTTTGCCAAGGCCTGGCGGATCACCCGCTCCTGAGAGGGGCCGTTGGGGGCGGTGAGGCCGTTGGAGGCGCCGTCTTGGTTTACCGCCGAGCCGCGGATCACGGCCAGGACCGGGTGGCCGTTTGCCTGGGCGTCGGAGAGGCGCTCGAGGGCGAGCACGCCGACGCCCTCTGAGAAGCCGGTGCCATCGGCGGCCTCGGCAAAGGACTTGCAGCGCCCGTCGGGGGCGAGGCCGCGCTGACGGGAGAACTCGGTGAAGACGCTGGGGGTGGCGAGCACGGTCACCCCGCCGGCGAGGGCGAGGTCGCACTCGCCGCCGCGCAGGGCTCCGGCGGCGAGATGCAGGGCAACCAGCGAGGAGGAACAGGCGGTGTCGACCGTGATCGCCGGGCCCTCGAGGCCGAGGGAGTAGGCGACGCGGCCGGAGACGACGCTGCCCGATGCACCCGTGGCCAGGTAGCCCTCCAGTTCCGCCGGACGTGCGCCCCCACTGCCGTAGTCCTGGTACATCACCCCGGTGAAGACACCGGTCGAGCTCTCGCGCAGGGAGGTCGGATCGACGCCGGCGTCCTCCAATGCCTCCCAGGCCGTTTCCAGCAGCAGCCTCTGCTGGGGGTCGCTCGCCAACGCCTCTCGTGGAGCAAGGCCGAAGAACTCGCTGTCGAAATCGCCCGCCTCCGCCATGAACCCTCCGGCGCGGGCGTAGGAGGTGCCGGGCCTTGCGGGATCCGGGTCATAGAGGCGCTCGAGGTCCCAACCGCGATCATCGGGGAACTCCGAGATCGCGTCGCGGCCCTCGTTGAGCAGGTGCCAGAGCTCCTCCGGGGAAGCCACCCCGCCGGGATAGCGGCAGCTCATGCCGAGGATCGCGATCGGCTCCTCACTGGCCCGGGCCCTGACCGCGACCCGCTGCGTGACCCCGCTCGCCGTGGCCTCGCCCAGCAGGTGGGTGGCCAGGGCAGCGCAGCTGGGGTAGTCAAAGACCGTGGTCGCGGCTAGGCGCAGGCCGGTGCTCGCCCCGAGCCGGTTGCGCAGCTCCACCGCAGCAAGCGAGTCGAAGCCCAGATCCTTGAAGGCGCGCCCGGGATCGATTGCCTCGACCGAGCCGTGGCCGAGCACCGCGGCGACCTCGGCGCGGACCAGCTCCAGGGCGTGAGCGCCCCGCTCGTTCTCCGGCAGGGCGGCAAGCCTCGCAGCGAACGAGCCGACCGCGGTCGAGCGACGCCGCAGCGGAGCGCGCACCAGCCCGCGCAGGATCGGTGGCAATGCATCGGCAGCAGCCTGGGCGCGTAAGCCTGTGACTTCGAGTCGCACCGGAACCACCGATGCCCGCCCCGATCGCAGGGCGACATCGAACAGCACCAGGCCCTGCTCGTCGGAGAGCTCGCCGACGCCGGTGCGCCGCATTCGCGCCAGCTCGGCCTCGCCGAGCCCGGCGGTCATCGCGCCCGATCTGGCCCAGAGGCCCCAGGCCAGCGATGCGGCGGGAAGGCCCTCGGCACGGCGACGGTGAGCCAGCGCATCGAGGAACGTGTTGGCAGCCGCGTAGTTCCCCTGGCCGGCGCCTCCGAGGATGCCGGAGACCGAGGAGAACAAGACGAAGTGCGAAAGCGGCAGGTCCGCGGTCCGCTCGTGCAGGTGCCAGGCGACATCCACCTTGGGCGCGAAGACGCGACCGACCTGCTCGCTGTCAAGCGATTCGATCGTGCCGTCGTCAAGCGTGCCGGAGGCGTGGATCACGGCACCGAGTGGATGCTCGGCGGGTATCGAGTCGAGCAAGGCGTCGAGCTGCTCGGCGTCGCTGAGATCGGCCGCGACGACGGCGACCTCGGCCCCGAGCTCCTCCAGCCTCGCGGCTAGCTCGGGCGCCCCCTCGGCCGCCACGCCACTGCGGCTTGCCAGCAGCAGCCGGCGAACGCCGTGCTCGCTGACGAGGTGCCGGGCGACGAGCGCGCCCAGACCGCCCGTGCCACCGGTGATCAAAGTCGTGCGGTCACCGTCGAAGCCGGAGGTCGCCTCCTCGCTGCTTGCGATCTCAACCAGCCCGGGGGCCAGTACCTTGCCCTCGCGCAGGGCCAACTGGGGCTCCTCCGCAGCGAGGGCCAGGGCTCCGGGCAGTGCCTGCTCAGAGGCCTCTGAGCCATCGCTGTCGATCAGGGCAAAGCGACCGGGGTGCTCAGATTGGGCGCTTCGGATTAGGCCCCATACCGCTGCTGAGGCGGGGTCGGCTGACTCGCCCTCGCCGGTGGCGATCGCTGCTTCGGTGAGGAAGGTGAGCGCCTGCTCCCCGTCTTTGCCGAGGTTCTCCTGCAAGGCGGTGAGGACCGCCTCGGTCAGGGCCAGGGCTGCCTCGGGGGGCGAGAGCTCGGGGTCGGGGTGGCAGTGAAAGAGCTCGGGTGCCTCGGGGGAACCCTCCGTGGGCAGGGAGACCTCGCGCCAGCTGAGCTCCATTAGGTCCTGCCCCTTGGTGCCGGCGAGCTGGGCGGGGTCGGGGGCGCGCAGGGCGAGTGAGCCGATCCGCCCCACTGGGGTGCCCTCCCCATCGGCAAAGGAGATCTCGATCTCATCTCCCCCGGCCGGGGAGATCTTCACCCGCAGGGCGCTGGGTCCCTGGGCCTGTAGGGAGACCGCTGAAAAGGAGAAGGGAAGTTCAGTGCGCTCGGCGTCGAGGAGGCAGCCATGCAGGGCTGCATCGAGCAGGGCCGGGTGGATGGCGAAGCGCCCGGCCTGCCCGGCCTGCCCCTCGGCCAGAGCGACCTCGGCGTAGGTGTCCTCCCCAGAGCGCCAGGCAGCGCTGAGGCCCTGGAAGGCGGGGCCGTAGTCAAAGCCGGCCTCGGCGAGGCGGTCATAGAGGAAGTCGACCTCGACCGGCTCCGCGCCAGCGGGGGGCCAGGAGTCAAGCGCCTGGGGGGCGGGGGCCTCGGCTGAGAGAACGCCCTCGGCGTGGCGGGTCCACTGCGCCTCGCCTTCGTCGGCGGCCTCGGGGCGCGAGTGAATCGAGAGCTCCCGCGTCCCCCGCTGATCAGGCTCGCCCACCGATACCCGCAACTGCACGGCACCCTGCTCGCTGAGGACCAATGGCGCTGCCAAGGTGAGCTCCTCCAACAGCTCGCACTCGACCTCTTGCCCCGCCCTCAGCGCTAGCTCGAGGAATGCGGTCCCCGGCAAGAGCACGGTGCCGCTGACGGCGTGATCTGAAAGCCAAGGATGGCTCTGCAAGGAGATGCGACCACTTAGAGCGAGACCGTCATCCTCGGGGCTCTCGATAACAGCACCCAGCAGCGGGTGATCGGCCGCGACCTGGCCGGCTGAGCCGACGCCGGCAGAGACATCGCTATTGGCCGCAAGCCAAAAGCGCTTCCTTTGGAACGGATAGGTCGGCAAGGGCACCGCCTTGGCGCCGGCGCCCTTAAAGAAGGCCGTCCAATCGACCCCGATTCCGACCGCATGCGCCTGGGCCAGGGAGAGGGAGAAGCGCGCCGGGCCCCCGTCATCCCTGCGCAGGGTCTCCAGCACGATCGCCTCATCCACTGCCTCGGGGAAGGCGTCGATCGTTTCCTGCAGGCCAAAGCCCAATACCGGGTGCGGTGAGACCTCGATGAATCGCCGCTGGCCCTGCTCGAGCAGGGAAGCCAAGACGGGCTGTAGGTGCACCGTCTGGCGCAGGTTGCGATACCAGTACTCAGGGCCGAGCTCGGCGGTGTCGAGCAGCTCACCAGTGACCGTGGAGTGAAAGGGGACCTCGCCGCTTTGAGGGGAGATCGGCTCAAATGCCGCCAAGAGCTCCTCCCGCAGGGCCTCGATCTGGGCCGAGTGGGCGGCGTAGTCGACGGCGACGAGCTGGGCTCTGACGTCGTCGTTTTGGCAAGCCGCCTGTAGTTCGGTCAGCGGCTCGGGATCACCGGAGACGACTACCGAGGCGGGGCCGTTGATCGCGGCAAGTGAGAGACGACCGCCAAAGGGCTCGAGGCGGGGCTGAAGCTCCTGGGGGGAGAGCGAGACAGCGAGCATGCCGCCCTTGCCGGCCAGCTTGGCCATCGCCTTCCCTCGCAGGGCGATGATCCGGGCGGCGTCCTCTAGTGAGAGCCCGCCGGCGATATGGGCGGCGGCGATCTCTCCCTGGGAGTGGCCGACGAGGACCGAGGGGCGCACGCCTGAGTCCTGCCAGAGCCTTGCCAGGGAGACCATCGTCGCGAAGAGGGCGGGCTGGACGATGTCGAGGCGATCGAGCCAGCTCGCTTGTTGATCGCGAAGCACCTCCTCCAGCGACCAATCAACGAAGGGTGAAAGCGCCTCTTCGCAGTTGCGCATATGGCGGGCAAAGGCCGCTGAGGAATCGAGCAGCTCCAGTGCCATCGCGGCGTGCTGGGCACCCTGGCCGGCGAAGAGGAAGGCGGGGCCCTGGGTGGTTCGGGCGTTGCCTTTGGCGAGGTCGGGGGCGTCCCTCCCCGCGGCAAGGGCGCCGAGGACCTCCAGCAGCTGCTCGCGATCCCCTGCCAAGGCGACGGCGCGTTGCTCGAAGGCAGCGCGGGTGGTCGCCAGGGAGTAGGCGACGTCGCTGGGGTCGAGCTCGGGGTTGGCCCCTAGGTGGGAGATCAGGCGCTCTGCTTGAGCACGCAGGGCGGGCTCTGACTTGGCCGAGAGGGCGAAGGGGATCGGGCCGGGGAGAAGCGCTGCCTCAGCGCGATCAGAATCCTTGGAGGAGGCACCCGCCCCCGAGCCCGGGGTCCCAGTCTTTCCGTACCCGGACGCGGGCCCCTCCTCCAAGATCAGGTGGGCATTGGTGCCCGAGATGCCAAAGGAAGAGACCGCGGCCCGGCGCGGTCTCCCGTTTGGCTCCCAAGCTTCTGCCTCACGCAAGAGCTCGATCTGCCCCGCCTCCCAGTCGACCTTCGAGGAAGGGGCATCCACATGAAGCGTCTTTGGCAACACGCCCTCGCGCATCGCCAAGACCGTCTTGATCACCCCGGCCACCCCAGCGGCAGCTTGGGTGTGACCGATGTTGGACTTAATCGAGCCGAGTCGCAGGGGCTCCTCTCGCTCTTGGCCGTAGGTAGCGAGCAAGGCTCCGGCCTCGATCGGGTCACCGAGGGTGGTGCCGGTGCCGTGGGCCTCTACTGCGTCGACGTCTTTTGCCTTCAGCCCAGCGTTTGCCAATGCCTGGAGGATCACCCGCTCCTGGGAGGGGCCGTTGGGGGCGGTGAGGCCGTTGGAGGCGCCGTCTTGGTTTACCGCCGAGCCCTTGATCACGGCCAGGACCGGGTGGCCGTTTGCCTGGGCATCGGAGAGGCGCTCGAGCACAAGCATGCCCGCACCCTCGGCCCATCCCACTCCGTCCGAGCCCTCGGCAAAGGACTTGCAGCGCCCATCGGGGGCGAGCCCCCCTTGGCGGGAAAACTCAATGAACATTCCGGGACTTCCGAGCACCGTCGCACCACCGGCCAAGGCGAGCGAGCACTCGCCGCTACGCAGCACGTGGGAGGCCATGTGGATCGCGACCAGCGAGGACGAGCAGGCGGTGTCGATCGTCAGTGCCGGGCCCTCAAGATCGAGCGAGTAGGCGATCCTGCCCGAGGCGACACTGGCCGCGGTCCCGGTCAGGCGAAAGCCTTCCACCCCCTCCCCCTCGGCCCGCAGGCCCGCCGTGTAGTCCTGCGAGCTGAGGCCGACGAAGACCCCCGCCGGCTGTCCGCGCAGGCCGGCGGGATCGAGGCCGGCGTCCTCCAGCGCCTCCCAGCTCAGTTCGAGCGAGAGGCGCTGTTGCGGGTCCATCGCCACCGCCTCGCGGGGAGAGATGCCGAAGAAATCGGCATCGAAGCCGGCAGCGTCGTCGAGAAAGCCGCCCTGGCGAGCGTGACTCGCGCCGGTGCCGGCGGCGTCGGAGCCGTGGAGGCGATTGAGGTCCCAGCCGCGATCGTCGGGGAAATCGCCGATGCAGTCGCGCTCCTCGGCGAGGATCTCCCAGAGTCGCTCGGGTCGATCGGCACCGCCGGGGAATCGGCAGGCCATGCCGACGATCGCGACCGGCTCGTCGCTCGCGACCTGGACCCGCGGGCCCGCCAACTCCTCTTCCCCGGCCGCCAGCCGGCCCAGGTAGGCGGCCAGCGTCGTCACTGTCGGATGGTTGTAGATCGCCACGGTCGGCAGGCTGAGACCGGTCGCGGTGCGCAGCCGGTTGCGCAACTCGACCGCGGCCAGCGAGTCGAAACCGAGCTCCTTGAAGGGGATGTTGACCGGCACCTCGTCACCCGAGGCATGGCCGAGAACCGCAGCGGCTTCTGCCCTGACCACGGCGAGCGGCGCCTCCCCGTCCGGCGCCGGATCCGCCGTCGGCTGCCCAGACTCAGAAGCATCCGTGGGAGCAGCCGAACGAACGGCGCTTGGGGGCGCCGCGCCGTCTCCCGCGGCGCCAGGATCGAACCAATGGCGGCTGCGCTGAAACGGATAGGCGGGCAGGCTCACCCGCGCGGCGTCCGGGCCGCTGCCCAGATAGGAGCCCCAATCCACCTCGACCCCCCAGGCGTGGGCCTCGGCCAGGGAGAGGGCGAACCGCTCGCCACCCCCCTCGTCACGGCGCAGGGTGCCGCAGTGAAACGCCTCCTCGCCACCCGCATCCGCCTCGATCGTCTCCTGGACGCCGAAGGCCAGTACCGGGTGCGGCGAGATCTCGATGAAGGCGCGCTGCCCCTGCGCAAGCAGGGTGCGCAGGACCGGCTCGAAGCGCACCGTCTCGCGCAGGTTTCGGTACCAGTACTCGGCACCGAGCGCCTCGCCGTCGAGACGTTCGCCGGTGACGGTCGAGTGGAAGTCGACCTCGGTGGTTCGCGGTGAGATCTCGGCAAAGTCCTCGAGCAGTTCCTCGCGCAGCGCCTCGAACTGGACGGAGTGCCCGGCAACGTCGACCGCGATCGGCTTGACCCGCACGCCGGCGCGTTCCAGCTCCTCCTGCAACCGTGTCAGCGCCTCGGGCGCACCGGAGACGGCCAGCGAAGCCGGCCCGTTGATCGCCGCTACCGAGACCTCGCCCCCGAGCGGCTCAAGGTGCGGTGCGATCTCCGCCGCCGAGAGCGCGACCGAGAGCATCCCGCCCTGCCCGGCCAGCCTGCCTATCGCCGCCGAGCGGCGCGTGATCAGCAGAGCCGCGTCCTCGAGCGAGAGCGCGCCGGCAACGTAGGCAGCCGCGATCTCTCCCTGCGAGTGCCCGACGACGACTGCCGGCCTGACGCCCGCCCCTTCCCAGAGCCTGGCCAGCGAGACCATGACGGCGAATAGGGCGGGCTGGAGGACCTCGAGGGTCCCCTGCCAGGCGCCCTCGCGGTCGCGCAGAACCTGCTCGAGGGACCAATCGACGTGCCGCGCCAACGCCCGCTCGCAGGCGGCGATCGAGTCGGCGAACGGCGGCGCACAGTCGAGCAGGTCCACCGCCATCCCCGGCCACTGCGACCCCTGGCCGCCGAAGAGGAATGTCGCTTGACGCGCAGTGGTCGCCCGCCCCCGCGCGACGCTCGTGCCGCCGGGCCCGCCGGCCAGGGCCCGCAGGCCCTCGATCAGCTCGGGACGAGAGGAGCCGAGCACGACCGCCCGCTGCTCCAGGGCCTTCCGCCCGCTTGTCAGCGATCTGGAAACCGCCGCCGGCTCGAGCTCGGGGTTCTGCTCGAGCTGGGAGGCAAGGTCCGCCGCCATCTCACTCAGGGCGGGACGTGACCTCGCCGAGAGCGCGAGCGGGACGGGCCCGGAAAGCAACCCGGGGCGCTCGTTGACCGACGGCTGCTCGGCCTCGGCAAGGACGACGTGACAGTTGGTGCCCCCCATCCCGAACGAGCTGACCCCGGCGACCAAAGGCCGGCCCTCATGCGGCCAGCGATCGAGCTCTGGCTGTACCCGCAGGCCCAACTCGTCAAGCGGAATCTCGGGGTTGGCCCGCTCGAAGTTAAGGCTCGCCGGGATTTGGCGCCGCTCAATCGCCAGCGCCGCCTTGATCAGGCCGGCAATGCCGGCGGCGCCCTCGAGGTGGCCGATGTTCGTCTTTACCGAGCCGACCGCAAGCGGCTCCGCGACCGCCCGAGCCTCGCCCAGCACCCGGCCCAGCGCTGCCGCCTCGATCGGATCGCCAACCACGGTGCCGGTCCCGTGCAGCTCGACGTACTGGACGTCGCTCCGCTTCAGGCCCGAGCGCCGATAGGCCCGGGAGAGCACGCCCTCCTGCGCCGCCTGACTGGGCACGGTCAACCCCTCGCCACCGCCGTCGTTGTTGACCGCCGTGGCCCGGATCGCGCAGTAGATGCGGTCGCCATCGGCGCGGGCCCGCGCCATCGACTTGAGCACGACAACGCCGCCTCCCTCGCCCCTCACGTAGCCGTTGGCGCGCGCGTCGAAGGTGAAGCAACGCCCGTCCGGCGAGAGTCCGCCGAAGCGCGATGCCCGCAGGGCGCCCTGCGGATCCAGGTTGAGGTGCACCCCGCCGGCCAGGGCGATCTCGCTCTCGCCTTTGCGCAAGCTCTCGCAGGCGAGGTGGACGGCTACCAGCGAAGAGGCCTGGCCCGCATCTACCGTAAGGCTGGGCCCAGCGAGGCCGTGCGCGTAGGAAACCCGATTGGCGATCATTCCCCGACTCAACCCGGTGACCGAGAAACGATCGAGCAAGGGCGACTCGTGGCCACCGATGAGCGCCGCGTAATCGGCACCGATCGAGCCGAGGAAGACGCCGGTCTCGACCCCGGCGGCCGCCACCGTGGCCCCGGCATCCTCCAGTGCCTCCCAGCTGAGCTCGAGCGCGAGGCGCTGCTGCGGATCCATCGCCGCCGCCTCGCGCGGCGAGATCCCGAAGAAGGCGGCGTCGAAGCCGTCGACCTGATCGAGGAAGCCGCCGAAGCGTGCCGGATCGGCGGCCCAGGCAGCGTCCTCGCCCTCGCCGCGGCCGGCCAGGCGCAGCCGCGCCTCGGGCATCTCGCCGACGGCATCGTGGCCGGCGCTGAGCAGCCCCCAAAAGGCGTCGGGACCGCTCGCTCCGGGCAGCCGGCAACCAATGCCGACCACCGCGATGAGTGAGCCGCCCCGCGAGGCTCCGGTCAAAATTTCCCCTCCCTAGCTGTCCGCAGGTGCAGCGAAAACAGCGTAGTACGCGAACCTGTCCAAACCCAAAAACAGCCCCGCTAGCGGTTGATGACCGGAACCGCGATCGCACTGAGAACGAGCCCCTCGGCAGCAAGCCACCTGCCGCTGAAGCCGTCCAGCTGGTGCCCTTGCAGCGTCGGCCCCGGGACGAGCAGGTGGGCCGAGAAGGTACGGCGCGCGCGGTCGATGCTGACGCTGGCGTCTTCGAAGCCGAGCCAGCTCCCGGCCAGCGGGAACCAGGCCTTGTAGACGGACTCCTTGATGCTGAACAGCAGCCGATCCCAACTCGGAGCGGGATCTTCCCGGGTGAGCGCGGCCAGGGCCCGCCGCTCTTCAGGTAGAGCGATGTCGCCCAGCAGCCCGCTCGGCAGGGCGGCATCGACCTCGGCGTCGATTCCGATTGCGGCAAAGTCCGAGTGTCGCCCCACGGCGCAGCCGCGATAGCCGTCGCAGTGGGTGATGCTGCCGACGACTCCCTCCGGCCAGAGGGGCTCTCCGCGTGCTCCCGAGAGGATCTCCCCCCGGGGGAGGCCAAGCTGGGCGAGCGCATCGCGAGCACAGGCGCGGGCGGTGCTGAACTCCCGCCTGCGTTTCTCGACCGCGCCGGCGACGATCTCCGCCTCGCGCTCGAACGGACTCACGTCGAGGTCGTCGTCCCGCCTCGTCGCGACCGCAACCCCAGCTGGCAGGATCCGCTCAAGCACCGCGACTTTCGGGCAGGATCCGGCGGAGCTCTGTCCGCGCCCCGGGCCAGCGGCGGCGCTCCCTCGGATAGCCAAGGGAAACCTCCTCAAAGCGAACGCCGTCGTGCCAGGTCGTGCGGGGGATGTGGAGATGTCCGTAGACGACCACCTGGGCCCGAAAGCGACGATGCCAGTCCGCGGTCTGGGTCGTGCCGCACCACTGGGCGAACTCGGGATGCCGTAGAACGCGCGTCGGCTCGACCAGGAGCGGAAAGTGGTTGACCAGCACCGCGGGGAGGATCGGCTCGACGTCGCTCAGCCGCCGTTCGGCCTCCCCCACCCTGGCATCGCACCAAGCCTCGCGGCTCGGGTAGGGGTCTGGGTGGAGCAGGAACTCATCCACGCAGACGACGCCGGCCTCGTGGGCTCGCCGCAGCGACTCCTCCTTGCTGGAGCCGATGTTGCTGCCAAACGTGTAGTCGTAGAGGAGAAAGAGCGGCACCACCCGGGCCGGCCCGCCGATGCCGTCCCAGATCGGGTAGGGGTCCTCGGGAGTGATCACACCCAGTCCTCTACAGAGCTCGACGAGGTGTTCGTAGCGCTGCTGACCGCGCAGGGGTGTCGGGTCACCGCGCTGGGTCAGCAGCTCGTGGTTTCCCGGCACCCAGATGACCTTGGCGAACCGCTCCTTCAGGACCCCCAGCGCCCACTCCACGTCCCGTGGCTGGTCCGCCACATCGCCGCAGACGATCAGCCAGTCCGCCTCGGACTGCGGCTCCAACCGGGAGACGATCTCGCGGTTCTCGGCGTGCTCGACGTGCAGGTCGCCGACCGCCAGCAGCGCCCCATCGCTCAACGGTGTCAGTCCGCGGACTCGCCCAGCTCGTGGCCGCAGTGCGGACAAACCTGGCTCGGCGAGCCCGACCGCGCTTCAGCGGTCGATGACTCAAGTGCCTTTGCCTCGGCGCCACGGGTTCTGCGCAGCTCTGTTCTCAGGTCCGCCACGGAAAGTCGCTGATCCTGTGCGTGCTCCAGCCAGCGCCTTTGCTCGTCGGGCTCCAACGGAGCGAGGAGAACATGGTGACTCCAGGTCAATTTGTCACTACGTAGTGACAAATCGAACTGGGCTGCGACCCAGGCCATATTCCTCAGGCTGGCGACGTCATAGCCCGTCACCCTCGCCGCCTCGGCGTACTTCTCTCCCCAGCGCGCCGTGCCGTAGCGGATCCAGTCGCCGATCCACCACTGACTACAGCGTCCGATCGCCCCCAGACGCCGACCTGCCGAGAGCCACTCCGCCTGGCCGAGATCCGATGGCGGCACCCAGGCGACCTTTGAGATCGCCGAGGCCGGGCGCCTCCCGGCCGAGCCTGACCCGCGCTTGTCCGCGGCCCTTTCGCCCGCCGAAATGGGTGCCGAAACCGCAATCGCTTGAACGACCTCTGGGGACCCTGACATGACCCTGCCTCGCCGCGTTTGCTGACATGACGGGGTGCGCTCGCGGCCCAGTGCACCCTCGCCTCCCGTTACATGAATATGTGTACAGAAAGGGTCAGGGACTCGCTACACCAATGTGGTGCGCGGGCGACCCCCAGGGCGCCAAAGTGTCCCATCGGTCGCCTGAGCGCCCGGGCATCTACCCATTTCCGACGGCAGGCAGGCTCGGCCGGGAGGCTTCGTCGTCGAGCTCCTCGAGCACGAGGGCAACCTCGAGCTCGGCATGGCAGGAGTGCAACAGCCGGCCCAGGGCCTCCTCGACCTTGCGCAGTCGGCGCTGAACCGTGTGCCGGTCGACTTCCAGCGCGGCGGCCGCCGTCGCCGCGTTGAACCCCGCGTCGAAATAGGCGCGCAGCGTCTCGCGCAACCCGAGGCCCGAGTCGCCATGCTCATCGAGCGGGGCGAGGTAGGTCTCGCGCAGTGACTTTGCCAGCAGCTCGTCGCGCAGGACCGCGGCGAGCAGCACCACCTCGCTGGCCTGGATGAAGGCCTGGGGCCGGTGCAGCATCACCTGCTGGGCCGCCCTCGCCTCATAGTTGGTGAGGCGCCAGCCCTCGAGCCCGAAGCGCGGCTCGCCGACGGCCAGGGTCACGTCCCCCAGTGCACCGGTGGCCAGGTAGCGCTCAATCTCGATCACGCCAAGCCGCTCGCGACCGCCGAGCCAGCCCCAGGCGCTATCACTGCCCTGGGGGACCACGAGCAGCTGGCGGTTAAGGCCGGCGGAGAGGGTTCGGGCGGCGACGTCGGGCCGCGAGCCGGTGATGACCAGGCCCAGGTGCCAGGCGTCGAGTTCATAGTCGAGCCGGGCGGCGTCGACGGGCGAATCGGCGGCGAGCAGACGCTGTACCCGTTCGGCAATGCGCTGGGCCGGCGAGCGTCGGACCCGCTCCAGCTCGTCCATGTACTCGGTCGCGACCGCGGCCATCATCCGGTCGACGTGCGGGCCGACCGCTCGCACGAGCGGGCGCATCGCCTCGTTCGGCAACTGGGCCGCCTCGTCGACGACGAACTCGCCTACGAGCCGATCGCCAGCCGCATAGCGCCTCAGGACCGCGTCCAGTCTGACGCCGGTGCGGGCCGCGCGGCGCGCCTGCACCATCGCCGCCTCCGGGATCGGGCCTTCCCAATCCTCACCCCCCTCGATACCCAGCAGCGCGTAGTCGATCGCCTCGGCGACCGTGGCGCGCAGGTAGGCGCGGTACTCGGGATCGTCCCTTTCGCCCGGATCCGCCATCTGGCGAACCTGGTTGTAGACCGTGTCTTCGATCTCCCCGGACCGTGCCCGCAATCGGGCTACGAGCTCAGCCCGGATATCGTGCAGTGCTTCCAAACCGCATTGCCCCCCTCTCCGCGATACACAAGGTAGTACGCCATCTTGACCGCTGTCAACTCGCCGCCCACCGCCGGCCGTCATCTAGGGTCCGTGGAATGAGCGTCATCGACGAGCTGATCGCCCAGAACGAGGAGTTCGCCGGCTCCCTGCCCGAGCATCACCTCGACGTGCGCCCAAGCCGCGAGCTGGCGATCGTCACTTGCATGGATTCCCGCCTCGACGTCTTCGCCGCGCTCGGGCTCGGCAATGGCGAGGCGCACGTGCTGCGCAACGCCGGCGGCGTGATCACCGACGACGTGATCCGCTCGCTGGCGATCTCACAGCGCCTGCTCGGCACCCGCGAGGTGATGCTGATCCACCACAGCGACTGCGGCATGCAGAAGATCAGCGACGACGGCTTCCGCGCCGAGCTGCAGGCAGAGACCGGCGTCTCCCCCTCCTTCGCGATCGAGTCGTTCAAAGACCTCGACGCCGACGTGCGTCAGTCGATCCTGCGGGTGCGGCGCTCTGGCTTCCTACCTAACCGCGACGCGGTGCGCGGCTTCGTCTATGACGTCGACAGCCACCGCCTGCGCGAGGTCGTGGCCTAGGCCTTTATCCGCCGGCGCGGAAAGCGACGATCTGGGGTGTCTGGCCGGCCGCCGCGGCGACGCCAGCGGGTGCGATCAGGGTGTCGCCCTCGAGCATCACCCCGGAGTTCGTTCCGGCCGGCAGCTTTTCGCGCCAGACGACCTGGCCGGTTTTGGCGTCATAGGCCGAGAGCGTGCCTTCGTAGGTGGTTGCGAAGACGAGGTCGTTGGCCGCCGTCGTAGCACCGAAGGCGGGGCTTGCCAGTTCTTCTTTCCACTTGATCTTGCCGGTGGCGGCATCGAGGGCGACGATTTCGCCGCTGGTCGGGCCCGGTTCTTCCTTTTCGGAGCCGGAGACGACCTTCGCCGGGTTGTTGACCACTGGCACGAAGAGCAGCGAGCCATTGGTCGACATCGGTGCGATCACCCCGCCGAGGTCCCCCGGGTAGACGGTCGTCGGCGCGCCGATCTTCGACTCTTCGCCGCGCATCGCCAGCAGGCCGTCGTCGTCGTGTCCGTTGTGCTTGCCGACAGCGACCTGCCAGAGCACCTTGCCGGTCTTCGGGTCGGCGGCGAGGACGATCCCCGACTTGCCGGCCGCGGCGACGATTTCCTTGCCGCCGGCCTTCATCAGGATCGGCGGGCCCTGGAAGTCCCAGTCGTAGATGTCGTGGGGCGTCACCTGGTGATACCAGTCGAGCTTGCCCGTCTTGGCGTTCATCTTGACCAGCGAGTTGGTGTAGAGGTTCGGCCCGGGGCGGCCCTGGCCCCAGGGCTTAACGGGGGTACCGGGGAACGGGGCCGGGTTGCCGACGCCGAAGTACATCGAGCCCTTGCCGTCGAAGGCGGGCGGGTACCAGACGCCGCCGCCCGAGTTGTATTTCGGGTCGCCCCAGAGGCTCTTCGGCACGGTGTCGAAGTGCCACTTTTTCTTGCCGGTCTTGGCGTCGAGCGCCCAGAGGGTGCCGACGCCGCCGCCGGCGTAGGCCGTTTCGGCGGTGACGGGGACGGTCGAGACGTAGACGAGGCCGTCCTGGTAGCCCGGGGCCATGTCGATGCCTTCGACTTCGTTGCGGGTCAGCTTCACCGACCAGAGCTGGTTGCCGGTCTTCTGGTCGAGCGCGAAGGCTTCCGTTGGAGTCGCGCCAAAGACCTTGCCCGCGGAGACGACGATCCCGTTCGGCCCCTCGGAGGGCTGTTCGAAGGAAGCATTCCAGAGGACTTCGCCGGAGTCGAGGCTGAGCGCCTGCACGTTGGAGGCGAGGTCCTGCGAGTAGATCACTCCCTTGTCGATCACCGGGGTCGAGGCGTAGCTGCCGAAGTTGCTGGTGCCCGGGATCTTCGCTTTCCAGGCCACAGCGAGGCTGCTGACGTTGGAGCTGTCGATCGTGCTGTCGGCATTGCGCGTGTTGGCCGCGTCGACCCCGGGGTAGCCGGAGCCTGTGAAGCTCGCCTCTTCGCTGCTGCCGGAGGAGGAGCTGCCGCAGCCGCTGACCGCCAGCGCGAACAGCGTCACCGCCAACAGCCCGATCGCCGCACGCGCAGCATTGGAAATCCCGCTCAACCGCTCCATCTAGACCCTGCCTCCCTCGTCGTCGCCGCGACCCTATGCGACCGGTTTATAGCTGTCAAGTAATTCGGTATTTGCGACCATAAGCGGTTGCAGGACCCGGTTGGAAAGCAGGCCAAGGGCGCCGAGATTGGCGAAGCCGGGGCCCTGGCTGAGCCCTGCCAGGCCGGGAATGTGGATCCAGGGCCGCATCCCCTTCAACTCCAGGTTGCGGCCGATCGGCACCTCGCTGCCGGCGGGCTGATCCCAGATCGGACCGCAGCTGCGCTCGATCCGCTCGCGCACCGTCGCCGGGAAGAGCGTGCGCAGCTGCGCCAAGAGGTCGAAGCCGGTGCAGTTGGCGACGAAGTCGTGCTCCCTGCTGCCGGTGCCTTCGGGCGCCTCGAATTCGAGCCGCACCCCCTCTCCGCTGGCGACGGCGCCGACATCGGTGACGCGGCCGGTGACGAAGCGACAGCGCTCGTCGTAGGCGATCGCTGCCAGGCTGGGCGGGTCGAAGACGCCGCGGTCGGAGTGCTTGACGAAGTCGCGCCTGGTCTGCTGGTCGAGCGACTCCCATTCGACCGTGTCGGGATTGGAGAAGACGCGGTTCTCGAGGAAGCTCTCGCCGCGGCTCATCGGCAGCATCGGCGTGTAGATCGTGTAGCGGCAGTCGGGGCGCATGCCGCGCAGGAACATCGTCGCGCTGAGCGCGCTCTCGCCGCCGCCGACGATCGCCACGTCGCAGGTCTCACCGGCCGGAATGCGGGCGAACTCCTCGCGTCTGGAATCGCAGTGAAAGACGCGCTCGGCAACCGCTGGCTCGTGCGGGAAGGCGCGGTGGATGCCGGGGCCGGTCAGCACCAGGGCACCGCCGGCGTGCACCTCCCTGCCCGCGGCCGTCTCCGCCTCGACCAGCCAGCGCTCGTCGCCCTCCTCGAGCGTCACCTGGGTGACCCGGGCGGCCAGGTGCTCGACCCCCTCGCTCGCCCGCGAGAGCACCCAGGTCAGGTACTCGCCGTAATCGCGGTGGCGCACCTGGGGCGAGCCGGCGTCGACCCAGCGGGCGTAGCGGCGGGTGCTGATCATGTGCTGCTGCCAGGTGAACTGGGCCAGCGCCGCGTCGATCGCCTCGCCCGCCTCGCCGAACTCGATGTGGCTCTGGTAAGGGAAGCCGATGTCCTTGATCGGGGTCACGGCCAGCGGCTCCTCGCCGGAGGTCATGCCGTTGCGCCCCTTCCAGGAGGCGGCGACCTCGGTGCCCTCGATCACCAGCAGCGAGAGTTGGGCGAGACCAAGGCTGTTGGCGATGTGGACCTTGGTCGCGATCCCCGCGGCCTTGGCCCCGGCGCCGACGACGATGAGGTCGTAGTCAGACATATGCGTGCGTCCGAGGTTTGGCGACGACGAGGCCGTGCTGGGCGGGGCTGAAGGCGATCGCTCCCCGCGTCACCCGCTCGCCCTCGGACTCGACCGGCTCCAGCTCGACCTCCTCGAGCACGGTGCGCAGCACCCGCTTCATCTCCTGTTCGGCGTAGCTGGCGGCGAGGCAGCGGCGGGCGCCGCCGCCGAAGGGGATCCAGGTCGGCACCGCGGCGCGCTGGCTGAGGAAGCGCTCCGGGATGAACTCGCCGGGATTCTCGTAGACATCCTCACGGTGGTGGATCAGGTAGACGCAGGGCGCGATCAGGGTCTCGGCGGGGAGGTCGTAGCCGCCCAGGGTCGCCGGCTTCAGCAGCCGCCGCACGACGACCGAGACCGGCGGACGCAGGCGCAGGGTCTCCTTGATCACGGCGTCGAGGTAGGCCTCGCCCTCACCGGCCAGCAGTTCGGACTGCAGCCGGGCCAGCTTCTCGGGATGGCGCAGGAGGCGCTCGAAGACCCAGGCCAGTGAGCTCGAGGTGGGGCCGTCGGTGAGCAGGGTCAGCAGTTCGTCGCGCAGCTCTTTCTCGCTCAGCGGCGAGCCATCCTCGCTGCGCGCCTCGACCAGGATCGAGACGGCATCCTTGCGGCCGTTCTCCCCTTCAGTGCGGCGGCGCTCGGCCTCGGCCAGTACCTCCGCTTCGACCGGCGCCATTGCCTCGCGCCAGCCGGGACTTTCTTCGAGCCACTGCGGACCGCGCTCGGCAAGCTCACGCAGGCGCTCTTCGTCGTTGACCGCCGCGGTCAGCTTGGTGAGCAGGTCCCGCAGCCGGTCCAGCCGTCCCTCGTCGTCGCCGAAGACGGCCCGCATCACCACCTCCTGGGTCAGCGCCTGCATTCGCGGCCAGAGCGCGAACGGCTCGCCGACCGGCCAGGCCCGCACTTCGCGTCGCGCCAGCTCGGTCATCATCTCGGCGTCCTCGCGCATCCGCTCGCCGTGGAAGCGCGGCAGCATCAGCTTGCGGCGGGCCATGTGCTCGGGCTCCTCGCTCAGCATCACCGAGTGGGCGCCGAGCACCGGGCGCAGCGCCAGGTTCGGCACGCCGACGCCAAGATCATTCGTGTCGGTCGAGAAGACCCGTTTGACGTCCTCGGGGTCGGAGAGCAGGACCCAGGTGCCGAGGTGGCGCAAGCTCAGGGTGAAGGTGTCGCCGTAGCGCTCCCTGCACTCCTCGAGGAAGGGCAGCGGCTCACTCGACCAGCGCGCCGACTGCTCCTCAGCCGATAGCGACGGCCCGGGCGGAAGCCCGGCGCTCATTGCTCCTGCCCCTCGCTCGCGACCGCCCCCTCCATCAGCTCGTCCTCGAGCTTGCAGGTGGCGCCGATCAGCAACTCGAAGAGCGCCGCGGTGAAGTCTTCGGGCAGGTTGACCGCGGCGCCGCGGGCGAGGTAGCGGGCGCGCACCTCGGCAACCCGCTCGGGCTGCATCATCGGGATCCCGTGCTCACCCTTATAAGCGGCGACTTCGCGGCAGATCTCAAAGCGCTCGCCGAGCAGCCGCGCGATCTCCTCATCGATTGGATCGAGCCGCTGGCGAAACCCGCTGAGCCTGTTCTCACTCATCGCAGCAGCCCAGTCACAAAAGCCTCGCTGCACTCGGCCAAGGAGTCGAGGGCGTAGCCGCCCTCCTGGATCACGCAGACGGGCTTGCCGCAGGCGGCGAGCAGGCGGCCGATCTCGGTGAAGATCGCCGGCTCGAAGGCCCAGGAGCCGTGCGGGTCACCGGCGACGATGTCGTAGCCGAGCGAGACGACGAGGGCCTCTGAGGCGGCGGCGAGTTCGTCCACCGATTTGGCGACACTGCCGAGGTAGTCATCGACATCGGGGGTGACGTGGAATTCGATCGACACCTCCCGGTCGCTGGCCGGTTCGACCGTGCCCCCGGCGACGTTGGTGACCGGCGAAGCGTGCAGCGAGTGCAGGCTCGCGTCCCCCATCGTCGCCACGATCGCTGCCGTGCCGTTGGGGTAATGCAAATCGACGTCGAGGATCCCGACCGGACTCATCCCAGCGTGGCGCAGCACCTGCACCGCCGCCGCCGCGGTGTTGAGGTAGCAGTAGCCGGCGAACCAGGCCGGGCCGGCGTGGTGGCCGGGCGGGCGACAGAGCGCGTAGGTGAAACGGGCTCCTTCGGTCAGCCGCTCGGCCGCCGTCATCGCCGTGCGCACCCCCTCGCGGGCGGCGTCGACCAGGCCGGCGCTGACCGGGATGTCGGGCGGCAAGCCGGGCGGGGTCAGCTCCGGAATCACCACCGGCTCGGCCGATACCTCGGCCAGCGCCTCGAGGTAGCCCGGATCGTGCAGCACGCTGAGGGTCTGCTCGACGTCTTCGCTGTCAGCGTCGGCGGCAGCGGCGCGAACGCCTGCGTGGCGCAGCAGGCCACGGCGCAGCTCAGCCATGCGGCGGTTGTCGTCGACGCCGGGCAGGATCCGCCCGCCTTCGAGGATCCAGTGGGCGCCGTCGTCCTCGCCCCCAGCGCTGGCGCGCTGCTCAACCAGCAACAGTTCCGCGCTCAAAGCTTCCTCCGCATGCGCGGACCGAGGTGCTCGAAGCCGTTGGCGCGATAGAAGGCGGTGGTCGCGTCGATGCGCTCGAAGTCCTCGCGCGGCAGGCCGACTTCGATCCGCTTGGCGCCCTCCCGGCGAGCGATCTCGCAGTAAGCCTCGATCAGCTCGTGACCGACCGCGCGGCTGCGCCACTCGGGGTGCACCCAGAGGTCCTGGATCGTGCCGTAGCGACCGGGAACGTGGATCGCGTGCTGCCAGCTGGCGGCGAGAACCCCCACGATGCCGTCCTCGCCCCCTGCCTCCGCCACCAGCAGGGCACCCATCCCCCTGTCCCTGACCAAATCGGTGGTCGCTGCTTCAAGTTCGCTCGCCTCCGGCCCGCCGCCGCTGAGCTCGACGAGCAGCTCGCCGATAGCCGCCGCAACCGCCGGCGCGTCCGCCTCGGTCGCCTCGCGCACCTCAACCCCCGGCTGACTTTGTCGTTTGGGGTGAGATTGCCCCCCGAACGACGAAGTCAGCGGCGGCTCGGCCGGGGCCTCCATCACGCTGCCCCCGCCCGAGCACGCGCCGGCTCCAGCTCGACGCTCCAGGAGTCGGGCGAGTCGCTGCCGGTGACGGTGCGGGCGATCGCCGCCATCGGCGCCCTCGCCTTGAGCAGGATCTCGTCGAACTCGTCGACCGGGTCGGACTGCATCACGATCGCACCGCCGGCGCCGATCGTCGTCCGGCCTTCGCGCATGACGATCGTGCGGATAACGATGCTCAGATCTATCACGCCGTCGAGGCCGAAGTAACCGATCGCGCCCGAGTAGACACCGCGCGCCTCGTCCTCGAGGTCGTCGATGATCTCCATCGTGCGCAGCTTCGGCGCGCCGGTCATCGAGCCGCCGGGGAAGCAGGCCCGGGTCAGCTCGGCGGCGGAGCGGTCGACCGGCAACCGACCCTCGACCGTTGAGATCAGCTGGTGCACGGTGGCGTAGTCCTCGACCACCATCAGCTCGGGGACGGCGACGCTGCCGACCTCGCAGACGATGCCGAGGTCGTTGCGCAGCAGGTCGACGATCATCAGGTGCTCGGCGTAAGTCTTTTCGTCGTTGGTCAGTTCGGCTTTCAGCGCCGCGTCCTCGATCGGGTCGACGGAGCGTTTCGTCGTTCCCTTGATCGGCCGCGCCTCGACCCGCCGCTCGCGGTCGACCGAGAGGAAGCGCTCCGGCGAGGAGCTGACCACGGCGACGTCGCCGAGCTTGAGGAAGGCGGCGAAGGGCGCCGAGTTGCCGCGTCGCAGGTTGCGGTAGAGGTCGAACGGGTCGGGTTCGGCGCTGGTCGAGATCTGGTCGGTGAGGCAGACCTCGTAGGACTCGCCGGCGGCCATTTCGGCCTGCGAGCGGTCGATGTCGGCGAGGTACTGGCGGCGGCCGCGGCCGCAATCGAAGCTGACGTGGGTATCAGTGGGCTCGCCGAAGGCGGGATCGGCGGCGCTTGGCGGCGCGGGCGGGTCGGCGATCAGCTCGCGGGCAACCGCCTCGGCCTCGTCCAGCCAGGCGCCGGCCTGCTCGATCTCCTCGTCGGCGCAGACCGCCAGCACGTGGGTGCGCCCGTGGACGTGGTCGACGGCGACGACCCGGTTGGCCAGCATCATCACCGCGTCGGGGACGTCGGATTTGTGCGCGTTGATGGCGCCGCAGTCGGCCTTGAGCTCGTAGCCGAGGTAACCGACGAAGCCGCCGAGCAGGTTCGGCGCCGCATCGCCCGGCCGCTCGATCGCGCGCTCGCTGACTTCGCGGTCGAGCACGTCGAAGATCGAGCCTGGCTCGGAGGTAATGGCCTCGGCGCGGTGGGCCCGCACGCTGCCCTCCTCGACCTCGTAGGTGAGCACGCAGCGGTCGCGCCCGGCGCTGGTGCCAAGGTAGGAGCACTGCGCCAGCTGGTTCGGGGCGTCGGCGCTGTCGAGCCAGAAGGCGTACTCCTCGGCGGCAAAGAGGCGTTCGAAGAGCGCCTCGGTCGAGGCCTCGCCGGGGATCGATCGCAAGAGCAGGCGGGTGTCGGAGGAAGCTGGCCTGCTTCTCGGCTGGGCATTGCGCGGACGGGCGCCGTCGGGTCGCTTGGTCGCCCGCACCGGCGTCCCTTTGCGCTCGCGGGCGAGCTTGAAGAAGTTCTCGACCAGCCTGGCGCCGTGGTCGGTGGCGATCGACTCGGGGTGGAACTGCACACCCCACATCGGCCGTTTGCGATGTTCGATCCCCATCACCACGCCGTCGTCGGCCCAGGCGCAGACGTTGCCGTCGGGGCCCATGCCGGTGATCGCCAGCGAGTGGTAGCGGACGACCGGGAAGCCCTGCGGGATGCCGGCGAAAAGGCCGTCGCCTTCGTGGAAGATCTTGCTGAGGCGGCCGTGCATCGCCTCCGGCGCGCTGCTCACCTGGCCGTCGAGCATTTTGCCCAGGCCCTGGTGGCCGAGGCAGATGCCGAGCACCGGGATCTCGCTAAAGCGGAGGATGTCGTCGCAGACGCAGAAGTCGTGCCAGCGCCCTGGCGTCCCCGGACCTGGCGAGAGCACGATCGCGTCGAAGTCCCAGCGCTCCAGCGCCCGCCAGGAGACGGCGTCGTTGTCGACCACAATCGGCTCCTCGCCCGAGACACCGGCCAGCAGGTGGAAGACGTTGTAGGTGTAGGAATCGTGGTTGTCGACCAAGAGCGTCCTCATCGGACCGTCTCCAGTCCGAGGCCGCGCGCCCCTTGCGCCAGTGCCGCCTGGATCGCCTCCTGCACGTGCGGCTCGCGGTCCTCCTCGACGTACCAGCGCGAGAGGTGAGCGACGTATTTGGCCAGCGGACTGACGTCGAGCCGCTCGACCGCCTGCTGCAGGTGGCGCCGGTACATCTCCGACTGCACGACGGCAAAGCGGTAGTCGGGGTCCTGGGCCGGCTCAGCCGTCGCGGCGCCGGAGCCGTTGCCGTTGTGGGCGCGGGCGCGGGCTAGGTCCCAGCCGAGGCTCTGCTCCTCGCGCAAGAGCTTCTCCGGTTCGAAGTCGAGCGGTTTGGTGTTGGTGTGCATGAGGAAGTAGCCGAGCGCTACCTGGGGCACGATCGCTTCCGCGGCCGGGTGGCGCTCGCGCACCCCGGTGCGCTCCTCCTCGGCCTCCATCGCGCTGTCGATCCACTCGGCCAGCTCGTCGATCAGCAGTGCGTTCTTCTTCGAAGAGGAGACCGACTCGCTCTGTTTGGAGACCATCCCGTGGAAGACGTCGTGAGCGGGATGGTTGATGTCCGCCCCGGCCCCCTTCTCCATCATCTCGTCCATCAGCTGGCGCCGGCAGGTGACGTGGGCGACCCACTCGAGGCCGCAGACCTGGATCGAGGTCGTGCCCTCGAGCCCCGGCGCGGCCATCCAGTAGGCGAGCGCCCGCATGTGCTGGGTCGGCAGACCGTCGGCGCGCAGCAGCGGCATTTCCTCCAGCTCCTCGCGATCGGTCAGGTAGATCACCGCGCCGTCGGGGCGGCGCTGCAGCATCCCGTGCTCGAGCCCGAGGTTGGAGAGTTCGGCGACCTCGGGCAGAAAGTCGGACTCGAAGAAGACGCGGTCGAAGGAGATGCCGAGCCGGGCCAGGGTCTTGCGCTGACCCGAGATCACCCAGGCGCGCGTCTTCGACCAGAGCTCGATCGCGTCCTGGTCGCCGTCGAGCACCCGCTGCAGCAGGTCGTCGGCGGAGTCGTGGTGGACGTCTACCTCGCGGCTGAGCGAGGTCGCCGGGTTGTCGTCGCGCCCGGTCAGCGAGGGGCCGGTCTTGACGTAGTCGGCGTAACAGGCGCCGACAAAGTGATCGCTCTTCTCGCCGCCGCCGGGTGAGGACTGGGCGTGGCGACCGCTGGCCACGACCCCCGCCATCGCCTCCCCCATGCTGCGCCCGACGTCGCAGATGATGCTGCGCCGCTCGACCTTGCCGCCGGCCTCGCTCAGCGCCGAGCCGAGCGCGTTGCCGAGCGCCAGGTTGCGCAGGTGGCCGATGTGCAGCGCCTTGGTCGAGTTGGCGTCCCAGAAGTTGAGCGCGAAGCGGCGGCCGGCGGCGAGGTCGGTGTGCGACGGCGCCTCGCCCGAGGTGAGGGCGGCGCCGGTCGTCTCGATCCAATTGCTGGCGAGGCGCGCCTGCACCTGCCTGCCGCTGCGATTGATGCTCTCGATCCAGGGCTCGGCCTCGATCCGCTCCAGCGCCGCGATCGCGTCGGCATCCTCCTGCCAGCCCTTGACCCGCGGCACCAGCATCAGGTCGAAGTCGTCCTGCGGTTGGTAGGGAGCGCGTGCCGCCCAGAGGGGGCGCGCCTGCTCGCCGCCAGTTGAGATCTCGTCTAGTTGGTCAAAGAGATTGTTCGCCATAGCCGGTCACCGGTTTCGTTGGGATCCGATGCACCAGCCGGGGCTCGAACCCGGATCTCCGGCTTTTAAGGCCGGCCCTTTGACCGATTAAGGCACTGGTGCGCTATGGGTGGGGCTCCTCCCTTGGAAGCGCCCTGAGGTCCCTCTCCCGGGGTCCCTCGCAATCTCTTGATCGCTCCAGAATTCTCGGGCATCCTAGCAACTCCATACGTACCGATTCAATAATCGACGAATACAGGAGTCTCGCTAGGCGAGTTCGGCGAGGAATGCGGCCAGCTCGGCGGTTAGGCGAGCGGGCTTGAGGCGCCACTCGAAGATCGAGCTGGCCTCGACCAGGCGGGCGTTGGGCAGCTCCTCAGCGAGCATGCCGGAGTCGCTGAAGGGGTGGACTGGGTCGCGCGGGTGGCCGACGACCAGCGTTGGTTGCTCGATGCCGACTCGTTTCTCCCGGTGCGGCGCGGTCTCCCCCAACAGCAACCCCTCGAGCACCGCACCGGAAGGGCCGGGGCGCTGCCGAACCCAGTCAAGGCCGATATCGACGAGGTAGTTGGTGCGCGGGATCAGCGAGGTAACGCGCGAGGTGAGCTCGAAGACGGGGCGGCCGTAGCGAAGTCCGAGCAAGACCGGGGTGAAGGCGCCGGCCATCGCCGCCAGGGCGTTGTCGAGCACCGGCATCTCGATGAACAGGGCACTGGCTCGCTCGGGATAGCGCACCGCCAGCTCGAGCGCGACGTTGGCCCCGAGCGAAGTCCCTCCCACCACCGCCGAGACCAGCTCGAGGTGGTCGAGCAGGGCGACCACCTGGCGGGCAAAGAGCGGCATCGAGTAGAGCCGCAGGTCCTCAGGTCGGTCCGAGTGACCGTGGCCGAGCAGGTCGACGCAGATCACCCGGTTTCCGGCGGCGGCCAGCTCCGGCGCCAGCCGCTCGAACATGCGCCGGTTCATCAGCAGCCCGTGGACGAGCACAAGCACCCGCTCGCCCTCCCCGTAGGAGTCGTAGGAGATCCGGTGTCCCTCGTAGCGGAACTCGCCCATCCCGGAATCTGTACAGGAACTCAAGCGGGGGAAGCGGGCGCTGCGGTGCTTCTTGCGGTGAGCCATCCCGCGACGGCGCCGACAACACCACCGACAAGCAGCAGGGTGCTCGCCCGCAACGGCTGGCGCTTCAACTTCGAGGCGGCGCCGCGAGCGGTGTGCTTGGCGCCGGTCTTGGCCGCTTTGCGGACGAATCTGCTCTTCAATGAGTTGGTCATGGAGCCCCTATACCCGCAGCGGTCGAGAACAGACCTGATCCGCCCGCTGGCGATCGGCTCGATTGCCGGGCAGCTGACATGGGTCGTGATCGTGGTCGGCGCCGGCCTGCTCGAACCCGGCTACAGCGAGGTGCGTGACGCGGTCAGCGTGCTCGGCGCCCGTGACGCCGCCCACCCCTGGCTTTTCGACGCCGCGGTGGCGATCTGGGGCATCTCCTTGATCCTCGCCGCCCTGGCCCTGGCCCTCGATGCCAAGCGCAGCTGGCGCGGCTGGCTCGGCCCGGGCCTGATCGCCTTCACCGGCCTCGCCCAGATCCTCGACGGCTTCCCCTTCCCGGCGGACTGCCGCTGGACCATCGACGCCAGCTGCCGGGCGCGCGAGATGGCGGGCGAGCTCTCCTGGCAGCACTACGCCCACGGCATCACCTACTTCTTCGGCGCGGTCGCGCTGATGTTCTCGGTCTTCGCCATGGCCTGGCGCTTTCACGACGATGAGCGCTGGCGCCGCTTCGACCTCTTCGCCCTAGTCGGCGGCCTGCTCGGCCTGCTGATCGTCGGCGGCCTCTTCTTCCTCGGCGCCAACGAACCGGGCGGGCACTACGGCCTGATCCAGCGCTTCGCCCTGGCGGCCGGCGGCTTCTGGATCCTCGCCCTGACGGTTGGCCTGCTCGTCGTTCGCGGTGGGACGGCTAGCGCAGAAGCACCCGGCAGCGTTTCAGCAGCTCGTCCAGGGTCGCCGGACGCAGGTTCCCAAGCCGGCGGCTGAGCCGTTCGTGTGAGATCGCTCGCACCTGCTCTGGCATCGCGAAGCCGTCCTCCCTCAACCCGCCCTCTGGCGAGTGGATGGCGAGATGGAGCGCGCTGCCGAAATCGGTTCGGGTGAGCGGGGCCGCGAGTGAGAGACCGAGACTCGCCTGGTTCAACTGGTCGACCGAGACGACCATGAAAGGACGCGGTTTGGCCTGCTCTCTTCCGCGGGTGGGATCGGGGTCGGCCCAGTACACATCACCCTGCTGGGAACGAGCCTCTACCACCCGGCGCAGGTGCATCGAAGGCGGCCTCGATCTCGGCGGTCTCCGCCCGGTAGGCGGCCAGTGCGGCGGGATCGCGAGCAAGCTTCTCGAACCCGGTCGCGATCTCAGCAAGCATCGCCTCCTCGTCGGCGGCGTTGACGAGCTTTGCCACCACCTCGCCGGCCCTCCACGCCGCGCCGCGAGGATCTTCAGCCGGTCTCGAGTCCGAGCCGAGACACGAATCGTGGTGGTGTCATTCACAGCCATGTAGATCACCTGTCTACATCTCAGTTTGACGATCTCGCGGCGCGGCCGGCCACCAGGCACGCTCGCCGCACAAGTAGGTAATCGCGGGGATCAGCAGCGAGCGGACGACGAAGGTGTCGAGCAGGACGCCGATCGCGACCGTGGCGCCGATCTGGACCAGCTGTTCGAGCGGCAGCAGGGTGAGCGTGGCGAAGGTGCCGGCGAGGATCAGGCCGGCGCCGGTGATCACCGCGCCGGTGTCCTCGAGCGCGATCAGCATGCCCTCCCGGGTGCCATGGGCGATTGCCTCCTCGCGGGCACGGGTCATCAGGAAGATGTTGTAGTCGACCCCCAGCGCGACGAGGAAGATGAAAGCCAGCAGCACCAGGTCGAAGCTGATCCCGCCCGAGCCGAAGAGCTGGGTAAAGGCGAAGGTGACGAGGCCCAGGGTCGCCGCAAAGGAGGCGACGACGGTGACGATCAGGTAACCGGGCGCGGCCAGCGCGCGCAGGACCGCGATCAAGATCAGGCCGACCACGGCCAGCACCACCGGCACGATCAGCTTCGTATCGCGCGCGTTGGTCTGCTCGACGTCGTAGTTCTCGGCCGGGATGCCGCCGACTAGGGCGCCCGGCGCGACCTCGCTCAGCCGTTCGCGCACACCCTTGACCAAATCGGCCGCCTCGCCCGAGTAGGGGTTGCCGCGAAGGACGATCGCCAAGGCCGCCTCGTCGGAGATCGAGGAGGGCGGCACCGGGACGGCGAGCTTGACCGAGGCGAGCCGCTCCAGCCCGTGCAGCGCCGCCTCGACTTCCCCGATCCCCAACACCGCCGTCAGCGGCGAGCCGATGCCGGGCGGGAAGTGTTCGTCGAGGACTTCGTTGCCGCGGCTCGATTCGGTCGAGCGCGTTTCGCCTTCGCCGAAGCCGATCGTGCCGTGGTGAATCAGGTTGCCGAGGGCGAGGACGACGAGGACGGCAAAGACGCCGGCGACAATCGTCCGCGGCCGGCGGCGGACCAGGCCGGCGACGCGCGCCCAGAGGCGCCGCCGCCCCTCGGCCCCCGACTCCCGCCCCGGCCAGAAGGCGCGCGGCCCGAGGATCGCAAGCAGGGCGGGAAGCAGGGTGAGCCCAGCGCAGAGCATCACCGCGATCCCGATCGCCAGCACCGGCCCAAGCCAGTGGGTCGACTCGAGGTCGGCGAGCAGCAGCACCAGCATCGCCGCGATTACCGTCGCCGCCGAGGCCGCGATCGGCCGCACGCTCTCGGCGAGCGCCTCGCGCAGCGCTGTCAACGGCTCGCCGCCGCCGGCGAGTTCCTCGCGATAGCGGTGGATCAGCAGCAGCGAGTAATCGGTGCCGGCGCCGAAGATCAAGACCAGGAGCAGAAAGGTCCCCTCTGTATTGACCGTGATCGCGCCGGACTGGATCAGCAGATAGGTCAGCCCAATCGCGATCAGGTAGGCGATACCGACGACCAACAGCGGCATCAGCGCCAACAGCGGTGCCCGGTAGACGAGCAGGAGCAGAAGCAGCACGAGGCTGAGGGTCGCGATCAGCAGCGTCTGGCCGGCGTCTTCGGCGACCTGCTCGAGGTCGGCGGCAACCCCAGCGGGCCCGGTTACGTAGGAACGCAGTCCGGGATGCGGATGAGCAGCGAGGTAAGCACGAATCTCCTTGACACCGTCGACGACGGCGCCGCGGTCTTCGGAGTTGATCGCCAGTGTTACCAGGGCCGCTTCGCCGTCGCGCGAGATCGGGCCCACCCCCCGCGCCACCCGGGTCACCTCACCCAACGGCCGCTTCGTCTGCCTGGAGAACGGGGCGAAGACCGGCGTCGCGCCGGAGAGCCCGAGCCGTTCCAGGCCTTCGCCGAGCTTGCCGATCGTGTTCAGGTCGGCAGCGCTGAGGCCGCCTTTGCGCTCGAAGACGATCAGCACCGGCACGTCGTTGCCGCCCTTGAAGTCGCGCTGCATCAGCTCGACGACCTGGGTCGACTCGGCGTGCGCCGGCAGGTAGCTGCTCTGTCCCGCCGCCGTCACATCGTTGATCTGCGTGCGCCCGACGAATCCAGCGATACCCAGCGCGATCCAGACCGCAACGGTCAGCCAACGCCCACGAGGCCCGGTCACGCTCGCGGTAAGGCGTTGGACGCGCACGGCGGCACCCTAGCCGCGCCGCCTGATCGATTCGCCCCCTTATAGGTGGGTCAAGCGATCAGGCGCCATTGGGGGCTTTGCTCAGGCGCCTGCCGCCTTGGGTGCCAACGCCGCCTCCCCACCGCGCCCGGGGCGCCGCCCGCGGGCGAGCCGAGTGTGCGCGGCACCAGCAGGCCGGCGCCGAAGCAAAGCAAGAGGAAGCCAGTCGCCATCAGGAAGGTCTCGGTGAAGCCGGTGACAGCGGGCAGGTCCTTGACCATGTGGTCAGCGATGAAGGTGGCCGAGAGCTGGCCGCCGAGGGCGCCGCCGAGCGTTCGCATCACGTTGTTCATGCCGCTGGCGACGCCGGTCTGCTCCGGCGAGACCGCCTGTACGATCAGGTTGCCGAGGGCGGCAAAGGAGAGGCCGATGCCGACGCCGAGCAGGGCGGCGGCGATCAGCAGCTCGTAGGGATGCTCGTGGGCGACGGCGAGCATGATGAAAGAGGCGGTGGCGAAGACCGTGCCGGCGAGCAGGGCGTTGCGTGAGCCGAAGCGGGCCGCGATCGGGCCGGCGCGCAGGCCGAGGATCGTCATCCCGATCGTCGCCGGCAGCAGGTAGAGGCCCGAGACGACAACCGAGGCGCCGAAGCCGAAGCCGGTGCTCTTCGGCAGCTGGGCGAACTGCGGGAAGACGACGAAAGAGGCGTAGAGGCCGGCGCCGAGCAGGAAGGCGGCGGCGTTGGTGGTCCAGACGCCGCGCACCCGCATCATCGTCATGTCGATCAGCGGTTCGCGGCTGCGCACCTCGACCGCGATCCAGGCCGCCGTGACGAGGACGCCAAAGAGGACGAGGCCGAGCGTCTTGCCCGAGACCCAGCCCCAGGTCGTCGTCTGACTGATTGCCAGCAGCACCGCCGAGAGCCCGACCGTCATCAGGCCGGCGGCCAGCCAGTTGATCTTGCCCGGCGTGCGCACCGGCGACTCCGGCACGAAGCGCCAGGTGGCGACGGCGGCGAGCACGACCGCGACCAGCGGAATCCAGAAGAGCCAGTGGTAGTTGAGGTGCTCGACGATCACACCGGAGAGGACGATGCCGAGGCCGCCACCGATGCCGAGGATCGCCGAGAGCATGCCGATCCCGCCCGCGACCTTCTCGGCCGGGAACTCGTCGCGGACGATGCCGTAGGCGAGCGGGAAGATGCCGCCGCCGGCGCCCTGGATGAAGCGGGCCGCAATCAGAACCGCCAGAGAGTTAGAAACGGCCGCCAGTAGCGTGCCGGCGCCGAGGATGACCAGGGTCCAGAGCAGCAGCCGCTCCTTGCCGTACATATCGCCGAGGCGGCCGAGGATCGAGGTGGCGACCGAGGCGGCAAGCAGGTAGCCGGTCAGCAGCCAGGTGATCCCGGTCTCACTGGTGCCGAGGTCGTGCTGCATCGTCGGCAGCGCTGGCACCACCGCCGAGCTGAGCAGCGCGTAGGCCATCCCGCCAAGGGCGAGGACCGCCAGGGTCAGATTGGGATGCGTCCGGTCCTGGGTGGACGAGGGCAATGAAATCTCCTGCTCAGGGCGAGGCACTTACACCAGGTAAGCGGCACGCTATCGAAGTGCCTACTCGGGGCAGAGATGCTTTTCCGCCGATCTCAATGCGAACATACGTTCCCATTCGATCAGAGGAGACGAGATGCCGCAATTCGATGCTTATGAAGACCTGGTTGGGAAGTGGCGCTGGCGCCTGCTCGGCACCGATGGCCGCACCATCGCCACTGCCGGCGAGTCCTACAGCTCCCACTGGCACGCCCTGAGGGCCGCCGAAGACGTGCGCGGTGCCGCTTCCGCGGCCGAGATCTGCAGCGTTCCAGCCAACGGAGTCGCCGACGCACTGGCCGAGATCGTCGAGCGCGAGCTGGCCCACGGTTAAAAAAATTGCTCTATTTGCAGCTGAAATAGCCGTTGTACAGAGTGGACAAGAGCAAAAAAAACTGTCTGCCCGTTGCAGGCTAAAGCCGGCTACGTCATCCGTCGATGTTCCCCCATCGGAGTCAAGGCTCCGCATTCCATCCATCAATCAAGTAGGGGGAAATAAATGCGCTGGATCACCAAGAAGAGGGCGCTTATCGCACTCGGCTGCACCTGCGCTCTCGCGGTGGCCGGCGTCGCGTTTGCGTACTTCACGTCAAGCGGGTCGGGCACCGGCACCGCGACCGCCGGCTCGAGCTCCGCGGTAACGCTGCACGCCACGATCTCCAACAGCCTCTACCCGGGCTCCTCATCGCCGGTCTCCTTCACGGTGGACAACCCGTCCTCGGGCGTCCAGCGAGTCGGCACGGTCACGCTCGCGAGCATCACGGTTGACGCTTCGCACTCCGAATGCAAAACCACGATCAGCGGCGTAAACCCGGACTTCACGATGGCGGCCGTGCCGGTCAATCAGGTGGTCAATCCTGGCAACGGCCAGAGCGTCGCCGCCACGGGGACCCTGACGATGAACGAAACGGGCACCAACCAGGACCCGTGCCAGGGTGCGACGCTGACGCTGCACCTGACCAACAACTAGAAGACCGCGGAGTCGACGAGGCCATGCGCCGCACCATGCGCACCATGCGCGGCCTGCCGGCCGTGCTTGCAGGTGTCGCCTGCCTCGGCGCCGTCGCCTACGCGGCGACTCCCCACCATCAAGGCCCAAACCCTGGCTCTGCTCCCAAGGCGGAGCGGAGCCAGGGGGTCGGGTCGCTGCCCAAGCCGAAGATCACCATGCACCCCGACAAGCTCGCCACATCGACCAACGCCAGGTTCGGCTTCACCGTCCGCAGCGGTAAGCCGCGCTTCCAGTGCCGCCTCGACAGCCGGCCGTGGAGCGCTTGCCAGACCCCCGTCAGCTTCAGCAAGCTGGCGACTGGCAGCCACAGCTTCTCGGTGCGCAGCGTCGGCCCGCGAAAGAAGTACAGCAAGACCGCTCGCTTTCGCTGGCAGGTACTGGAACCAAAAGACTTTTCGATCACCCCGCAACTCGGCGGCCTCAGCGCGCTTTACCCAGGTGCGCCGGCTCAAGCGCTGCCGCTGACGATCACCAACCCAAACCCGGTGCCGATCCTCGTCACCAGCCTGGGGGTCAGGGCAACGGCCGATCCTCCCGGCTGCGGCAGTGCCGAAAACCTCGTGCTGAGCGGCTCGAGCGCCTCTAGCGCAGCCCCGATCAAGGTGCCGGCAAGCGGCTCGGTGAGCCTGCCGGCGCCAGGCGCCTCGGCGCCATCGATCCAGCTGCGTGATCTGCCAGTGAGCCAGGACGCCTGTCAGCGGGCTCAGTTCCCGCTCGCCTTCTCCGGGACCGCCCGCGGATGAGGCGACTGCTGCCGAGCAGCCTCGCCACGATCGTGGCCTTCACCGTGCTGTCAATCAGCGCGGCCGGCACCGCGGTCGCCTACTTCACCACGATCGGCATCGGCGAAAGCACCCCGGCGGTCGTCTCGCAGATCACCAAACCGGTGATCACGGCCGCCACGCCCGAAGCCGGGGGGACCGTCGCCCTGGCCTGGGGTGCCGTCACCGCGCCGGGGACCGGGAACGTCACCTACACGGTCAGCCGTAACGGGGGAAAAGCGGCGGGAACCTGCTCAACCACCCTGTCGGTCGTCAGCTGCACCGACAGCGGGCTCGAACCCGGCACCTACACCTACGTCGTCACCGCCAAGTGGCGCTCCTGGACCGCGAGCAGCTCGAGCAAAGCGGCGACCGTCACGGTCGGCCCGATCCATCACCTCGTGCTCGGCGCCACCTCGCTGACCCCGATCGCCGGCGCCGCCGACAACCTGACGATCACCGCCCAGGACGCGAAAGGCGGCACCGTCACCACCTACACCGGTTCGCACAGCATCACCTTCAGCGGCGCTCCCGCCGGTCCCAATGGGACCGTCCCGACCGTCGCCGACAGCAGCGGCTCGGCGACCGCCTTTGGGACCCCCACTGCGCTCACCTTCACTGCCGGCGTCGCCACGGTCTCCTCCACCACCAACGGCGTGATGAAGCTCTACAAGAGCGGCGCGACCTCGATCGGAGCAAGCGACGGCGCAATCTCGACCGCGACCCCACTGGCAGTGACCGTGGCATCGGCGACGGCGGTCAAATTCGTCCCGACTGCAGCCAGCGCGACGCCGACGGCGGGCGAAGCCAACAACCTCACGATCACTGCCATCGACGCCTACGGAAATCTGGCAACCACCTACGCCGGTTCCAAGAGCCTCACCTTCTCGGGAGCGGCGACGATCGGCACCAACAAACCGACCGTCGCCAACAGCTCCGGCGTCGCCACCGCTTTCGGCACCGCGACCGCGATCACCTTCAGCGCCGGCATCGCCACGGTCTCCTCCTCAAAAAACGGCGCGATGACGCTCTACAAGGCGGAATCGCCGAGCATCTCGGTCACCGACGGCACCGTCACCACCGCGACCCCCCTGGCAGTGACGGTGGCCCCGGCAGTGGCGGCGAAATTCGCTCTCACTGCGACCACCACCACGCCCACCGCCGGAGCTGCCGACAACCTCACCGTCACCGCCCAGGACGCCTATGGCAACACCGCCACCAGCTACACCGGCTCGCACAGTCTCACCTTCTCCGGGCCTGCTGCCAGCCCCAGTGGCAAAGTCCCCACGGTCTCGAGCTCCGCCGGTGCCGACATCCCGATCGGCAGCGCCACGGCGATCAACTTCAGCGCCGGAGCAGCCACCGTCAGCGGCAACGCCAACGGCGCGATGAAGCTCTACAAGAGCGGCGCAGTCAGTCTCAAGGTCAACGATGGCGCGCTCACCGAAGCAACGCTGACGGTGACGGTGGCGCCGGCAACTGCCGCAAATCTCGCCCTCACCGCGGTCGCAACCACGCTCGTCGCGAGCGAATCGGACAACCTCACGATCACCGCGTTCGACACCTACGGCAACACGGCAACCGCCTACGCCGGCTCCAAGAGCCTCACCTTCTCCGGTGCAGCCGCCATCGGCGCCAACAAACCCACTGTCGCCAACAGCTCGGAAGCCGCAATCGCCTTCGGCACCGCGACGACGATCAGCTTCACCGCCGGCATCGCCACCACCGTCACCTCGACCAAGAACGGGGTGATGAAGATCTATGCCGCCGGCAAAGCCAGCGTCAACGTCAGCGACGGCACAATCTCCAGCGCGGCGCCGCTGGAAGTGACCGTCTCGCCGCTGACCGCGATCAAACTGGGGCTCGCCGCCGCGACCACCACGCCGACGGTGGGCGAAGCGGACAACCTCACGGTCACCGCCCAGGACACTTACGGCAACACCGACCCCACGTACGCCGGCGCCAAAAGCCTGACCTACGGCGGCGCCTCGGCCAGCCCCGCAGGGAACAACCCCACCGTCTCGGACTCGAGCGGCAACGCCGTCGCCTTCGGCAGCGCTACGCCGACTACCTTCAGCGCCGGCGTCGCCGGCGCCAGCGGCAACGCCAACGGCGTGATGAGGCTCTACAAGATCGGCGCCGCCACGATCACGGTCAGCGACGGCGTGCTCTCGGGGACCCTAGCGACGACCGCCGCCTCGACCGCGACCAAACTCATCCTCGCCGCAGCATCGACGACTCCCGCGCCCGCCGCCACCGACAACCTCACGATCACCGCCCAGGACGCCTACGAAAACACCGTGACCACCTACACTGGCGCTAAGAACCTCACCTTCTCCGGCGCCTCGGCCAGCCCCAACGGGACCACGCCAACGGTCGCCAACAGCTCCGGCACCGCGACTAACTTCGGCACCGCAACCGCGATCACATTCACCGCGGGCGTCGCCACCACCGTCACCTCGACCAAAAATGGGGTGATGAAGCTCTACCGAGCGGAATCGGCCAACGTCGCGGTCAGCGACGGCACGATCTCGAGCACCCCAATCGCGATCACGGTCTCCCCCCTCGCCGCCTCGAGGTGGGGTTTCACCAGCGTCACCCTCAGCGCCGGCAGCCTCGGCGCTAACTGCGTCTTCGCCTGCACCGTGACCAGCCTCGGCAACAGCGGCACGGTGAAAGCGAAAATCGCCGTCACCGACGCCTACGGCAACACGGTCAGCGCCCTCGGCACCGGCCACTCGGCCAAAGTCACCGTCACCACCGGCACCGGCACGATCAGCGGCAGCCCACTTGCGATCCCTGCCACCGGCGCCGCCGAATCGGCGACGACCTTCACCTTCACCTCGAAGTCGTCCGGCAGCTTCACCGAAACGATCACCGCCGCCTTCCAAGAAGGCACCGCCTACACCACCGCGACGCTAACCGCGAGCAAATAGCGTTAGGCCGCGAAGCGCGCTTCCGACCGTGCCCGGTGCTTGGCCGCCTCGACCTCGCGGTCCTTCGGCGGCGCCGCGGTGACGAGATGGTCGAGCAACCGCGCCGAGACCTCGGTCACTTCCGCGACCGCCTGCTCGAAGGCCTCAGTATTGGCCTGCGAGGGCTTGTTGAAGCCACTGATCTTGCGCACGTACTGCAGCGCCGCGGCGCTGACCTCATCCTCGCTGGCGGGTGGATCGAAGTTGTAGAGAGTTTTGATGTTTCTGCACATGCCTTGATCTTAGGCCGGTTGCCTGCGGGTGCAAGGTTTTCGCCCCCTGCGCACACTAGGTCCATAGATGAGCCCGCAAGTCGCCAGATCAGGGGAGATGTCAAGCGCCAGGATGGTTCGGCGCTGGCGGAACGGCGATCCGGATGCCAGCGAGGCGCTTGCGCGCAACGCCATGCGGCTGGCGCTGCGCACCGCTGCCGCGCTAGTTGAAAGCCGCGAGGAGGCTGCCGACGTGGCTCAGGAGGTCGCGATCGACGTGCTCGGCTCACTCGAGCAACTGCGTGACCCTGAGGCCTTCGACGCTTGGGTTCACCGGATCACGGTCCGTCGGACACTGCGGCGACTGAAGAAGCGCCGGCGCACCAACACCGTCGAGACGCCACTCGCCCTGCTTGATGACCGCGACCAGCCGCCGGTGCGCGAGGGGATCGATCGCGACACGATCCTCGCCACCCGCGACGCTCTTGCCGCCGCGCTTGCCGAGCTGCCGCCGAAACAGCGCCTGGTATTGGCGCTGCGCTACGTCCACGACCTTTCCGACACCGAGATCGCCGCGGCACTCGGCTGCCGTACCGGCACCGTGCACGCGCTGCTCTCGCGTGGGAGGGGCGCGCTGCGCCAGGACACGCAACTCGCCGAGCTTGCGCTCGCCTTCAAAGGAGGATGAAGATGGCAACCCAACAACTCGACGATGGCCTGCTGCGAGCCGCGTTCTTCCCAGCGCGCGCGCTCGAGCCGAGCGAGACCGAGGTCGCGAGCGTGCTGGCGCGCCCGCGGCCCGAAACGCGACGCGGCGCGGGGCGCGCCCGGCGAGAAGCAGCCTGGCGGAGACTCGCCCTACCCGCGGTCGCGGCACTGGCCCTCTTGTTCGCAGGCTTTTACGCAGTTCCGCTGACCCGCGCCGCATTCGAGGATGCAGCAGGCAGCTTCTCGGGCTGGCTCGGCGGTGACTCGGCCGAGGCTCCTGGCATACCGCTCAAAGCCCACCAGGAAGCGCCCTTCTACTTCCACGACGGCTCCTGGTCCCGGCAAAACGTGCACCAACCCCGCGTGATCGCCGCCGCCGGCGGATACAAGCTCTTCGCCTACATCAATGGCAGTGGCGCGCTCAGCTTCGACCTCGGCAACACCGGCTTCGGCATGGGCGGATACACGGCCCGCAACTTCCGCGACAGCCCCCTGGAAGTGCTCGGCCCCGGCGCGATGCGGCACGCCGACGCAAATGGCCACGTCCCTCTCTTCGGGATCAGCGCCCGCGCCGTGAAAAGCGTGCAGCTCGACTACGGCTCGGGCCCACCTCTGGAAGTGAGCGATGTCAACGGTGGTTTCGTCCTCTTGGTCGAGCCCGGTCGCGAGCCGCGCGAAGTGGTCGCCTACGCCGGCGATGGCGACGTACTCGGGCGCGAGGCGATCGGCTACATCGACTGGACTCACTACGTGCGCTAAGCCGATCCTCCTTCGGCGCCGGGAAATAACCTGGAGGCGTGGATCAACTCGTCCAGATCGTCGGCGCGATCCTGATCCTGGTCGCCTACGGCGCGGCGCAGCTCGAGCGCCTCGACCCGCAGTCCCGTCTCTACCTTGGCCTCAACCTGGCCGGCTCGGCGATCCTCGGCGTGCTCGCCGCAAGCGGCTCCCAGTGGGGATTCCTCCTGCTCGAGGGGGCCTGGGCGCTGATCTCGCTCTGGGGCCTGGTTACGCCGGCCAAGCGCTGACTAAAGCTCGCCGCTAGGCCCCGGCGGGCTCCGGCTCGGCCTCGAGCGGGGCGCCTTCGACGATCCCTTCGCGGTCGATATCGCCCTCGCGGACCATCCAGAGGGCAGCGATCGCGCCGGCGAAGGAGAGCAGGGCACCGAGCAGGAGGATCTCGTTGAGGCCGTGCAGGAAGCCCTGTTCGGCTGCGGACTGCACCTTGCCCTGAACCTGCTGGGGCAGATGGGAGACAGCTTGGGGCAGCGCGCCCGAGGAGGTCGCTTCGACCAGCCCGCGCGCTTCGTCGCCACTGATCGCGTTGCCCGCGACCTCCTGCGTCTTCGAGGCGCCGGCGCCGAGGAAGATCGCGCCCCAGGCAGCGATCCCGACCGCGATCCCGACTTGGCGGAAGGTGTCGTTGATCCCGGCCGCCATGCCGCTGCGCTCCTTCGGCACGACGCTGAGGGCGACGTCGGCGATCACCGGGTTGAGCAGGCCGACACCGATGCCGCTGACGATGAAGCCGAGCAGCAGCGCCGTCCACTCCGAGTCAACGCCGAGGCCGCCCATCAGCAGCAGTCCGACCCCGGTCAGCGCCAGGCCGGCGCTCATCAGCCAGCGAGCCTGGACCTTGGCCAGTGCCATGCCCGCCATCGGCGCGACGATGAAGGAGGCGAGCGTGATCGGCAGATAGCGCAGGCCGGCGTCGATCGGCGAGTAGCCGAGGTAGCTCTGCAGGTAGAGCGTCAGGTAGAGGAAGAGCGCGAACATCGAGCCAGAGACCGCGAAGGCGGCAAGCTGCACGCCGGTGAAGGCGCGGCGCCGGAAGAGCGAGAGCGGCAGCATCGGCTCCGAGACCCGCTGCTCGATCAGCGCGAAGGCGGCAAGCAGCACCCCGGCCCCGACCAGCAGCGAGATGATCACCGGGCTGCCCCAGCCCTCGTCATTGCCGCGCACCAAGCCCAGCACGAGCAGGAAGAGCGCGCTCGAGAAGGTCACCAACCCGGCCCAGTCGATCCGGGTCGCGTTGGGATCGCGCGACTCGGCCAGCTTCCAGTAGGTGACGGCGATCGCGGCGACGCCGATCGGCACGTTGATCAGGAAGACCCACTGCCAACCGAGGCCGTCGGTGAGCAGACCGCCGACCAGCGGTCCGATCGCCACCGCGATGCCGATCGTGGCGCCGTAGATGCCCATCGCCATGCCGCGTTCGGGGCCGGCGGGGAACTCCTGGGCGACCAGGGCCAGCGAGACGGCGAACATGATCGCGCCGCCGACGCCCTGCAGGGCGCGGGCAAGGTTGAGGAAGGTCGGGTCGGGTGCCAGCGCGCAGAGCAGCGAAGCGAGCGAGAAGATCCCCAGCCCGATCGCGAAGACGCGGCGACGACCGAGGCGGTCGGCAAGCGAGCCGGCGGTGAGGACGAGGGCGGCAAGCGAGAGCGCGTAGGCGTCGATCACCCACTGAAGATCGGAGAAGCTGCCACCGAGGTCCTTCTGAATTGCCGGCAGCGCCGTGTTGACGACGGTGATGTCAAGAAGAAGCATGAACGTCGCCACGCAGACGGCGCCGAGGGTCCACCACTTGCGTTCCATTTGAATCTCCTACACGAGGTGTACAATTTGGTCAGATAGCCTTGTAAGGTGACCTGACCAGACGACCTTATCAGGCTTCCTGACGATATGCGTGACGCCGCCCACACAGCCCCGATTGCCCCGGGAACGATCCCGCTCCCCGGCCTGCTCGAGATCGCCGGCGAGGCGATGCTGGCCGAGTTTCGCCAGGAGCTGGGCAAGCACGGCTACGAGGACCTGCGCCCCACCCACGGCTGCGTCTTCCGCTTCGTCCGCGAGGACGGCATGCGCCTGACCGAGCTGGCGGCCCACGGCGGCATCACCAAGCAGTCGGCCGGCGAGCTGGTCGACGACCTGGTCGACCTCGGCTACGTCGAACGCATCGCCGACCCCGCCGACAAACGGGCCAAGCTGATCTGCTTGACCGAGCGCGGCCGTGAGGCCCAGCGGGTCGGCTTTGGCCTCTTCAGCGAGATCGAGCAGCGCTGGGCCGAGCACTTCGGCAGCGAGCGCTTCGAGCAGTTGCGCGAGCTGCTCGAGCAGATCGCCGCCGAGCGCGCCCCCGCCGCCGTGCCCGAGCTCTCGCAGGCCGCCCTCGCCGGCAGTCGCGGCGAGTAACGCCCCCTCCGGCCTGACCGACCATCTAGGCTGCGCTCAGGTGGCCGCCGGTCCGACAAGCCGGGTTCTCTCGAGCTCACAGATGGCGACCCTCGCCGCGCTTGGCGAGGAGCGGACCGCCGCGGTCGGCGAGAAGCTCTTCGAAGTCGGCGACGCCAGCTACCCCTTCATCGCAATTCACGAGGGCGAGGTCGCCGTTACCGACCCCGCCGGCCGCGAGATCGTCCGCCACGGCGCCTCCGGCTTCCTCGGCGAGATGAACCTGCTCTCCGGGCAGACCGTCTTCCTCACCGCCGTCGTCACCGAGCCGATGCGCTACATCGCGGTCGATCGCGAAGTGCTGCGCAAACTGCTCTTCGAGGACGGGGCGCTCTCCGACCTGCTGCTCTCGGCCTTCATCGAGCGGCGTGAACTGTTGCAGCGCCAACAGGGGATCGGGGTCGAGATCGTCGGCCCCCACGACTCGGCCGACACCCGGCGCCTGCTCGACTTCGCCAGGCGCCAGCGACTCCCCCACTTCTGGCTCGTACCGACGGAGAATCCCGAAGCCGCGACCCTGCTCGAGCAGCTCGCGCCCGAGGAGATTCCCCTGGTGCGGCTGCCCGGCGGCACCGACCTGCGCAACCCGAGCAACGGCCAGCTCTCACGGGCACTGGGGATCGGACTGGAGCTGGGTAAGCGCGAGGAAGTCGACCTGCTGATCCTCGGCGGTGGCCCGGCCGGGCTCGGCGCCGCGGTCTACGGTGCCTCCGAGGGCCTCGACACGCTGGTGGTCGAGAGCACCGTGCTCGGCGGCCAGGCCGGCACCTCGCGGCGGATCGAGAACTACCTCGGCTTCCCGGCCGGGATCACCGGCAGCGAGCTGACCAGCCGCGCGGTCACCCAGGCGCGCAAGTTCGGCGCCCGTACGGCGACGCCCTACCGCGCCCGCACGCTCGAGCCGGGCGCCGATCGGCACCGGGTCGAGCTCGAGGAAGGCAACGAGATCCTCGCCCGCACGGTGCTGATCTCAACCGGCGCCGAATACCGGCGTCTGCCGGTCGACGATCTCGACGACTACGAGGGGATCAGCGTCTTCTACGCCGCCGGTCCGCCCGAGGGCCAGCTCTGCGGCGGCCAACGGGTGGGCGTGATCGGCGGCGGCAACTCGGCCGCGCAGGCGGCAATCTGGCTGGCCCGCGGCGGCGCCCTGGCCACCCTCCTGCACCGCCGCGCCGACCTCGGCGAGACGATGTCCAACTACCTGATCGAGGAGCTCGACCGCTACGGCGTCGTCGTCCGCGACCGCAGCGAAGTCAGCGCCCTGCACGGCGACGACGGCAAGCTCGAAGCAGTAACGCTCACCGACGGAGAAAAGCTGCCCTTCTCCTTCCTCTTCCTCTTCCTCGGCGCCACCCCCTGCACCGATTGGCTCGGCGAGGCGATCGCCCGTGACCCCAAGGGTTTTGTCCTGACCGGCGACGAAGCCGGCGCCGACGGCTTGCTCGAGACCAGCGTCCCCGGCATCTACGCCGCCGGCGACGTGCGCGCCGGCTCGATCAAGCGCTGTGCAACCGCGGTCGGCGAGGGCGCGACCGTCGTGCGCTTCGTCCACGAGCACCTCACCGCCGCCAGCGCGGCTCGCTCCACTTAAAGATCTCCCGTCGAGTGATCCGGTGGACAGGGGGCCTCGTTAGTTGGGCCACACCCCCTCAAAGGAGCACGCAATGGAACCGGATGCAACCCTCAAACAGACCAACGTCGACGACGTTGTCCGCCAAGCGGCCGACGACGCGGCCGAAACCCTCAACGAGGGCGATACCCGGCTCGGCTTCCTCAAGAAGGCCGGACTGGCCGGCGGCGCGGTCGTCGGCAGCGGCGCCCTGCTCGGCGCCCTCACCCCCGCCGCCGCGATGGCCAAGGCTGGCAAGGGCCGCCCGCCCGCCTCGTTCGGCAAGGGCGACGTCGGCATCCTCAACTTCGCCCTCACGCTCGAGTACCTCGAGGCCGCCTTCTACAACGAGGCGACCGCCAACCAGAAGAAGAGCAAGTTCATCAAGGACGGCCAGACCCAGGTTTTCCTCAGGACCGTGACGGTCGATGAGAACGCCCACGTCGCCTTCCTCAAGAAGGCCCTCGGCGCGAAGGCGACCGCCGCACCCAAGGTCGACTTCGGCTCAACCACCTCAAACGCGGCCTCCTTCATCAAGACCGCCGTCGCGCTCGAGAACACCGGCGTCCACGCCTACTCGGGCCAGGCGCTCAACATCGCCAGCCCCGCCTACATCGCGGCGGCGCTCTCGATCTGGTCGATCGAGGCTCGCCACGCCGCTGTGGCCGGCCTGCTGCTGACCGGCAAGCCCTCCGGGATCACCCCCGACGGCCCCTTCGACACCCCGTTCACAGCGGCCGAAGTGCTCAGCGCAGTGAAGAAGACAGGCTTTCTCCAATAACGCCATCGCAAGCCCGGCGCGCCGCCGGGACAAACCTTTGACCCAACCAGGACTGGAGGCACACAGTGCCCAACATCGGACCAATGGAGATCATCATCGTCCTCGTCATCGCCCTCGTCGTTTTCGGGCCCAAACGCCTGCCTGAGCTGGGCAAATCGGTAGGCAAAGGGATCCGCGAGTTCCGCGGCTCGGTCTCGGGCGAGCACCCCGACCCCGAGGAGGCCCCGCTGACCGTCGAGCAGCCGCCGGTGGTAGCCCCCCGGGGACCGGCGACGAAGACCGGCTCCGCCGCCAACTCACACTCCTGAGACAGAGACGATGCGCCGCGTAAAAGCAATCGCGTATGACGACGAGGTCAGCCTCGTCGAGCACCTCGACGAGCTGCGCGCGCGCGTCGTTGTCTCAATCGCCGTTTTCGGCGTCGCCCTCGGACTCTGCTTCTGGCAGAACAACCTGCTGATCGAACTGGCCAACGCGCCGCTTCCCTCCGGCCACGGCAGGCTGCTCACGCTCGGCATCAGCGAGCCCTTCACGACGACGATGACGGTCGCCGCCTACGGCGCCTTCGTGCTGGCGATGCCGATCATCCTCTACCAGGTCTACGCCTACGTGCTGCCGGCCTTCAGCCGGCAGCAGCGGCGCACGGTCGGTCCGCTGCTGCTGCTGGTCCCGGTCCTCTTCATCGCCGGGATCGCCTTCGGCTACTTCGTCGTGCTGCCCGCGGCGACCAAGTTCCTGCTCAACTTCAACGACACCCAGTTCAACATCCAGGTCCGCGCCCGTGACTACTACAGCTTCTTCGGCACTACCCTGCTCGCCTGCGGGATCGTCTTCCAGGTCCCGGTCGGCGTTCTCGCGGTTACCCGCCTCGGCATCGTCAAGGTGCGCCAGCTGCAGCAGAACCGCCGCTACGCCTATCTCGCCTGCGCGGTGATCGCCGCCGCCCTGCCCGGGGTCGACCCGATCTCGATGCTGCTCGAGACAGCACCGCTGATCGCCCTCTATGAGCTCAGCATCGTCCTCGCCCGCGTCTTTGGCGAGCCCAACGCGACGCCGCTCAGCGAGCCGGCGGCCGATAAGCCCTAGGTCGGCACCGCCCGCCGCGGAGGGCGTTCGTGCCACATCCGTTCGGTCTGCTTCATCAGAGCCGGGTAGACGATCAGGTGGCGGAACGGCTTGATCAGCAACATGTATGCCTCCCCGAAGCGACCGTGGGTCTTGACGTAGACCGCCATCTGCGCTTGATAGCGGCCTTCGCCCTGTTCGGCCCAGGCAGCGTGCATCACGCCGTGCATGGTCCGGTTCGACACCTCAGCGGCGAACTCGTCGTCGGTCCGGTAGAGCGGCACAAAAGGGAGAAAGCCAAAATCCACGTCCGCCACCGTCCCGCGCAGGTCCTCCGGCAGCCGGCCGCGCAGCGAGGTCTCCGTCGTTCCGGGAATCGGCAACCTGTCCGCGGCGTCGCGCTCCTCGACCGGGGCCGAGATCTCACCGAGGTCGAACCACCTGCCGAGGCGATCCCGGAGGCGCCAGAGGAAACGGGTCGGCAGGGAGTCCGCGTCGGCGGGATTGGCGGCAGCCATCAGTTCGAGAAACGCCGGAAAGTCGTCCGCACCGCCGTGCACGGGCAGCGCCCAGACGTCCTCCAGCTTGAAGTCCGGGACGATCTCGCGGATGCGCCAGGGGCGAGATTCGTGCGCCGCGTTGGGAAGCCTCATGTCCATACGGTACCGTATGGATGGCCATGGCTCAAGTGAGAACCCCCCGCGGAGCCTGGATCGAGGCGGCGCTGCAGGCGCTCTCGGCAGGTGGACCCGAGGCGGTTCGGGTCGAGGCCCTGGCCGCCTCCCTCGGAGTCTCCAAGGGCGGCTTCTACTGGCACTTCAAGGACCGCCAAGGCCTGCTCAACGAGACGCTCGACAGCTGGGAGAAGGAGATGGTCGAGGACGTCATCGCCAGCGTCGAGAGCCAACCTGTAGACCCGCGGGCCAAACTGCAACACCTCTTCGCGCTCGCCTCGACCGCCGACTTCGCGGTCGAGCTGGCGATCCGCGACTGGTCGCGCCGCGATGCCGAGGTAGCCGCGCGCCTGCGCCGCATCGACGGCCGCCGCATGGCCTACCTGCGCTCGCTGTTCGGGCAGCTCTGCACCAACGACGAGGACGAGGTTGAGGCCCGCAGCATGCTGACCTACTCGCTCTTCGTCGGCAGCTACTTCATCGCCGCCCAGCACGACGGCAAGAGCCGGTCCGAGGTCTTGCAGCTGGCAATCGACCACCTGCTCGACGAGCCTTGAGGCCGGGATGATCGCTCACACACGACCGGTGCTGGTCTACGACGGCGACTGCGCCTTCTGCGCCAGCTCCGTGCGTGCGCTCCAAAGAATCGGGCCTGAGGCGGAAATCGTCGCCTGGCAGCTGACCGACCTCGGCGCGCTGGGACTGACGGAGGAGACGGCATCCGCCGCCGTGCAGTGGGTCGAGATCGACGGCACGATCCGCTCCGGCCACGAGGCGGTCGCCGCAGCACTGGGCAGCGCCGGGGGCGCCTGGGCGCTCGCTGGTCGGGCACTCCTCTCACCGCGGATCGCGCCGATCGCCGCCAACGCCTACCGGCTGATCGCCGCCAACCGCCACCGCCTGCCCGGCGGCACGCCCGCCTGCGCGACCGATCCTCAGGAGACCAGGCGCAGAACTTCGCGCTCGATCTTCATCCGGCGCTTGGCGCTGAGCTTGCCGTTGGTGCTTGCCGTCGGCTGGATCTGCTCGCCGTTGCGGAAGCGGTCGAGGACGCGCGGGTCGATATAGGAGCGGCGGCAGACGGCCGGCGTGTTGCCCAGCGCCTCGGCGACGCGCCCCACCGCGGCTGAGATCGAGCGCTTTGCGGCAGCTTCGGAATCCGGGACCGGCTCGCCGGCGAGCTCGACCGCGGCGAGCACGGTGCCGTGCCAGGTGCGGAAGTCCTTGGCCGAGAAGCTCTCGCCGATCTTCTCCTTGATGTAGAGGTTGACGTCATCGGAGTGGACGTCCCGCCACTCCTTGCCCTCACGCCAGGCGAGCAGGTCCTCAGGACCGCCGCGACGCCGGCGCATCGTCTCCAGCGCGCGGATCGCGGCCGGGTCACGGATCGACTGCACCCGTCGCTGACCGCTCTTGGCGGGGAAGTCGAAGACCGCCTCGCCGCCGCTGAGGGTGACGTGCTCGCGGCGGATCGTTGCCAGCCCGTAGCTCTCGTTTTCCTCGGCGTAGGTCTCGCCGCCGACGCGGAAGAAGCCGAGGTCGAGCAGGCGCACGGCGCAAGCCAGGGCGCGCTCGCGCGGCATCCCCTGGCGCTTCAGGTCGGCGGTGACGGCACGGCGCAGGCGCGGCAGGGCGGCGGCGAACTCGCGCACCGTCTCGAACTTGCGCTCGGCCTGGCGCTGCTGCCAGCGCGAGTGGTAGAGGTACTGCTTGCGCCCAGCGGCATCGGTACCGGTCGCCTGGATGTGACCAAACGGGTCGGGACAGACCCAGACCTCCTGCCAGGCCGGCGGGATCGCTAGCTCGGCGATCCGCTCCAGGGTCTCGGAGTCCTCAACCCGCTCGCCGTCGGCATCGACGTAAGCGAAGCCGCGGCCGTGGCGGCGGCGGACGATGCCCTCACCGGCGCAGTCCGACCGCCGCAGGCGCCGCGATCGGACTGCGCTGCTGCTCATGCTGTCCCGATGACGCCCTAGGAGGCGTTCGGGTCCTCTTCTGCCGCCAGCTCAAGCGAGCCGTCGCGCACCGTGATCAGGTGGCGCTCCTGGATCGGCAGCGCCCAGTCGACCAACTCCTTGATTGCATCCTCCCCAGCAGTCTCGTTCAGCTTTCCGAGAATCGCCCAGTGGCCGACCTCGCCGGCCTCGGCCATAGTCAGGAACTCAAAGCCGTCGAGCTCGTCGGAGTCCTCGCTGAGATAGGTCTTCATCATCTCCGAGGCCTCGCTCTTGGTTTCGCGGGCCTTCTCCTCGATCGCAGTCTTTTTGCCGTCGCGCTCGGCGGCGACCTTGAGGCAGCGGCTCTCGGTCTCCTCCGCCTCCTCGCGCATCTGGCGCAGCTTCTCCGCCAGCGAGCCACCGTCGAGCAGCGACTCGACTTTCTTCGTCGCCTCCTGCGCGGCGGCGGCCAGCCCGGTCACCTCAGCCAGCTTCTCCTCAAGCGTCGTCAAATCGGCCATGGTTCCTCCTTGTCAGTTCGAGCCCGTGAAGGTCCGGCTGACAGCCGACGCTTCCCTGGAGGCGATTCTCGGTACGGAAACCTCTTACCCCGATCGGGGCTCACCGAATCCCGACCCACCAGGGCAAGGTCAGGAGCTGAGGGCTCGCTTGAGGAAATCCGCCTGGCGCTGCTTGCGCATGATTTGGTGCTCGAGCATGTGCTCCAACGCCTCGGAGCGACCCTCGCGGCCGGTCGGCTCGATCGCTTCCTGCAGCGCCTCGATCGTCTCTTCCTCGCAGCGCAGCAGCCAGCCCAGCGCGTCTTCGGCCGCGCGCGAGTAGCGCAGCTCGGCGACCTCGGTGGTCGGCTCGCCGTCGAAGGAGACGATCTTCTCGACCAGCTCGCGGGCGTCACTCAGCTCCTCGTCGCCGTAGCCGGTCAGCACCCCCGCCAGGCCCTGGCCCTCGAGCCCGATCAGGCTGGAGGCGACGATCGAGTACTGCAGGGCGGAGCGGTACTGGCGGCTTAGCGCTTTGTTCAGGCGCTTTATCGCCTCGGCCTCGTCAAGTCTCTCTTCGCTCTCTGGCATAGGGCCATCCGTACCCGTTTGGCGCCTTGTCGAACGCATCGGGCGGCCGGGCCGCGTTTCCGCCACCGGCCTGCGGGTACAGCGAAGCCGGTTAAAGGAATTGATCCAAGCTCCAAGGAGGAGATTCGATGTCCACTGTTGTGATCGTTGTCATCGTCGTGGTCGTACTGGCGATCGTCGCCGCCATAGTTGCGGCTGCTTCAAAGCGCAAACGCGAACAGCAACTCGGCCGGGTGCAGGACCGGGCCATGCAGGACGACGTCAGCCATCACCGCGAGCAGGCCGAGAGCGCCCGCAGCGAGGCCGAGCTGGCCGAGGAGCGGGCCCGCCGCACAGCCGCCGAGGCCGAGCTCAACGAGCGCAAGGCGGACGAGCGCGAGCGCGAGCTCGAGCAGGACCAGCGCTAAACGAGGCGGCGCTCGAAGACGCAGTCGAGGCGGCGCTCTTCCTCTTCGCCGGGGACCGTCTTGTCGAGCTGCATCACGACCCTGCGCCCATCGAGGCGCAGGGTCGCCACCTGGTTGTCGAAGTAAGGGCCCTCGGCGAGGCGCCAGCGCAGGCCGGGATCGGACACTCCGGCTCGCCCGGCGAGGCCGCGCATCGCGGCGATGAAGGGACGGGTGAAGCCGGCTTTAATCGCCCGCCGCTCGTGGGCGTCGAGCGGGTTGCGGTAGGGCGAGCAGACGGCCTGGTAGACGGCGCTCTGCATCTTGGTCCCGGGCCGGAAGGCGGTCTCGGCCAGGTAGGCATGGTGGACGTCGCCGGAGAGGACGACGATCGAGGCCGGCGCCTTGCCCCGCTTGCCCGAGCCGACCTCTTCAAGCAGCTCGCGCAGCAGCTGGAAAGACTTGTCGAAGGAGGCCCAGTGGTCGAAGTCAACCGTACGGCGGAACCACTCGGCGCCACGCGCCGCCAGCCCGCCCCAGGCGCCGTCGCAGACGCGCTCGTTCCAGGCCTCGAGGTAGTGGAAGCCGGGGGAGAGAAGGAACGGCACAGTGGTCGAGATCAGCAGGTGGTCGAAGTCGCCGCTGGCGTGCTCGACGATCCACTCCCACTCCTGCTCGTCGAAGATCGAGCGCTCGCCCTCCGTCAGTACCCGGCCGGCGCGCGAGTCGATGAAGAGCGCCCGCGTGTTACCGAGGTCGCGGCAGTAGCTCCAGCGGCTGCCGGAGCCGGTCGTGTCGATCTCGGCAGCGAACTTGCGCAGCTCGCTGGTCGCGCGCTCGCTGCCACGGACCTTGCCGTAGAGCTCGTTCTCGTCGAGCTCGCGCGGCGAGAGGTTGCCGAGGTGCTGGTAGACCCAGTAGCTCATGATTCCCGAAGCGGCGCGGCCGTGCCACCAGGAGCGCTCGCCCATCTCCTCGACCCAGGAGCAGGAGATGTTCCAGTCGTCGCTCATGTCGTGGTCGTCCCAGAGCATCGAGACCGAGACCGTGGAGAAGAGCCAGCGGATCATCGGCTCGCCCCAGGACTCGAGGTAGAGCCAGGAGTACTCCTCGAAGTCGGTGACCTCGTCGCCGGGCGGCGTGCCGGTGCCGCGCCGTTTGCGGATCCGCTCGCGCGTCGCCGGGGAGCCCTCGTCGACGTAGACCTGGTCGCCGAGCAGGAAGAGCAGCTCCGGCCACTTGTCGCGCTCGGTGCGGCTCATTTCCAGCGCCAGTACGCGCAGGGCGTCGTACTCCTTGCCTTCCTTGTCGCTGTCCTTGCTCTCCGTGTAGGGCTCGGTGTGCGGCAGGGCCACCCGACAGGATCCGAAGCAGATGTCGAGCGGCTTATCGCGGCCGAGCGTGCGGATCGCGCTCGGCGGCAGATCGGAGCCGAGCTCCGGCCAGCGTCGCTCGCCGTCGAGCTTGACCTCGTACTCGTTGAAGCTGCCCGGCTCGAGGTCCTCGATCCGGACCAAGGCGTAGAAGTGCTCCTCGACCGTGAAGGTCGGCTCGCGGTGGCCGAGCACCTCGACCTCGCAGGGTGAGTCGGTCTCGACCCAGACCGTTGCCTCGGTCTCACCGACGTAGCGCAGCAACGGGCCAAGGACGAGGTCAGCCATGGTCGCGCATTCTTGCGGACGCGGCGCTAGCCGCGAACCGCCTTGCCGGCGATGTTCTTCAGGCGGGTGCGGTCGCGCTGGGCAAGGTTGCCGGGGCGGCCCTTTGACTTCTTCACCAGATCCCAGAACTCGCGCTGTTCCTTCTGGGTCAGGTTGTGCTCGACCCGCTCGCGCCCTTTCGCGCCGAGCCACAGCACGACCGCCCAGACCATCCGCCAAGGGATCCGCTTCCAGACAGCGGGCACGGCGCGGCGGGCGATCCAGGCGGGCATGTGGGCTTACTGCGCTGCGGCGCTAGTCGCGCTTCAGCGCGTCCTTGGCCTTGTCGGCGACCTTCTCGACCCCGTCCTTCGCCGCGCCGGTGGCCTTATCGACCTTGCCCTCGCGCTTGAGATCGTCGTCGCCGGTGAGATTGCCCGCAGCCTCCTTCACACGGCCCTTGGCGTCATCCTTGTTGCGAACCTCGTCTGCCATTTGAGTCCCTTCCTGGTGTCTTTCGCTTGTCGGACTCTCTTACCCGTCGTAGCGGCCGCCCATGCGGACCGCTAGCGACGAGTGGTCAAGCCTCTGAGCAGGACCTCGATCGGCGAGCTCTGCTTGCCGTCGCCGTTGGCGAGACCCTCGCGGGCGCGCCTCAGCTCAGTGGTCAACTCGCCGACGTTCTCGCCGAAGCGACCGACTTCCTTTGCCGCCTTCGATAGGTCCCGCGAACTGACCCTGACCCGCTTGGACCTGGGCAGCTTGACGCCGAGCACCTTGTCGCCGGAACGGCTGGCGCCCAGCACCAGGCCACCAACTGTGCCCGCCACGGCGGCGCCGCCGGCGAGCAGCGGGACCTTGGCCTTACTGACGGCGTGTCCGGCCTCTTTACCGGCACTGCCGACCGCGTCGCGGACCGCCTTGGCGCCATCGCCGACGCCGTTTGCGACATCGCTCGCGACGCCGTTCCCGTTCGATTGGCTTGATCGCGGTTTGCTGCTTGCGCCGTTCGCCCGCGATTTCGTCGCTGTTGCTTTGCGCCCACTCGATTTGCGGGTGGTTTTCGCTTTCGCTTTGGTTGTTTTCACTCTTTTTGTTTTCGTTTGAGCCATGTTCCCTCCTCATTCAGGCAGTGCTCGGCCTTGGACCGGGTCTACCTGTTTCCCCGCAATTTGCCTGCCTAATCCTTCTCTACAACTTCGACCACCCCATGCATGTCAGGGTGGATCTGGCAGATGTAGTCGTAAGTGCCGGCCTGCTTGAAGGTCTCGGACTTGAGCTTGCCTTCCTCCAGGGTGCCGGTGTCGAAGCTGCCGTCTTCAGCGGTTGCCGTATGTGGCGCCGAGTCCTGGTTGAGCCAGGTCACCTTGCCGCCGACTTGGACGGTGACCGGGTCCGGGTCGTAGGCGAAGTCAGCGATCTCGACCTTTTCCGCCCGCGGCGCCTCGCCGCTTGGCGCCGGCGCGTTGGCGTTCGAGCCGCTCTCTTCAGTTGAGCTCTCGGCAGGCTCGGTGACGGTCGAGGTGTCTCCGTCGTCCCCGCCCCCGCAGGCCGAGAGACCGAATGCCATTGCCACCAAGGCGGGCGTGAACAGCGTTTTGAGATTCATTCCACTGGTCTACCCCAGCCCGTCATCGGCAATCTCTCGCCGCGGGCGAGCCAGCTAGCTGCCGCCGACGTGCAGCTCCAGCGCGTGGATCTGACTCTGTCCATAGGAGCCGGTCTGCACTGGGCCGGCGGCGCTGATCAAATCACCTGGTCCCGGCAAAGGGTGAGGGCGCAAGCCCTCGCGAACGTCGATCGCCGTCAGCTCGGGCAGGGTGATGCCCTGGGGGTCGCGGATGACGAAGTGGGCATCCCCGTCACCGTCCGGATCGACCCGCTCCACGTAGACGATTCGGCCTTCCGCGCTGCGGCAGCTCGCCAAGTCCGTCGGGCAATGGGACGGGGCAACCGTCTCGGTCGGCGGCCTGGCCCCGTCACGGGAAGTCATGCGGTCGCTTGGGGAGGGCACGGTGGCAGCATCTGTCGTGGCGCTCGTCTGGCCGCCACAACCGCAGAGCGCTGCCAACACCGCCACGGCGGCCAAGCCGCAAAGGTGACGACGCGGACCGGTGGTACCCATCCCTAGGCGAGCTCGGGCGGCAGCGCTTTCGGGCCGTCGGGATATAGCGAGGCAAGCTGCTCGGCCGACATCTCCAGCGTGTTCGCCAGCTCGCGCGGGGCGCCGGCGACGAACCAGAGCTGGTCCGAGGTGGTGTCGTTGAAGACCTGACGCGCCGAGTCAGGCTCGACCAGGACGCTGTCCAGCGGCTCCAGGGTGAGCAGGTCGTCGTCGATGCGGATCCGGCCCGAGCCTTCGAGCAGCAGGTAGAGCTCCTCCTGATCAAGATGTCGATGCTTGGTCGAGGCCTGGCCGGGCTTCAGCCGCCAGAGCCGGGCGCCGAGCTGCTTTGCCTCGAGCTGACCACCGAGGTCGGTGTTCTCAATCCCCATCTGGTTGGACGGACGCCAGAACGCCTCCGATGCCGAGAGCTTGCGATACGCCACCGGCTCAATTTAGCGTTGCTCGTTCAAGTGCACACCATGGCGCCCGAGCCAGACAAGCACAGCTTCCATCAACGCCGGGAGAGCCTTGCGAAACCGTTCGATCGCTTCGAGTACTTCGCTCGCATCGACGTCCGGTGAGGCGTGCTCAAGCCTGCCCTCAATTGCGTAGGCGACGTTCAGCTCCGTGACTTGATCGGGAGTGAGGCAGCCATCCTCGACTAGCGCCTCGAAGGTCTGCGCCGCGTGCGGCCGACGGTAGGGAAGTAGTCCGACCAAGCGCGACCCGGCGCTTGCCTTGAGGATCTCGACATAGGCGTTGAGCACGGCCGAGTAATCCCCCGTGACGACCATGGTGCGATTGGCATCCTGGGGCTCAGCCGACTCGAACGTCTTCCTCCACTCGACCGGATCGAGAGTTCCGCCAAAGCCCTCCTCGATCGCAAGCTCAAGGGCCTTTCGGTGCTTTGCCATGGATTCGAGGAAGCGCCCAATGCGAGCTTGCTCAACCCTAAGCGCCTTCGAGCTGAGCCCTGAAGGCCCGTCGGTCATCGAGTCAACTCCTCGATTGCCAGCGACGCGCCGGCCAGCTGACGACGATAGGCACGTCGAGCGCGGGCCCGAATCGCAAGCCTGCGCTGCTGGAGCTCCGCCCAATGACCGTCCCGGTCAACGAGAACGCGACCCTCGTCGAGAACGCGATCGAGCAGCAACGGCGCACCTGACTCAACTCGCCGCAGGTCCGCCAGGTCGACCCGGCGGTTGACGATTTCGGCCACTCGATCGGCAACGTCGCTGTCCCCCGGGGAACGGCCCGGCACGAACGAGACCAGGAGGTCGAAGTCCGAATCGTCGTCCTCGTCGCCGCGCGCCACGGAGCCGTAAATCACCGCGAGGCGAACCTCGCGTTGAGTCCGCAGTGCCCCGCGCAACTCAGCGAGCAGGTGCCAATGAGTTCGAAGGTACTCCCGCTCTCCCGGCGCCAACTGCAGTCGCCGCGGTCGCGTTCGGCGCGCGCGAAGGGTGCCTTGAGCAGTTGCGCGTCGAAGTGTGCGCTCCTCGACGCCAAGGTCATTCGCTAGTTCCTGGATCGGTCCCATCGAGAGAGATGGTAGCCCAGTTGTGTGTCCGCTACAGGCATAAAAATGCATACGAAAGGCGCGCTAACCCACTGATTTCACCCGCGCGCCTACAGAAACTCGATCACGCTGCGGATCCCGTCCTGGGCCTCCATCAGCTCGAAGCCGCGGTTGACCTCCTCGAGGCCGATGCGGTGGGAGACGAAGGGGGTCAGGTCGATCTCGCCGGCGAGGTAGCGCTCGATCAAGACGGGCACCTGGTCGCGGCCCTTGACGCCGCCGAAGGAGGAGCCGGCGATGCGGCGGCCGGTGATCAGGAAGCGCGGCACGACGTCGAGGGTTTCCCCCTTGCCGGCGACGCCGGCGACGGTGCAGAGACCCCAGCCCATGCGCGCCGCTTCGACCGCCTGGCGCATCACGGCGACGTTGCCGGTTGCCTCGAAGGTGTAGTCGGCGCCAAAGCCACCGGTCATCTCGAGGATTTCCTCAACCGTGTTCTCGCCGGCGAGCAGCAGCTCGGTGGCGCCTTGGCCGCGGGCCAACTCGAGCCGCTCGGGAGATAGGTCAACGCAGGCGATCCGCTCAGCGCCCCGCAGGCGACAGCCGGCGACCGCGCCGAGGCCGACCATCCCCGCGCCGAAGACGACGCAGCTGCTGCCCGCCTGCACCGCGGCGGTGTTAATCGCGGCGCCGAGTCCGGTCGAGAGGCCGCAGGCAAAAAGGCAGGCGTGCTCGAAGGGTGCCTCCGGGCTGACCTTGGCCAGGGCGATCTCCGGCATCACCGTGTACTCGGCGAAGGTCGAGCAGCCCATGAAGTGGCGGATCGGATCACCGTCGCGAGAGATGCGGGTGCTGCCGTCGGGCAGGAAGCCCTTGTTCTGCTGCTCGCGGATCGCCAGACAGAGGTTGGTGCGCGGGTCGAGGCAGTGGATGCACTCGCCGCACTGGGGCGAGAAGAGGGTGACGACGTGATCGCCGGGCGCCAGCAGGGTAACGTCGGGGCCGACTTGCTCGACGACGCCGGCGCCCTCGTGTCCGAGCACGGTCGGCGCGTAGCCGGAGGGGTCGGCGCCCGAAGCCGTGTAGAGGTCGGTGTGGCAGACGCCGCAGGCGGCGAGCCGGACCAAGACCTCGCCGGCCCGCGGCTCGGCCAGCTCGACGTCCTGCACGCTGAGCGGCTCACCGAACTGCTCGAGGACCGCGGCGCGCATCTTCATCGCTGTTCATCCTAAGCTGAGTCAGTGAGCGCGTCATGGCCATCCGCTTCCTATGCGCAGTGGAGCGAGACCTGCGACACGCTCCACGCTCACACCCAGTTGCTCGGCAAGCTGGCGGCGCAGCTGGCCCCGCCCGAGCCACAACTCCAACACGCGGCTCTGCGATTGAGCGCGCGCGGCTGGGAGACGCCGCCGCTGCCGGCGCCCGACGGCTCGGGCTCGCTGGTCGTGGCGCTCGACCTGCACGCCCACGAGGCGGTGGCCGAGCACAGCGGCGGCGAGTCGCGCCGGGTCGCGCTGATGCCCGAGCGCCCAGTGGGTGCGGTGACGCGCGACGTGCTTGCCGCGATCGCCGAGCTCGCCGATCCGCTCGACATCGACCTCACCCCGCAGGAGGTGTCCTGGAACACGCCGCTTGATCAAGACGAAGAGCACGCTCGCTACGACCCCGACCAGGTCGCCACCTACTTCGAGATGGCGACCCGCGCCGCCCTCGTCCTCGCCGAGTTCCGCGCACCTTTCCGCGGCCGGCGCACCCCGGTTAACGCCTGGTGGGGCTCCTTCGACCTCGCCGTCAGCCTCTTCTCGGGCCAGCCCGCCGAGCCGCCGTCGGACGACTTCATCATGCGCAACTCGATGGACGCCCAGGAGGTCGCCGTCGGCTGGTGGCCGGGTGACGCCAACTACGGCAAGGCCGCCTTCTACGCCTACGCCCACCCCGCCCCGGACTCGTTCGCCGACGGCCAGGTGTCACCGGCGGCGGCCCGCTGGGATACGGGCCTGGGTCAGTACATCCTCGACTGGGATGACGTGCGCGAGAGCGCCGATCCCCATGCGTCCGCGCTGGAGTTCTTCCACTCCGTCTTCGCCCACGCCTGCACGGTCTGCGAGTGGGACCCGACCCTCGCCGCCAGCGCGGCCGGGACCCCACCGCCGGTCGCCTAGTCAGAAGGACGAGCTCGATGTGACAAAGTGGCGCCAAAATGGCGCTACACTGAAACGATGCCGAGCGTACAGATCAAGAACGTCCCCCCCAAAGTCCACCGGGTTCTTCGCCGGCGTGCCTCGACGGCCGGTCAGTCACTGCAGGAGTACCTACTCGCTCAGCTCACTCGCCAGGCTCAGGAAGAGACGATCGACGAGGTCCTCGACAGGGCTGGAGAACGTTCCGGCGGCTCCCTTGGCCTCGCCTTCGCGGCGGAGACGGTTCGAGACGAGCGCCACCGCGCCGCGTGATCGTCGTCGATGCTTCGGTGCTGGCGCCCGCTCTCGCGGACGACGAAGGCGACGGCGATCTTGTCCGTGCTCGCCTTCACGGAGAACAGCTTGCGGCACCCGAGCTAGTTGACCTCGAGGTGGTTTCCACTCTCCGACGCGCGACTCGCGCCGGCAGACTGGACAACCGGCGATCCAGCCAGGCGCTTGCCGATCTCGCATCCCTGCCGCTCAAACGCGTGCCACACCTGCCGCTCCTCCCTCGCGTCTGGGAGCTACGCGAAAACCTGACTGCCTACGACGCCGCCTACGTGGCCTTGGCAGAGACCCTTGGTGCCCTGCTCCTCACCGCCGACGGACCGTTGGCTCGGGCTTCGGGTGCGCACTGCGAAGTCGAGCTCTTGGAATAGGGCTCTCCGATCGCCGCAGCTGAGGCAACCAGAGAGCCCTCCTGGGCTAGAGGCTGATCTCAACTCCAGGCGGGTCGTACACGCTCGCCAGCCGCGCCAGGGTCAGGGCGCCCAGCATCAGGCCGAAGTCGCGCAGGGCGATGTCGTAGTAGCCCGAGTAGGTGAGCAGGTTGAGGATGATCCCGGCCAGCCAGGCAGCGACGACGTAGGCGCCGTAGCGCGGCTTGAGGGCGACGAAGATGCCGGCGACGATCTCGACGATGCCGACCAGGTGCATCGCGGTCGAAGCGCTGCCGGGAACGATGTCGTTGATCCAGGGCGCCAGGTAGGACTCCCAGTCGACCATCACGTTGAAGAACTTGTCGAGGCCGAAGAGGATCGGCGCGACGGTGAAGGCGATCCGCAGCAAGAGAAACGCCTGGTAGGCGGGATCGTCCCTCAGCTTCTCGGCGACTGTCGATGGCGCGGCAACGGCTTCGCCGCGCGGATCGAGGGTGGCGGTGTTGGACATGGAGCCTCCTCTGAATTGGTGAGTTTCCTGTCCTTCCTCTGCGTCATTGGGGGAGCCGGTCTTACCCCGGGGTAAGAATTGACTTGCGCCCAGCGCTAACAATGTGTGGCACCCGCGACGATGACGGCCCCGACCGAAACCCCTGCCGCAGTGAGCACTGCCGCGGAATCGCGGCGCTGGCTCGAGCGACTGAGCGGAAACAGCGCAGGCCGCGACGCCGCGGTCGCCGAGCTCCACGCTCTGTTGCTGAAGGCAGCGCGCTTCGAGATCGACCGTCGTCGAGCCAGCCTGTCCCACCTTCGCGGCGGCGATCACGAGGATCTCGCCCAGCAGAGCGCCGACGATGCGCTGGTAGCGGTGCTCGCCAAGCTCGACCAGTTTCGCGGCGAGAGTCGCTTCACCACCTGGGCCTACAAGTTCGCCCTGCTCGAGGCCGCGGTCAAGGTGCGCCGGCGGGCCTGGCAGGGGCGCGAGGTCCCGCTCGAGGAGGCGGCCTGGTCGACGCTCGCCACCGCGACGGCCTGGACCGGCCGCGGCGCCGAAGACGCCGAGCTCTTCACCGTTTTGCGCGAGGAGATCGAAAACGGCCTCAGTCCCCGCCAGCGCGAGGTGCTCGTCGCCGTGGCGCTGAACGACGTGCCGATCGACGTTCTCGCCGAGCGCCTCGGTTCGACCCGCGGAGCGCTTTACAAGAGCCTGCATGACGCCCGCCGCAAGCTGCGCGCCGCGCTGCGCGAGCGCGGCTTCGGGCTCGAACTGGACCGAGAGGAGGAACGATGAGCGACCAAGCCCAAAAGCGGCAAGCAGTCGACGCGCTGGCCCGGGTGCTCGGACTCGAAGAGCCCGAGCTGAGCTGCGAGGAATGCTTCACCCAGCTCGACCGCTACGTGGAACTGTCCCTCACCAGTGACAGGGCCGATCGTGAGGTCCCCGGAATGCGGGCCCATCTCGATGGCTGCCCCGCCTGCGCCGAGGATTTCCGCAGCCTGCGTGACCTGGTCGCGGCGGAGCAGGAGGGAGAAGAATGAGCGAGCCGGCCCTGGCAGCCTGGAAGTTGCCACCGATCGTGGCGGCGATCACGCTCTCGATCGTCGGCGGCTTTTACCTTGGCGGCCCAGGCCTCGGCATGGCCGTCGGCGCGCTGGCCGCCGCGACGATCCTGGTCCTGGCGATCCGTAAGCCACCACTGCACCCGATTCGCCCGCCGCTGGCCCAGGACCGCCGGCGCCACCTCCTCGTCGTCCTCACCAGGCCGCTCGAGCACAGCGGGGCAATCGAGGCCCTGCGCGCGGCGGCGAGCCCGCCCGAAGGCGATCGGGAAGAGGCGGAGATCCTTCTGCTCGCTCCCTGCTCGCACGGCTTCCTCGCTCGTTGGACGTCGGATTCCGGCCCGGGCCGCGAACGCGCTCAGCAAGGCCTCGTGCTCAGCGCAGCCTCGCTCGCCAAGGCTGGCATCGCGACGAGTGCCCGGGTGGGAGATGAGGATCTGCGACAGGGGACGGAAGACGAGCTACGCAGCTTCCCGGCCACCGAGGTGATCTTCATCACCGGCGCTGATGGCGGGAACTCCGCGGAAGAGGCGGCGATTGCCGACCTCCAATCCCGCCTCCGGGTCCCCAACTGGTGCCTCTGCGCGGAACAGCACGCCCCGGTCCGCGGACAGGTGAGACGGGCGGCGAGGGCGGCCATCGGCGCAAACACCTAAATCCCGGTCAGGATTGGTATTTTTCACACTCGGGCTGTTTTTAAGCGGCCGCTCGCCGATCTTGACCAAGGAGGATTGCGACACATGGATGCGTCAACGACGCTCAGCGGGAGCGGGGCCACTGCGGTCCTCGAGGGCCTCGACGTCGATCACGGCAAGCAGCAGCGCGGCAAGGGAGCACTCGGATCGCGGGAGAACCCGGAGACCTACGAGAACGTCCCCGGCCACGTAATCCCGATCCTCGCCGACGAGTTCGACGACTTCAGCTCTGAGGCCGGCAACTTCCTCGCGGGCGAACAGGGCGAGGACACCTTTATCCCCTTCCGCCTCAAACAGGGCGTTTACGGCCAGCGCCAGGCCGACGTGCAGATGATCCGGGTCAAGCTGCCCTTCGGCGGCGTCTCCCCCGACCAACTCGACGCCTTCGCCGACGTGATCGAGCGCTGGGTGCCGCTCCGCAAGGGCCACATCACGACTCGCCAGAACATTCAGCTGCACCATGTGCCGCTGGCCGACGCGGCGAAGCTGATCCGCCAGCTCGGCGAGGCTGGGCTCTCCTCGCGCGAGGGCTGCGGCAACACGGTCCGCAACGTCACCGCCGATCCCTACGCCGGCGTCGCCGGCGACGAGGTCTTCGACCCCACCCCCTACGCCGGCGCTTACGTGCGTTACTTCGTCCGCCACCCGGTCACCCAGGCGATGCCGCGCAAGTGGAAGACCGCCTTCTCCGCCTCGCCGGCCGACCGGGCGATCGTGCCGATCCACGACATCGGTTTCCTGCCGGTGATCCGCGACGCAACCCTGGGCGGCGGCGAGCGCGGCTTCGAGGTCTGGGTCGGCGGCGGCACCGCGATCATGCCCCGCCTTGCCCACAAGATCTTCGACTTCGTCGGCGCCGATGACGGCGAGTACCTGTTGGTCACCGAGGCGATCGTGCGCATCTTCGACCGCCAGGACTGGCTGCGCAAGAATCGCGCCCGGGCCCGAATCAAGGTCCTGCTCGACAAGATCGGCCCCGAGGCCTTTCGCGCCCTGGTCGAAGAGGAGCTGACCGGCGAGTGGACGCGCGAGCGCGACTACGCCGCCGAAGTGGCGCGGCTGCGCTTCGACCACGATGAGGAAGCCGAGGCGCCAGGCGCCGATCGCAAGTACGCGGCCGCCGAGAGCGGGCGCTCGGAGTTCGACCTCTTCGTCGAGCGCAACGTGACGCCGCAGCGACAGGCCGGCTTCTCCACGGTGGCGGTCAAGGTGACCCGCGGCGACCTCACCCCGGAGCAGTTCCGCGGCCTGGCGGCGATCATGCGCGAGTACTGCGGCGGCAGCGCCCGCAGCACGGTCGAGCAGAACATGATCCTGCGCTGGGTCCGCGACGAGGCGCTGTACGAGGTCTGGACCAAGCTGCGCGAGCTCGGCCTCAGCGACTCCGGCGCTTTTGAAATCGACGACGTGATCAGCTGCCCCGGTACCGACAGCTGCAAGATGGGGATCACTAGCTCGATGGGGCTTAACGAGGCGATCCAGGAGCGGCTCGAGGCGATGGAAATCGTCGACCCGCTGACCCGGGCGATCCAGATCAAGATGAGCGGCTGCCCCAACGGCTGCGGCCAGCACCACATCGGCACGATCGGCTTCTACGGCGCTTCGCTGAAAATTGGCGAGCGCCAGATGCCCGCCTACATCCCCCACATTGGCGGCCGCGCCGCCGATGGCGAGGTCGCATTCGGCAAGCGGCTGAAGTCGCGCCTGCCGGCCAAGCGCGTACCCGACGCAGTCGAGCGCTGGCTGCGCATGTACGAGGCCGAGCGCGAGCAGGGCGAGGACTTCGAGCGCTTCGCCGAGGGGGTCGGCAACGAGCGCTTTGAAGCCGAGGTCAAGGAGCTGACCCTGCCGGCCGAGTTCAGCCTCGAGACGATGGAGCAGTTCATCGACTGGAATCGCTCCAGCCCCTACGAAGTGATCCGCGGCGAGGGCGAGTGCGCGATCTAGCGGCCCCGACGGCCAGCCGGGCTGTGTAAGGCTGGCACAATGGATCTGCCGCTGCCCGCCGAGGACGCGCTCGCGCAACCAACCCGGGCTCAGATCTTCACCTTCCTGGTCGAGCGACGCGGGCCGGCGGGAACGGAGGAGGTGGCTGAGCATTTTGGCCTCCATCCGAACGGCATCCGCCGCCACCTCGAGCGCCTGCTCGAGGGCGGTTTCGTCACCCGCAGCCGCGTCCGCGCCGGACAAGGGCGGCCGCGCGACAGCTGGGCGGTCTCGCCCGAGGCCCAACCCGGAGGGCAGCGACCGCGCGCCTACTCCGACCTTGCCGGCTGGCTGGCGCGGACGATCCCGGCGAACGCCACGCGCCTACGCGAGATCGAACGCGCCGGGTTGGAGATCGGCCGCGAGCTGGCACCCTCCCCCACCGGCGACCCCGCCCAAGACCTCGGCGACGCGCTCGCCGCGCTCGGCTTCGAGCCGACCCTTACCCGGGGCGAGGAGGGCTTCACCTGCAGCCTGGGCAATTGCCCGTACCCCGACTCGGTGAAGCAGAGCCAGGCGGTGGTCTGCGGCCTGCACCGTGGCATCACCGCTGGGATCCTCGCCGAACTGGATCCAGGAGCGAAGCTGACCGAGTTCGAGCCACGCGACCCCGATAGCGCCGGCTGCGTGATCGAGGTCCAGGTCAGTTAGACGGTGATCGCCGGCCTCGGCTTCGAAGCTCCCATCGTGCAGGCGGGGATGGGTGGTGGGCTGAGCCGGCACGAGCTCGCTGCCGCCGTCTCGGAGGCCGGCGGCCTGGGCACGATCGCCGTCAGCGGCGCCGCCTCGATCCGCCGTGAGCTCGCTGCCGCGCGGCGGCTGACCGAGCGGCCGCTCGCGGTCAACCTGCTGCTGCCGTTCGCCCGCCGCGACTGGTTCGAGGCAGCGGCGGAGGCCGACGCGGTGGTCACCTTCTGGGGCAGCCCGCGGCGCCGCACCGACGGCGTCTGGCTGCACCAGTGCGGCTCGCTCGCCGAGGCACGAACAGCACATGCCGCCGGCGCCGACGCGGTGATCGTCCAGGGAGTCGAGGCGGGCGGCCACGTGCGCGGCACGACGCCGGCGCTGGAGCTCTTCGAGCGTGTGGCCAACGCCCTTCCCTCCGGCTATCCGCTCCTGCTCGCCGGCGGGATCGCCAAGCGCGAGGACGTCGTACGTGCGCTCGATCTTGGCGCCGTCGCGGCGGTCGCCGGCACGCGCTTCCTGCTCTCAGAGGAGAGCCGCGCGCACCCCGAGTACCGCAGGCGCCTGCTCGCCGCTGAGGGCACGCTCCTCACCGAGCTCTTTGGCGCCGGCTGGCCGGCCCCTCACCGCGTCATCGCCAACTCCGCCACCGAACGCTGGCTCGGTGGCGACCCCCGCGGCCCGCGCTTGAACCGCGCGCTGAACCGGCTGCTGGCGCCCGGGGCCCGTTACGTGCCAGCGCGTCTACAACTCCGCATGGCGCTCGCCCAGACTCCAAGCAGCCGCCTCTTGACCCCGCTCGGCCCAACCGACGACGGTCCCTCCAACCTGCTCGACGCCGGCGCCCTCTACGCTGGCGAGACCGTCGCCCGAATCAACGCGGTGAGGCCCGCCGCCGAGCTGGTGCGGGCGCTCGCCCCCTAGCCGATCAGTAACCCGGGCTCACCTTCATCTTCTTGCGCTCGGAGGGATGGGCGCCGCCCTTCTTCTCCAGCGTCGTGCAGGCGAGATCGATATCGGCGGCGAGGCGGTCAACCTGCTCGCGGCTCAGTGTCTGCTTGACCAGCGCCCGCAGCACCTTCACGTCTTCAGCGTTGGGCGGCATCGTGTAAGCGGGCAGCATCCAGCCGCGCTCGGCGGAGAGCTGCCAGGAGAGGTCGAACTCGTCGTAGTTCTTTTCACCGGCGAGCTTGAAGGCGACCAGGGGCAGTTGCTCCTCGCCGTCGCCGATCAGCTCGAAGTTGCCGCTCGCCTTCAGCTTCGCCGCCAGCGCCCGGGCGTTCTGCTGCATCGCTTTCATGATGTAGGCGTAGCCCTCGTGCCCGTAGCGGACGAAGTTGTAGTACTGGGCCAACACCATCGAGGCTCCGGTGGAGAAGTTGAGGGTGAAGGTGGCGTCGGTTTTGCCCAGGTAGTTCTCGTAGAAGACGAGGTTCTCGGCGAGGTCACTTTTCTCGCGGAAGACGAGCCAGCCGATGCCGGGGTAAACCAGCCCGAACTTGTGGCCGGAGACGTTGATCGAGCGCACCTGCTCAAGCCGGAAGTCCCACTCGGAGTCGGGGTAGAGGAAGGGCCAGACGAAGCCACCGCTGGCGCCGTCGATGTGCAGCGGCACGTCGAGGCCTTTCTCGCCCTTGAGGTCGACGAGGAGCTTGTTGATGCCGACGATGTCATCGGCGTGGCCGGTGAAGGTGGTGCCGAGCACGGCGGCGACGCCGATCGTGTTCTCGTCGATGTGAGGCTGCACGTCCTCGGGCCCGATCACGTATTTGCCGTCCTGCAGCGGCACGATCCGCGGCTCGACATCGAAGTAGCGGCAGAACTTGTCCCAGACCACGTGCACGTCACCGCCGAAGATCAGGTTCGGTTTGTCGACCGGCTTCGATTCGGCTTCGCGGCGCTGCTTCCACTTCCACTTCAGCGAGAGCGCGCCGAGCATGATCGCCTCCGAGGAGCCCTGCGTGCGGGCGCCGGTGGTCTCACCGGGGGCGTGGTAGAGGTCGGCGAGCATGCGGATGCAGCGCTGCTCGACCTCGGCCGAGATCGGGTACTCGGCGTGGTCGATGAAGTTGCGGTAGAGGTTCTCGCCGATCAGCCGCTGCGCCTCGGGCTCCATCCAGGTGGTGACGAAGGTGGCGAGGTTGCGGTTTGGGTCACCCTCCAGCGCCAGTTCCTCGTCGACCAGCCGCATCGCATCGAGCGACGACATGCCACTCGCCGGGAAGGGGCCGTCGGGAGCATCCTCAGTGAGGAAGCGATTGCCGTAGAGCTTGGCGGCATCTTCACCGCTGAGTGGTTGGTTCATGACGCTCCAGTCGTGGTCGCAGGGAGGGCGAGCGTACCGACGTTTGCACCCGATTCGCCCACCGTGAGAGCATGGTCCGGCGATGAGTGACTTCTTGGTCAAGCGCGACGAGCTGCGCGAGTGTTGCATCGCCGAGTCGGAGCCGCCCGCGGTCGGACCCGGACAGGCGCTGCTGCGGGTCGACAGCTTTGGACTGACCGCGAACAACGTCACCTACGCGGTGATGGGCGAGGCGATGTCTTACTGGGACTTCTTTCCCGCCGAGGGGGGCTGGGGACGAGTGCCGATGTGGGGATTTGCCGAGGTCGAGCGCAGTGAGACCGAGGGCGTCGAGCTGGGAACGCGTGTCTACGGCTACCTGCCCCCCTCCTCGCACCTGCTGGTGACACCGGCGAGCGTCAACGCCGCCGGCTTCGTCGACGGCTCGCCGCACCGGGCGGCGCTGCCCTCGGCCTACCACCGCTACCTGGCGACCGGCGGCGACCCCTTCTACAGCGCCGGCAGCGAGGACGTCCAGATGCTGCTGCGGCCGCTCTTTTTCACCTCGTTTTTGATCGACGATCAGCTCGCCGATGAGGGCCTGACCGAGCGCGGCCCGATCGTGATCTCCAGCGCCTCGAGCAAGACCGCGATCGCCGCCGCCTTTCTGCTGGCGCGCCGCGACGGGGTCGAGCTCGTCGGCCTCACCTCGACCCCGAACAAGGAGTTCGTCGAGGGCCTCGGCATCTACGGGCGCACCGTCACCTACGAGGAGATCGACTCGCTCGACGAGGGCCCCGCGACCTACGTCGACATCGCCGGTGACGGCGCCGTGCGCCAGGCGGTCCACACTCACTTCGGCAACGAGCTCGCCTACTCGATGACCGTTGGAGTGACCCACTGGGAGGAGATCGGCTCGGGCCAGGATGACCTCCCGGGGCCGACGCCCACCTTCTTCTTCGCCCCGGCCCGGGTCGAGAAGCGCTCCGCCGACTGGGGTCCGGCTGAGCTGGAGCGTCGCGTCGCCGAGGCCTGGCACCCCTTCTGCGAATGGATTGCCGGCTGGCTCGAGGTGAACCGCGGCGAGGGCTTCGAGGGCGTCAAGAGCGCCTACCTCGAGGTGCTCGAGGGCAACATCGGCCCCAAGAGCGCCCACGTGATCTCGCTTTAGAGCGCTCGACCGGCCTTGCTCTTCTTGCGCCGCTCCCAAGTTGGTTTCCTGGGCGACTCAAAGCCGAGCACGCCGAAGGTGGCGGGGAACGTCTCGCTCTCCCCGTTTGCCACTCGTTGGGCGCTCTCGACTTCGCAGTCCTCGACCTCGGCGATAACGCGGCGGATCGCGGCTTGCATTTTCTCCCAGCCGATCTCATCCAGGCTCATCGGCACCCAGTAGAAAGCGGCGTCCTCGCGCGCGTCGAAGGTCTCGCCCGCGACCGCTTGGGTACAGCGGTTGATCAAGTCCTGAAAGCCGGCGATGCGGACGCCGGCCTGAGTTCCCTTGCCAAGCTGTGCCCAATCACCGTCGCTGATCAAGCCGCGGCGAGTGCCGACATAGCGGTGTTCGCGACTGCCGCGAACGGGCACTTCGCGGGTCAGCTCGATGCAGTCGTATTCGAGCAGCTTGCGGAAGTGGTAGGAGACGTTGGAGAGCGGCACATCGAACTCTTCGGAGAATTCGCTGGGGCTGAGCTCACGCTGGTTGGCAACCGTGAGGATCTGTACTCGCAGCTCATGTGAGAGCGCCTTGCGCAGGCGCGGGTCGATCAGACCGGAGGTTTCCTCGCGGGCCCGTTTGTTGGCGCGGTGAGTCTGCTCGTTCCGCTTGTGGTCTTTGGCTTTTTCCTTGCTCTTGGTCTGCACCACGTCCCACTCCTCGCGAATCAAGGCGATTTTTGGCTAATGCTCAAGTGCTCTTGAACGCCGCAATCAAAGCACATTGATAAGCATCACGCCCGCCATTGGGTCACTTTTTCCCTACCGGTGAGCCGCTTTTTGCGCAATCTTTGCGGGGCCGGACGCCAAGCGGCCAAGCGAGCCAGGTGGCCGGCAAGCGACACCGGAAGGGAGGTGAGACGTATGCGCGTGAGCGCTACGGAGCAGGTCGTACCCCTGCTCAATATCCACAAGTCCGCTTAGTCGATCAGGGACTCAGTGAACGGGGCGTCTCTTGCCATTGGGCGAGAGCGCCCCGTCGCGGTTAGGTGGACGCGGGCGGCTTCAGCCGGGTCTTTTCGACCCGAGCCAGCTTGCGTTTGAGGCGCTGGAATTCTTCCTCTTGCACTTTGGTGCGTTTGTGGCCGTGGAAGGCGAGGTTCTCGCGCTCCAGCGGGTCGGTCTTGAGGTCGTACATCTCCCACTGCGGCGGCACCGGGTTTTCGCTGGTGTCGTAGTACTTGGCCAGCTTCCAGCGACCTTCGCGGATGCTGACAATGTGGTTTGGCGGTTTCGGGTAGGGCTTGCTTTTCTGGCCTGACTGGTAATCGTCGTAGGTGAAGACGACGTAGTCCTGGACCGAGTTTTTGGTCGAGGGATGCAGGACCAGCTTCGAGTAATCGACGCCCTGCCACTTGGCACGGGCGCTCGGCGGAGCGGCCGCCAGGCTGGCCAGGGTCGGCAGGAAGTCGACGTGGGAGACCAGCGCGTCGGTCTGGTGCGGCTTGGGGAAGAGCTTCGGATTGGAATAGACGAGCGGCACCCGCGTCGCCTCCTCGTAGAAGTTGAAGTTCTTCTGCCGCAGGCCGCCGTGGGCCAGGCCCATCTCCCCGTGGTCGGCCGTGCGCACGATCAGCGTGTCCTCGAAGAGGCCGGTCTCTTCCAGCTTGTCGAGGACGTTGACCAGGTAGCTGTCGGAAGAGCGCATCAAGTTGCCGTAGAAGTTGAGGTAATTGCGCATCTGTTCTCTGTTTTTCGGCTTCCCGGTCAGGTTGAAGATCTCGAGGAACTGTTTCTGGACAGTGGGCTTGGTCGAGAGGTCTTCTCCGGCCGTCGCCGGGGCGTGGATGTTGCCCTCGAGCCAGGTGCCGTCGTAGCCCGCTTCGTCGAATGATTTGCTCGGGTAGAAGAGGACGTCGTGGGGGTTGACGACCGAGATCACCATGAAGAAGGGCTGCTGTTGGGCCGCGGTTGAGCTGAGGTACTGCAGCGCCCCCTCGGTGCCTTCGGCGACGTTGCCTTCCTGGTCGATGAAGCGGCCGTCGTTGTCGATGTAGCCGCCGCCGGCCTCGGGGACCGACTGGTTGGCGCCGGCATCGGGGGGGTTCCAACGCAGGAAGCCGTACTTTTCGAGATCCGAGGGCTGCGCGTCTTCTTTTTTGGCCGGTTTCGAGCAGTGCCACTTGCCCTTGTAGACGACGTTGTAGCCCGCCGCCTTCATCACCGTCGCCAGGTTCTTCAGGTCCGTCGGCAGGCTCACCTGTGGGTTTTCCGGCGGTTCCATGTCTTCCTCGAGCGTGTACTTGACCCCGTGCTGGGCGGGGAAGTAGCCGCTCATCAGGGTCGAGCGCGCCGGTGAGCACATGCAGGCGTTGGTGAAGGCGCGTTCGAAGCTGAGCCCGTGCTGGCGCAGCCGCCGCATCCCCGGCAGGTTCTGGCGCAGCCAGTTCTGCGGGAAGTGCTGGATCGCCCGCTCCTGGTCAGTAAGGAAGAGGATGATGTTCATCCCCGCCACGTCCTTGCGCTTGCCCTTCTTCGCCGCCGCCAACGCCTGCTCGACGCCGGCGCCCTGGGCCAGCAGTGCGGCCGCGGCGACGCTGGCTCCGGAACCGATCAGTTCCTTGCGGGTCAGCCCGCCATCACGTTTCTCACCATCGCTCATTTGTTCCTCCGGAAGATGTCGACGGCGTTGCTGCCGAACGAGGTCGAGTAAAGAAAACGGCCATCGGGGCTGAGCGCCAGCGAGCTGACACCGCGCAGAGCCCGCGCTCGCGTGCAGCCAGGCACCGAGTGCGGCGCGAGACAACCGCTGCGACCGGGCTTCTGCTTCACCTTGCCGACCTTCTTACCGCGATCGAGGACGTCGATGGCGCTGTTGGCGAAGGCGGCGACGTAGACGTTGGCCCCATCCGGCGAGATCGCCAGGCCCTCCGGTGAACGCAGGGCGCGGCCGAAGGAGCAACCGACGGCGCGCAGCCAGACCAGGCAGCCGGCAGTGCCTTGCTTCTGCGCCAGGCCGCCGGTGCTGCGCGAGCGGCTGAAGGCGGTGACGCTGTTGCTGAACAGCGAAGTGACGTAGACGTCGCCGCCGGGATTGAAGGCGACCGCGTTGGCACCGCTCAGCTCGACGCCGGTGACGCAGCCGGCGAGGGCACTGTTGGCGATGCAGCCGCTGCCATCGCTGGCCTGGGTCAGGTTGCCGGTGGTCTGATCCCGGGCCAGGGTGACGACCGCGTTGGAGAGGGCGCTGGCGACGTAGACGCTCGCCCCGTCACCGCTGATCGCCATGCCCTCAGGGGCGCCGAGAGCAATGCCGAGGGCGCAGCCGCTTATCGCTTCGGCGATGCAGCCGCTGCTGTCACCGGGCTGGGTCAGCGCGCCGCTGACGGGATCGCGATCAAAGACCGCGACCGCGTTGCCGAAGAAGGAGCCGACATAAACGTTCTCCCCTTTGGGACTGACGATGACCACGTCCGGCCCGACCAGGGCTCGTCCCACGGCGCAGACAGGAATCGGCACCCCGGCGATGCAGCCGGCGCTCGCCGGCAACTGGGTCAGGGCGCCGCTTTTCTGGTTGCGCTGGAAGACGCTGATCGAGTTGCTCGCCCGCGAGGTGGCGTAGACGTTGCGTCCATCGGGGCTGACCGCGACCGAGTTGGGACCGTCAAGGCCGATCGCAGTAGCGCAGTGGTTGGCGCCTTGGGCGGCGATGCATCCCGCCGCCCCGCTCGGTTGGGTGAGGGCGCCGCTGCGCGGGTTGCGGCGGAAGATCGCGATCGCGTCGCTCTGCGAGGAGGCAACGTAGACGCTCTTGCCGTCGGGGCTGAGCGCGATCGCGCGCGAGCCCATGAAGGGTCCAGGGCCCTTCAGCGCGCGGGCCACCCCGCAGCTTTTGTCCTTGCCGCGAGCAGAGCTATCGACAAGGCAGCCGTCCTTGCCGGCCAGCTGGGTGAGGGTTCCCGCCCTGACACCCTGGTGTTTCGAGCCGTTCGCGGCGAAAGCGCTCAGCGGCAGCAGCAGAGCGACCAAAGCCACCAGCGCCGCCGGCAACCAGCGAACGAGGGGGCGCTCTCGAAGGTAGGGGTGCACGCGGGGCGAGCCTATTGCGCCCCGCGGACACCCACAGCCGTTCAGTGCTTACTCACCTTGAGGTCACCGAGCACGCCGATGCGGATTCCCAGCCAGGGATAGGTGGCGGTGTAGAAGGTGTTGTCCTGCGGCTGCAGGCCAACCGCCGAGAGCCAGAGTTGGTAGACGGGCGCGTTGGAGATACCGCCGTGGAGGCGGCGCCAGACGCGGCCGTGGGCGCCGCTGCGACCCGAGGGCGGTGCGGTGATCGTGTCGGTCCACTCGACCGCGTTGCCGCCCTGGTCGAGCGTGCCCCACGGCGATGTGGTCTTGGCCTGGCCGACCGTCTCAAGGCTGCCCTGGTAGGCCTTTTCGTAGGTCGATGCCTTGAGCCCGAGGGGATTTACCGTCGCGCAGGTTGTGGCGCTGAAGGCAGAGGGGCACCAGCTCGGCGCCGCGGTTTCCGATGCGTGGAAGTTCGCCAGCGGCTGAGTCGAGGTGTTGGTGACGTCACCGGTAGTCGGGTCGAGTGTGGTCTGGTGCGGCGCGCTCGCCCCTTCGTCGCCAAAGGCGCCGGGGTTGGTCGGGTACTGCCAGTAGGAGTACTTGCCGCCCCCGTTGGGGTCGTAGTAGGCCGCCTTGATCCACTCGTTCTGGCTGGGAATTACGAAGCCGGTCTTGTGCGAGCGGGTCATCGCCCGCTTGTGCATGTCATACATCCCCACCTCTGTCTGGCGCGAGAGCCGCACCCGGTAGGTGACGTAGCGGAAGCTGCCGGCGCTGCTCGTCCGCTTGGAGAGAACTCGGCCGTTGTAGAGAGAGTTGGCGAAGCGAGCCGAGCGCAGGAAGTTGGCGAAGCCGTAGGGCTTGTCGGCCCATTCCGGCGAGGCAACCGAGTAATGGTGACCGGCTGAGGCACTCGCGGAGAAATCGATCTGGCCGTACTTCGGCCATTCCGTACCGCTCTCGGTCGAGCTGTAGAGCTTGTGTTTGTTACGGCCCGCGGGATCGGCGGTGTTGAGGAAGGCGACGTACTGGGCAACCGTCACCTCGAGCTGGCCGATGCCGTAGCGATAACCGACCGAACCGACCTGCTGGCAAGGAGGCTGTTTTTCCGCCGGCACAACTTCGGCACACGACGAGTAGACGGCATCCGTAAAGGGAACGATCCCGACCGAGGGATTGCCCGGAGCGCCCACCGTCGCCGTCTTGAAGGTGAGCACGGAAGGTGCCGGAACGGCCCCCGCCGCGGCCGGCCCGACCAGCGCCAGCGCGATCACCGAGCCAAGCGCGGCCAGAAGGCGGTGTTTGCGGGCAGCAGGGAGAGTCGCGCGAGTTCGCATGCTGCCTCATCGACGCCTCACCGGAATGCTTGAGGCCGGGAAAATCCGGGGAGTAGGTTGCAGCAGAGATCCTGAACCGTGAAACGAGTGAAAGGAACGCGATGACGACCCCCCTTGACGGCACTGTCGCCCTAATCACCGGCGCCAGCAGTGGCATCGGTGAGGCGACCGCGCGGGCGCTGGCGGCGCAGGGGGCCAAGGTCGCGGTGGCGGCGCGCCGACTCGAACGGCTGGAGCGGCTGGCCAGCGAGATCGGCGGCGAGGGTCACACCGCGCTGGCGATCCAGTCCGACATCACCGACCAGGAGCAGGCGATAACCGCGGTCGATCGCACCGTCGATGAGCTCGGACGGCTCGACATCCTCGTCAACAACGCCGGCCAGATGCTGCTCGGCCCGATCGAGGAGGCGCCGACGGAGGAGTGGGACCGGATGATCGACCTCAACCTCAAGGGCCTTGTCAACACCACCCACGCCGCCCTCCCCCACTTGCTTGCCGCCGCCGGGGAATCGGAGCGCGGTTGCGCCGACCTGGTCAACATCAGCTCGGTTGCCGGCCGCATCGCCCGCTCGGGGTCGGGCGTCTACAACCTGACCAAGCACGGGGTCGGCGCCTTCAGCGAGTCCTTCCGCCAAGAGTTCGCCTCGCGCAAAGTCCGCTCGACGATCATCGAGCCCGGCGCCGTCGACACCGAGCTCACCGATCACATCCGCGACGGGGTGCGCGAGGAGGTGCGGGGCCGCTTCGCCGACATCAAGTCACTCGAAGCCACGGACATCGCCGACGCGATCGCCTACGCGGTCACCCGCCCCTGGCACGTCTCGGTCAACGAGGTGCTGATCCGGCCGACCGAGCAGGTCGGCTGACGACCCCTCGCGGAATCGCATGGCCGCGATCGCGACGATCGGCGTCTACGGGTTCGACCGCGAGAGCTTCCTCGCCGCCCTCACCGGGGCGGGAGTTAACCTGGTACTCGATGTGCGCCAGCGCCGCGGGGTGCGCGGCAGCGAGTACGCCTGGGCCAACGCCCGTCGACTGCAGGCCTCCCTCGAGGAGACCGGCATCGACTACTCACACCTCAAGGAGCTGGCCCCGACGACCGAGCTGCGCCAGGCCCAGTACCGGGCCGACGATCGCCGCGACGAGGGCAAGCGCTCGCGCACCCTCCTCGCCCCCGAGTACGCCAGCGGCTACACCGAGGAGATCCTCGATCTGGTGGACCTGGCGCCGATCGTCAGGTGGATCGGCGGTTCCAAGGCTGCCCTGCTCTGCGTCGAGCGCGACCCGGAGGCCTGCCACCGTTCGTTGATCGCGGCCCGCCTGCGACGCGACTGGGACTTCAGCGTCGAGGACCTGCGGCCGCCGGCTGCTGCTACTTGAGCGGCGGCGTGATCAGCGCCACCGGCAGCGAGAGACCGGCAGAGCGGCGCAGGGTGGCTATCCGCCGGCCGGGCTGGACCGCATCGCGGACCTCACTGACGCGGTCGCCGAGCGAGGCGACGGTCGCCTCGATCTCGGGGGCGACGAAGGCCAGACCCCAAAAGAAGGCGGGCCGGTCTCCCCCGGTCCGCTCGATCGCCTCGGCCGGCGCCTGGACGACCTCGAGGAGCGGCTCGCCGAGGCGGAAGAAGGCCTGACGGGGAGCGCCGGCGGGGGTTGGCTCCTCGCGGATGCGGCGCAGGTCAAGGCCGGCCCGCCGCAGAGCTGAAACCGTGCGATCGAGGTCGGAACTGATCACGACCACGTGGTCGAGCGCGCTGACGCCGTTGGGGTGAACCGGCCGCTCGAGAGGCGGCGGTCGATCGGATCGAGTGGTTGCCAAACCGTCGAGCTCGTCGCTCTCCAGGCCGCGCAGGCACCACCCGGTGAGTCCTTTGTCGCCGCTGTCCGGCGCCAGTCGAACCCGCGTCTCGCCGACCGTGCAGATCTCACCCTCGACTTCAAAGCCACAGCCCCGCCAAGCCGCGGGGGCGTCGGCAACGATCAACTGGTCGAGGCTGGGCGCCATGGCGAGACGGTAGCCGGCGGGACCGCCGACTGTTCGCCGCCGCTGGATCGGGGGTAACGAGTAGCAATGCCCCAACTCGAGATTTATCTCAACGACCACCTGGCTGGCGCCACAGGCGGCGTCGAGCTGGCGCGACGCCTGCGCGCGAGCAATCGCGACGACGCGGTCTTCGGCGAGACACTGAGCCGCGTCTGCGCCGAAATCGAAGCGGACCGCGCCGCCCTAGAGCAGCTGATCGAGGGGTTCGGCTACACGCGCAGCAAGGTCAAGCCGGCCGCCGCCTGGGTGGCAGAGAAGCTGGGCCGGCTTAAGCTCAACGGGCAGCTTCGCGGTTACTCACCCCTGAGCCGGCTTATTGAGCTTGAGGGTCTGCTGATCGCCATCACCGGCAAGGCCAGCCTCTGGCAGACTCTGACCGAACTCGGCGCCGGCGAGGATCTCGACGCCGACCTCGAGCAGTTGACGGCGCGAGCGGCGGCTCAGCGCGCCGCGATCGATGACCTGCACCGAATCGCGGCCGCCGCCGTGGAACGCTAGCGAACCCTCTGCCAAAGGTAGATGACGAGGAGCACCAGGATGATCACGACCAATATTCCGACGATTGTCACGTTGTTCCCTCCAGGTTGATTTAGCCCGAGCCTCCCCCGGCCCGGGTCTCAGGCTGCGTACCCCGCGCCGCCAAGGCGCAAACGGTGGAAATACCTTGCGCCCCAGCCAACCGATCGGCACCAACTCACACTGCACCTCTTCTCTACAGGTGACTAATCGAAGGTATTCTGGGTGGACGCATGGTCAAGCCCACCCAATCTGGACCGGGCCGGCCCAAGCGATCGTCCGATATTCCCCTTACCAGCAGCCGCAAGCTTGATCGCAAAAGCGATGTACCACTTTATTTCCAGCTTGCCGCGGCGCTGAAGGTGATGTTGGAGGTCGAGGATTGGGAGTCGGGAGCCCGTTTTGCCTCCGAGCGCGAGATCGAAGAAGAGTTTGGCGTCTCGCGCGCGGTGATCCGGCCGGCGCTGGATCTCCTCGTCGGCGACGGGGCGATCTACCGGGTCAAGGGATCGGGAGCGTTCGTGGCGCCGCCGCGGCGCGAGATCGTCGTGGCCGGACTGGTGCGGCTGTGGCTGGAGCACCGCGAAGATCGCCAGGTCGCCGTGCAGGCCGCGCGCGAGATCCAGCCCGATCACACCGTTTCGCACTTCCTCGCGCTCAAGGACGAAAGCGGCCCGATCGCACACGTGACCGCGGTCGTCGACGTCGGCGAGCCATCTGTATGCCTCGTCGACTCTTACTCCACGATTGCCCACATCCCCTGGTTCCTGCCCACCGCCGAGGCGCTCAAAGCCGGCGAGAAACCCCCCGCGCCGGGTGAGCTCGAGCTCACCCGCGCGACTGTCTCGGTCGAGCACACCTTTTTCGGCGAGTGGGGGTCCTCCCGGGTCGGCGCAACCGCGGGAGAGCCGGCCCTGATGGGGCGCTTCGTCCAATTCGGCCGCGGCAACGGATCCGAGCAAGAGCGCCCCCTCGAGTTCGCCCGCCTCATCTATCGCGCCGACAGCGCCCAGCTCGCCTTTGTGCTCAGTTAACCCAAGCTTTTTAGAGCGCTATGGAAAGATCAAACGCTCGCCATGACCGCGCTGGGTCAGAACCTGATCGATGCCCTCGCCCTCGGCAGCCTCTACGCCCTGATCGCGCTCGGCATCACCCTCGTCTACACGGTGATGGGGATGATGAACTTCGCCCACGGCGAGTTCATCATGCTCGCCGCCTACGCCCTCTTCGTCCTCGCCGACCTGCCCTTCGGCGCGGCGGTGGGGTGCGCCCTGCTGGCCGGGATCGCGATCGCGCTGATCGCCGAGCGGGTCGCCTTCCGGCCGGTGCGTAACGCCGACCTCTCGGCTCAGCTCGTCACCTCACTGGCGGTCGCGGCGATCCTGCAAAACGTCGTCACCGTGGCCGTCGACGCCCGCGCCCAGTCGGTCGAAACGCCGGCGGCAATCAGCGAAACAACCAGCATCGGCAGCATCATGGTGCCCAATCTGGAGTTCGTCACCCTCGGTCTGACCGTGATCGTCCTCGCTGGTCTCGGTTGGCTGCTCTACCGCACCCGCACCGGTCTGGCGATGCGAGCTGCGGCGGAGAACTTCGAGATGGCGCGGCTGCTCGGTGTTCGGGCCAACCGGGTGATCGCGATCGCCTTCGCGATCAGCGGTGCGCTCGCCGCCGTGGTCGGCGTGCTGATCGTGCTGCAGACCGGCCAGGTTTCGCCGACGATGGGGCTCACCCCGGTCCTGGTCGGCTTCGTCGCGGTCGTGATCGGCGGCTTCGGCAGGATGTTCGGCGCGGTGGTCGGCGGCCTGCTGCTCGGCGCCCTCTCCTCGCTGCTCGGCGTTTACCTCCCCGAGGGGCTGGCGCCGTTCCGCGACGCGATCGTCTTCACCTTCCCGGTGCTGATCCTGATCTTCAGGCCGCACGGCCTGCTCGGCGGGGAGATCGGCAAGGCCCGGGTATGAGCCGCGTCCGCTTCCGCACGCCCCAGTCCGCCGCCGCCTCACTGCTGATCCCGTTGCTGGCGATCGCGATCACCGCCCTGATCGGCGCCAACGGCACGCCCTCGTTTCAGGACACGGTGACGACGATCCTCTGCAACCTGATCATCGTCATCGGCCTGCAGGTCTTCGTCGGCAACAGCGGCGTCTACTCCTTCGGACAGCTCGGCTTCGCCACCGCCGGCGCCTACATCGCCGCCTTCCTCACCCTGCCCGCGGCCTTTGTCCTGCTGCAAACGCCCGGGCTGCCGCACTTCATCGCCGACGCCCACCTCGGGGCGCTGCCCTCGACCCTGATCGCCGCGGCGATCTCCGGCCTGCTGGCGATCGTGATCGGGCTGCCGCTGATGCGCACCTCGACCCTGGCGATCCCGATCTCGACCTTCGCCTTCCTGATCGTCGCCTACAACATCGTCGCCAACTGGGACCGGGTCACCGGTGGCAGCAGCGGCCTGGTCAGCATCCCGACGACGACCAGCGTCGAATCGGCGGCGCTCTGGGCCGGCGCCGCCGTGATCCTGGCGCTGGCCTATAAATGGTCGGCGAGCGGCTACCGCCTGCAGGCGACCCGCGAGGACGAGGTGGCGGCGCGCTCGATCGGCGTCGGCGTGATGCGGGAGCGGCTGATCGCCTTCGGGATCAGCGGCGTTCTCTGCGGGGTCGGCGGCGCCCTGGCGGTGCACCAGTCCGGCGTTCTCAGCCCGGTCACCTTCTACTTCGGCGCGACGGTGACGACGATGACGATGCTGGTCGTCGGCGGTGCTCGCAGCGTCTTCGGCGCGGTGATCGGCGCGATCGCGATCTCCGCGGTGAACGAACTGCTGCGCGGGATCGAGAACGGCGCCAGCCTGTTTGGCGCGATCTCGATCGGCGAAGCGCCCGGCCTCGCCGCGATCGGCCTTGGTCTGATCCTGCTGGCGACGATGATCGCGATGCCCAGCGGGCTGAGCGGCGGACGGGAGGCCGGCGAGCTGTCCTGGCTGCAGCGGTTGGGCCTGAGCGCTCCGGCGCCGCCAGCGGAGTCGAGTGGCGCCGTCGCTAGCAAGCCGGCGATCGATCGGCCGGCCAAGGGGGCCCTGCGCGCCGAGGGCATTTCGCTCGCCTTCGCCGGACTGCGGGTGCTGAAGGGGGTCGACCTGGCGCTCGGACCCGGCGAGGCGCTCGGCCTGATTGGCCCCAACGGGGCAGGCAAGACCACCCTCGTCAACGTCCTCAGCGGCTTCCAGGCGCCCGACTTGGGAACGGTCTCACTCAACGGCGCCGACGTCACCGGGTACTCGCCGGCCCGCCTCGCCCACGAAGGCCTCGGCCGCACTTTCCAGGCGGCCCTCCCCTTTCCCGACCTGAGCGGCCTCGAGAGTGTTGCCGTAGGCGCGATGGGCATGGGCGTGAGCAGGCGGCGCGCGATCGCGATCGCCGCTGACGTGCTCGATCGCCTCAACCTCCGCGAGCAGGCAATCCTGCCGGCCGGTGCCCTGCCGCCGGGTAGCCAGCGCCTGCTCGGGATCGCCCGCGCGCTCGCGATCGGACCGAGCCACCTGCTGCTCGACGAGCCCGCAGCCGGGCTGAACGAGGCCGAATGCGAGCAGCTGGTCGCGATCCTCCGCGACGTGCTGAGCGATTTCGGCTGCGGGATCCTGCTGATCGAGCACGACATGAGCATCGTCATGCCGCTCTGCTCGCGAGTGCAGGTGCTCGACGATGGCATGACGATCCGGATCGGCACCCCGCAGGAGGTCCAGGCCGACCCCGCTGTGGTCGAGTCCTATCTCGGCAGCTCTTTCCTGGCGGCCGCCGATGCTTGAGCTGCGCGACGTCCGGGTCAGCTACGGGCGGATCGAGGTAGTGCACGGAATCGACCTCAGCGTCGGGCGCGGCGAGGTGATCGGGATGATCGGTCCCAACGGCGCCGGCAAGAGCTCGATCCTGCGATCGATCTGCGGCCTGGTCCGCCCGAGCTCGGGCAAGGTGACGTTCGAGGACAGCGTCCTGACCGGGATGGCACCAGAGCAGATCGCGCGGCTGGGACTGGCGCTGGTGCCCGAGGGCCGCCACATCTTCAAGTCCCTGACCGTGGCGGAGAACCTGCGCTTGGGCGCGCGTGACGAGGCCGAGGTCGGCGAGTTGATGGAGCAGACCCTGGCGCGCTTCCCGATCCTGCGCGAGCGCGCCGGCCAGCGCGCCGACCGGCTCTCGGGCGGCGAGCAGCAGCAACTGGCGATCGCCCGCGCCCTGCTTGGCAAGCCGAGGCTGCTGATCCTTGACGAGCCCTCACTCGGGTTGGCGCCGAAGATGATCGACGTCATCTACGAGCTGCTGGGAGGGCTGCGCGAGGAAGGGGTGACGATGCTGCTGGTCGAGCAGAACGCCGCCCGCACGATCGACTTCTGCGATCGCTGCCTCGTGCTCGGCACCGGCAAAGTGCGCGCCGAGGGCTCACGCGGCGAGCTGCAGCGCAACCCCGACGTCCTGCGCGCTTATCTCGGCAGGCAACCATGAATACAATGGAATTCCGAAGTAGTCACGAGGAGCGGTGATGTTTGACGATCAGCCACGCGAGGCCCCGAGCAGCGAGGATGTCGTCCTGGCGCTGCGCCACTGCTGGCAGCCGGTGGCGAGGATCGAGGACCTGGCGCACGGCCCCGAGCGTGCCGTCCTCCTCGGCGAGGCACTCGCCGTCTTTCTCACCGAGAGCGGCAGGGCGGCCGTGGTCGCCGACCGCTGCGCCCACCGCGGTGCCTCGCTCTCGATGGGCAAGGTCGCGGGTGACTCGATCCAGTGTCCATACCACGGCTGGGAGTGGGCCGGCGGGGACGGCGCCTGCACCCGCGTTCCCTCGCTTCCCGACCAGAACCAGATTCCGCCGCGCGCCCGGATTCCGGCCTTCCCGGTGCGCGAGCAGTGGGGACTCGTCTGGACCGTGCTGGCGGAGCCGATCGGCGAGCCCCCCACCCTGCCCTGGTTTGACGCCGAGACCTGGACCTGGGGCCACGGCAAGCCGTTCGAGCTGCCGGTCGCCTTCGGGCTGATGATCGAGAACTTCCGCGACGTCTCCCACTTCGCCTTCGTCCACCAGGCAACCCTGGGCGCGATGCCCGAGGTGATCGAGCCGCTCGAACCCGAGCACAACGGCCGCGAAGTGATCATGCGCCGCAAGGTGGAGTGGGGCGAGGACGCCTCAGCGGTCTGGGGCGCGCTGCGGGAAATGCACTACCACGCGATCGCGCCGAACTTCATCTCGGGGCGGATCCTCACCGCCGACGGCGAGCGCTGCCTGCTCCATGCGGCGCGTGCGATCAGCGCCACCGAGTCGGCGCACTACTGGATCGAGGGAGGCCTCGAGAACTTCGACGCGCAGGACCTGAAGAACGTAATCGAGTACGACTGGCGGGTCTACTCCGAGGATCTGAAGATTCTCTCTGCGGTCCAGCCGCCCGAGCTGCCGCTGGATGCCAATGCCGACGTCAACACCCTCGCCGACCGGTTCACCCTGGCCTATCGGGCGGCGTTTCGCGACTACGTCGAAAACGCCCTCAGCGAGCGTGCGGTGGCCTAGCCGCCGTATTCGGGGATGAACTGCGGCTTTACCTTTGCCACCAGCACCGGCTTTCCGGTCGCGTAGGAGTAGATCGGCCAGATCCGCGCCGGGTGGTGGTCGGTCTTGGTGTAGGAGAGATCGCCGACGACGGTGTGGTGGGCTTTCGCTTCGAGCGCGTCGGCGAGGGTGTTGCCGTTGACGCTGTGGGTTTCCCTGATCGCGTCGAGGATCAGCTGGCCGCCGGCGTAGGCACCGAGCAGGGCGCTCGAGACGTCCGTATCGACCCCATTGCGTTTGAGCTGCTCGAACAGCTTTGCCGTTTCCGCGTTTGGCGGGTCATAGGCGGAGCCGTTGGAGGTGGCGAAGATTTCCTTGGTGCTGGGAATGCCCTTGAGCCAGAAGGTGCCGTCGAAGCCAGCCGGCCCTTGGATCGGCACATCGATGCCGGCGGAGCGGATCTGCTTGATCGCCGAGGCGCCGCCGGGCGGGTAGGAGCACATCACCACCCCATCGGCGCCTGAGTCGCGCAGCTCGCTGACCTGGCTGGCAACCGACTCATCGGTGTTCTCGAAATCAGCCGAACCGGCGATCTTGCCGCCGAGGTGTTCCCAGGTCTGTTCGACGCCTGAACAGTAAGCCCGGCCGTAGATGATCGCGGTGTCGCGGAAGAGGAACGGGTGCCTTACCCCGCGGTCCCAGAGGAACTGGGCGCCGGCGCTCGCCTCGGTGAGCAGGCTCGGGTAGGAGCTGAAGGAGAGGCGACCGGTAGTCGGCGGTCCGAAGCCAGGTTCGTTGGCGTTGGACATGTTCAGCATGTCGTGTTCTTCGGCCAGCGGCGCCGCCGCCGCCGCGTTCAGCGCCTCGCCACTGAGCACGAGCACGTTGGCCCCCTCTTCGACCACCTTCTGAGCGGCCAGCACGGATTGCTGGGGTTCCGAGCGGCTGTCGGCGTGGACGACCCTGATCTTGTGACCATCAATTCCACCCTTGGCGTTGGTTTCCGCGATCAACTGTTCCACCGCGGCAAAGGTGGAGTCATACGGCGCCATGTAGCCGGTCTTTGCCAGCGCGGCGCCGATCACTATTTCCTTTGGCAGGCCCTTGGAAGGAGCGCTGGAGGAATCGCTGCTGCTACCGCAACCGGCCAGCAAGATCAGGACAAGGGCGAGCGAGGCGAAAAGCTTCGGCAGAATACCTAGAGATTACCTGAGCAACACTTGGCGGTCGCGAGCGAGGTCGGCGATCGCCGCCAACTCACGGTGGCAAAGCTCGAAATCGAAGAGGTCGATGCTCTCGCGAACTCGCGCTGGCGAAGCCGGCTTGGTGACGACGAGGTGGCCAAGCTGGAGCTGCCAGCGCAGCACAACCTGGGCGGGCGTCTTGCCGTGGCTCTCGGCAAGGCGCGAGATCGTCGGATCGCCGAGCAGCTCGTCCTGCCCGAGCGGGCCCCAGGCCTCGGTGGCGATGCCGCGCGCGGCGTGCAGAGCGCAGAGCTCGGGGTGCTGGAGGCGTGGGTGCAGCTCGATCTGGTTGACCGCCGGTCGGCTCCTCCCCTTCCGCTCCAGAAGTTCGAGCTCCTCGATGCCGAAGTTGGCGACGCCGATCGCGCGAGCGGCCTCCTCCCTATGGATCCACTCGAGCGCCCGCCAGGCGCCGAGCAGCCGCTCCGCCTCGGCGCCCGAGCCGTTGATCAAGCAGAGATCGAGATGATCGAGGCCGAGCCGCTCGAGGCTCGCCTCAAGCGCGTCGAGGGTCGACTGGGGATCAGGCTGGAGGTTCGAGAGCTTGCTGGTTACGAAGTAGTCCTCGCGAGGAAGCTTGGAGGCAATGAGTGCCTCCCCCACCTCGCGCTCGTTGCCGTGCGTGGCCGCAGTGTCGAAGTGTCGGTAGCCCACCTCGAGCGCCTGCTCGACGACGGTCCGGGTCTCCTCGGGCGGCACCTGAAAGAGAGTTAGCCCAAGCTGTGGAACCTCGACGCCATCATGGAGGCGAACGGCGGGAGTCGCCATTTGGGCCGTCTGCATTCTTGTCATGATAGCTATTGCTCAGCATGGCTAACCCTAGTGCTGGAGCCACTGGTCGAGCCTGCGGGTCTCTTCGGTGTCCTCGTAGACCTCGTACTCGCGCATCTTGCCCCAGGCCATCCGGCCCCAGATCACATAGCGGTTGTCGTAGACCCGGCCGTCCTTGGGATCGTCGAGGTGAATGTGGCCGCGGACGCAGACCGTCTGCCGCCACGGGAAGCCCTTGAGGACCACCTGGTCGGGGTAGATCTGCAGTCCGATGTCGACGAATCGCTCGAGCCAGTGTTCGAGGTCCACCTTGTTCGACGCTCCTGGGGCGAATGAGCTGTCACCGGGGAATTTGAACCTAACGTCGTCCGTGTACAGCAAGGTGGTCGGTTTGATGTTTCCGGCGCGGATCGCCTTCATGTTGTGGGCGATCAGTTTCTCGGCAAGCCACGAAAACATGCTTCCCTCCTGGGCTGGTTGTCAGGCGAAGGCTAGTCAGCCTGCTCACCCGGCGAGCAGCTGATCCAGCGACTTACCACTGAGCGCCGACTCAGGATGTTCGGCGACGACGTCGGAGTCCGCTTCAGCCTCCTCGTCGCGGCGCTTGATCAGCAGCCACTGCGGCTTCTCGCCGGGCCGGGTGCGCTGCAGGGCGAAGCCGCCGCGCAGCTTCTCGCCGTGGAGGACGAAGACGGCGTGGCCGCGCTCGAGCGCCTCGGGCCAGGGCACCCGCCCGCCCTGCTCGTAGCTGCCGCGGTCCCAGACGATCACGCCACCGCCATCGGTCGGTCCCTCGAAGTCGTTGTGGGCGAGCGCGTGGTCCCCCACTTGTACCGCGAGCCGCTTCACCGCCGGGTCCATCGACGGCCCCTTTGGAACCGCCCAGGAGCGCATTACGCCGTCGACCTCTAGCCGCAGGTCGAAGTGGCGCGCGGTGGCGGCGTGCTCCTGAACGACGAAGACGCCGGCGCTGACGCCGCGGATCGCGAACTGCTCGTGGCCCTCGACCTTGACGCTCTCGCTCGCCACCTCGGCGACGCGGGCGGCCGGAGGACCCTCGTTGAGGAAGGTCAGCAAGGACTCGACCGCAGGCTCGGGGCCCTCAGCGTGGACGCGCACCTCGCCCTCCTCCCCGTTGCGCACCCAGCCCAACACGCCCAGCTCGCGCGCCCGACTCAGCGTTACTTCGCGGAAACCGACGCCCTGAACCGCACCGTGAACGGTCGCGCGTATGGCCGCCGTGCCGTCGTCTTTCTTCTTCGCCACACCGCCATTGTCGCGCGCCGCGGCGTCGCCGAGCGCGACTAGGTTCTTTCCATGCCCGATGTAGTCCTGCTGCTGCTCGCCGCTTCGGGCACCGCCCTAGCCACGGGCATTGGCGCAATCCCGGTCTTCTACTTGGGCGATCGGGCCGCGCAGCTGACGCCGCTGCTGCTCGGCTTTGCCGCCGGGGTGATGGGCGTCGCCTCGATCGCCGGGCTGCTGATCCCCGCCGGCGAAGAAGGATCGGCGCTCGCGGTACTCGGCGGCCTGGCCGTGGGAGCGAGCCTGCTCGGGGTGGTTCGCTGGAAGCTCTCGCCCAGAGCCACCTTCATGGGCCATGCCGATTCCGGCGCTCGCACCTCGGCCCTGGTCTTCCTCGTCCTCTTCGTCCACAGCCTGCCCGAGGGCTTCGCGATCGGCACCGCCTTCGCCTCCGACCGCGCCGGCCTCAGCCTCTTCGTCATCCTCGCGATCGCGATCCAGAACATCCCCGAGGGGACCAGCGTGGCAATTCCGATGGCGGCCTCCGGCTTCTCGCGCAGCCGCCAGTTCTGGGCCGCGGTGATGACCAGCGCCCCGCAGCCGGTCGGCGCCCTGATCGCCTTCCTTCTGGTCGAGCAGATCGAATCGCTGTTGCCCTTCTCCTTCGCCCTCGCCGCCGGCGCGATGCTGGCGCTGATCGCGGTCGAGCTGCTGCCGCAGGCCTACGCCGGAAAGGAGCGGCTCGGGCCGAGCGCCGGCATCGTGCTCGGCGCCGCGATCATGCTCGGCCTCAGCTACGCGCTCGGCGTCTGAGCTCGCGGCGCTCAGGTCACGACGAGAACGCCGAGTGCGATCACCGAGGCCGCGATCAGGCCGAAAGCGATGCCAGTGCTCCAGCGCCCGGTGCGCCCCAGGGCGTGCGCTCCCATCAGCTCGCGGTCCTTGCCCAGCGAGCGAATAAAGGGAAGCAGGACGAGCAACAGGACGGCGTTCAGTGCCTGAGTGAGGAAGAGGATCGGGACCAGCGGCGCGCCCGGAATCAGCACGACGACCACCGCGATGAGCACGACGACGCCGAAGCTGAGGTAGAAGAGGCGCGCCTGCTCGAAGCTGTCGTTGAGGTCGGCGCGGCGACCGAAGGCCTCGGAGATCGAGTAGGCGGTGGAGAGCGGCACGATTGCCGCCGCCAGCAGCGCCGCGCCGAGCAGGCCGAGGCCAAAGAGCGTCGCCGCGAAGCTGCCGGCGAGCGGCTCGAGGGCGCCGGCCGCGTCGCGCGCGTCGTTGATCTCGACGCCGCCGGCGTGCAGGGTGGCGGCACAGGCGACGACGACGAAGAGGCCGATCACGCCGGTGAGGACGGCGCCGACGATGACGTCGACCCGCTCGTAGCGCAGGTCCTTGACCTGCAGCCGCTTGTCGACCGCGTAGGACTGGATGAAGGCCAGGCCCCAGGGCGCCAATGTGGTGCCGACCGTCGCCACCGTGACCAGCAGCGCCTCGCGGCTCTGGGGAAGGTTCGGCACCACCAGCCCTTTCGCCGCCGCCCCCCAGTCGGGGTGGGCGAGGAAGCCGGAGACGATGTAGGCGATGAAGACCGAGCTCAGCGCCAGCAGGAAGTGCTCGACGCGGCGGAAACTCTCGCGCAGGACCAGGGCCGAGACGCCGGCCGCTGCCAGCGGCACGCTGATGTAGCGGCTCATCCCAGTGAGCAGTTCCATCGCCGCGGCGACACCGGCGAACTCGGCGCAGAGGGTGCCGGTGTTGGCGATCACCAGCGCCGAGAGCACGAGCGCCGCGGCCCGCGGCCCGTAGTGCTCGCGAACCAGGGTGAGCAGCCCCTTGCCGGTGACGATCCCCAGCCGCACCCCGAGCTCGTGGAAGACGATCAGCGCCGCGGTCGAGAGAGCGAGGACCCAGAGCAGCTCGTAGCCGTACTTGGCGCCGAGGATCGAGTAGGTCGTGATCCCGGCCGGATCGTCGTCGGAGAGGCCGGCGAGCAGGCCGGGCCCGACGACGGCCAGCAGCGCCGCCAGGCCGCCGCCGCGCAGCAGCAGGTGGCGCCGGCTCGCGAGCCACCAATGCGTGTGGCGGCCGGGCGTGCGGTGGGCTCGGTGTTTGTGCACGGTGGCTGCATCATCCCGTCAGCCCAGGAGGCCATCCGCGCCCGTCGCGTAGCATCGCCCGGATGGAGATCCTGGTCGTCGAGGACGAGGCGGGGATCGCCGACTTCCTCGAGCGCGGGCTCAGCGCCGAGGGCTTCGGCGTCAGGGTCACGGGTGACGGCGTCGCCGGCGAGGAGATGGCGCTGGAGCGCGAGGTCGACCTCGTCGTGCTCGACCGGATGCTGCCGGGCCGCGACGGGATTGAGGTGCTGAAGTCGATCCGGCGGGCGCGCCCGATGCTGCCGGTGATCCTGCTGACGGCGAAGACCGAGATCGCCGACCGGGTCGAGGGGCTCGACCTCGGCGCCACCGACTACGTCACCAAGCCGTTCTCCTTCGAGGAGCTGCTGGCGCGGATCCGGGCCCACCTGCGCTACGGCGGCGATGGCGGCGAGACGTCCCTCACCGCCGCCGGGATCGAGCTCGACCTGCTCAGCCGTGAGGCGACCCGGGGAGACCAGACCGTGCGGCTGCCCGATCGCGAGGCGGCGCTGCTCGGCCACCTGATGCGAAACGCCAATCGCGTCTGTACGCGCGAGGAAATCCTCGCCGCGGTCTGGGGTTACGAGCACGACCCCGGCACCAACGTGGTTCAGGTCTACATCGGCTACCTGCGGCGCAAGCTCGCCGTGGCGGGCTCCCCGGCGCCGATCGAGACCGTGCGCTCGGTCGGCTACCGCCTGCGGGGGCCGAGGTGAGTGGCCGCTGGCGGCGGATGGGCCTGCGCGGCAGGCTGGCGCTCTCGATCGGGGCGATAGTCGTCGTCGCTTTCGGGATCGTCTTCGTCGCCGTCCGCGCCCAGATGGCGGACGAGGCGTCGGTGATCAAGCAAGAGGAGAGGCATGAGCATCGGCCGCCCCCGGCGGCCGGCGAGGATGGCGAGGAGGGCCCCTCGATCTCGCCGATCAGCGATGCCCAGTCCGATGTCGAGAAGACCTTCCTCCTGGTCGGCGGAGCGACCCTGATCGCGGCGCTCCTCGCCGGCTACCTGCTCGCCGCCCGCACCGCCTCGCCGCTGCGGCAGTTCGCTCAGACCGCAAGCGAGATCGACGCCGGTGACCTGACCCCGCGACTGCGATCCGGGCCGGGCGACGCGGCCGAGCTGCGGATCCTGGCCGAGGCCTTCAACCACATGCTCGACCGGCTCGACCGGGCCTTCGCCCGCCAGCGTCAGTTCGTCTCCGATGCCTCGCACGAGCTGCGCAGCCCACTGACCGCGATCCGCGGCCAGCTGGAAGTGCTCGCTCGTCAGGAACAGCCGAGCGCAGAAGAGGTGCGCCGGGTGGAGACGGCGGCCCTGCGGGAGATGGGCCGGGTCGAACGGCTGGTCGAGGACATGCTCTCGCTGGCCCGGCTCGACGAGGGCGTCGGCCCGGCGCTGCGGGAAGTGAGCGCCGCCGGCTTCCTGCGCGAGCTGGCCGAGGCACGAGAAGGTGAGGAGAAGCTCGGCGATCTCGCCGAGGGCACGATCGAGCTCGACCCCGACCTCGTCGCCCAGGTCGTGCGCAACCTGCTCGACAACGCCGACCGCTACGCCGGCAAGGGCCAGGTCGTGCTCTCGGCCCGCGCTGCCGGCAGCTCACTCGTCGTCTCGGTCGACGACGCCGGTCCCGGCATCCCAGCCGAGGATCGCGAGCGGGTCTTCGACCGCTTCCACCGCCGCGACTCCGCCCGCGACCGTGCGTCAGGCGGCAGCGGGCTGGGGCTGGGAATCGCGCGCGCGATCGTCTCCGCCCACGGCGGCCGGATCTGGGTCGGCGACTCGCCGCTCGGCGGCGCCCGGGTCAGCTTCTCGCTGCCGCGCTACAGCCCGAAGATGAGAGATCTCTCAGCGAACGCTTAGCTGATCGCAAGCGAGCGGACCGAGCATCCGCCGCGTGTACCGCCCCACCACGAAGCTCCGCGACGGCGTCGCGGGCAACGCCCGCCTGACCGGCGCCGCGGCCGCCGCGCTGCTGGTCCTGCTGGCGGCCGAGGGCGCGACGATCCCCTTCCTCGGCCAGCTGCTCGGCCCGCACATCTTCATCGGCATGCTGCTGATCCCGCCGGTGCTGTTGAAGCTGGGCAGCACCGGCTACCGCTTCGCCCGCTACTACACGGGCAGTCCTCCTTATGTGCAGAAGGGCCCCCCGTTGCTAGTCCTGCGCGTGCTGGCGCCGGGCGTCGTGCTGACCACCATGGCGCTCTTCGGCACCGGCGTCGCCCTGCTGATCGACGGCCCGCCCAGCAACACCCTGCTCTTCGCCCACAAGCTCAGCTTCATCGCCTGGGTCGCGCTGATGACCCTGCACGTCCTCGGCCACCTGCTCGAGGTCCCCTCCCTGGCCGGCGCCGACTGGCGCCGCGCCGGGCCACCTGAGGCCCGATTTGCCGGCGCCGGCCTGCGGACGCTGAGCCTCGCCACGGCGATCCTCGCCGGCGTCGCCGTGGCGGTGCTGACCTTCTCCGCGGCTCAGCCCTGGCTCTAAATACCCGGCTCGATCAGTCGAGATCGAAGGCGGCGGCGATCGCCTCGCTGAGGGCCGGCTCTTGGCTGTCGAGCAACACACCGATCTGCTCTCCCACGACATCGCTGGGAATGGTGGTGATGTTGTCGCAACTCACGACCGAAGGCGCCGTAAGGCCGTTTGTCGTATCGACTCTCAGCTCAGTGGAGAGTCCGCGGACCGTGGTGGTTATCGGGGCGACGGTCACCGTCCTCAGATGCGGACGCACGAGCTCGCGCGTAAGGATCAACACGGGTCGAGCCTTGTCGAGCCGAGCGACATGGATGGGCCGCATCAGGCCAGGTCATGCGGCAGGCTCGCCGCATGCTCGGCGAGCCCAGCGAGCTCTGGGTCCGGGCCGCTGCGGGCAAGGATTCGAGCATCGCGTTCAGCCGCCGCACGCCGGCGCTCGCGCTCGAGCGCCCGCGTGACGACCATCGCCCGACTGCGGGCGGTACCAGAGTCGACGATCCCGTCAACGAAATCGACCAACTCGTCTGGAAGCCGGATGGCGATCTGCTTGCTCATCCCAAAATGGTATCAATTTGGTAGCTACCTGGGATCTCAGCCCTCCTCGGCGAGGATCGCGTAGATCTTGCGCCGGGTCTCGTCGAGCAGCTCTCGAACCCGCTTCTGCTGGCCCTGATCGGCCGCGGTGAAGGCCTGGCCAATCGCGTGGTGGAGCTTCTTCATCGAGTGGGCAAGCTGCATCTGCTCCGGCCCGGCATCGGCACGGACCGCGTCCCACGGGGTCTCCTCGCCAGCCTTCTCAGCCTGCTCGGCGGTACCAGCCTCGGTGAGGCTGAATCGGCGCTTGCCCTCGCTCTCCTGCCCGCTGATCAGCCCCTCGTCCTCGAGCAGCTGGAGAGTCGGGTAGATCGAGCCGGCACTCGGGACCCAGGCGCCATCGGTGCGCTCCTCGATCTCCTTGATCATCTCGTAGCCGTGCATCGGCCGCTCGGCCAGTAGGGCGAGCACCGCGGCCCGAACGTCCCCCCGGCGCGCCCGGGGACCACCCCGGCCGCGACCCTGGCGAAAGCCGCGACTGCGCGCGAACTCCTCGTGCCGGTGAATGCCTGCGTGCCGTGGGTTGCATCTGTGGTGCATTGAAATTCCTTTCTATCGGTGTAACGCGATATATCGTAACGTATCGCATCGACCGGTTCCGGCTGATCCGACGCTAGGCTGGGCCAATGCCAGATCCAACGCTGCCGCTGACCGGAGGTTGCATGTGCGGCGGCGTGCGCTTCGAGATTTCCGAGCCACTGCCCGGTGCCCTCTTCTGCCACTGCAAGCGTTGCCAGCGACGCACCGGCACGGGAGTGTCAACCACGGCCCTAACCGCACCCGGTTCCTATCGCACCATCTCCGGCCAGGATCTGGTTCGCACCTGGGACCCTGGCGATGGCGGGTACATCAAGGCCTTTTGCTCCACCTGCGGCAGCCAGCTATTCACCCACCACCCCGACAACCCCGAACTGCTCGCCGTACGCATGGGCGCCCTAGACGAGGATCCCGGCATCCGCCCGAGCGCACATCAGTTCACGGACTACGCCGCACCATGGGCACCGGTCCCGGATGACGGCTTGCCGAGGTTTCCAGAGCGAATCGACCCAAGCGCCTTGGCGCGATAATCGCTTCTCGCGCAAAGCGGCAGCCCAATCGTCGTCTCCGCAAAGGTCCAACGGTTGGCGGGTACCGCAGATCAGAAGTACGATCCGAACCGTGACTCCGCGCCAGTTCCGCATCGGGGGGCTCGTCCTTTCCGCAGCCTTCGCCGCCCTCGGTATCTGGGCTCTCGCTGAGGCAAAATACGGCACCGGCGCCTTCTGGCTGGCAATAAGCGTTGCGTGGATGCTTAATGCCCTCTTCAGGAACAACACTCTGCGGGCGCAAGAAAATCGGCGACAGCGATTGGAGGAAAGGTACGGGTCACGACCGACCCCGGCGCAGCCGGACCACCCTCCCCGTTGGTGCAGCCCGGATAACCCGCCTGGTTGGTACTTGAATCCGGCCACCAACGAACCTGCGTACTGGTCTGAGATCGGCTGGCGGCCGAAGGAGTCGAACCCGACCTAGCCGAATCGTTCATGAGGAGACAAAGGTCATCTAGGACGCAATTTCTTCATGAATGATCGGAGTTTGCGTGTGGCGTGGGCATTGACGACTCGGGGGCAGCGCGCTCCCAAGTCGCGCATAGCGGCAGCGCGGTCGCGCTCCTCATCCCGCCCTAGCGGTCAGGAGGAAAGGCCGACTTGTCAAACGGCTCGCCCTCGAAGCGTCGGGCGAGCGCCTTTACAAGAGTCTCGAACTCGGGCTCGGTGAGGTCCGTCTGCATGCGGTTAACAAGCTTGCATGCCAGAACGACACTGCTCTCGTCGCCCGCCGTGAGGTGCGCCCACTCAGCCGACCTCCGCGTCCCCGCGGCGAGCTCTAGTCGCACGTTTGTGAAGTAGCAGCGGTAACCGTCGATCGACGGGTCGAACTGCTGCTTCATCGCCCGCAGCCGCGCTTGCTTGTCAACGGCCCGCCCGCGCCCCTGGGGGTCCTTGCGGGTCTCTATGCGGCCCATGATTGGCCGGCAGCGGGCACACAGGTAGGACCCCGCGACCGACTGCCCGCCGCAGGCGCGGCAGGTTGTGCTGGCTGCCCAGTAGGGGTCGCTCATCACCGCGCTGGAGCCTAAGGCACTGTCACCTCGCCGCCGACATCCGCTTTCGCGTGAAAGCAACAGCCTGGATGTCGCGTCTTTGGCCGATGAACACTTGGCGTCGAAATTCCCAGACCAAACCGAGCTCGGCCGCTCCAACGAGCCAGATCCGCCTCGGCGGGCGCTAGGCGGTTGCCGAAGCCAGCAGAACCACGTTCGAGAGGCTCAGCGGCTTCGAGCCACCTGCCACCTCGGCCGCCGCCTGCGTGATCGCGTCCCAGGCCTCCTCTTGAGCCTGGCCCGCATGCTGCGCAATCATCGCCCGAATCGGCGCGGCAATCGCCTTGACGTAGGCGGTGAAGTGCTCCGGGGAGTCGAACTTGAAGGTCACCTCGTTCTGCTCCACGGCGACCTCCGAGAACCCGCCTCCTTCGAGCAGCCCGCCGAGGGCGGCCGGGGTGGGCCGCGAGAGAGGCCCGGGCGTTCCGGCCGGGGGTGGGGGCACGCTCAGCCGCTCCATCGTCGTCCTCATCGGGATCGAGAGGAAGGGGACCTGATCAGGCTCGCCCCAAGAGCTGATCGCGATTCGCGCTCCCGGCTCGAGGAAGTCTCGGATGCGCGCCGCGGCGACCTCCGCGTCGGGCTCGAAGATGATCCCCCAGCGCGAGACCGCGGCGTCGAAGCTCGCAGGCGGAAAATCGAGGCTGGAGGCGTCGGACTCGACGAACTCGACGTTGCCCAAGCCGGCCGCCGCCGCGCGTTCACGCCCGAACGCGAGCATCTCGGCGGAGATGTCCGTGGCCACAACGCGGCCCTCCGGGCCGGCCCTGTGCGCGGCGGTGAGCGCCGGCTCGCCATAGCCGGCGGCCACGTCCAGGATCCGGCTTCCCGACCGCACGCCGGCGAGCTCAACCAGCCGCTCGCTGATGTGCGCGTCCGCGCGGTCGTTGAACTCCCTCCACTCGTTCCACCCCACCGCGGCGGAGTCCCAGTTCTTGTGCTGGACCTCGCGGAAGTCGCCTGGGTCGATCGCCATAGATTCCCATCCTCGCTACTACTGCCCGCGCGGAAGGTCTCCCCTCCTCCCGCGCGGGGCAAGCGAGCGTTTTAGCCGACCAGGCAGTACGCCTGAGCCGTCAGAGGCAGGCCGACTGCATCCGTGTTTTTGCCCTCGACACGCCAGCCGTTGCCCTCCTTGACGGACGTCCTGAGACTGTTCGCATTGGTGGTCCAGTAACCCCCGCCGCTGAGCATGACCGAGCCCGCTGGGCAAGCGACGTCTACTGTCTTTCCTTCACCAGCATTGACCTGAATCGTGTTCTGGACTGTGACGATCGTTCCCAGGTCCGTTGCGCGAACCTCACCATCGGCGATCTTCCCCGTCGTGACCGCGTTGGCGGCGAGCTTGGGGTTCGTCACCGCTGAGTCGATGATCTTCCCCGTGGTGACCGCGTTGTCGCTGAGCTTCGAGTTCGTCACCGCGTTGTCGGCGAGCTTCCCCGAGGTGACCGCTGCGTCGGCGAGCTTCGAGTTCGTCACCGCTGCATCGGCGATCTTCCCTGTGGTGACCGCATTGTTGGCGAGCTTCGAGGTCGTCACCGCCGCGTTCTTGATCTTCGCCGTGACGATGGCGTTCTTCTTGATCTGCGTGGCGCCGACGCTGTTCTTGGCGAGCTTGGTCGCGGCAAAGGCCGAAGCGCCGCCAAGCAGCAGGAACAGGCAGAGCGTCGAGACGACGTTCGCGTAGGTGGGACGGGGCAGGAATCGCTTCATGGAGCCTCCTTGGAAGTGGGATCGAGTGCGAGAAGCAGCGTCACCCTCTCACGAAGGCTCCTAAGAGATCTCTCAGGCGGCGTTTAAGCGGGCTTTGGCCCCTGCGGGGAACGTCTGGTGCGTGGATCCGATCGAGAGGCACGAGCGCAAGCGACAGGCCTGGCAACGGCTGCGCGCGCAGAAACGCCGCGCCGGACAGCTGCGCGGACGGGTGGTGGCGATCTCGCTGATCGGGTTCGCCCTGCTCTGGGCCACCGTCTTCGTACAAATGGCCACCGGCAGCGATCCGGTCCTCGGCAGCAAGTCCTCCAAGGTGGCCTCGCAACCGGCGAAGGGCAGCGCCCGCCAGAGCGAAGCGGAAGCGGTCAAACCTAAACCGGTGGAAACGGAACTGGAAGCGCTCGAAGCCGAAATCGCCGAACAGGAAGCAGCCGAAATTGAAGCGGCCGAAGCGGAACCAGAACCGGCCCCGGTCACGACCAGCCAGTCGTGAGCGGCGAAGCTCACCGCTCGTTCGCCTGCTTCGGCGGCACCGTGACGGTCCACGTGCGGGCCGAGGAGGAGGCTCGCTCCGCGGCCGCCGCTGAGCAGGCGCGCCGCTTCCTGCTCGACGCCCACGACAGGCTCTCGCGCTTCATCCCCGACAGTGAGCTGAGCCGACTCAATCGCGACCCACGGCCCGACGTGCCGGCGACGCCGCTGCTGCGTTCGCTCGCCGCCGCGGTCTCGATCGCCGGCGCCAACAGCGGCGGGCTCGTCGATGCGACCCTGCTCACCGAGATCGAGCGTGCCGGCTACAGGGAGTCGCTCGGCGAGCAGGCGCCGGTGTCACTGGTCGACGCACTCGCCAGCCGCGACGGGCGCGCGCCGGCGAGTCCGCAGCGCGCGTCGCGCTGGCGCCTGGTCGGCGCCGATGAGGACGCGGGCACGGTCGTGCGACCTCCGGGAGTGTCGATCGACAGCGGCGGCATCGCCAAGGGGCTGCTCGCCGACCTGCTCGCCGCCAAGCTCGCCGACCAACCTGCATACGCCGTCGACTGCTGCGGCGACGTCCGCATCGGCGGCAGCGCCGGTCTCGAGCGGCGGGTCCTGGTCGACGACCCTTTCGGCGGCGAGCCGATCCACGAGCTGCGCCTGCGCGAGGGCGCCGCGGCGACCAGCGGCATCGGGCGGCGCTGCTGGCCCGGCCTCGACGGCCGTCCCGCCCATCACCTGCTCGATCCATCCAGCGGCGAGCCCGCCTTCACCGGCATCGTCCAAGCCACGGCGCTGGCCAGGAGCGCCCTGCTCGCCGAGACCCGGGCCAAGGCGGCGCTGCTCTCGGGGCCGGATCGCGCCGCCGCCTGGCTGCCGGAAGGCGGCGTGCTCGTCGGTGACAGCGGCGAGACCGAGGTGGTTCCGGCCGGCCGAACCCAGCAGCCGCGATTGGTCGCCTCGTGAACGTCGCCCCCCACCTCTTCTGGATCACCAGCCGCGCCGCCGGCATCGCGGCGATGCTGCTCGCCAGCGCCAGCGTCACGCTCGGCTTGATGATGAGCTCGAAGCGAAAGAGCGAGAGCAAGCGCGATTTCCGCGCCCTGCACGAGGCGCTCTCGCTCACCACCCTGGCGATGGTCGCTGTCCACGGCCTGGCGCTGCTCGGGGACCAGTTCTTCCACCCCGGCCTGAGCGGCATCGCGATCCCCTTCGCCGGTAGCTACCGACCGCTTTGGACCGGAGTCGGGATCATCGCCGGCTACGGCCTGGCGGCGCTCGGCCTTTCCTATTACTTCCGCAACCGCATCGGCGCCGCCCGCTGGAAGCGCCTGCACCGCCTCACCGCGATCTTCTGGCTGCTCGCCGTCCTGCACACGATCAAGGCCGGCAGCGACGTCGCTCAACCCTGGTTCCTGGTCCTCGGCGGCCTCCTCGTCGCCCCGGCCGCCGTGCTGCTGGCGCTGCGCTGGATCTCGCGCCTCGACCAGAGCCGCGGCCTACCCGGCGAGGTCGCGACGCTCGAATAGCCAGGCGCCGAGCGCGGCCAGGGCGATCGCGGCCACGATGACGCCGGCGAAGGCGAGCGGGTCGATCCCGTCTTCGACCGCGTTGCCGTAGTACTTGAAGACCGAGACGTAGCGGATGCTGGAGAGGTCGGGATCGAGCCGGCCGATCAGGTCGATCACGTACATCGAGACCAGCACCCCGGCGACGGCGCCGGTGACGACGCTGGTGCGCAGCGAGAAGCCGACGGCAATCGCGCCGAAGCCGGCGAAGAGCAGCGCCAGTGGCCAGACGTTGGCGTAGCCGGCGAGGGTGGAGCCGAAGGAGAGGTGGGCGCCCGCGGCGAGGCTGCCGAGACAGGTGAGGATGACGGCGAGGAGCAGCACGACCGCCAGCTCCACCGCAGTCGCGGCAAAGCCGGCGGCGACCAGGCGGGCCCGCGAGACCGGCGCCGAGAGCAGCACGTCGAGGCGGCCGCTTTCGGCGGCGCCGGCGAGCCCGCTGGCGATCGCCCGCACCGCCAGGTAGCCCATCGCCAGCGGCACGATCAGGCTCAGCATCTCCGCCTGCAGGTACTGCTCGACGCTGGTCAGCTGGCTGATCCCGAACGCTTCCTTGAGCGCTTCCGGGTAGCTTTGGACCGCTTTCGAGAGGGCGCCTTCGACCGAGGGGAAGATGACGACGATGAAGGCCGACCAGAGACCGAGCGGGATTCCCCAGGCGAGCAGCGAGCGCCGCCGGTCGGAGAGATGGGCGCCGACCAGCGCCGCCAGCTGACCGCTCATTCCCCACTCTCCTCGTAGTAGGTGAGGAAGACCTGCTCGAGGGTTGGATGGGCGAACTCGGCGTCGACCACGCCCGGCATCTTGCGAACGTCATCCAGCTCGACCGGCTCGGCGAACTCGACCTCGACCAGATCGCGCCGCCCCGCCTTGGCGAGCAACTCGTCAATCCGCTCGACCGCGATCAGCCGGCCCTCGCGCACGATGCCGACCCGGTCGCAGACCCGCTCGACCTCGTCGAGCTCGTGCGAGGAGAGCAGCACGGTGGCGCCGCGCTCACGCTCCTCGGCGACCAGGGCGAGGAACTCCTCCTGCATCAGTGGGTCGAGGCCGCTGGTCGGCTCGTCGAGGATCAGCAGCTCGGGCGAGTGGAAGGTGGCGAGGATCAGGCCGACCTTCTGGCGGTTGCCGCGCGAGAGCTGGCCGAGCGGGCGGTCGAGGTCGGCGTGGAAGCGCTTGGCCAGAGAATCGGCGCGGCCCGTCCCGTCGATCCCGCGCAGGCGCGAGAGCAATCGCACCGCCTCCCGCCCGCTGGCCTGCTTGCCGTAGCCGAAGTCGCCGGGCAGGTTGCCGAGCCGGGCGCGGATCGCGACGCTCTCGCGCCGGCTGTCGAGGCCGAAGATGCGGGCGCTGCCGCCGCTCGGGTGGAGCATGTCGAGCAGAGTGCGGATCGTCGTCGTCTTGCCGGCCCCGTTGGGACCGAGGAAACCGAAGACCTCGCCGGCGCCGACCGAGAAGGTCACGTCCTCGATCCCCCGCGCCTTGCCGTAGAGCTTGGTCAGCCCCTCGGTCTCGATTACGACCATCGTCCAATGCTCCCAAGACCGTCGGAGCGGATTCCCATAATGCGACCCCACCGAATCGCCGGAAGGAAGCCATGCCGTTCCTCGTCTTCGCCGCGATCGCCCTGATCGGCGCCGCGATCCACCGCCATCGCGACAGCCAGCCGCGCAGCACTGCCCGCACGTTGGAAATCTTCCTCGTCTGGTGGATGGTCGTCGCGGTCGGCATCGCCGCGGTCTTCGGGGCGATGTTCCACTTCTTCGACGGGCCGAAGACCGCCCATGAAATCGGCTTCACCAACGGCGGCGGCGGCTTCGAGACCGAGGTCGGCTTCGCCGACCTGGCGATCGGCGTGCTCGGCGTCCTCTGCGCCCGCTTCCGCGACGGCTTCCTGCTCGCCGCCGTCATCGCCGTCTCGATCGCCTACCTCGGCGACGCCTACGGCCATCTACACCAGGCAGCGATCCACGACAACCACGCCCCCGACAACACTGGCCTCACCCTCTGGGCCGACTTCATCGCGCCGCTGCTCGCGATCGCCTTCTACACGCTGTGGCAGCGGGCTAAAGTGCGCGAGTGACGAATCGCGGCCTGCATCCACTTCCTGGCGGCTCTCGCTCCTCCGCCGGGCACCGCCGCCGGGCACCTTCCTCAAAGCCGTCCATCGAGCAAGCCGCCGCGGCGATCACGGCCCGACTCCGCGAGCGCCTGCCAGAGCTGGAAGCAGCCGTCGCCACCCGCGTCCACGCCATCGCCGATCCCCATAAGGTCACCGACCCCAGCTACCTGCACAGCCTCAACGGCGCCCTCACCACGGCTATCGACTACGCCCTCGTCGCGATCGAGCTAGGTGAGCGACGAGCGCCCGGCATCCCGCCGGCGCTGCTCGCCGAGGCCCGCCTGGCCGCCCGCGCCGGCGTCCCGCTCGACACCGTGCTGCGCCGCTATGTCTCCGGCAACGCGCTGCTCGGCGACTTCCTGGTCGAAGAGGCGGAGCGGGCCGAGGTCCCGACCGCCGTCCTGCGCCGCCTGCTGCGCCGGCAGGCGACGCTGCTCGACCGCCTGCTCGAGGCGGTTGGCGAGGAGCACGCCCGCGAGGCGAAGAGCTGGCCGAGCAGCAGCGCGGAGCGGCGGCGCGAGTGCGTCAAGAGCCTGCTCGCCGGCGAGCAGGTCGATCACTCCGAGCTCGGCTACGACCTCGACGGCCACCACCTCGCCCTGATGGCGAAGGGCGACGGCGCGCCGGAGGCGATGCGCCTGCTGGCGGAGAGGCTCGACCGCCGCCTGCTCGCCGTCTGCCGCGAGGAGGAGTCGATCTGGGCCTGCTGGCTTGGCGGCCGGCGGCCGCTCGAGGCCCGCCAAGCGCTGCGAGCGCTTGGCGAGATCCCGCTGGAAGGGGTGATCGTGACCGTCGGCGAGCCCGGCGAAGGCCTGTCGGGCTGGCGGCTCAGCCACCGCCAGGCAAAGGCGGCGCTGCCGATCGCCGAGCGCCGCGACGAAGCCGTCCTCCACTACGCCGACGTCGTCCTCCTCACCTCGGTCCTGCGCGACGACCTCGTCGCCACCTCGCTGCACCAGCTCTACCTGGAACCGCTCGAGGGGACGCCCGACGGCGGCAACGCGGCGCGGGAGACCCTGCGCGCCTACTTCGCCGCCGAGCGGAACGTCTCCTCGACCGCCGTTGTGCTCGGCGTCGATCGGCGCACGGTCACGAATCGCCTTCGCGCGATCGAGGAGCTCTTCGGCCGGCCGCTGAAGGACGTCGCGGCCGAGCTCGAGACCGCCCTGCGCCTCGACGCCTGATTTCCCGGTTTGCTGAATTCGAGGTGAGCAAACGCCCACATTGGGGAGGCGACACCCGCACCTCCACCGCGAGGATCGGCTCGGTTCCATTCACGGAGGCGGGGGGATACGAGCATGAGGAAGCAGCTGATTCGGATCACGGTCGTCGCGGCGGTACTGACCCTGCCCGTCGCGGCGGCCGCCCTCGCCAAGCCGGAGGTGGTCCGGGTGGGCACCCTCTACCTCAGGGACAACGGCGGGATCTCGCCGACCAGGCTGCCCACGCACGAGCCGGCGCCGATCTCGGCAAACCTCAACGCCAAGATCGGGACCAGCGACGGCAGTCATCCGCCCGCGGTCAGAAGCGTCAACCTCGATTTCGACAAGACGATTCAGGTGAATGCCCGCGGCCTGCCCGCCTGCAGCGAGCGCCAGCTGATCGCCCGCTCTACCGTCGCCGCGAAGAACGCCTGCCCGGAGGCGATCGTCGGCTCCGGCGAGGGCGAAGTGGAAGTCGCCTTTCCCGAACAGCAGCCTTTCTCGGCGACGGGCCCGATCGTCCTCTTCAACGGCGGCGTCCGCGGCGGCACCACACTGATCCTGATCCACACCTATGTCGCGGTTCCAGCTCCAACTGCTGTGATCGCCACGGCCAAGCTCACCAGCATTCACCGAGGGCATTACGGGACTCACGTTGTCGCCGAGATTCCGTCGATCGCCGGCGGCGCCGGCTCGGTCACCAAGTTCAAGCTGACGATCAAGCGCAGCTTCACCTACAAGGGCAGGAAGCAGAGCTACCTGACCGCCAGCTGCCCGACTGGGCACTACTACACCGAAGGGGAAGTCGGATTCGCCGACGGCACCAAACTGGCGATCACCCACGTCCTGCCCTGCACCCCGGCGGGATAACTACGGAAGGGCTACGGCCGCCTCGGGAGTGGCGACGCGGAAGCTGAAGCTCTCCTGCAGGTAGAGCTGGACCGAGTCGGCGTCGTGGTCGGCGTAGCCGATCGCCAGGTCTTCGCCGGACTCGAAGAGGAAGTCGCCGCCGCGCAGACTGAGCACCGCCGCGCCCTTCAGGCCGGGTGACCAGACGAGCGGGCCGCCGACGATCTCGCGCAAGTGCTCGAGCAGCGGGTAGCCGCCGTGCTCGCCGGTCTCGAGCACGCCGGTGTAGGGATCGGGGCCGAGTGCCAGGCCGTAGGGGCCGCCAACTCCGGCGGCGAGCAGCGCCTCGACCGCCTTTGCCACGTGACGGGGATAGCGCTCGCAATCGGCGCCGAGTGCGATCGACTCCTGCGAGGAGGACTCAACGACGCCGGTGATTGCCGCCGCGCTCCAGCCGTGGAAGACGGCCGCGTTCTCGGCCACCGCGATTTGGTGGGCGGCCTCGTCGAGCGGGCCAAGATCAGCGTCCTCGGCGCCACGGTCGGCGGCTTCCAGCTCGGCGCGGGAGATCGAGAAGGGCGCACGCAGCTCGACCAGCGGTAGGACCTGGCGCTGCGCCGCGGTGACCCCCCTAGCGGGAGCGTCGGCGACCTGCTGCGTGCGACCGAGGTTGGTGGCCGAGTGCTGCCAGCCGTGGGGGCCGGCGAAGTCGATCAGCTTGCGGGCGGCGAGGGCGGGCTCAAGCCTCTCGCGCGCCTCAGCGTCGAGCAGCGCCCAGCCGGTCTCGGTGATCGGCGCGTGCTCGCGCAGCAGGTGGCTCATGAGCTGACCCCGCGCAGGCTGCCGATGCCGAGCGACTCGCCGCCGGAGAGCGGCGCGCCGCGCTCGGCCTCACCCTCGGTCGCCTCCTCCTCGGCGGCCTCGCCGTGCTCGACGATGTCGCCGTCCTGGAAGAGGATCCCCTGGGCGATCTCGCGCCACAGCGGCGTGCGGCGCAGCAGGAACTCGAGGTCCATGCAGAAGTGCTTGAACTCCTCGCCCTGGGCGTCGTGCATGATCGCCCGCGCCTCCTCGTCGGGCTCGATCGAGAGCCGCTGCTGGTACCAGCCGATTGCCTCGGCCTCCTCGGTCAGCGAGGTGCATAGCCGGGCGAAGGTGCGCGTCTCCGCGGAGAGCTCCCCGGCCGGCTCGTGGTACTGGTCGAACCCCACGCCTGCATATTGCCAGGGTCCGACCGTCGAGCGCGGCCGAGGCGCCTGCCTCAGCTCGCGGACCCGCCGATTGATCGATTGGCCCCCGTATACGTGGGTCAATCGATCGATCGGCACCGCGTTACGCTCGCCGCCCCTTAGTCCCTTCTTCCAGCAGGCCGGCGACGGCGCGGGCCAGCTGCTCACCGTGCCGGGTCAATACGTACTCGGTATGCGGCGGGCGCCCCGGGACGAGCCGGCGCTCGACGATGTGGGCGGCCTCGAGCTGCTCCAGCCGCTCGGAGAGGGTGGTCGGCGAGACGCCGGGGAGGGACTGGCGGAACTCGTTGAAGCGGGCGGCGCCGCTGGCGCAGGCGTAAATAGTCGCCAGCGTCCAGCGGCGCTCCAGCAGCGTCGCCGTCGCCCGCATCTCGGCGGGGACGGGCGAGCAGCTACGACATCGCGGTGACATTCGCGCCCTTCTCGGCCGGCTCCAGCGCCTGCTCCAACACCTCGCCGACGCTCATCACGGGGTGGAAGGCCATCTGCTCGCGCACCTCCTCCGGCACCTCGTCGAGGTCGCCGCGGTTGCGCTCGGGCAGGATCACCTCGGTCAGCCCGGCCGCGTGGGCGGCCAGCACCTTCTGCTTCAGCCCGCCGATCGGCAGCACCCGGCCCTGCAGGGTGACCTCGCCGGTCATCCCGACCGTGTGCTTCACCGGCCGCCCGGAGAGCAGCGAAACCAGCGCCGTCGTCATCGCCGTGCCGGCGCTGGGGCCGTCCTTGGGGATTGCCCCCGCCGGCACGTGCAGGTGGAACTCGCGCTGGAAGCGCTCGGGATCGATCCCCAGTTCCTCGGCGTGCGAGCGGGCGTAGGAGAGCGCGATCCGCGCCGACTCCTTCATCACGTCGCCGAGCTGGCCGGTCAGGACCAGGCCCTTGTCGCCCTCCATCGCGGTCGCCTCGATGAAGAGGACGTCGCCGCCGGCGCCGGTCACGGCGAGGCCGGTCGAGACGCCCGGGATCGCGGTCCTTTCAACCGACTCCTGGAAGAAACGCTGGCGGCCGAGCGCCTCGTGCAGCGCATCGGCATCGAGCACGATCGGCAGCTCCGCCTCACCGCCGGCGACTTTGGTCGCGGCGCCGCGCAGCAGTTTGCCCAGCTCGCGCTCGAGCTGGCGCACGCCGGCCTCGCGGGTGTACTCGGTGATCACGCTGCGCAGGATCTCGTCGCCTACCTCGACCTCCTGCGGCTCCAGCCCGTTGCGCTTCAGCTGGCGCGGCAGCAGGTAGCCGCGGGCGATCGCCAGCTTCTCGGCGGTCGTGTAGCCGTCGAAGGCGATGATCTCCATGCGGTCCAGTAGCGGCGCCGGGATCGTGTCGGTCATGTTGGCAGTGGCGATGAAGACGACCTCTGAGAGATCGACCTCGACGTCGAGGTAGTGGTCGCGGAACGAGTGGTTCTGCGCCGGGTCGAGCACCTCGAGCAGGGCCGCCGAGGGGTCGCCGCGCCAGTCGGCGCCGACCTTGTCGACCTCGTCGAGCAGGATCACCGGGTTCATCGTCTCGGCGTCGCGCAGGGCGCGGACGATCCGGCCCGGCAGGGCCCCTATGTATGTGCGGCGGTGGCCGCGGATCTCCGCCTCGTCGTGCAGCCCGCCGAGCGAGATGCGGACGAACTCGCGCCCCAGGGCGCGGGCGATCGACTCGCCGATCGAGGTCTTGCCGGTGCCGGGCGGGCCGACCAGGGTCAGGATCGCGCCGTTGGCGCGGCTGTCCTCGTCGACGCCGCGCTCCTCGCGCAGCTTGCGCACGGCGATGAACTCGGTGATCCGCTTCTTCACGTCCTCGAGCCCGGCGTGGTCGGCGTCGAGCACCTCGCGCGTGTGCGCCGGGTCGAGCCGCTCCTCGGAGCGCTTCGCCCACGGCACCGCGATCAGCCAGTCGAGGTAGCTGCGGATCATCGAGGACTCGGGTGACTGCTCGCCCTGGCGCTCGAGCCGGCGCAGCTCCTTCTCGGCCTGCTCGGCGACCGCCTCCGGCATCCCGGCCTCGGCGATCTTGCGCTCGTACTCCTCGATCAGGCTGCCCTCGTCCTCGCCCAGCTCTTTGCGGATCGAGTCCATCTGTTTGCGCAGGAAGTAGTCGCGCTGTTGCTTCTGGGCGCCGGACTCGACGTCCTCGCGGATGCGGCTGCGCACCTGCAGCTCGGCCAGCCGCTCGCGCTGCAGCTCAACCGCAACGCCGAGGCGGGCGGTCACATCGATCGTCTCCAAGAGGCGCAGCTTGCCCTCGGTCGAGACATCGGGGCTGAGCCCGGTCGTGTCGGCCAGCGCTCCCGGCTCCTCGACTGAGCGCAGGAAAGCGGCGATGCGGTCGTCGGCGCCGCGCAGCTCGAGGATCTCTTCGACCACGGCGCGGTATTCGCGCGCCAGCTCCTGGGTGTGATCGTCCTCGGGGTGGCCGTCGTGGACCTCCTGCACGTCGATGCGCAGGCCCTCCCCCTCGCCGTCCTCGCCGGGCACGGCAGCGCCGGCCAGGCCACGGTGGAGGCCGACCACGGTCGCGGCGGGAGCGCCGCCGCGCGAACGGCCGCGCTCGACCACCTCGGCAACGACGCCGACGCGCCCGTACTCGCCGTCGCTGCGAGGCAGGAGGAAAACCTGCTCCTCCTCGCCGGTGTCGATCGGCAGGGTCGCGGAAACACCGGGGAAAACGATCGCATCGTCAAGCGGAATCAGGAGATAGGCCATATCTAAGTCCAATTTCTGTAGTTAGTCTTACTACAGGATAGCGAACGGCAATTGTCGCCTTGCCTAGCTCGGGCGCTCGAGGCCGACCTGCTCCGCGGGCTTGTCCTCGCGCAGGCCCTTGAAGGAGCCGTGGCGCACCATGCCCTCGGCGGTCAGCTCACGGAACTCGATCTCGGCGACCAGCTCTGGCTCGACGAAGTTCGCATGGCGCGGGCCGCGGCGGGCGGCGAAGGGGTTCCTCTCACGTGCCAGTGGCGCCAGGCGCTCGCCCAGCTCGTCGAGGTCGCGATCGGAGAAGCCGGTGCCGACCTTGCCCGCGTAGCGCAGCTCGCCGCCGTCGAAGTAACCAAGCAGGATTGCCCCAAGCCGGTTGCGCCGCCTCCCTTCGCCAGGCATCCAGCCGCCGATCACGAACTCCTGGCGGCCGAGGTTCTTCACCTTGAGCCAGGTGCCGCCGCGCTTGCCCGGCGCGTAGCCGCTGTCGAGACGCTTGAGCACAATCCCCTCCAGGCCTTGCTCGGCGCTAGCCGCCAGCAGCTCTTTGGCGTGGCCGGTGGAATAGGCGGGCGTCTGCCAGCTCTGTCCCGACAGCTCCAGGCCCTCGAGTAGCTCCCGCCGCCGTGCGTAGGGCTCCGCAGTTAGGTCGTGTCCATCGAGGTAGAGCAGGTCGAAGATCACGTAGGTGACCGGGTGGGATTTCATCCGCCGCCGCACCACAGCCTCGTCGGTCTGGTGGATTCGCTGCTGCAGGCGCTCGAAGCTCGGCAGGCCGTTCTCGTCGAAGGCGACCAGCTCGCCATCGAGCACCGCGTCGACCGCGCCGAGCTGGCGCGAGAGCCGCCGCACCTCGGGGTACTGGGCGGTGACGTCGCGGAGGTTGCGGCTCTGCAGCTGCAGGCGGCCAGGCCGGCAGTAGGCGATCGCGCGCACTCCGTCCCACTTCACCTCGGCCGCCCAGCCCTCGTCACGGGCCGGCAGCTTCGCCAGCTTGGCCAGCATCGGCACCAGTGACCCCGGGAAGGGATCACGCGCCTCGGCGGGCGGGTCGATGCGGTGGATCATCCAGTCTTTCTCGCTCTTGCCAGCGCGAAACAGCGCGTAGCGACCGCTTAGCCGTTCACCCGAGAAGCTGAATACAACTTTCCCCTCCTCCCACTTCTCGAGCTCATAGGTGCCGCGGTCCCAGACCCGCATCGTCCCGGCCCCGTACTCGCCGGCCGGGATCTCGCCCTCGAACTCGAGGTACTCGAGCGGGTGGTCCTCGGTGTGGACGGCCTTGCGGTTCTCGGCCGGGTCGAGCGGGATGCCGTTGGGCACGGCCCAGGAGGCCGCAACCCCGTCGTGCTCAAGCCGCAGGTCCCAGTGCAGGCGACGAGCGCTGTGCTCCTGCACGACGAAGCGCGGCGCCCCGCGCTTCGCCCGTTTGCGCTTCGCTCGCGGCTCGGGCGTCGAGCCGAAGTCGCGCTTGCGCTCGTACTCGCCGAGCTCTCCAGCTTCCATGGAGACATCGAAGCAGAGCCACCTCGCCACCGCTGCCCTTGGCCCGCCAAAATCGCTTGCCGTGATCGCCGTCCTTGCCGACACCCATATGCCGAAGGGCACCCGGCGCTTGCCGGAGCGATGTGTCGAAGCGATAGTCGAAGCCGAGGCAGTGATTCATGCGGGCGACTTCTTCGCTCTCTCCGCCTTGGAGGAATTGCACGGGCTCTGCCCGCTTGTCCACGCTGTGCACGGCAACGTCGACGAGCCCCGTCTACAGCGCTCGCTCCCCGCCGAGCTCGAGCTCGAGGTCGGCGGCCAAATCGTTGCGATCACCCACGATGCCGGCGCCGCTAAGGGCCGACTGGCGCGTCTGCGCCGGCGCTTCCCGAGCGCCGATGCCGTCGTCTTCGGTCACAGCCACCTGCCGCTGCACGAAGTCGAGGGTGGCTTCCAGATCTTCAACCCCGGCAGCCCGACCGAGCGCCGGCGCGCGCCCCGAGCCTCGATGGGCCTGCTCGACGACCACGAGGGCGAGCTGGTCTTCGAACACCTCTGGCTCTAGTTGCCCGACTACTCGCGGCTGATCGTACGCGAGACCTGATAGAGAGCGCCGATGCTGGCTGACGCCGCCCTCGGGGCAGGGATCGCCTTCTGCATCGCCATCCTCACTACGCCGGTGGGCGTCTCCGGCGCGGTTTTCCTGGTCCCGGTCCAGATCAGCGTCCTGCACACGCCGAGCCCGGCGGTCACGCCCACCAACCTTCTCTACAACCTGATCGCTATCCCCGGCGCCCTGCTCCAGTTCCACCGCGAGCGGCGCCTGGTCTCGCCGCTGACCCGCCTGCTGGTCCTCGGCACCCTGCCCGGAGTCGTCATCGGAGCGGTGATCCGGGTCAAGCTCCTGGACCACGCCGACTCATTCCTGCTCGTCGTCGCCGCCGTCTTGGTCCCGCTCGGGGCCTGGCTCGCCTTCGCCGGCACGCCCCATGCAGCGGGCCCACCCGACCGCGATCGCCGCCGCCAGATCGCCCTGTTGGCCCTGGGAGTCGGGACGGTCGGCGGCATCTACGGGATCGGCGGTGGCTCGATCCTCGGGCCGATCTTGGTCGGCCTCGGCTTCTCGGTGTTCGAGGTCGCTCCAGCGGCGCTGGCGGCGACCTTCCTCACCTCGATTGCGGGGGTCCTGGTGTTTGCGCTGCTCAGCCTCGGCAACAACGACGTGGCCCCGGACTGGACGCTCGGGATTGGAATGGGCCTCGGGGGGCTCGCTGGCGCCTACCTCGGCGCTCGATTGCAGGCCCGACTTCCCGAGGAGCTTCTGCGGCGCGGCCTCGGTCTTCTGGCCTTGGCGCTCGGCCTGCGCTATGCGGTTCTGGGCCTGACCTGATTTCAGCCGGCCAGTTGCAGCTGTTCCGCTTCAACCCGCTCGCCGGCGCCCTCCAGTTCGAGCAGGAAGCGCTTGCGCTCCAGACCCCCGGCGTAGCCGGTGAGCTTGCCGTCCTTGCGACGACCCGGTGACAGGGGATGACGATCGAGAGCGGGTTGCGACCGACGGCGGCGCCGACCTCGCGCGCCAGCGCCGGCTCGCCCAGCTCCTGCGCCATCTCCCCGTAAGTCGTGGTCTGCCCGTAAGGGATGCGGTCGATCAGCTCCCAGACCCGTCGCTGGAACTCCTCCCCGGCGACCGTCGTCGCCAGCTCGAACTCGGTCCGCTCGCCGGCAAAGTACTCGCCCAACTGCTGCTGCACCTGCTCGAAGCCGTGCTGCGAGCGCGTTCCAAATATCTCGGGCGCGGGCATGTGCCAGTGGCCCGGAAAGTAGATACCACTGAGCACGTCATCGCGGGCAACTAGCGTCAGCTCCCCAATTGGCGAGTCGATCGTGATGTGCGTTGCGCTCATGCCGGGCTCCTCTCCGCTTGCGTGTCGTCACCCATATAAACGCCTCGATCGGCGAATTCGTGAGATTGCCCATCCTGGTCTGGCGGCGTGTCCTTGCCGGTCCTCGCCAGGTAATAGACAAAGCCGGCGATCGCGGCGGCGAGGACAAGGCTGACCGGGCCGGTGCCGAGGGCGAGGCCGCCACGGGCGGAGGAGACGGCGAGCCAGTCGGCGACCGAGGCGCCGACCGGGCGGGTGACGACGTAGGCGAACCAGAAGGCGAGGATCGAGTTCATGCCGAAGCGGAAGTAGCCGATCGCCGGGATCGCGATGATCGCCACGAAGAGCAAAATCGAGCCGAAGTAGCCGAGGCCGAGGGTGACCGCGGTGAGGTCGCCGGCGGCGGTGCCGAGGGCGAAGGTGGCCAGCACTGCCGCCCAGTAGAAAAGCTCGCGGCGCGGGGTGGTGATGCTGTGGATCGAGAGCGTGCCCTCCGTGACGTACCAAGCCCGGAAGACCACGGCGAGGACGATCGCGTAGAAGACCGTCGAGACGATGTAGGGGACGCCGAGGCCGACGTGGAGGACGTCGGCGGCCATCGTGCCGAAGACGCCGACCATCGCCACCGCCAGCCAGTAGGCCCAGGGTACGTAGCGGTCCTTGCTGAATTGGATGTAGAGGGCGACGCAGAAGGCGATGCCGCCAAGAACGACGGCGATCTCGGGAACGAGGGTGTGGACGAAGAAGTCCGAGGTCGACTCCCCCATCGCCGTGGTCAGCGCCTTGACGATCCAGAAGAAGGCGGTGATTTCAGGCACCTTCGAGAAGGCATGCTGGCGATCGGTCGAAAGCAGGTCGATCCTCATAGGGCGAAGGCGACGGTGAAGAAAATGCCGGCGACTATGCAGTAGACCCCGAACGGGGTCAGCCGGTTGGTCTGAAAGAAGCGCAGCAGGAACTTGACCGCGATGTAGGTGGTGAACGCGGCCGCCAGGGCGCCAACCAACGCCTGTCCACGGACGCCATTCCCGGCCGAGCCGAACAGTTCGGGCAGCTTGAGGAAGCCGGCAGCAGCGATGATCGGCGTCGCCAGCAGGAAGGCGAAGCGGGCGGCGTCCTCGTTGGAGAGACCGACGATCAGGCCGCCGCCCATGGTCACGCCCGAGCGCGAGATGCCGGGAATTAGCGCCGCGGCCTGGGCTGTCCCTATCGCCGCCGCCTGACGAAAGCTCATCCTGGTCGCGATGCGCGGATCGGAGTCGCCCTCGCCGTCGCCGGGCGCGGGCTGGCGCTTTCGCAAGCTCTCGAAAGCCAACAGCAGGACGCCGTTGAGAATGAGGAAGAGCGCCGCCGACTCCGGCGAGGCGAACAGAGTACGCAGCGGGTGCTCGAGCGCCAGCCCGAGGATGCCGGCCGGGACCGTGCCGATCACCAGCAGCCAGCCGAGCTTGGCATCGGTGTCCTCGGCAGCGATGCCGCGGTCGCGGAGCGAGCGTCCGAGCCCGTGGAAGATCCGCTTCCAGTCCTCGAGGAAGAAGAAGAACAGGACGATCGCCGTGGCGCAGTGGGTGGCGACGAGGAAGGCGAGGAAGTAGTCGTCGTTCTGGTGGATGTTCCAACCGAAGGCCTTGGGCACGATCACGGCGTGGCCGAGGCTGGAGATTGGGAAGGGCTCGGCGACGCCCTGGATCAGGCCGAGGACGATCGCCTGCAGATAAGAGATCGGGTGCACGCGGCGGCGATCATCGGTGCCCTTACTTAAGGAAAGATGAGAATTTCTTAGGTGGCGGCCTTGAACTGACGCCAGGTCAGCAATTGCCCGCTGACCGGATCGATCACCTTGAGCCGGATTGCGCGCAGCCCGTCGCCGACGCTCAGCACCGGGACGTCGTGGAAGATCGGGTTCTCGTCGTGGGCGCGCTGCAGGTTGTAGTTGGGGATCTTGGCGCTGAGGTGGTGGACGTGGTGCAGGCCGATGTTGCCGGTGAAGAACTGGAGGACCTTCGGCAGCACCAGGTAGGAGCTCCCCTGCAGGGCAGCGTCGGCGTAGCTCCAATCCTCCGAGCTCTCCCAGTAGGCGTCCTCGAACTGGTGCTGAACGTAGAACATGAAGATCCCCATCGTGCCGGCGAGGATCGCGATCGGCATCTGCACGAGCAGCCACGCTGCCGGGCCGACGACCCAGACGATCGCGCCGACCACGACCGCGAGGACCAGGTTCGTCACGAGAATGCTGCGGCGTTGGCGCGGGCGCATCTTGTTCGACCAGATGCGCGGCCCGATCATCAGCGACCAGATTGGGCCGATCCCGAACATCACCACTGGGTTGCGAAAGAGGCGATAGCCGAGGCGGCCTTTCCAGGGGCGGGCGAGGTACTCCTCAACGGTCAGGGTCGCGATGTCGCCGGTCCCGCGGCGGTCAAGGTCACCGGCGGTGCCGTGATGGACGGCGTGGTTGTGGCGCCAGTTGCCGAACGGCTGGAAGACCAGCAGCCCGGTAAAGCGCCCCAGCCAGAGGTTCCCCCGTCTACTGGGAAGGAACGAGCCATGGGCGCAGTCGTGGAAGACGATGAAGGTGCGCAGGAGGAAGCCCGCCGCCGGAAGCGCGAGGGCAAGCGTGAGCCAGACCGAGAGATTGAGGCAGAGATACATGGCGACGCTCAGAGCCATATAGGGCAGCACGGAGGTGGCCACGTCGAGGAGGCTGTGACGGAGCGAGGGCTGCTCGTGCCGAGCGACCGAGTCCTTCCAGTAAGGAGCCATGGGCCGGTGACGGTAGAGGCGCTTCCTAAAGATCAGCGTCGGGCGAGGGAAACCGGGTGGCGAGCGGCACGCCCAACAGAGAGACCGCGGCCATCGCGAGGAACGCCGCCAGCGGCTCGTCGACAAGGATCTGGACGACCAGCGCGACCACCAGCCCACCGAGATTGCCGGCCATCCAGATGATCGCCCCCGCTGTGCCTTCTGCCGAGCCGGCGAGCCGCTCGGCAGCGGTGAGGATCACCGGCAGCGCCGGCAGCATGACCAAGCCCATCACCGCGATCACGCCCGCACGGGCGCCCAGCATCGTGAACGCGCCGAGCGCGGCACAGCCGAGGGCGCTGGTCAGTACCGCGCTGCGCATGAAGGTGCGCTCGGCGCCCCGGCGGGCGATCAGCGGAGGCAACAGGGCGCAGCCGGCGATTCCGGCGACGACCATCCCCACGAGCAGCACCCCAGCGCTCTGTTCCGAGATTCCGGCGGGGTGAAGCAGCGTCTGCAGCCAGGTGGCGAGAGCGACGAAGACGCCGAAGCCGACGAAGGCCAGCCCGCACAGCGTCCGCATCGCCGGCAAAGCCCACAGCGCGCGAACGGCGCCGCCCTCAACCGTCGTGCGCTCCTGATCCGCGTACACGGGTCGACGCAGGGTCAGTACCAAGGCGACGGCAGCAAGAACACCGAGTGCGGCTTGCACGACCAGCAGGCGCTCGATCTGGCCGTGGGCACCCAGGGTTGGGCCGAGGATCAGGGCCAGGAGCATGCCGGCGAAGCTGCCGGCCGAGGCGACGGCGATGCCGGCGGCGCGCCGATCGACCGGCAGGTAGCCGGCGGAGACCTTGCCCATCGCGCTCACTACGACGGGCTGGGCAACGGCAACGGCCAGCTGGCCTGCCATCGCCCAGACAAACGTCTGGCCGCCAAGGCGGAGCACTCCACCGGCCGCCATCAGAGCGCCACCGGCCAGCAGCGCGGGCCGGAAGTGGCTGTCGAGCAGGCGGCCAGCCGGAATCGCCAGGGCCACGTAGAGCAGCGGGAAGATCTCAGCCAGCCAACCGACGGCGGAGGTCGACACTCCGTAGTAGTGCGCGGTGCCGGTGTCGATCGGCGCAAAGGTGAGCCAGAGCAACTGGGTGCCCGCGCAAACCGAGGCGAAGGCGGCGATCGTCGGCCAGCCGCTGGAATCGCGCGATCGCATGGGCGAAGCGACCTTATCTCCGGCGAACGGCAACCCCCGGACAGGTTGACGACACGGCCCGCGGCTAGGCGCTCAAGCGGCGACCCAGGCCCGGGCCTCGTCCTCCTGGTCGAGGTCGTAGACCATTACCTCGCCCGGAGTCATCCAGGCAAACAGGCGCATCGCCTTCTTCACCCACTCGGCGTCGCTGACGATCGCCGAGCGCTTCCAGGCCGAGTGCTTGAGGAAGCCAAGCTCGACGCCTAGTCCTCGGGCGTGAGCTTGCCGGAGGCCCGAAAGCCGATCGTCCCGGCCGGCATGTCACCGATCTTCTCGACCATCTCCATCCTCCTTGACTAGAACACCAATACCGAGCTTAGTAGTCACACTGTTGCAATGGGCGAGCCTCCAACACTGATCACTATCCCGATCAGTCACTACTGCGAGAAGGCTCGCTGGGCTCTCGACTGGGCTGGCGTTGCCTACGAGGAACAGGCACACCTGCAGGTGCTCCACTGGATCCCGGTCACCCGCGCCGGGGGCAAGAAAACAGCGCCCGTGCTTATCTGGGGAGACAGGGTCTTTGCCGACTCGGCCGACATCGTCGAGGAGGCAAGCGCGAAAGCCTCACCGAACCGCAGCCTATTTCCCGAGGACCCCGCCGCCGCAGAAGAGGTCAGGGCACTGCAGGGTGACTTCGACGCGAAGCTCGGACCGGAGGGTCGGCGTTGGATGTACAACGCGCTGCGGGGGCAGCGCGACATCGCCGCTAAGTACGGCTGCACGGGTGTGCCGGCCTGGCAGCGTCGGGCGCTGCCGTTTGCCTACCCCGTGGTGGTTCGCATCATCGACCGCTACCTCGACGTCACGCCAGCAACTGCCGCCCAGTCCGAGGCTACGGTGCGCGTGAGCTTCGACGCTGTCGCCGAGCGACTGAGCGACGGACGGCCGTACCTCTGCGGCGAGCGCTTCAGCGCCGCCGACCTCACATTCGCCTCGCTGTCCGCACCAATGCTGATGCCACCTGAGTACGGCGTGCCGCTGCCCCAGCCCGAGGAGTTGCCGGCCGCGATGGCCGCGACCGTTCGCGAGCTACGCGAGCATCCCGCCGGCGCGCACGCGCTGAGAATGTTCCGCGAGGAGCGGCGCTAGCTCCTCGATTCGCGCGTCCGTCGGTCAGGCGTTTTTCGCCGAGTAGCCGGCGACCTTTCCCTTGCGGAGGCACGAGCCGCCTCCCGCTCCCTGATAGCAGCGCCAGCCGGGGAAGCCCTTGATCGTGTAGTAGCTCTCGGCCTCGCTGGGCCCACCGTGACGCACGATTTGGTCTTCCGGTCCCCAAAAACCTTCGATCACAGCGGTGGCCGATTTGCAGGAGAGGTGATTGCTGTTGAAGACGGTCACCCGATCCCTGACCACGTCCCCATCGGAGAAAGTGTGTTCGGCGATAAACGAACCACATCGGTGCTTTGGAAACGCGTGCGATGCGCCGGCCGTCGAAACCAAACCTGCGCAGCAGGTGAGGACCAACCCGAGCGCCAAGAGCAAATTCCTCTTCACTTTTCCCATCCTTTCAGAGGCTCCCGTCTCACTCGGGCGGGCCCGCCTTGCCGCTCATTCCGGGGTGGATCCCCCGCCCGATCGTCTGCTCGTCGACGATCTTCTGCAGGTACTCGGTGAGGCGCTTGCGGTCGGCCGCGGGCATACCTTTGGTCAGGTCGCGCTCGTGGGCCTTGGCGATCTCGCGCCCTCGCTCAAGTGTTTCTCGCCCCTTGGCGGTGAGGTAGAGAGCCCGAACCCGGCGGTCGGTGGGGTGCGGGCGGCGCTCGACCAGGCCGAGTTGCTCGAGCTCGTCGACGAGGCCGACCATGCGGCTCGGCGGCACCTCGATCGCCTCGCCGATCGCCTGTTGGGAACGCCCCTCAGCGGCGTCGACGAGGTTGAGGACGCGGAAGAGGGCCGGGTGCAGGCCGACCTCGGCGATCCGTTCGGAGAATTGGCGCGCCGCGTAGATGCCGACCTGGGAGAGGAGGAAAGCCAGTGTCGACGGAGCCGCGTCCCCAGCGATTGAATCGGTGCCCATGAGATCGCGAAGCCTAGCGCCTTGCTTTCTGCTAAGAATCGTTTCTCCCTAAAACCTTTCTGTCTTGCAACGGATCTTTCGAGGAAAGGACCGCCTATGACCCGCCGCCTCGCCCGCCTCGCCGACATTGCCTACCGCCGCCGCGGCCGCGTGGTCCTCGCCTGGATCGTCGCCACCGTGGTCCTGATCGGACTCGGTTCCTCGCTCGCCGGCGAGTACCACGCCGACTACAACACCCCGGGCTCTGAGTCGAAGGCGGCCAGCGAATTCACCAAGCGCGAATTCAGCGGCTACTCGGGACAGGAAATCTACGTCGTCTGGAAGAACCCGCAGGGAGTTGACAGCCCGGCGATCAAGAGGCAAATGAACGCCTTCTTCAATCAGGCCGAAAAGGTCGACCACGTCGAGCGCCGGGGGGCGATCCGCGTCTCCGAAGACGGCACGATCGCGACCACGACGCTGCCGCTCAACGTGCCGGGCTGGGAGGTCAAGAAGGAGCAGGGCGAAGAGCTGATCGCGGCGGCTGAAGACCACGACGGCGCCGGCCTGCAGATCGAGCTCGGCGGCGAACCGATTTACGCCGCGCAGGAACAGACCAGCCCCGAGGGACTCGGCTTCCTCGGCGCCGCGATCGTGCTGTTGATCGCCTTCGGCTCGCTGGTCGCAGCCGGCCTGCCGCTACTGATCGCCCTGGTCGGCCTGGGGATCTCCTCAGGCGGCTTGATCGCGCTACTGGCCAACATCATCGACGTTCCCAACTGGACCACCGCGGTCTCGGGCCTGATCGGCATTGGCGTCGGCATCGACTACTCGCTGCTCGTCCTCACTCGCTTCCGGGCGGCGATGCGCTCCGGCAAGGACCGCCACGACGCCGTCGTCGAGGCCGTCTCCACGGCGGGCCGCAGCGTGCTGATCGCCGGCAGCACAGTGGTCATCGCGGTTCTCGGTCTCTTCCTCACCGGCCTTCCTTACATGTACGGGGTGGCGATCTCGGCCTCACTCGCCGTGCTGGTCGTGATGCTGGCCTCGATCACGCTGCTGCCGGCGCTGCTCTCCTACCTCGGCCCAAAGGTCGACCGGCTGCGCATCCCCTTCCTCGGCCGCCGGCTGGAGAAGGAAGGAACCAGCGACTCCCCCGCTGCCCGCTGGAGCCACGCCGTGCAGCGGCGGCCCTGGACCGCGGCGATCGTCGCCACCGCGATCCTGCTCGCCCTCGCCGCGCCGGCGCTGGGCATGCGGCTGGGCTTTCCCGATGCCGGCAACGACAAACCCGGCACGATGACTCGCCAGGCCTACGACCTGATCAGCGAGGGCTTCGGCCCTGGCGCCAACGGCCCACTGGTGATCGCCGCCGAACTGCCCGACCAGCAGGCGCGTTCGGCGGTCAACGACCTGACGACGCAGCTGCGCCAAGACCCCGGAGTCGCCTACGTGGCTCCGCCGCGCTTCAACTCGCAGGGCACGGCGGCGCTCTTCACCGTGATCCCCACTACATCGCCCCAGGACGCGGCGACTACTGACCTCGTTGACCACCTGCGCCACACCGTGATCCCCGATGCGCTGGAAGGCTCGGGCGTGGTGACGAGACTCGGCGGCGTGACGCCGGCCCTGGAGGACCAGAGTAAGTACATCACCGGCCGCATGCCGCTCTTTATCGTCGGCGTGGTCGGGCTCTCCTTCCTGCTGCTGCTGTTCGCCTTCCACTCACCGCTGATCTCGCTCAAGGCGGCGGTGATGAACCTGCTCTCGGTCAGCGCCGCCTACGGGGTGATGACCCTGGTCGCCAAGGGCGGCGCCGTCGGCGAACTGATCGGGATCGACCACGAAGTCCCGATCGCCCCGTTCATGCCGGTGATGATGTTCGCGATCCTCTTCGGCCTCTCGATGGACTACGAGGTCTTCCTCGTCTCCCGCATCCGCGAGGAGTACCTCAAGGACGGCGACACCAGGCGTGCGGTAGCCGACGGCCTGGCCAAGACCGCGCGCGTGATCACCGCGGCGGCGGCGATCATGGTCGTCGTCTTCCTCGCCTTCGTCGCCTCGCCCGAAGTCTTCCTCAAGCTCTTCGGCATCGGCCTCGCCGCGGCGATCTTCCTCGACGCCACCGTAGTCCGCATGGTCCTCGTACCGGCGGTGATGCAGCTGCTTGGCAGCCGCAACTGGTGGTGCCCGGACTGGCTCAGACGGCTGCTGCCCGAGATCGAGGTCGAGAGCGGCCCGCAGGTGGCCGAGGGCCGGCCGTAGCGAACGGCCGGCCACCTGGCCCTTGAGGGCCGATCTTGATCGTGGTGGAAGAGGGTTCCCCCTGGGGCTTCGGGGGTAGCAACGGCCTGCGAAGAATCTGAGAGACACAAGCCGAAAGGAGGACCAGATGAGCGATCGCGAGGAGACCGCCGGTGGCCCGCTGGGAAAGCTGGCCGGGAAGGCGAAGGAGGTGGCCGGCGCCGCGCTCGGCCGCGACGACCTGCAGCGCGAGGGCCGGCTGCAGCAGGTGCAGGCCGAGACGGAGGCGGAGGCCGCCAAGCGCGACGCCGTGGCCGAGCGCAAGGAGTCCGAAGCCGAGCTGAAAGAGGAGCGGGCCGAGACCGAGGCCGAGCGGCGTCAGGTCGAGCGGGAGGTCTCGCGCGTCGCCGCCGAGGAGACGGCCGAGCGCAGGCTGGAGCAGGAGCGCCGGCAAGCGCGCGCCGAGCAGGTTGAGGAGAAGGCCGAGGCCGCGGACCTGGAGCACCAGGCCGACCGCGCGGAAGAGGCCGCCCGCGCCCTTGACCCGAAGGAGGACCGCTAGATGTCTGTGCTGGGATTTCCGCAGGCGCTGGTTAGCCGCTCGCTGCAGCTCGCCCGCATGCCGCTCGATCTCACGCTGGGCGCGATCGCCGGTCTGCGGCCGTCAACGCCCGAGGAGGAGATCGCCGACGATCAAAGAGAGCGGGCCGCGCAGCTTCGCGAGCAGGCCGAGCGGAAGCGGCGCAAGGCAGACAAGGAGCGGCGTGAGCGGGAGTCGCGAGCGAAGGAAGCCGCCGATGCCCGCAAGCAGAAGGCCACTGACAACGCCGAGAAGAAGGAGCGCGCCGACGCCAAACGCGAGCGCGCCGCCAAGCTCGAGAAGCTCGAGGCCAAGGAAGAGAGCCTCGAGGCCAAGGAAGCAGCGGCGCGGACCGAGCGCGAGGCGGAGCTGGTCAAAAAAGCGGCTTCTGCCGCAAAGGAGGGCCGCAAGGACGAATCCGACTCCTAGGAGTTCGCTCTAATCATGCGGCCGGCCGATGCGGTCGATCAGGGCGGGCAGCTCGCGATGGCTGTCGAGCACGAAGTCCGCCTCGACCGCGCCTTCGATCTCCGGGTCGTCGTACAGCGCTCTGTAGCGAACGGTCTTCATTCCGAGCGCTGAGGCCCCGGCGATGTCGGTGCGGCGCAGGTCGCCGACGTGCATCGCGGCGGCCGGCTCCGCCTCGAGCATCGCCAGGGCGGCTTCGAAGATCTGCGGCGCTGGCTTGTAGTGTCCGACCTCATCCGAGAAGGCCCAGCCCGAGAAGTAGGTGAGCAACCCTTCGCGGTCGAGCAGCTCGCGCAGGACCTCACCGCCGCTGAAGCCGACATCGCAGACGATGCCGAGCCGGATTCCGTCCGTCTGGAGCGCCTCGAGGCTGGGACGGATATCGCTCGAGAGCTCCACGGGCGCGTTCCGCGCCACGGTCAGAAAGGCCTCCGCCGTCCTCTCCCCCGCGGTCCGCTCCAGACCGAGCGAGCGCACCAGCATCTCGGCTCCTTCGCGAGGGTGGAAGTGCTCACCCACTGACCAGGAGCTCTCGTAAGAGCGGGTGACTTCCCTGAGGGCCTCGGCCAGGAGCTCAGCTTCGAGCTCAACACCGCACTCCGCACAGGCCTCAACAATGGCTCGTCGCCGCGCCTCGCTCATTAGCCCAGCCGGTGCCCGCGCGATCGTGTTCCAGAAGTCGAAGGTGACGGCTTCGATGCTCACATCCTTGCGCGAGGCTGAGAGGGCGGCCATGTGGCCGCCCTCCGTCCCGAGCCTCAGGAGTGGTGGTGTTTCTTCTTCTTGTGCTTCTTGACGCAGACCTGACGACCGTGCCGCTTGGTCTTCTTGAAGCCCTTGTGGCATTTCAGCGTCTTGGCTTTGTGTTTCCGAGGCGCCGGCGGCGCGGCCGGCGGCGCCGGAGTCGGGATGACTACGACTTTGGGTTTTCCCATCTGAGCGTTGATGTTGCCGGTCACGTTCGGCGCGGTGACGGTGACGAGATTCGCGCTGTTGGGACTTGACTGCTGGTTGTAGAAAAGCGTGGGGTAGGCGGGCAATTCGGTCGAGAATTCAACGGCGTAGGAGCCGCTGGCCAGGCCCGCGACCGCGTAGTCGCCCGCCGGGCTCGTGGTGGCGCAATTGCCGGCGATCACGCGCGAGTAGGCACATACGAAGACGCCGTTGATGCCGGCGCCCGTCGCGGCATCCGTGACGCGGCCCGCGATCGCACCGCCCTCTTCCAGTTCGGCATCTATGCCCGACACCGCGCCGCCGCTGACGGTGATTTCTTCGGCTTCTTCATAACTCGACACCCCATTGAAGAACTGAGGTGCGAAGCCGAGGTAAGGGGCCCAGAATTCGACGATGTATTCGCCGTCAGGAAGCCCACTGAGCACATATTTCCCGTTGGCGTTGGTTTCTTCACAGGCGAAAATTTCGTAGCTCGGGAGCTGGAAAGCGCAGGCTACGACACCTTCGATGGCGAGGCTGCTTCCGGCTTCGACCACTTCGCCTTTGATTTCGCCGGCGGCCGCTGCCGATCCGGTCGAAACGAACAGCGAAAACGCGGCCGTCGAGATCGCGCACAGCATCACAAGCTTGAGACGAGAAAACATGGTCAGTCTGCCCTCCGATCGATTAATGCGCTGCAATCTACAGGTCTTGCACCAACCGAGTTAATGAAAAATGGTCAGATCGTTTAACGGCTAACGACGCCGCGGGTCCATCGCGCGGGAGATGACCACGCGCTGGATCTCGTTGGTGCCCTCGTAGATCTGGGTGATCTTGGCGTCGCGCATCATCCGCTCGACCGGGTACTCCTTGACGTAGCCGTAGCCGCCGAGCACCTGGATCGCCTCGACCGTGACCCGCATCGCGTTGTCGGAAGCAAAGAGCTTGGCCATCGAGGAGTGCTTGGCCAGGCCAGGGTCGTTCTGGTCGGCCATCGCGCAGGCCTTGTAGAGCAGCTCGCGGGCGGCGGCTGTGCCGGTCTCCATCTCGGCCAGCTTGAACTGGATCGCCTGCAGGTCGAGGATCGGTTTGCCGAAGGCGACTCGCTCCGAGGCGTAGGTGGTCGCGTAGTCGGTCGCCCCCTGGGCGATCCCGACCGCCTGCGCCGCGGCGCCGAGCCGCGTCCTTTCCAGCGTGCCGAGGGCGACGCCGAGCCCACGCCCGACCTCGCCGATCACGTTCTCGGCCGGCACCCGCACGTCGTCGAAGACCGGCGAGCCGGTCGGCGAGCCACGGATGCCGAGCTTGTGCTCGAGCTTGCCGATCGAAAAACCGGGCCGGTCGGCCTCGACCATGAAGGCGGTGATCCGCCGCTTTTCGCGGTCGGTGACGGCGAAGACGACGTAGAAATCGGCGACGCCGGCGTTGCTGATCCAGTTCTTGGCGCCGTTGATAACCCATTCGTCGCCGTCGAGCTCGGCGTGCGTGCGCATCGCGGCCGGGTCGGAGCCGGCCTCGGGCTCAGACAGCGCGAAGGCGGGTGTCCACTCGCCGCTGGCGCAGCGCGGCAGCACCCGCTGCTTCAGCTCATCGCTGCCGAAGAGCCGAATCGGCAGCGAGCCGAGCTCCTGCACCATCAGGATCAGGGCGCTGGAAGCGCAGGCCTTGGCGATCTCCTCGACCCCCATCTGCAGCATCAACGTGCCCGTGCCGGTCCCCCCGTACTCCTCCTCGAAGGGCAGGGCGAGGATGTCGTGCTCGGCCAGCAGCTCCCGCACGTCCCTGGGGTATTCGGACTTCTCGTCGATCTCGGCCGCCCGCGGCGCAATCCGCTCGCGAGCGATCTGCCCGATCGTCTCACGGAAATCGAGCATGTCCTGCGGGATCGAGTAGACGTCGTTGGCGGCGCTCATGCGGTCGGGACCGTATCCATAGAAAGGCGGCCTCGTCTTGTGATCACGGCGCACCGCTCTTCGGCCGACCTAGAACGACTTATATATATACCGATATTGATATATTGAGGACATGCTTTCAATCGCCCTCGCCCTCCGCGAGGCACGGTCCAACGCGAATCTCTCGCAGGTCGACCTCGCAGCGCGCGCCGCTACCTCGCAGTCAGCACTCGCCCGATACGAGACAGGTGCATCACTGCCGACGTTGCCGACCCTGGAGCGACTTCTCGCAGCCTGCGGCAGACGCCTGGAGATCCAGACTCCACCGGCTGAACCTTCCGCCCCTGTCACCTCAATGCGAAGCCACCTCGGTCCGCAGGCGACAGCCTTGCGCCACCAGCGCCGCCGCCTACTCGATGCCGCCGACAAACACGGGGTCAGCCATCTGCGTGCCTTCGGATCAGTCGCACGCGGTGAAGCGAAGGCCGGTAGCGACATCGACCTCCTCGTCGACCTCAAGCCCGGCCGCACTCTCATAGACCTCGCCGCCTTCCGTCGCGAAGCCGCGCAGATCCTCGATCTGCCCATCGACGTCGCGACTGCCGACATGCTCAAGGAGAAGATTCGCGACGAGGCCCTTAGAGAGGCCTTGCCCCTATGAGCCGTGACGAGCAAGAGCGCCTGCGCGATGTGAAGGATGCGATCGCCACGATCCATCGACACCTGGCGAACACCAACGAGACCGCAGCATCCAAGGAAGACCCGCTCCTGCACGACGCTCTTCTCTTCCAGTTCGTAGTTATCGGCGAGGCCGTCAAGCACCTCACTCTCGAGACGCGCAAGGCAGCACCCGAGATTCCGTGGACCGACATCGCCGGACTCCGGGATCTAATAGCCCACGAGTACTTTCGGATCGACATCCACCGTGTGCTTGAGATCGTTGATCGCGACCTTCCTCCGTTGGATAGAGCCATCGACGAACTTCTTAGAGCCTGAAGAGAAGTGGCACCGCGAGGCCGTTTGGGCCGAAGGCCGTTCCATCGCCTCACGGGTTGACGCACTCATAATCGCTTGCTACAAATTGCTAATCGATCGATCGGTAACCAAGAGAAATACCGACACCGGGGCTCGGATCCGGGATGCCGCCGTCCGCCTCTTCGCCGCTCGCGGCTACGCCGCCACCGGCATCCGTGAGATCGCCGACGAAGCCGGGGTCACCACCGCCGCCCTCTACCACCACATGGGCAGCAAGCAGGACCTGCTGCTGACGATCATGCGCGACGCGATGCACGAGATGGTCGCCGGCGCCCGCGTCGCGATGGCCGAGGCAGCGGGTCCGGCCGAGGAACTCGCTGGCATCGCCCGCGCCCACGTCATGTACAACGGCGAGAATCTCCTCGACGCTTACGTCGGCGACGCCGAGATCCGCTCGCTCGACCCGCCCAACCGCGCCCGCATCGTCAAGCTGCGCGACGGCTACGAGGAGCTCTGGGCCGACGTGATCGCGCGCGGCTCCGAAGCCGGCGACTTCCAGATCGGCAACCAGAAGCTCTTCCGCTTTGCCGTGATCCAGATGTGCAACGGCGTCACCTACTGGTACACGCCCTCCGGGCCGAGCCCGCTGACCGGCATCGCGGACGAACTGGCCGGTTTCGCCCTGACGATGGCCGGGTGCGAGCGCCAACCGGAGCTCGCCACGCACCCGCCCGCTCCCGGAGAGGCGATCTGAGATGGCCGGCCTCCGCGTGTACGCATTTCACGGCGGGGGCGAGATCGCCGACATGTCCGTCTTCGACCCCTTCCACCCGGAAGTCGGCACGAAGGTCGAGATCCCCTACTTCTTCTACGTCGTCGCCCACCCGGAGGGCAACGCCCTCTTCGACACCGGTGGCCACCCGGCCCTGATTGACGATCCCCGCGGCCGGCTCGGCGAGGCCGCCGATGCCTTCGAGGTGACGATGGAGGAGGGAGACGACGTGGTCAGTCAGCTCGACTCGGCCGGCTTCGCGCCGGACGATGTCGAGCACGTCGTCCTCTCACACCTGCATTACGACCACGCCGGCGGGATCGAGTTCTTCCCCGATTCGACCTTCTACGCCCAGCGGCGCGAGCTCGAGTTCGCCCACTGGCCGCCCGTGTACCAACGTGAGATCTACCTGCCGGCCGACTTCGATCACCCGGTCGAGTGGGTCGAGCTGGAAGGCGATCACGACCTCTTCGGCGACGGGAGGGTCGTCGTCTTCCCCACCCCGGGCCACACCGCCGGGCACCAGTCGATGCTGGTCCAGCTCGACAGCGGCCGGACCCTGATCCTCGTCGCCGACGCCGCCTACATACCGCGCAACATCGAGCAGAACGTGCTGCCTGGAATCGTCTGGAGCCCGGACGCGATGGTCTCGAGCTGGCGACGAATCCGGGCGCTGCAACGGCGCCATGACGCCGAGCTGATCTTCACCCACGACCTCGAGTGGCCAGAGAAGACCAAGGTGGCACCGGAGCGCTGGTACGAGTGACGCCGGCGCCGGCGAATCGCCTCGAGGCCTCCTGGCCGTCGCTCGATTCAGCCGTCGCCGACCTGCCTGCCGACATCATCACCCTCGCCCGCGAGGCGCTGGACCGCGAGCCGAGCGAGCCGGCCTTGATCTTCGAGGACGGCACCATCGTCAGCCGCGAGCGCTTCCGTGCCTCCGTCGAGGCCTTTGCCGGCTACCTGAAGGAGAGGGTCGAGCCCGGCGACCGCGTCCTGATCATGCTCGAGAACCGGACCGAGTTCATGGTCGCCTGGCTGGCGGTGAACGCCTGCGAAGCGAGCCTGGTCTCGGTCAACACCTCCGCCGGTGAGCACGACGCCGGCCACGTCGCCCGCGACTCGGCCGCCAAGCTGGCGATCTGCGGCGCCGACCATGAGCAGCTGATCCGCGCTGTCGTCGACCCGGGCAAGACCGAGGTTGTGGTCGTCAGCGGGGCCGAGCCGAACGGCCTGGCGCACTACGTGGGCGAGTCCGGGCCGCTGCGGCTGGCCGAGGTGAGCGTCGACCCCGACGCGATCACCAACGTCTATTACACCTCCGGGACGACCGGCCCGCCCAAGGGCTGCATGGTCGCCCACGACTACTGGATCCGCTTCGTCGAGCTCTACCTGGGCCTCTACGGGCTCGGACCCGACGACCGGCTGCTCTGCTGCCTGCAGTTCTTCTACAACGACCCGCCCTGGCTGTTCCTCGCCTCGCTGCGCGCCGGGGCGCCGCTGGTGACGATGCGGCGCTTTAGCGTCTCGCGCTTCTGGCCGGTGGTCGTCGAGAACCGGGTGACGCGGCTCTTCGCCCTCGCCTCGATCCCGGCTCTGCTGCTCAAGGCCGAGCCGCGGCCCGAGGAGCGCCGCCACCAGGTCGAGTCCGCCCTGCACATCGGCATCCCGGCCCAGTTGCACGCCGAGTTCGTCGAGCGCTGGGGCTTCCCCTGGGTCGAGGGCTACGGCCTGACCGAGTCCGGCCTGGTGGTGGCGATGCCGCTGGAGCATGCCGAGGAGATGACCGGCTCGGGCTCGATCGGCCTGCCCTGCCCCGGCGTCAGCGTTCGCCTCGTCGACGACGATGGCCGCGAGGTCGGCACCGACGAGCCCGGCGAGATCCTGATCAAGGCACCGGGAATGATGCGCGGCTACCTCAACCGACCCGAGGCGACGGCCGAGACGCTTGCCGATGGCTGGCTCCACAGCGGCGATCTCGCTCGCCGCGATGAGGCCGGCTACCTCTACTTCCTCGGCCGCAAGAAGGACATCGTGCGGCGGGCCGGCGAGAACGTCGCCGCGGCCGAGGTCGAGAACGTCCTGCGCTCCCACCCGGCCGTGCTCGAGGCGGCGGTCGTGGCGGTGCCCGACGAGTTGCGAGGCGAGGAGGTCAAGGCGTACGTGGCGCTCGTCGAGGATACGAGCGTCGTCACGCCGGCGGCTCTGGTCGATTTCTGCCGCGACCGCCTCGCCAAGCACAAGGTCCCCCGCTACATCGAGTACCGCACCGAGCCGTTTCCCCGCACGCCTTCGATGCGGGTGAAGAAGAGCGCGTTGATTGCGGAAGTCGATGACCCCTTCGCTCGTGCCTGGGACCGCGACCAAGAGCTTCCCGACTGGAACGAGAGAAAGCCGAAAGAGAGGTAAGAAGAAAATGGAGTCGACGTCCAACCGCATTTCCACCCTGCGCGGGGGCTCAACGGGCCTGGGAGGCGCAGTCGTGCAATCGGCGGCGTTGATCGGGCCAGCGGCGGGGGCCACGGCCGGATTCGTCTTCATCGCCAGCGAGAGCGGCTTCGCCTCGCCCTTCGCGATGTTGATCGGAATGCTGTTCTCGCTCTGCCTCGCCGTGATCATCGGCGAGTTCGCCCGCAAGCTGCCCGCGGCGGGGTCCTTCTACAACTACCTCTCGCACGCCTTCGGGCCGAAGGTCGGCTTCGTCACGGGGGTGATGCTGTTCGGCGCCTACGTCCTGCTGCTGCCCTTCCAGCTCTGCTTCTTCGCCACCTTCGTCAGCGAATATCTCGACGGGCAGGGGGTGAGCATCGCCTGGCAGTGGCTCGCCGCGGCGCTGATCATCTTCACCGCGGTGCTGACCGTCGTCGGGCTGACGCCGTCGCTGCGGGTCGGCCTCTTCTTCCTCGCCTTCGAGATCCTCGTCTTCGGCCTGATCGCCCTGATCGTGCTCTTCAATGGCGGCGCCGACGGGCTCAGCCTCAAGCCCTTCGACCCCTCCGAAAGCGCGCTCGGGTTCTCGGGGGTGATCTACGGCCTCGTCTTCGCGATCTTCGCCTTCGTCGGCTTCGAGTCCGCGACCACCCTGGGCGAGGAGGCACACGAACCGCGGAGGACAATCCCCAAGGCGGTCCTGGTGACGACGCTCGCCGTCGGCGCCTTCTACGTACTGCTGATCTATTCCGGCGTGGTCGGCTTCGGCCTCACCGAAGCAGGGCTGGAAGCGCTGCAGAGCGACGGCACCCCCTTCGACACCCTGGCGCGGACCTTCTCGGGCCCGTTCCTCGGCACTCTCTCGATCATCGCCGTGATGACCAGCTTCATCGCGCTCAACATCGTCACCGTCACCGCTGCCTCGCGGATGATCTTCTCGATGGGGCGCGACCGCATGCTGCCGGCCTGGTTCGACGACGTCAACGCCCGCGGCGCACCGGCGCGAGCGATCGTCACGGTCACGGTGGTCTTCCTCGCCGTCACCCTGATCCTCGGCTCGATCTACGAGCCCGGCGAACTCGCTTCCTGGGCGGCCTACATCGCGACCCTCTTCTTCATCGCCGCTTACGCGCTGCTCGGGGTCGGAGTGGTCAAGTACTACTACGAGCAGCACCGGTCCGAGTTCTCGCTCTGGCGGCACCTGGCGGTGCCGATCGTCGGCCTCGTCGGGGTCGGCATCGTCACCTACGGCAACGTCCATCCCACGCCGCCCTCGCCGCTGCGCTACTTCATTTGGGCGACCCTGGCGACGATCGTGGTCGCGATCGCGATCGCCCTCTACCTGGAGCGGCGCAACCCGACCCGCCTCGTCAACGCCGGACAGCTGTTCGCCGCCGCGACCCCGGAGGAGGCCGACGTGCGCACCGACGTGCCTCCCTACATACCCGACCACGACCCAAACCAGGGCAAGCGGCCCCGAGGTCCGGGCGCACGGCTGAGGTAACGGCACGATGCCCGTCACCGAGGAGAGAGCTGAGGGAGTCGGGACAGTGACGCTCTGCCGTCCCGGCGCCCTCAACGCGATGGACACGGCGACCTACCGGGAAGTGACCGCGGCGCTGCGGCGGATCGAGGCCGACCCGGAGGTCCGGGTTGGGGTCGTCACCGGTGCCGGCGGGCGAGCCTTCTCGGCCGGTGCCGACCTGAAGGAGATGCACAGCCAGGCGCCCGACGAGGGACCCTGGGCCCCCTGGCGCGCCGAGCGCTGGGACCTCGGCCTGACGATCTCCAAGCCGCTGATCGCGGCGATTGACGGCTACGCGGTCGCCGGCGGCCTCGAGCTGGCGCTCTTCTGCGACATCCGGCTCGCCACCCCCAGCTCGCAGTTCGGCGCGCCCGAGGTCAAGTGGAACCTCCTGCACGGCTTCGGCGCGCTGCGGCTGCCGGCGGTCGTCGGCCTCGGCAACGCGATGCGGCTGCTGCTCAGCGGCGAGTTCATCGACGCCGAGGAGGCGCTCCGCATCGGCCTGGTCAATCAGCTCGTCGAGCCCGAGGAGCTGATGCCCGCGGCACGCGAGCTGGCGGCGACGATCGGCTCCCGCGCCGCCGACGCGGTGGCGATGACCAAGGAGCTGGCCCTGCGCGGGCTCGGCGCGCCGCTGGAGCAAAGCATGCGCCTCTACCACTCCTACATGGCGATGCTGGAGGGCTCGGAGGAGCAGCTCGAGCGCACCGGCGGCTTCGCCACCCCAGCCGGCGGCGACGGGCAGGCGGGCGCCTGAGATGGCGGAGCCGATCATCGACTTCCGGGTCAAGTTGCCGACCCGCGACTCGCGCGAGCAGCCGCAGCCGCCGATTCCCGAGCAGTACCTGCACTACGACGAGGTCTACGAGGGCTTCCTCAGCAACCTCGATTGCACAGTCGAGGATTGGCTCGAGGAAGCCGAGCGCTGCGGGGTCGAGCTGGGCGTGATGCAGGCCGAGGTCGAGTGGGCCGACCCGCACGAGCTGAACGACCGCCTGGCGGCGGTGGCCCGCGACAACCCCGACCGCGTCGCCTGCGGCTTCGCCTGCGTCGACCCGCGCGACGTGATGGGGGCGGTTGAGGAGGTCGACCGGGCGATCCTCGACCTGGGCCTGAGCGGCATCGTCTTCGAGCCCGGCTTCCTCGGCATCTCCCCGACCGATCGCCGCTGTTACCCGGTCTACGCCCGCTGCGCGCAGCTCGGTGTGCCGGTCGGCCTGCACACCGGGATCAACTTCTCCTCGCACGGGCCGCTCGAGCACGAGCGGCCCTTCCTGATCGACCGCATCGCCTGCGACTTCCCACAGCTGACGCTGATCTGCCATCACGGCGGCTGGCCCTGGCCGCACGAGGCGGCGGCGGTGGCCTGGAAGCACAAGAACGTCTACCTCGAGTTCGGCGCGATCGCCCCCCGCTACATGGCGCCGAGCGCCGGCGGCGGCTGGGGTGACATCGCCCACCTGATGGACACGGTGCTGCGCGAGCAGGTGCTCTTCGGCGCCGACTGGCCGATGCTCCGTTACGAGCGCGCCCTGGAGGAGATCGAGCTGCTCGGCCTGCGGCCGGAGTCGCGCGACGCCTACCTCGGCGGCAACGCGCGGCGCCTGCTGGAGCGGATCGAAGCGACCCCGAAGGCCACGGAGGCGGGCCGGTGAGCGAGACGGTCCTCTACGAGATCCGCGAGCGGGTGGCGCACGTCACCCTCAACCGCCCCGATTCGCTCAACGCCTGGACCCCCGAGCTCGGGCGCGCCTACTTCGACCGGCTGCAGGAGGCCGACGGTGACCCCGAGACGAGGGCGATCGTCGTCACCGGCGCGGGCCGCGGCTTCTGCGCCGGCGCGGACTTCGATTACCTGCAGGAAGTCGAGCAAAGCGGCTCCTCGGCGGAGTCCGATCCCCGCCCCCAAAGCCTGCCGCGCTCACTGCGCAAGCCGGTGATCGCCGCGATCAACGGCCCCTGCGCCGGGCTCGGCTTCGTGATGGCGATGATGTGCGACATCCGCTTCGCGGCGGCGGGAGCGAAGCTGACCACGGCCTTCGCCCGCCGCGGCCTGATCGCCGAGTACGGCCTCGCCTGGGTCCTGCCGCGCGTCGCCGGGACCTCTTCCGCGCTCGACCTGCTGCTCTCCGGCCGCACCTTCCTCGCCGAGGAGGCGGAGCGGCTCGGCGTCGTCGACCGCCTCGCCGAGCAGGGCCGGGCGGCCGAGGAGGCGCATGCCTACGCGGTCGAGCTCGCCGGCAACAGCTCCCCCGCTTCGATGGCGGTGATCAAGCGCCAGCTCTACGACGACCTCGAGCAGGGCCTCGCCCAGTCCACCGCCGCAGCCGTCGACTACATGGAGCAGTCATTCGAGCGCCCCGACTTCCGCGAGGGCGTCGAGAGCTTTGTCGAGCGCCGGGCACCGGACTTCCCGCCCCTACCGGCAGCGTAGGCGGGAGGGACAGCTTGGCGCCGTCATTCCGGTGAATCGGCCTTTCGCGCCCCGGGCCACTGATCCGCAGCCGCGCTCAGGGCACGGCGCGCCTCCTGATCCAGCCTCGCCACCACCTCGGCGGCGGGGCGCGCTTCCGCCAGCGCGTGCGCCTCACCGGCCCAGAGGTTGATCACATTCTCGTCGCCCACCTTGCGACCGTGCGCCCGCAGCGGCGAGGTGATGTGGTTGACCTCGGGGTAGGCAAGCGGTGCGGCGTCGCTGTTCTCGTCCTGCAGGCGGTTAACGATCCCGCGGGCCAGGCGACCGGAGAAGGCGCGGGTTAGACCGGTGGGCCGTGCCGCGGCCAGCGCCTGCTTGTGGGCCTCGGAGGTGGCCGCCTCCGGGCAGAGCATGAACGCCGTGCCGAGCTGCGCTGCCGCGGCGCCGCCGGCGAGGACCGCGGCGATCCCGGCGCCGGTCCCGATCCCGCCCGTGGCGATCAGCGGCAGCTCGACCTGCTCGCGCACGAGCTGCAGCAACGCCAGTAGGCCGTAGTCGACCCGCTTAGGGCGGTCGACAAATGAGCCTCGATGGCCTCCCGCCTCCGCTCCTTGGACGACGAGGGCGTCGGCGCCCGCTCGCGCCGCGGCCGCCGCCTCTTCGGCGTCGGTAACAGTCACCCAAACCTCGGCGCCGGCGCCGCGCAGCTCCTCGACCAGCGTCTCCTCCGGACAGCCGAAAGTGAACGAGACCACGGCGGGCGGGTCCGCGGCGAGCAGCGAGCACTTCGCCTCGAATTCGTCGTCATCGACGCGCGGCTCGCCGAGCTCGACGCGAGCCTGCTCGGCGAGGGGCGCCAGCCGCCGCGCGTAAGCCTCGACCTCTGCCGGATCCGCGGCAGCGGCAGGCGGCATGAACACGTTGACGCCGAAGGGCCGGCCCGTCTGTGCGCGCAGGGTCGCGATCTCCTCGCGCACGTCCTCGGTCGCCCTGTAACCCGCGGCGAGAAAGCCGAAGCCGCCCGCCTCACAGACTGCCCCTGCCAAGGTGGGAGTCGACGGACCGCCCGCCATCGGCGCCTGCACGATCGGGATCTGAAATCTCACAGCACGATTTCTACTACCCCGCGTTTCGCCTTTTCCCATATCGGCTCGGAGAGGCGCGTACGGGCCGCCAAGTGCGGGTAGTCGCCTGACGATGCCCCACCAGGAGGAGCAACTTGGCGAGGTCATGGCCGGCCCGGCGATCGGCAGCGGCACCCTGCTGAAGGATCGCTACCGGCTCGAGCGGCTGCTGGGGCGAGGTGGCATGGCGTCCGTCTGGCTCGCGACCGATCTGGTCCTCGAGCGACCGGTAGCGGTGAAGATCATCGCCGACACGATCGCCTCCGACCCGGAATTCCGGGCACGCTTCCGTCGCGAGGCGCGGGTCGCAGCCGGCCTTTCGCATCCGAACCTGATCGGCGTCTATGACTACGCGGATGGGGCCGAACGTCCCTATCTCGTCATGGAGTACGTCGCCGGAGACAACCTCGCCCAGCGGCTGTCGAGAAAGGCCGCAATCGACTCAAACCTGCTGGCGCGCGAGCTGCTCGGCGCCCTCGCCCATATCCACGCGGCTGGGATCGTGCACCGCGACGTCAAGGCCCAAAACATCCTGATCACGCAGGACGGCAAAGCCAAGCTGATCGACTTTGGAATCGCCCTGCCCGCCGACGCCACCGCCCTGACCAGGACAGGCAACCTGCTTGGCACCGCCCGGTATGTGGCACCGGAGGTGATGCGGGGCGAGCGCGCGACAGAGAGGTCCGACCTCTACTCGTGCGGCGTGGTGCTTCGCGACTGCCTTCGAGGTGACCCAGCGGTCGAGCTTCGCGCCTTGGTGGAGCGCCTCTGCGCGCCGGACCCGCGCGACCGGCCCGCTTCCGCCGCAGAGGCCCTGGCGCGCTTGGAACGCAAGGTCGTCGCAGGCCAGCCCACCGAGGTATTCGTGCCGAGCGAGATGCTCGCCCCCACCGAGGAAGTGACGTTAAGCCGACCTCCGCGCCCGTCGGCCTCCGCCGAACCGGTCCCGCGGAGGCCAAGGGGCCACGCTTGGAGCAAGCTTGCCGCCGCCCTCGCGGTCTGTGCCGCCCTGGCAGCAGCCTTCCTCATCCTCGGCGGCGACTCCGGACAGACACCGGGCAAGAAGGGCGCTCCCCGCGTTGCCACAGGCGCACGCGCGGACCGTCAAGCGGCCGACGCCGCTCCGAGCACGGCCGAAGCGACCGGCAGCGACGACGACCTCGGCAGCGCTCTCAATCAAGAAGGCTTCGAATTGATCGAGGCCGGCGAATACGAAAGCGCGGTCCCGATCCTGGAAGAAGCCGTCAGCGCCTTCCCGCCGGGAACCGAAGACCTCGACTACGCCTACGCGCTGTTCAACCTCGGCAACGCCCTCCGCCTCAGCGGACGCCCGGAAGATGCGATCCCGGTCCTCGAACAGCGGCTGGCAATCCCGAACCAGACCGGCGTCGTTCGCCGCGAGCTCGCCGCTGCCCGCAGCGAAGCGAGCCCCTAGCCTCGCGGCCGGTTCACAAAGGCTTGATAGTCGCGACAGGGCTCTCCCCGCAGGCCCGGGCATGGGGGCAGCGTGGTCGGCATGCTTACCTCCGGCACGACCGGCAGCAGCAGATTCGAGGGCGTTTCTGTGCCGTAGGAGATCGCGACCTGCGCGGTGCCTTCCGGCTCGGTCCGACCGAAGGCCCAGATCGGCTGGGTGCCGTTCGGCGCGGCGATCGTCACCCGGATCCGTGAGCCGGCTCGATAGGCGTGGCCCTCGTAGTAGAGCGGGATCGTGACCGGCGCGAACTGGTCGGGCGGAAGCGGGGAGACGTCGGCTTCGCGCAAGCTGAGCACCGGCTCGAGCGCGGTGCTCTTTTCGGGGTCAAGCGCTCGCTCATCGCCTCGCACCCAGCCGTTCTGCACGAAGGTCTCCTTGCCGTCGGGCCTCACCTCGCTGATCGTCGCCTGCAGGTCGACGTTTGGCGTTGACGAGCGGACCCACACGTTGACTGCCCCGGCGCCGATCACGGTCGTGTTCGCGCTCAGCGGAGCGGTGAGGTAGGAGACGGCGCTTCCCGGCGGGCTCTGCGCCCATTCGTATTTGGGCGTGGCGGTCCAAAGCCCGCCGGAGCCCGCGGCGGTGTCGCCGCTGAAGTCGGTCATCGGCAGCGCCTGGGCGTCCCAGGTGAATTCATCGGCGCCCGCGGCCGCGGGCGGAGCGCCGCTCAGGCTGCCGCCGGGCGAGAGGTACCAGGCCTTCGCTTCGGTGCCGGGGACCGGGAACTGGTCAAAGGACTTTTCGAATCCGGGATAGGGCCGGCCGGGCGAGAGGTCGCCAGCGCCGTTGTCGAAGAGCACCCGGACCTGCTTCAGGTTTTCGAAGGCTTTGAGCGCCAGTCCGTAGGTCGGCTGCAACTGGATGGGATCTGCAGGGAGCGAGACTCCGGGTATCCCCATCGCTTCCTGATAAATCAGCGGCGCGGCGGCGCGAATCGCCGCCGAGGCGAGAATCGGAGGTCGTTTCGCGACGTAGAGCTGGAGGAAGTCGTACCAGCGGTTGAACGTCGCCGGGTCGAGTGAGTCGACGTGGGTTCCGTTGGTGAAGGTGAACCACTTCCGCTGCGTCCCGGTGAAGTGCTCGGCGAGGGTCGGACAGTGGCCACCGGTCTGCTCGTCGGTCCACTGGCAGGCCATGAAGGTCGGCACATCGATCTTGTGGACGAAGGTGACCGGCGAAAGGGGATCGGCGACTTCGGGCCTGTAGTGGCTGTTTTCTTCGATCTTCTGGAGGAGATCGACCGCTTCGGGGTGCAGGGCCTGGTTGCTCGCGCAGGTTTCGTCGCCTTCCTGGATGCGGTTGTAGGCCCATTCCTGGCCGCTCGTCGGAGACGCCGCTTCGGCGTCGTGGACCCGCTCCTTGGCCCATTCGAGCGCGAAGCCAGTATTGAGGATGCCGCCCGGATACAGCGTCGTCTGGGTGTTGTCGATCACCGAAAGCGGCGAGATCGCGGCCAGGTCCGGAGGCTGGGTGGCGGCGGTGAAGAGCTGGCTGATGCCGCCGTAGGAGATCCCCATCATCCCGACCTTGTGGTTCAGAGCCCAGGGCTGGTGCGCGATCGTCTCGACGACGTCGTAGCCGTCGAGGTTCTGCAGCGGCTCGAAGAAGTCGTAGGCACCGCCCGAGCAGCCGGTGCCGCGCATGTTGACGTCGACGACCGTGAAGCCCATCAGGTTGGCCAGGATCGAGATCCCGCTTTCGGGCCCGGCCGGATTCGCGTATCCATAGCCCGAATACTCGATCAGGGTCGGCGTAGGGCCGCTTGGCAGCGGCGGCAGTTCGACACCCGGCAGCACGTGGGTTACGTCCTGCGGCGGGTGCACGTCGATCGCCAGCTTGGTCCCGTCGCGCGTGGTCAGGTAGCCGTATCCACTCGACGGAATCGACTGTTCGTAGAGGTCGGTACTGGACGGCGCGGACTGGGTCGTGAGGACCCGCAGGGGAGGCGACTGCATACCTCCGGAGGCGACCCGATAGCCGTCTCCCGGCGCAACGTTGCGAAAGAGGGCCCCGCCGAGGTCGTCGGCGCTCTTCGTCGCAACTTCGACACCCTGGTCGTCATAAAGGGACACCGGTGCCCCCGAGGGAAGCCCGGTCGCGTAGACCTGTTCGACGCTCCCATGCGACTCGAAAGACGCGGCCTCGGCGCGCAGCGGAAGCAGCAGCAAGGCGACCAAACAGCACCCAAACGCCATCCACGTCGGCGCCCCGCGCCAGCCTGGCCACCGCTTGAGATCTCCTCCCCTACTCAAGATTAGGTACTAGTACCACACCGCACAGGAACTCAAACCGGCAGCGGTCAAGGTTGCCGCCCCAGATTCCGATTGATGGGGGTGGTATCCGGGCTAAGCCAGCGCGAGCGAAGGACCGTCCTTGTCGGCGGCCTCCTAGCCCTCTGCCTGCTCGCCGCCTTCACCGCCCACGTCGCGGTCGGGTTTGGCGGTCCCCGCACAGATGCGCTTTTCAACACCTGGATCTACAACGCCCTGATGCTGACAAGCGCCGCCGCCTGTTTGCTGCGGGCCGCGCTGATCCGCCGCGAGCGGGCTGCCTGGGTACTGCTCGGCGCCGGCTTGCTGCTCTACACCGGCGGGGAAATCTATTACGCGGCGGTGCTCGCCGCGAAGGCGTCGGTGCCAATTCCCTCGCCCGCCGATGGCGGCTACCTCGCCTTCTATCCGCTCGCCTATGCGGCGCTGATCGTCCTCCTGCGGGCAAGGATCGGGTCCTTTCCGGTCGCGCGATGGCTGGACGGCGCGATCGTCGGCTCCGCCGTCGCGGCGCTGGCGGCAGCGCTCGCGCTCGGACCAATCGTCGATGCATCCAGCGAAGGTCAGACCCTCGCCGTCGCGACCAACCTGGCCTACCCGGTCGCCGACCTGACCCTGTTGACGATGGTTGCAACCGCCGCCTCGTTCACCGGCTGGCGGCCGGGGCGTAGCTGGACGGTCCTTGGTGCCGGCCTGCTGCTGCTCGCCGTCTCCGACGGCGTCTACTTGCTGCAGGCCGCCAACGGCACATACCTCGAAGGCACGATTCTCGACGCGGGCTGGCCATGCGGCGTTCTGTTGGTGGCCTGCGCGGCGTGGATCGAGCCGGGCACCGCCAAGCCACTGCAATCACGAGCGGTGCGGATCATCGCGATACCGGCCGCCGCCGCCCTGATCGCAATCAGCATTCAGGCGGCCGAACGATTCGCCACGGCTCCTACCGCAGCGGCGGTGATCTCTCTACTCACCCTGGTCGCCGTCGTCGTGCGCCTGGTGCTCTCACTGCGTGAGAGCCAAGGGGAAGCTCGCACGAGGGCCCAGGAGTCGCGCACCGACGAGTTGACCGACCTGCCCAATCGCAGGGCGCTGATGCTGGACCTGGAGAGCGCGATAACGCGGCCGGCCCCCGCCGGGTCCCTTCGGCTCCTCGCGCTGTTCGACCTCGACGGCTTCAAGCTCTACAACGACACCTTTGGCCATCCGGCCGGAGACTCCCTGCTGGCGCGACTGGGCGGACGGCTGGAGAGCTTCGCCGTCTCGCACGAGGCCCGCGGCTACCGGCTGGGCGGCGATGAGTTCTGCTTGCTCGCCGAGTGCACTGCGGCAGAGGTCGACGCGATCATCGCCGGCGCCAGCGCGGCGCTTTCCGAGAGCGGCGAGGGCTTCGCGATCGGCGCCTCGCAGGGCAACGTCCTCTTGCCGAGCGAGGCCGCCTCGGTCAAAGAGGCGATGCAGCTCGCCGACCGGCGGATGTACGCGAACAAGGTCAGCGAGCGGACCTCAGCCGGCTCACAGTCACGCGACGTGCTGCTGACGGCGCTGCGCGAGCGCCAACCGGAACTGGCCGAGCAAGCCGTGGACGTCGCCGAGCTGGCGCTGGCGGTCGCCGAGGAGCTGGAAATGGAGGCCGAGCAACGCGATGAGACCTACCGCGCCGCGCAGCTGCACGAGACAGGAAAGATGGCAATCCCCGACGCGATCCTGAACAAGCCCGGTCCGCTCGAGGAGCCGGAATGGGAGTTCGTCCGCCAGCACACTCTGATCGGCGAGCGGATCATCGCCTCGGCGGCGGCGCTCGTGCCGGTCGCGCGCCTGGTTCGCTCGAGCGGCGAGCGCTGGGATGGCGGTGGCTACCCGGACTCCCTGCGCGGCGATCAGATCCCACTGGGCGCGCGGGTGGTCGCCGTTTGCGATGCCTATGCGGCGATGGTCTCAGAGCGCCCCTACAGCGTCGCGATGCGCCCCTCGCGAGCGCTAGAAGAGCTGCGCCATAGTGCCGGCTCGCAGTTCGACCCTGAGGTCGTTGCGGCCTTCGAGAAGGTCGCTGTACGGCGCGGCCTTCCTGTCGGCTAGAGATAGTCCCCCGATTGAGAAGAGACACTCGTCTCAAACAGCAGAACCGGCGCTACACCGTGGTTGCCGAGAGAGGGTGGCTGACCGGATTCGAACCGGCGACCGCCTGGACCACAACCAGGAGCTCTACCAACTGAGCTACAGCCACCACGCCCCCTCAATCTAGCGGCTGGAGCCGGTTTCTAGCCATGCGGCGTCCGACTCGCTTAGCTCGATGTGCGCCGATATGCAGGGATATGTCGGCGTTTCTGCCACAAATATGCATTTGTGGCAGATTGGAGAAGGGGCGGTTAAAACAGCGCCGGCGGAGCCACAAGGCGCGATCGGAGACCGCGAACGCGTCGCTACAGGATCGCGCCGGAGCAACTCTGCCGCTCGCTCGAGGTCATTGGACAAGACCGGCGCTGAGTGAATCGTCCACCGCTAACGTCCGCCTTCGTGAGCGAGAAGCGACCGAACCCATCGCCGGAGGATCCCCTAGCCCAATTGCTGCGTCCCTCGCGCCACGTTGTGCCGGTAGCCGGAGCCGGTGTCGCCCAGAGCGCCGGTCTGCCCGGCAGCGCCGATCTCGCCGAGCGCCTGCTCGAAGGTACGGGCGCCAGCGCCGACTATGGTGGCGACCCCGCCAACCTGCGCAGCGTCGTTGACTTCCTCACCCCGAGCCACTGTGGCGAGGCGGAGCTGGTCGAGCTTGCCGCTGCCGAGATCGCCGGCGTGGAGCCGCGCTCCTCGCCGCTGATCGAGGCACTGATCCGGGTTCCCTCGCGCTTCCTACTCACCCTCAACTTCGATCTCTCCCTCGAGCGTGCAGCGGAGGCAGCCGAGATGGCGGTTCTCACCCTCGGCAACTCGGCCGCCGATCTTGGGCGAGCCGTCTCGATACTCGTCGGGAAGGAGCTGCCCGCGCAGCTCACCGTCCTTCACCTGCACGGCAGCATCACCGAGCCAGCCTCGATGGTTCTCGCCCCGGCCGGTTATCGCCACATCCCTGCCAATCCGCTGGGCCAGGTGTTCTACGAGCTCGCGGCGCACCGCACGATGGTCTTCTTCGGCACCAAGCTCGATGAGTCCTACCTGCTCAGCGCTCTCGCCCAGATCGAGGCGCGCAACCCCCACGTCCTCTGGTGCCTGCAAAGCGAGAAGGCCGAGCTCACCACCAAGCGCGCCGCGATCCTCCCGGGCAACTCGGGCATCCATGTCGTCGCCGTCGACTATCCCGAGGAGTTCGCCGCCAAGGCGCAGCTGCTGCTCGACGTCGACCTGCCCGCCGCCGAGCCTGCATATGCCCGTCACCTCGACGAGGAGGTCTCGCTATACGTCGAGAACCGGCTGATCGACCGCCGTGACCCGACCGATCCCCAAGACCGCGTTCGCCTCTCGCTCGGGCTCGACTCTGAGCGGGAGGTTCGCCCCGAGCCCACCGAGGCCGACCTGCTCGACCTGCCGCGGGCAATTGTCCTCGGTGACCCCGGCTCCGGAAAGACAGAGCTCCTGAAGCGTCTCACGCGGCGCTCGCCTCGACGCGGGGTCTTCATCCGCCTCGCCCAGCTTGAGCTCGAACCTTCTCGGGGACCGCTAGAAACGCTCGCCGCTTGGGCGCGGCAGGGGGCCGCCGTCGAGGGCCTAGACATCGGGATCGGGGCATTGGCCCAAGAGCGGTTTCACTTCTTTCTCGATGGCCTCGATGAAGTCGCTTCCGAGCGGCAGGGCGCGCTCGCAGAGCAGATCAACCTGCTCGCTGAGGCGCTTCCCCGCCACGCCTTCACAGTCTCCACCCGGCCGCTGCCGTCACTTGAGCTCCTGCGGCTCGACGCGCCCGAGGCGATCGGCTGGAGTCAGCTTGCACTCGTCCCGGACACTGGCTGGCGCGATCGGTTCCTTGCCGCTCGCGGCGTCGGTCTCGAGACGCTCTACGAGGAGATGCCGGCGCTCGAGGATCTCGAGGAGGTCCTCACAACTCCCTTTTACTTGAGCAACGTCATCGACCTGCACGAGCGCAACGAACTGCGTGGAATTGGCGACTTCGGCCAGCTGCTCTTCGCCCTGGTCGGCTCGGCGATTGCACGCGAGCAGGAGACCCTCGGCCTCCCCGGCGAGGTCGTGCGCACCTGGCTGCGGCGCCTTGCCCTCGCTGCAGCGATCGCCGGTCGCCGCACCTTCTCGGTCGATGACCTGCGCGCCTTCGGCGTGCCTGAGGCCACCAAGGGCGACGTTGTTGACCTTGCACGCATGCTGGACCAGCGCCTGCTGCTCGCTGAGGAAGGGGACAGCTTTCGCTTCCATCACCGCCTGCTCGGCGAGCAGCTGGCCGCCGAGGCTATGGTCGAGACTGGCCCCTCGCCCGCCTTGCTCGACTGCCTCGTTCCCTATCTGGATCGGGATCTCTCCGGCGTTCGCCCCGATCTTGTCGTCCCGCTCGCCCTAGCCTGCCTGACCTCGGCCGCCTGGCGAGGTGCAATCCAGAAGCGCGATCCGCTCGCCGCCGCCCGCGCGACGCCCGACGACGCGCCAGCGCCTGAGCGAGAGGCGGCGCTGCAAGCGCTCTGGGGGAACGCGCTTGCAACCCAGGTCTGGGTTTGGGAGCGCGGCGTCCGGATAGCCGACGACGCCGAGGCGATGGCGCGCTTGGTGAAAGGCCACCCCGCCGGCGAGACCGCCGCAGCGATCCGCGCCGCCGTCGACTCGGGCACCGACCAGGACCAGGGCAACGCGATTCGGATCCTCTCGCGCGCCGGCGGCGAGGGTCTTGAAGAGCTTCTCGACCGGGTCCTTGCGGAGACAGAGCGTGATGAAGTGGTGCTGCGCCAGGCGATGATGGCCGCTGCCGATCTCGGCTTCGACGCTCTCACTGAGCGCATCGTCGAGCTGCTCCTGGCGCACGAGGAGCACAGCGTCCACCAAGTCGGCGCGATCGCCCTCGACCGGCTCTTCGGTGATCAGCCGCGGATCGACCTCTACCTGCGCCTGATGGCCGGGCCAGAGGCCGATTACATGCTTGCGAATGCCTTCAAACGAGTCGAGCCGGTCGACGGCCTGATCCTGCTCGCCGAGTTCCTGCGTCAGGGCAATACGCCGCGCGATTTCTGGTCGCGCGACCGAGTCCCCGCCCTGCTAGATGGGGTCGACTACGCCACCGCCGGAACCGAGGTCATTGAGGCCGCTGTCGATGTCGCTGTCTGCTTCGAGCGCGGCACCTCGCTGCGGGCACTGCAGGAGCTGGATCCCAAGGCACTCCTCCGTCGCCTGGTCGCCCTGCAGAAGGACCGTGACATCGACTGGTGGCAGCTGGTCGAGGCAGCAGCGCTTTTCGAACCAGAGGAACTCAAAGAGGCAGGCCTCTCCGAGAAGGTCGTCCGCCCTGTGCGCCAACGGCGCGAAGCCGAACGCGGGCGAGCCGAAGCCGAAGCGGCGGGCCGACCCTGGCCGCCGCCGTGGCGGGAGCGCGAGGAAGAAGACGAGGAGCCGGAACAGGAGTCCCCGACCCTGGCCGAGCTACTCGACCGGTCCGACAGTGACCCGCTGATCGTCAACAACGCCAACTACTTCGCTTCCCAGGTCTCCGAGCTCGACGAGCGCCGCCTCATCGAGCTGCGTCGTCGCTTGGAGAGCTGGTGGCCTGAGCGTCCCTACCGGGAGACGATCACCCGCCTCGAGGCAAACAGCTGGAAGCAGGAGCCCCGCGCCCATGCTTGGGTCGCACTTGGACCACGGGCACAGGCTCCGCTCGACCAGGCGCGCTGGGCGGAACTCGCCACCTGCGGCATTCTCTTTGAAGAGCATCACACCTGGCTGGCGGCAACCCAGAGCCCCGAGGCCGTCTACGGGGCTCTAGAGTTGATCGCCGGCGACGCCGGCCCCGACCGCTGGCACCAGTTCCTCTCCTGCTGTCGTAACCCCTTGCCTGGGCGGATACTCGAGAGCTGTACGTACGCCCTCGATGCCGAGGTTCCCGAGAAGGAGGAGCGGATCGATCTGCAGGGAGTGCGCACGATCGCCACGCGGATGGCCGAGAACGGCCGCCACGACCTGGTCGAAAAGCTGGCGGCTGGGGGGGCCGCCCGCCAGGCCGAGCTCTTTCCGATCCTCGCCGAAGCAGGAGATTCCGAGTGCCAGCGCCACCTCTTGGACCAGCTGATCAAGCAGCTCGATGAAGGCATCGTTCCTCAGCAGCCGGCCCTTTCATGGCTCTCGCCGTTGCCCTCGCCACTCGTCCTCGGGCACCTGTTCGAGGTCTTGAGGCGCACCTGGGGATCGGCGGAACGCACGGTCGGGGTCACCTCTGGATATGACCTCTTCGACCTCACCTCACCGACGCTGGAGGGGATCGCCTCAATCGGGGGCCGAGCGGCCCTTGCGGGCTACGACGCCCTGATCGCAGAGGGCGGCGCCTTTCGCTGGCTGCGCCGTAGTCGCGAGGACGTCGCCGGGGCACTCTTGATCGCCGAGGGCGAGCGCTTTGCCCAAAGCGCCACGGCCACTCTCGGCCTGCCGTGGGTGGGCGGGTCGAGTGCCTAGCGTTGGGCCATTAGTAACCCGGTCCAGCCGCTCATTCATCCGCCAATCATTGGCCACACTCCGGGCTCGAATCCCTTAGGACCCTCGACTTGAGTTGGTCGACCGCCGGTCAAAGCCCGCGGTCGACCAATGCTGTGAATCAGCCCCTAGCCCCTATTTCTGCCACTTCTCGGAGGAGGTTTGAGCTGCCATAGGACCCATGCTGGCGCATTGGCCACCGCAATCGAAGACCGCGCCACCGAAGCCAGCAAGTTCGAAGTGCTTGTAGTGATTGCAGCCGGAGAAGGACTTCGCCGATCGGACGCGGTTATCCCATTCCGCTGGCATCGAGGTGAGTTGCCAATTGTTCGCTCCGCAACCGGTCGACGCGGTCCAAAGGATGTTGGCTCCGCCAAATTCTATGTGGCCCCAGTCCTCCCCGATCAAGACATCCGCCGCAATAGACGCTGCATTCATTGCCGATGCCGTGTTCGAATAGCAGCCTCTGGCCACAGGCTGAGCAGTGATCGTATTTGTCAGTGAGGGTGGGCCGATTGGTTCTAGGTGGTATACGCACGTCGTGGAGGCTTCCGGTTCTTCGGCCTCTGCCCTCGAAGCGCCCGCCGCCATCCATATGATGGCGACCAAGAGCAAGCCAACGAATCCACCCGTGACCACGAAGTGAGTTCGCCAGGTCGGACTATCTAGAAGGCTTAAACTCGATCTTTTCATGAGTTCCTCCAGTTCCTATTGGGAGTGAGCTAGATGAGCCTGGTTCTTAAGCCAGACATGGATCGGCAGCCATTTGACCCGATCTAATGGCTGCCGATCACAGCACTCTCTTACTCAGTTGTTGAACCACTTCTCCGAAGAGGTAAGCGCTTCAACCGCACCCATGGACTCGCATTTCGGCAAACAGTCCTTGAATGCTCCTCCATAGTTTGGGCCGTCAAAGTGGCGATAGCGATTGCAGTTCGATTGCCCTTTCGCGGACCGCACCCGATTGTTCCATTCAGCTGGCATGCCTGACGAGTAGGTGAAGCCGACACAACCGTGTTCAGCTGTCCATACCAACGCGGCACCACCATAGGTCGTGTGACCGAAATCTTCGCCGATGATTACGGTAGCCGCCGGAACAGCCGCCTTTGCGGTTTCGATGTTTGTGTAGCAACCTTTCGGCGTCGGCACACCGCCGAATGCGCTCGTCGGGCTTGCCGGATTAACGGGTTCCAGAAAGTACACGCAGGTGGTCGAGGCTTCTGTTTCTGGCCCTTCGGCATAGGCTGGCGACGCCATAGCGGTCATCCATGCGGTTACGATAAAAAGCAAGACAAGCGCTGTTAGAGCAACAGCGCGACGCCCTTGCAGCACGGAGGTGGGACCCACTAGCGAACTCGTCATGGTTCCTCCAGTCAGTGGTTGAGAATATGCAGCGCTGGCGATGTTGCGTCGGCGATTTGTTCTGAGAGGGCCGGCGCTCCTCCATGGTGCGCTGCGATATGAATAGTAAGATTTTACTGATCGGGGATTGAGTAGTCAAGCAACCGGGCCGATCTGAGCGGAAGTTTCACTATTAGTACGGCGCCTCCCGACAAGGGAAGCGCGGCACCCGCCAAGCTTTCTGCGCCGTCGCGCAGGGTAAACAGCCCTTCGCGGCCGAAGGAACGATCGGGTCGCCCGTCGTGGCGGTTGCGGAAGATCGAATAAGCGAAGGCTCGAGGGTTTGCCTTGGTCTTTTCGCCGCGGCCGACAGTAAGGATCCCATCGCTTCCCTGAATTGCGACGCCGGTCGCTTCGCTGAGACGCCAGGGCGAAAAGGGTGCTTGTTACCCCGCGGTCACCGAAACTGCGATCCAGTCTGCCGTCGGGCAGATAGCGAACCAAGTATGGACGGTTTTTTTGCAGGGGGCCACCATTCGCGACGACGACGATGCGGTGATCAGGCTGGATTGCCAAGGCTGCCGTCTGGCAAACAGGGTGGGTTGACTACGCCCAAGGTCGCGACTCCATCACCGCTGAAGCCGCGATCGTGCCTGCCACTCGGGTCGAGGCGGGCCAAAAAGAGGCGGTTGTTGCGATACCCGGCAACAAGAATCTTTCCGGTCGGCAGGATCTCTATCGATTGAAGACTCGAGTAGCTCCTTTTCGCTGCCCCCTTGAAGAGAATCCTTCTTGAAGGAGGCTCGGCACGATCGTCTTCCAAGAGCAGGTGATCGAAGTGGCGATGGCGCTGTCGGGCTCCGGTCCTCGGAGACGGAGGGGCTGCGGCGGGCGATGAGCCGCAAGCGCTCGCAGGCGGCGATCGACGCCCACCACGAGCGCTTCCTCTCAGGCGGATCGAGCGGGGGGGCGAGCGAGAGGGTGGCCGAAGTGGTCTGGGCGCAGATCGAGGGCTCCTCGGGCTTCGGCTTCCCCAAGGCCCGCTCCGCGGCCAGATCGATTTGGCGTGGTGCGCGGCTATGCGAAGCCATGCGGGGGAGCGGCTGCTATCGGGGAGACAGGAATTTGCAGCGACTAACTCGATCGCCAGGCGGCGAGCCGGGAATAAGTCGTAATCGACCGCCGATCCAGCCCTATACCGCCACAACCAGGAGCTCTACCAACTGAGCTACAGCCACCACGCCGCTCTCAATCTAGCGGGCCAGCGGGCGAGGCGGATGGCTTAGCTGGGGCGGTGGGATTCGACCAGGGAGGCGAAGGCCTCCAGGCCGAGGGTCGTGCGGGCAAGGAGGTCGGCTTCGGCGGCTTCGGCTTCGGCCGGGAGGGCGGCGGCTCCGTCGTCGCCCAAGGCCTCGCAGGCCGCGTGGACCATCTCGGACACAGCCAGCCAGGCCTCGAGTAGGGCGAAGTCGGACTCGGGGTGGAAGAGCACGCCCCAGGCGTTGCCGTGGCGGAAGGCTTGGACCTCGGTGCGCTCGGAGCGGGCCAGGTGCTCGGCGCCCTCGGGCAGGTCGAAGACATCGCCGTGCCAGTGCAGGACGGTCGTGCTCGGGGCCAGGGCGCCGAGGATCGAGTCGTTGGGATCGAGGATCTCGACCGGGGCGTAACCCAGCTCCGCGCCCTCGCCCGCTCGTACCTCGGCTCCAAGCGCTCGCGCCAGAAGCTGCGCCCCAAGGCAGATGCCAAGCACCGGCACTTCCCGGCGCAGCGCCTCGGCCAGCCACTCGCGCTCGCTCGCCAGCTCGGGATGAGCCTCAACTTCGTCGACGTTCATCGGGCCGCCCATCACAACCGCGCCGGCGACCTGGTCGTGGTCGGGTAGCGGCTGGCCCGCCAGCGGTTTGACCGTGTGCACGTCGAGGCCGCCGCAGGCATCGAGGATCCGGTGCGGACCCTCCCAGGGCACGTGCTGGATCGCCAGCAGGATCGGTCGCTCGTCCGCGCTCATCAGCGCCCAGGCTAACCGCGCTACGGTTCCGGCGATGCCGCAGCGATTCGGGATTTCCTTCTTTCGGCCCGAGATTCGGCCGGCCGTGGCGACCGGCATGCAGGCTCGGGGCGCGATGGCAATCGGGGCGCTTGCGGTCGGCGCCGCGGCCGTGGGCGGCTTCGCCATCGGCAGGCTCAGCGTTCGCCGGCTCGAGGTCGGCACAGCGACCTTCGGCCGTCTCGAGGTCGAGGAGCTGGAGATCAGCCGCCTCGGCATTCGCGAGGACGCGCGCAAGGCGTGAGCGGCGTTCGAGTCCTCATAGTCCTCGCGAGCGCGCTCGTCGCTGCCGTGCTGCTCGGCGCCGGCCAGAGCGCCGCCGTCGGCCCTTACCCCGACCTCGGCAGCTGCTCCGTCTTCCCCGCTCCACCCCCCGGCACCGCCGCCAACGCCCCGTCCCTCCCCACCGAGGCCGCCTGGAACCAGGACATCTCCAAGGCGCCGGTCGCCCCCGACTCAACCGCGACGATCGCCTACATCAACTCCCACGGCGGCAACCTGCTCCACCCCGACTTCGGCTCACCCCGCGCCTACGGCTTCCCCTATGCCGTCGTTAGTGCCGGCCAGCGCAAGCTGCCAGTCAACTACACCGCCTACGGCGACGAGAGCGACCCCGGGCCGTTCCCGATCCCCAAGGGTGCGCCGGTCGAGGGTGGCAACGGCAGTAACGGCGACCGCCACGTGCTCGTCGTCGATCGCTCCAGTTGCACGCTGTACGAGCTCTACCGCGCCTTCTTCAAGGGCGGTGGCGGCGCCCACTGGAACGCCGACTCGGGCACCCGCTGGGATCTCAGCTCGAGTGCCCGGCGCCGCGACTCCTGGACCTCGGCTGACGCCGCCGGCCTGCCGATCTTCCCCGGCCTCGTCCGCTACGACGAAGTCGCCGCCGGCCGGCTCGAACACGCGATCCGGGTCACCTTCGACAGCACCCGCAACGCCTGGGTCCACCCCGCCTCGCACTGCGCCGGCGATACCCCCGACCCCAACGCGCCGGCGATGGGGTCGCGGCTGCGCCTCAAGGCCGGCTACGGCCTCGGCGGCTTCAGCGGCGGCGCCAAGGTGATCGCCGAAGCGATGAAGCGCTACGGGCTGATCGTCGCCGACAACGGCTCCAACTGGTACTTCAGCGGCAGCAGCGACCGCCGCTGGGACGACGAGAACCTCGATCAGCTCAAGCGCATCCCCGGCAGCGCCTTCCAGGTCGTCAAGAGCGCCGCTCGCCCTCACTCCTGCTGAGCTCGACGTGGTGGAACTCGGCCCGCAGCCGTGAGCGCAGTTCGCCGACGGCCTCGTCCGCGTTGTCGCCCTCGCCGCTGACCAGCACCACCTCGGTCGCCGGGTAGCTCTGCAGCTGGTCCTCGACCGCCTGCACGATGTCCTCGTCACCGACCCGCGCCTCCGCCGCAACGCCCGCCTTGGCCAGTGCCGCGACGGTCATCACCAGGCGCTGCTGAGCGCGGTGGCGGGCGTCCTCCACGTCGGAGGCCCAGCGGTCGAGGAAGCCGATCCGCGCCGGCACCAGCACCCGCACCTCGTCCTCCTCGCCATCGTCTCCCCGGATCCCGGCGACGCGGGTGATCTCGGCCACATCGGCCGGGTCCTCCACCCCGCCGGCGGCGACGATCAGCACGTGGTGCTTGGCGTCCCGCCGATCCGCCGGGGCGATCGGCCCTTCTGGCCGCTGGCGGATCGCGACCACCACCAGCCCAACCGCCGCAAACGCACCAATCGCGACCCCCATACCCGGTCCACCGAGCATGAAGGCCGCGACTATCGGCACCACAACCCCGGCAACTATGAGAGGAAGCTTCCAGGGGTCCATCGAGCAAGCTTTACATCAGACTTGGCGGGTACCACCCCTCAGGCGTGGTAGCAAGAGCAGCGCCAACCCGATCAGGATCACGATGATCCCGAGGACGTAATTGACGAGGATCGCCAAGACGATCCCAATGATGATCAACAGTATTGATAGCTCCATGCACCCCGATTTACCCGACGGTCGAAACCGTCAAACCGTGATCGGCCCTGAATGACCCAGGCCCTACTCCTCCGCCACGGCGAGTCGGTCTCCAACGCCGACCCGCAGGCAATCACGCTGCCCGACGAGACCGGTGACCGTCTCAGCGAGCAAGGACGAGAGCAGGCAAGGGCCGCGGCCGGCGGATTGGAGGAGGCCGGCATCATCCGCCTGCTGAGCAGCCCGATGCGCCGGGCCAGGGAAACCGCGGAGCCTTTGAGCAGGAGGCTTCAGCTGACGGTCACTGTCCTGCCTTACGTCCACGAGCTGAAGGAGGAGACCGGCTACGGCGAGCTGAGCCCCGAGCAGCAGAAGCTGCGGCGCTGGTCGGCGCGCATGGCGGCGCACCCCGACGATCCCGATCATCGCGGCGACGGAGCCGAGTCCTTCAACGATGTTCGCGGCAGGGTGAGGCGGCTGAAGGCGGAGCTTGAGAGCCAGCCGAACGGGGAACGAGCCTTGATCGTCACCCACGGAATCTTCTCCCGGTTCTTCTTCTTCGACTCGCTGCTCGGTGAGGCATTCGAGCCGCGACTGGTCCCACGACTGTGGAACCTGCGCACTCGAAACTGCGGCCTCAGCGTCTTCGAGCACGGCGAACGCTGGCACCCGGTCGACGTCGAGACACCGGACTGGACCTGCGTTACGTGGATGGAGCGGCCGTGGGATCCGCCACAACCCGAACCGGGTCATCGGGCGAGACCTGCCACTGCTCGTTGACGGTTGCCCCCGGGGGCGGCTGAACCGGCCCCTCGAGCAGCGGATCCTCGGTCTCCCGCATCCAGGCCTCGAGGCGCCCTCGCATCTCCTCCAGCGTCTCGCGGCCGGCGTTCTCGCTGGCGAGGTTGTTCCCCTCGCCCGGATCGAGGACCAGGTCGTATAGCTGCTCCTCGGGGATCACCTGCTTCCCCCAGCCGGCCTCGACCAGGAGGTTCTTGCTGTCGCTGTCGTCGCAGTTGGCCAGCACCGGGTGGTGGTAGTCGTCGAAACGCCTGATGTACTTCCAGCGCTCGGTGCGGATCGCGCGGTGCGGCTGGTAGGCGGCGTGGTAAGTCGTCTCGGCGAAGATCGCCTCGTGCAGGCGCTCGGTCTCGCCGCGCACGAGCGGCATCAGCGAGGAGCCCTGCAGCCAATCGGGGGCATCGACCCCGGCGAGCTCGCAGAGGGTCGGGTAGACGTCGAGGTGGCTGACCGGGGCGTCGATCACCTTGCCGCCGCTGAACCCGTTCGGGCCGCGCACGATCATCATCACCCCGATGCCGCGGTCGAACAGGGTCGCCTTCGCCCCGGGAAAGGCGACGCCGTGGTCGGTGGTGCAGACGACGAGCGTGTTCTCGACCAGCCCGAAGTCGTGCAGCGCGTGCAGCACCGCTCCTATCCCCTGGTCGAGGGCACGAGCGCTGGCCTTGAAGGCGGCGACGTCGCGGCGGGTCGCGACCACGTCGGGAAGATTGGCCGGCGGCAGCGAGTAGAGGGTGTCGCGGACCGAGGTGGGCGCGAAGAAGCTCCGGTGCGTCTCGAAGAACCCGACCGACATGAACCACGGCTCCGAGGGGGCCGCCCGCAGCGTCTCGATCGTCAGCGGTGCCACGTCCTCGGCCCGGGTGGAGCCGACTTCAATCGTCTCGTCGTAGCCGATCACCCCCGGGTCGACGGAGATGTGCTGCTCGCCGATCAAGGTCGAGCGATACCCGGCACGGCGCAGCGCGTGGACCCAGTGCTGGCCGTAGTCGTTGAGCTTCCAGCCGCGGTGGGTGAGGCCGAACATCCCGTTGTTGTGGCAGTAGAGGCCGGTGAGCAGACTGGCGCGGCTGCCCGAACAGGTCGGCGCCGCGCAGAACGCCTCGCGGAAGAGCACTCCCTGGTCGGCGAGGAGCTGGATGTTCGGGGTCGGGACCTGGAATCCGTAGGGCTGGACGAAGCGCCCGGTGTCGTGCGAGTGGATGTAGAGGATGTTCGGCGGCGAATCCAAGGTGATGCTTTCTCCTCGAGCGGGTACCGAGGGAAGACTAGCGAGCGCGATCTTTTGCTGGCTTTGTTGATTAACTTAATCGGCAAGATTTCCGCACCATGCAACCGCAACGCTCTTACATCGTCTGCGCCACGCCTCGAAGCGGGAGCACTCTGGTCTGCCACGCCCTCGCCGACACAGGCGTAGCGGGCCGACCGGAGGAGTACTTCGAGGCACTACGCCACAGCGGCCGCCCGCGGCGCCCGGAGGAATACTTCCTCGGCGTCGAGGACCAGTCGATCCGCGATCACCTCGGCGAGCGCGCGCTCGGCAACGAGCCCCCACCCCGCTCGCCGCTGTGGAGCCGCGCCGCTTATGACCGTTACCTCGAGTGGGCCTTCGAGGTCGGCACCACGCCGAACGGTGTCTTCGGCGCGAAGCTGATGTGGGGCTACTTCGGCGACTTCGTCAGCCTCCTGCGCAACGTCCCCAGCTACCGCGACCTTCCCCTGGCCGACCTGCTGCCGGAGGTCTTCCCCGAGCTGACCTTCGTCCGCGTGGTCCGGGCCAACAAGCTGCGCCAGGCCGTCTCCCTCTGGAAGGCGGTGCAGACCGCGACCTGGCGCGAGGACCAGGCGAAGGCCAAAGCGACCTCGATCGAGGCGGATGGTTCACCTCCCTACAAGAGCTTCATCGAGGAGCACCGCCCACAGCTGCGCTTCCACTACCGCGCGATCGGCCACCTGCTCGATCAGATCCTGGTCGAGGAGGCCGCCTGGGACGCCTTCTTCGAGCACTCCGGGATCAAGCCGGTGCTGATCCTCTACGAGAATTTCGAGGCCGACTACGAGACCAGCACCCTGCGCCTGCTCGAGCGACTCGACCTCTCCCCTCCCGAGGGCTTCACCTTCGAGCCGCGGATGAAGCGCCAGTCCGACGGGCTCAACGACGACTGGACGCGGCGCTACAGCGAGCTGCGACTGGGAACCGAGTTCGATCTGGTGCCGACGGTGCCAGATCCAGCCAGTCAGTAGCCCTGGATGAGGGCGATTTAGCCACGGGTACCGCCGCTACTGCTGCCGTCCGGGGACCAACCCGGCCCGCGAAAGACGTAGCCGAGCTTGTCGCGCCAGCTCTTGGCGGCGCGTACGTCGTGAGCCAAATCGACGAACTCATGGAAGGCGACTTTGGCCGGCCGGAAGCTGCGGATGTTCCTGGTCAGCCCGTAGCGAACCCGCTCGGTCTCCCCCTGATAGGTGCCGAAGATGCGGTCCCAGACGATCAGGATGCCGCCGTAGTTACGGTCGAGGTAGACCTCGTTGGCGCCGTGGTGGACGCGGTGGTGCGAGGGCGTGTTGAAGACGAACTCGACCGGCGCCGGCAGGTTCTTCACACGCTCGGTGTGGATCCAGAACTGGTAGATCAGGCTGATCGAGAGCTGCAGCAGGATCATCCAGGGGGCGAAGCCGAGCAGTGCCAGCGGCGCCCAGAAGGGCAGCGACGTCATCGGGGTCCAGGTCTGGCGCAGCGCGGTCGAGAGGTTGTAGTGCTCGGAGGAGTGATGGACGACGTGGCTCGCCCAGAAGACCCGCACCTCGTGATGGACCCGGTGGAACCAGTAGTAAGCGAGGTCATCGGCGAAGAAGAGCAGCACGTAGGTCCACCACTCGTCGGCCGGCATCCGCAGCGGCGTCAGCTCGTACAGGCCCGCATAGACGAGCAGCACGACCAGCTTCCAGACCGCGTTGATGACCACGTTGCCGCCGCCCATGGTCAGGCTCGTGCGGGTGTCGCGCGCCTCGTAGCCGACCAGATCGTCGTCGCGCAGGTACTTGAACGAGAGCAGCTCCATCACCAGCAGCAGCACGAACGCCGGAATCGCGTAATAGAGGACCTCGGCCACGGGTCAAATCTAGCGGCGCCCCGGCCGCACCCGGCTCTAGGCTGAGCTGCGATGAGGGTGCGTCTGGTGATCTGCCTCAGCCTGGTGACCCTGCTGGCCGGCTGTGGCCAGAGCTCAGCGGAGCCGTTCCGAGCGCAGGTTCACGTCACCGCGGTCGGCAAGACCAGGATTGCCTGGTACGAACGCGGCCAGGGGCCGACGCTGGTGATGCTGACCGGCACTGGCTCGACGATGGCCGAATGGGACCCGGCGCTGCTGCGGCTGCTGGCCCGCGAGCACCGGCTGGTTCTCTTCGATTACCCGGGGGTGGGAATGTCGGGACCGTGGCCCGGACGCAGCTTCGACTCGCTCGCCAACGCCGCCGCTGGCCTGATGGAGGCGATACATCTGCCCAGTGCAGACGTGCTCGGCTGGTCGATGGGCGGCTTCGTCGCCCAGCGGCTGGCGATCGAGCACCCGGCGCGCGTCTCCCACCTCGTCCTCGCCGGCACCAACCCCGGCGGCAGCCGCACTGTGCTCGGCACGCCAAAGGCCCAGGCAATCGACAGCGAGCCCGATCCCTCCACGGCCGACATCCTGCACGAGCTCTACCCGCCCGACCAACAGGCAGAGGGCCGGCGCTTCCTGCGCCGGCTCGAACTCGCCAGCCAGAGCGGGGAGATCCCCTACGACTTCCACGTTCCGGCGGCAACCACCCATCGTCAGGTCGCCGCCGAGGGCCCCTGGCTGCGCAGCAACCGCAACTACCGTGAGCTGAGCACGATCGCCGCGCCCACCTTGGCCACCGCCGGCGCCAAGGACCCGGTCGTGCCGCCGATCAACCTGCGCCGGATCGCGTCGCGGATCCCCGGGGCGAAGTTGGAGGTCTTCCCCGGCGGCCACGCCTTCCTCTTCCAGGCACGCCGTCAGTTCACAGGGGCGGTCGACCGATCCCTCGGCATCGACTGATCGATTGACCCACCTATACAGGGGTCAATCGATCACGCAGAACCGAACCAGCGTGCCCGGCGGCTCGAGCCGAACCGTTCCTTCCTCGTCACCTGCTCCGTCGACGGGGCGTTGAAGCTGCCAGTCCGCAAGGGGCCGGAGAGGAAGTCGATGTCGACGCTGCCGACCCGGCCGCTGCCGAACTCGATGTAACAAGTGCCCTGGCCGAGGTGACGACCCGGCGCCTCACCGCCCGCGAACTTGGCCAGCAGCGCCTGGGCAACTACGCGGGCGGCGCCCTCGGCGAAGACGCCAGCCTTCGGCACGCCCGCAGTGGCGACGTCGCCCACCGCGTAGACCTCCGGGAAACGGGTCTCGAGCGTGGTCGGGTCAACCGGCACATAGCCGTCCTCGGTCATGCCGCTGGCGATCACCACCTCCGCCGCGCGGTGCTTGGGGACGCCGAGGAAGAGGTCGAAGGGAAGCTCGTCGCCGTCGTCCAGCAGCGCCACGCTGCGCTCAGGGTCGAGCGCGCTGACCCGGCGGCCGGCGATCAGCTCGATACCGCGCGCGGCGAACTCGGCTTCAAGCGCCGCCGACGCCGCCGGCGAGGGCGGCACCGGCGTCGGCAACGGGATCACGAAGGAGATCCGGCAGGCGTCGCGCACCCCGCGCGAGCGCAGCTCCTCGTCGAGCAGCAGCGCGCACTCGCTCGGCGCCGGCGGGCACTTGAACGGCGCGCCGGCGACGCCGATCACCGCATGTCCCTCGGAGAACGTCGGGATGACCTCGGCCAGGCGTTCGGCCCCCGCCACGGAGTAGAACTCGTTGCCGGCATCAAGCAGGCCGGGCGTGGCCTCGAAGTCGTAGTCAGCGCCGAGCGCGACGACCAGCGCATCAGCCTCGTGCGTACCGGCGTCGGTGGTCACCCGCCGCGCCTCAGGATCGATCGCCATAACCGTCTCGCGCAAGACCTGCACCCCCGGCTTGGCGATCTCGGCGTAGGCCATACGAACCGCCTCCGGCTGCTCGCGCCCGAACATCAGATCGAGCTTCGAAAAACCGAAGACGAAACCCTCGCCCTTATCGATCAGCGTCACCTCGATCTCGCCGCCGGACCCCTCCGACAGCATGGTGCTCAACTCCAAGCCGCCAAATCCCGCTCCGAGTACGACAACGCGCTTGCTCATCTGTTCCAACCTATCGCTGTCCTGCTGGCGATAGACTGCGGCGCGGCATTGGTCCACAACGAGCTGGGGAGAGCGATGTCTGGACTGGGTGAGCGCGTAGGGCGACGGTGTCGAGTAGGGATCGGGGGTTTGGCGTTGCTTGCGGCGCTGTTGCTTGTGCTCCCGGCCGTCGCGTCGGCGTGCATCGAAGACGGCGGTGGCGAAGATAGGGCTCCGACGATCGGCGGCGGGCAGGTCAACCCGGCGACCCTCACCTACGAAGGCGGGACCGTCGTGCTGACAGGTGAAGTCGAAGACGACTGCGGCATTCGCTCGGTCCACGGCGAAGTCGTCAACGAAGGCTTCGCATCGTTCTTCGAGATGCACCCGGTCGGGCCCGGCAGCTTTGTCAACGCGACCGTTTACCAGGGCGAAGCACAGCTGCCACCGAACCACCAGGAATCGCCGGTCTACTACTTCGCGGTCATGGAAGCCGAAGACACCAACGGCTCGATCGAACACGCCTTCTCGGGAGAAGTGGAAGTCGCGGCGGCCCCCGCGTTCGACGAAGCGCCGTACGTCTCGAACGCAACGCTCAGCCCGCGCACGCTTGGCTCAGCGGGTGGACTGGTGACGATCGGCGCCGACGCCAGCGACAACCGCTCCGTCGCCAGCGCTTTCGCGATCGTCACCCTGCCCGACAAATCGCAGCAAGTGGTTCCGCTGGAACCCGTGAGCTCCCAACACTTCGAAGGCACCTTCCTGGCGCCGGCGAACCTCGGCGCGGCGCCCGAGGAATACTCCGTAGTCGCCTACGCCGAAGATGACATTGGCCAGACCGGCTCGGAAAGCGCGGGCAGCTTCACGGTCGCGGCGCCCGTCTCCCCACCGCCCAGCGGCGAATTGGTCGTGCGCGGCCCGACAACAAGGTCCTTCGGGCATGTGAAGGTCGGCCACGCGTCAACTAGACGCCTGGTGGTACGGAACGAAGGTGGCCGTGGGACTCACCCGATCGCGGCCTCAATCACCATTTCCGGCGCGCCCTTCTCGATTCAGGGGGCGACAGGCGGGATGATCGAATTCATACTGGCGCCCAAGCAAACCCGCACCTTCACGATCGAATTCGAGCCGGTCGCCGCCGGTGCCGCCAACGGCTCGGTGGTCGTCGCCCGCGCGGATGGGGCTCAGCCCTCGGTTTCAGTGAGCCTCATCGGCGAAGGCGTCAAACCGCACAGCCACTGATTAGTGGCCGAGTTGACCAGTCAAGGTCATCAGCGCCCCAGGCTGGATTCGAACCAGCGACCATCGGCTTAGAAGGCCGGTGCTCTGTCCTCTGAGCTACTGGGGCGGACAGGGCAAGATTAGGCCCTGGCTCGCCGGCTTGACGTAGGATCAGCCCTTATGCCAAGCGTCGATGCAGCGGGGACGGAACTGCACTACCTGCGTGCCGGTGAGGGTGAGCCGCTGCTGCTGATCCAGGGCATGAGCGCAACCCACCTCGCCTGGGGGCGTCCTTTTCTCGACGAGCTCGAACGCAGCTTCGAGGTGATCGTCTTCGACAACCGCGGCATGGGGCTCTCGGGACGAGCGGAGTTGCCGTTCACGATCGCCGACCTCGCTGCCGACACCGCCGGCCTGTTCGATGCCCTGGAGCTAGAGAGCGCCCACGTCGTCGGCATCTCGATGGGCGGCATGATCGCCCAGGAGCTGGCGCTCGCCCACCCGGAGCGGATCCGCACCCTGACGATTGGCGCGAGTTACTGCGGCGGGCCGGAGGCGACGCTGATGGCACCCGAGGACCTGCAGATGCTCGGCACCGCCTTTGCCTCCGGTGATCGAGACCAGGTCTTCCGCGCGATGTGGGAGATCAACCTCTCCCCCGGCTTCCGCGAGGACGACTCGCGCTACGCCGCCTTCACCGAGATGGCCGCGGCGCTCTCCTCGCCCCAGCCAGTGATCATGCAGCAGATGCGGGCCTGCGCCATTCATGACACGCATGAGCGCCTCGGCCAGATCGACCCGCCGACGCTCGTCATCCACGGCGACGTCGATCGTCTGCTCGGCTACTCGAACGGGCGCCAGATCGCCGCGGCGATCCCGGGCTCCCGGCTCGAGACGCTTGAGGGAGTCGGTCACATGTTCTGGTGGGAGCAACCGCAGCGCTCGGCGGAGCTGATCCGCGAACACGCCCTGGCCGCGGTCTAGGCTGACTTCACTGTCATCGTCGGCCCACGGTCGGCGGCTGGTGTCCGACCTGGCCGGTTGGTTCTCGGGACGGCGACGGGCTGACTCTTAGGCTGACTGTCGACCCGAAGGTCTGACCTCCATCCGTTGTGTCG
>Ga0268266_10000101_pt1 | contig 180443 bp, 148 predicted proteins | sample KBSS13metaG_FD_190356 | JGI IMG/M metagenome (GOLD analysis project Ga0268266, IMG submission 190356) | Switchgrass rhizosphere microbial communities from Kellogg Biological Station, Michigan, USA - KBS S1-3 metaG (SPAdes) (version 2) | ecosystem: Host-associated > Plants > Roots >...
CGCGTTGCATCGAATTAAACCACATACTCCACCGCTTGTGCGGGCCCCCGTCAATTCCTTTGAGTTTCAGTCTTGCGACCGTACTCCCCAGGCGGCGAACTTAACGCGTTAGCTTCGACACTGAGTGGCTAAGTCCACCCAACGTCCAGTTCGCATCGTTTAGGGCGTGGACTACCAGGGTATCTAATCCTGTTTGCTCCCCACGCTTTCGTGCCTCAGCGTCAGTGCTGGTCCAGATGGCCGCCTTCGCCACGGGTGTTCCTCCCGATCTCTACGCATTTCACCGCTACACCGGGAATTCCACCATCCTCTACCGCACTCTAGCCCGCCAGTATCCACTGCAATTCCCAGGTTGAGCCCAGGGCTTTCACAACGGACTTAACAGACCGCCTACGCACGCTTTACGCCCAGTAATTCCGAGTAACGCTTGCACCCTTCGTATTACCGCGGCTGCTGGCACGAAGTTAGCCGGTGCTTATTCTTTCGGTACCGTCATCCGCACGGGATATTCACCCGTACGATTTCGTCCCGAACAAAAGGGCTTTACAACCCGAAGGCCTTCTTCACCCACGCGGCATGGCTGGATCAGGCTTGCGCCCATTGTCCAATATTCCCCACTGCTGCCTCCCGTAGGAGTCTGGACCGTGTCTCAGTTCCAGTGTGGCTGATCATCCTCTCAGACCAGCTACGGATCGTCGCCTTGGTGGGCCTTTACCCCGCCAACTAGCTAATCCGACATCGGCTCATCTTGTCGCGCGAGGTCTTGCGATCCCCCGCTTTCACCTCTCGGTCGTATGCGGTATTAGCGTAAGTTTCCCTACGTTATCCCCCACGACAAGGCAGATTCCGATGTATTCCTCACCCGTCCGCCGCTCGCCACCAGGTATTGCTACCCGTGCTGCCGCTCGACTTGCATGTGTTAGGCCTGCCGCCAGCGTTCACTCTGAGCCAGGATCAAACTCTTCAGTTGAAATTGCAGGTCTTTCGACCAAACTTCTGAGTGTGAACCAAGCTACTGTAAAAGCTTGCTGCTTTTGACGTTTGCTTGGACGCACTTATTTCTCGATGGACTTTCTGATCCACCGCAAGGCGCCCACACAAGTCACCTGCGCACACTGTCAAAGATCAAATGCTTGCGGAATCTTTCTGATCCCGCGCCCGAGGACCTTTCGTCCGAGGGAGCCGCATATCATACAACCTAATCCGAAACCGTCAACACCTTGAGGCAAACTTTTCTTCGACTCGGGAGGTGTTGCGATGAAGCCTTCGGATCTGCTTCGGCGGCGACCGAATTTCGTGGCCGGCGTCGAAGGGGCGCGAATCCTAACGAGACGATTCGCGTTTGGGAAGGGGTTGGCGAAAAAATTTTTTCGGGCAATGAGCGACGCGCTCTGAAACGCACCGCGCGCACCGCAAAAACAGGGCGGTTTTATCCGCCCGCGATCAAGCGCACGCGCGCGAATCCGCGCTTGCCGAGCTGCAAGAGATGCTCGCCACCCGCCTGAAGCAGAAGATCTCGGCTCTCGACAACGGCACCGTCGACACGCACCGCGCGCTCGCCCACCTTCCGCATCGCCTCCGAGGAGCTCGGCGCGAGCCCGGCCGCCTTCAATAGCGCGCCGATACGGATGCCATCGGCCGGCACCGCGATGTCCGCGACCGCAAGATCCTGCGGCACGCCGCCACCCTGAACGACTTCGTGCCAGTGCTTGACCGCGCTCTCGGCGGCCGGCTTGCCATGGAAACGAGCGGTCAGCTCGCTCGCGAGCTGCATCTTGTAGTCGCGCGGATTCACCTCGCCCGCCGCGATCGCCTGTCGCATCGTTTCAAGGTCACGAAGCGACTTCTCGAACGACAGAAGCTCGAAATACCGCCACATCAGATCGTCCGAAAGCCGCATCACCTTGCCGAAGATCTCGTTCGGCGGCTCGTTGATGCCGATGTAGTTGCCGAGCGACTTCGACATCTTGGCGACGCCGTCCGTGCCTTCGAGGAGCGGCATCGTCAAGACGATCTGCGCCGGCTGCCCGGCGTCCTCCTGAAGCTGTCGCCCGACCAGTAGATTGAACTTCTGATCCGTACCGCCGAGCTCCACGTCGGCCTTGAGCGCGACGGAGTCGTAACCCTGGACGAGCGGATACAGAAACTCGTGGATCGCGATCGCCTGCTCGGACTTGTAGCGCTTGGAGAAATCGTCGCGCTCGAGCATGCGCGCCACCGTGTGCTTGGCCGCGAGCCGGATCATGTCCGCCGCGTTCATCTTGCCGAACCACTCGGAATTGAAGCGCACCTCGGTCTTGTCGCGATCGAGCACCTTGTAGACCTGATCCGCGTAGGTCTTAGCGTTGGCCTCGATGTCCTCGCGGGTCAGGGGCTTGCGCGTCACGTTCTTGCCGGTCGGATCGCCGATCATTCCGGTGAAATCGCCGATCAGGAAGATCACCTGGTGCCCGAGATCCTGGAATTGCCGCATCTTGTTCAGGAGAACGGTATGGCCGAGATGCAGGTCCGGCGCGGTCGGATCGAATCCCGCCTTGATGCGGAGCGGTCGGCCGAGCTTGAGCCTCGCTTCCAGCTCCTCGCGCTTGATGATCTCGTCGGCGCCGCGACCGATCTGGTCGAGCGCATTGTGCACATCGGACATCGATAGAACCTCGAGGGCGGCCCGCGCCGTCGGCGTCTTGCCGATCCGCTTTAGCCGTCCAAATGGGGCAATGGAGTTAATTATTGGTTAACGGTGCGGAATCGCGCAAACCCGCGCCGTTATTGGCGTTGACGCCGCGTACACACGGCCTTTATGGTACCGAGTCATCCACCGGAACGCGATCGTGACTTCGCCGACGAACGACCCCAATTCTCTCCGTCGCAAAGCTCGATGCATCGCGATCCGGCGCCACGCGCAACGCAAACATTTCCACTTTTACTCGCGCTGTTCCACCTGGACGTTCGTGCAGAACGTCGGCGCCGCGCCGATCAGCTGGCGCGCCGAGCATTGGGTGCTCGGCGGCGTCGCGCTGCTCCTGACCGCGCTGGTCGGCATCGTGATTCCCGGCTGGGCCAACGCGACGCGCCACGATCCCGCGCCGACCGCGTACACGACGCTCGCGATCGAAGTCCCCCAGCTCCCGCCCGGCGCCGAAGCCGATCCTTCGATCGGCGCCTACGGTATAGGCGCGAACCAGGAACCGGATTGGCGCCGCGTCACCGTGCGCGCCGGCCAGTCGCTCGCGGACATCTTCCAGGAAAACGGCCTCAGCCCCGCTGATCTTCAGCGCGCGCTCAATTCGCAGGACGACGCTTCGGCGCTGCGCCATATCCATCCGGGCGACGAATTCGCGTTCGTGCAGGACACGAACGGCGCGCTGGTGCTGATGCGCTTCGACCGCGGCGACGCCGCGCGCGTCACGCTGCACTTCACGCCCGAAGGCATCACCGAAAACGTCGACGAGCGCTCGGTCGAGCGCCGCACGCATGTCGCGCACGGCGTCCTCACGCGCTCGCTGTATGAGGCGGGCTCGCAGGCGGGCATGAGCGACACGATGATCTGGAAGCTCGCCACCGCATTCGGCTACGACATCGACTTCGCGCAGGATTTGCGCGAAGGCGACAGCTTCAGCGTCATCTACGACGACGTCTACCGCGAAGGCGAACATCTGCACGACGGCGACATCATCGCCGCGACCTTCATCAACCAAGGCAAGCGCTACACCGCGATCCGCTACACCAATGCGGACGGTGAAACGCTCTATTACGCCGAAGACGGCCGCCCGCTGCGCAAGGCCTTCCTGCGCACGCCGGTCGAATTCACGCGCATCTCCTCGGTGTTCTCGGTCGGCCGCATGCATCCGATCTTGGGCTACATGCGCGCGCACAAGGGCGTCGACTACGCCGCACCGACCGGCACGCCGATCCGCGCCGCCGGCGATGGCAAGATCACGTTCCGCGGCTGGCGATCCGGCTACGGCAACTTCGTGACGATCCAGCACAACGGCCATATCAGCACCGCGTACGGCCACATGTCGCGATTCGCCAACGTGCAGGTCGGCCAGCGCGTGAGCCAGGGCCAGACGATCGGCTTCGTCGGCATGACCGGTCTTGCGACCGGCCCGCATCTCCACTACGAATTCCGCGTCGACGGCGATCACCGCGATCCGTTGACGGTGACGCTGCCCAAGGAAGAGCCGCTGCCGGCCGCGCAACTTGCGCTCTTCAAGCAGAAGACCGTGCCGCTGCTCGCCAAGTTGAAGCTCGTCAGCGGCATCCAGCTCGCGCGCGCCAACGACTGAGCGCGCGTGGCGGCATCGCTCTATCTCGGTCTCATCTCCGGCACCAGCGCAGACGGCATCGACGCCGCTCTGGTCCGCTTCGCGCCACGGCTTGAAGTGATCGGCGCGCGAACGTCTCCGTATCCGGCTTCGTTGCGGGAACGCATCCTCGCGCTCGCGACGTCGAACGCCTCGATCGCGCTCGATGACTACGGTGCGCTCGATGTCGAGATCGGCGAATGCTTCGCCGCTGCCGCACTCTCGCTCGTGCAGGAAACCGGCATCGACCGCGCCGACATCGCCGCGATCGGATCGCACGGACAAACCGTGCGTCATCGTCCGGCCGGTGCGCATCCGTTCACGCTGCAGATCGGCGATCCATCGGTCATCGCCGAACAGACGCGCATCGCGACGATCGCCGACTTTCGCCGCGCCGATGTCGCCGCGGGCGGACAGGGCGCGCCATTGTTGCCCGCGCTGCATGCCGCGCTCTTCTCGTCGCCGAGCGCGACACGCGTGATCTTGAATCTTGGCGGCATCGCGAACATCACGATCCTCGCACCCGGCCGCGACGTGCTCGGCTTCGACACCGGCCCCGCGAACTGCCTGCTCGACGCGTGGGCGCTGCGCCATCTCGGCAAGACGCGCGACGACGGCGGCGCGTGGGCCGAGAGCGGCAGCGTCGATCCAGTGCTGCTCAAAGCTTGGCTCGACGATCCGTATTTCGCCGCCGCGCCGCCGAAGAGCACCGGACGCGAATACTTTCATCTTGATTGGCTCGATGCGCGCATCCGTGGCGAGCAGCCAGCCAACGTGCAGGCGACGTTGCTTGCGTTAAGCGCATCGAGTATCGCGGATGCGATCCGTGCGCATGCGCCGGACACGCGCGAAGTCTTCGCCTGCGGCGGTGGTGTGCACAACGCGGCGCTGATGCGCGCGCTGGCGGAGCGCCTTGCGCCCGCAAGCGTAAGCACGACGGCGACATTGGGCCTCGATCCCGATTATGTCGAAGCCACCGGTTTCGCCTGGCTCGCGAGCGCAAGGCTCGAAGGACGGCCCGGCAATCTCCCCGCCGTTACCGGAGCGCGCGGGTCGCGAATGCTCGGTGCGATTTATCCAGCACCGATCGCGGCCGTCGCGGCTCCTACAGCGCGCTGAAACTCGTACGAGCGGCGACAGCCGCGAGAGACCTTCCTAAGGATGCTTGCGCCGCTTCGCCGGCGCAGGCTCGGCCTCGTGTTCTGAAAAAAGCGGCTGTCCATCGACGCGCTCGAACGCCTTCAACGCCTCTCGAAACGCCGCGGTCTCGCCGGAATTCCAGGTGCCGCGCAGCGTCGCGATGTCCTGTCGATCGCGCCGGCAAAGATCCTCGCCGCCGAGCCCGAGCGCATAACGCAACGCGTGCACGATGACCTCGTTGACCGGCCAGTTCTTTTCGATCGCGATCTGGCGCACGCGCTCGGCGATCGCCTCGTCGATCTCGCGGATCAGGATGTCGGTCATGTGCGTTCGCTCGCCATTCAACCGAGCGGCGATTGTTGCATATCAGGCCGCGCGTGGCGCCTGATTCGCGTCGTGACGACGCATCGCCCAGAGCACGAGCAGCAGCGCCGGCAATCCGATCGCGGCGGTATAGACGAAGAACGGACCATAACCCCAGGCGTCGACGATCGTGCCCCACTGGCTCGCGATCGCCTTGGCCGGGAGGCTCCATAACGTGCCGAACAACGCGTATTGCGTCGCCGTGTAAGCCGTGTTCGTCAGCGACGACATGTACGCGATGAACGCGGTGCCGGCGATGCCGTTGGCAACGTTGTCGATGCTGACGACCGTCGCGAGCCAGCCGATGCCCGGCGAGATGTTTGCGATGTACGCGTAGGAAAGATTCGCGATCGTCAGCAATGCCCAGCCAACCAGGAGCGTCTTCGGAATACCGTAGCGTTTGATCAGAAGGCCGGCGATCAGCGCGCCGCTCAGCGTCATCAGCACGCCGTACACCTTCGACACCAGCGCGATTTCTTTGAGCGAAAAACCGAGATCGAGATAGTACGTATTCGCCGCGACACCCATCGTCGTGTAGTTGAGGCGATACGTGACGATCAGAAGCAGGATCGGCAGCGCCGCACGCAGACCGTTACGCGCAAAAAAATCGACGAACGGGCAAACGACCGCGCCGATCAGCCACGCGACGACATTGCGCAATGCCGCCGGCCAATGCGCCGAGCGTTCGAGGAACGCAACGACGCGCGCCTCCTGCGCCAGCGTCGAGCGATCGATGCGCGCCTCGGGCTCGGCGATCGTAAGCGTGGTGACGATGCCGACCGCAACGCACGCCGCCATCAGTAAATATGCAAACGTCCAGCCGTAACCGGCCGCTGCCGTCAACGCACCGGCTCCGGCGCAAATCAGCGCGAGCTGATAGCCGATCTGGTACGTCGCCGCCATCGCGCCCTGCAGCTCATTGCCAACCGCTTCGATGCGATACGCGTCGACGGCGATGTCCTGAGTCGCCGCCGCGAACGCGGTCGCGACCGCAAGCAGCGCGAAGCGCGCGGCATCGGACGCGGGATCGGCGATTGCCATCGCGACAAGCCCGGCGGCGATGCCGCATTGCGCGAGCAGCATCCAGCTGCGCCGCCTGCCGAGCCGCGAGAGCAGCGGCAGCGGCATGCGATCGACGATCGGCGACCAGAAATACTTGAGCGAGTACGCAAGCCCGACCAGGCTGAAATAGCCGATCGTCGTGCGATCGATGCCGGCCTGGCGCAGCCGCGCCGACAGCGTCGTCAGCACCAGCGGAAACGGCAGCCCGGCCGAAAAGCCGAGAAACAGCATGCCGATCACGCGCGGATGCGCGTAGACCGCAAGCGACTGCCGCCAATCCCGCGACGTTTCGCTCACGCGGTGTAATCCACGGTGTACGGCGCATGATCGGAAAAGCGCGGCGTCGGCGCGATCGAGCACGCCTTCAGCTTTCCGCGCAGACCCGGCGTGACGATCTGGTAGTCAATGCGCCACCCGACGTTGTTCGCACGCGCCGCGCCGCGATTGCTCCACCAGGTGTAGTCCTCGCCTTCCGGATGCAGCGTGCGATAGCTGTCGACCCAGCCGCGCTCGTCGACGCAAACACCGTTGAGCCAGTCGCGCTCGGCCGGCAGGCAGCCGGAATTCTTCTGGTTCGAGGTCCAGTTTTTGATGTCGAGGCGGCTGCGCACGATGTTCCAGTCGCCGCAGAGAACGTAGTCGCGCCCGCTCGCGAGCCAGCCGTCGAGCACGGGCTTGAACCAATCCATCACCTTGAACTTGAATTTCTGCCGCTCCTCGCCCGACGAACCCGACGGCACATAGACCGAAACGACGCTGAGATTCCCGTAACGCGCCTCGATGTAGCGGCCTTCGTCGTCGAACGGCGCCCAGCCGATCGCAGTGCGTACCTCGTCGGGCTCGCGCTTGGAATAGATCGCTACGCCGCTATAGCCCTTCTTCGTGATCGCGTCGCGGTAGAAGCAATGATGACCGTCCGGCCGGAACATCGGATCGGTGAGCTGATCCTCCTGCGATTTGGTTTCCTGAAGGCAGACGACGTCGGCTTTCTGCGCGCGCAGCCAGTCGAAGAAGCCTTTGTTGGCGGCGGAGCGGATGCCGTTGGCGTTGAAGGTGACGATGCGCATTGAAAAGCCGTCAGGAGTTAGTAGCTATGCGTTAGAGAAGCGTACACGCTAATGCGACAACGCGAGGAGGCTCTCGTGGCTTACCATAGGTGACGTACGGTCGCTTTACTGACGCCTGACTCCTCACTCCTAACCCAATTTCCCGTCGTGCTCCCAACCCAACGCGCCTTCCTCGACCTAGCCATCGCGCGCAACGCGCTGCGCTTCGGCGAATTCACGCTGAAGTCCGGCCGCGTGAGTCCTTATTTCTTCAACGCGGGGCTGTTCGATTCCGGCGCTGCGCTGGCGACGCTCGGGCGCGCATATGCCGAAACGGCGGCGAACGCGGCGGTCCGCTTCGACATGCTGTTCGGGCCGGCCTACAAGGGGATCGTATTGGCCGCAATCACCGCGGCGGCGCTCGCCGAGCACCATAGCCGCGACGTGCCGTTCGCGTACAACCGCAAGGAAGCGAAAGATCACGGCGAAGGCGGCACGCTGGTCGGCGCGCCGCTTCGGGGCCGCGTGCTCATCGTCGACGACGTCATCACGGCCGGCACCGCGATCCGCGAATCGCTGGCGCTGATCCGCGCGCATGGCGCCGAGCCTGCGGGCGTCCTGATCGCGCTGGACCGCCAGGAGCGTGGCCAGGGCGCGATGTCGGCGACACAGGAGCTCGAGGCCGAATTCGGCATCCCGGCCATCGCGATCGCGCGTCTTGGCGATCTTTTGACCTACACGGCGGACAAAGCCGAGCTCGCGGAGCACCGCCAGCGCCTGGCCGATTACCGCGCCCGATACGGCGCCTGAACCCCCGACCGGTGTGATTGCCCGCCCAACGTGGCGTTGTCGCCCTGCCCTATACTCGGCGCCGCCGAGGAGGAATTCGCGATGCGTTCCGCTTTATCTGCCCTACTCGCCCTGCTGATTGCCGGTCCGCTCCTCGCGGCCGGTCCCGCGCAGGGACACAGTCGCTACAAGTGGCGCGACGGCGAAGGCAATCTGCACTACAGCGATGCCTTGCCGGCCGAGGCGGTGAAGTACGGCTACGAGATCGTCGATGCGCAAGGCATCGTGATCAAGCGCGTCGACCGCACCAAGACGCCAGAAGAACGCGCCGCCGCGAAGGCCGAGCTTGCGAAGGCGCAAGCCGCCAAGCAGGAAGCCGAGGCGCGCGTGCGCAACGATCAGCAGATGCTGGCCGCGTATCCCGGCGAAGAGGATTTGAAGCGCGCGCAGCGTCAGCAATCGGAAATGATGGAGCAGAACCTGACCTCGGCGCGCATCAGCCTTTCGAGTCAGGAGAAATCACTGGCCGAGCTCCTCGGCCATGCCGCCGAGCTCGATCGCAGCGGCAAGCCGGTGCCGCCGCCGCTCGCCAAGCAACTCGGCGACTTGCGCAAGCAAGTCGAGGATCAGCGCGCCTACATCTCGCGCAAGGAAACCGAGCGCGACGATGCGCTGAAGCAATTCGACGCCGACCTCGCTCACTATCGCGATCTGAAAGCGCGCATCGCCGCCGATCGCCGCTCGCAATAGACGGCGGCGAAGCCGCTCCGTTTAGAACGGCAGCGGCAGCGAGGAATCGAGCTTCAAAAGCTGCGCGCGAAACACATCCTGAATGCGCTTGAGCGCCTGTGGATTGTCCGCATCGAAGCGCAGCACGACCACCGGCGTCGTGTTCGACGCGCGCACCAGGCCCCAGCCGTCCGGCCAATCCGCGCGCACGCCGTCGATGGTGGTGATGCGCGCGCCCTCGAACGTCGCCTTCTGCTTGAACGTATCGATGAAGCGGTAATGCTCGCCTTCGCGCATCGGAATCTTGAGCTCGGGCGTCGACACGCCCTTGGGCAGCGTATCGAAGATCGCCTGCGCATCGCGGCCTTCGATATCGCGCGAGAGGATGTCGAGCAGGCGCGCGGCCGCGTAGATGCCGTCGTCGAAGCCGTACCAGCGCTCGCCGAAAAAGAAATGTCCGCTCATCTCGCCGGCGAGCGCGGCGTCGGTTTCCTTCATCTTCGCCTTGATCAGCGAATGGCCGGTGCGCCACATCAGCGGGCTGCCGCCGTGCTTCAGGATCAAGGGCTGCAAGTGACCGGTGCATTTGACGTCGTAGATGATCGTCGCGCCGGGATTGCGCTCGAGGATGTCGATCGCGAACAGCATCAGCAAACGATCGGGAAAGATCACCTCGCCGGTCTTCGTCACGACGCCGAGGCGATCGCCATCGCCGTCGAACGCAAGGCCGATGTCCGCGTTCATCTGCTTCACCGACAAGATCAGATCCTGAAGGTTGTGCATATCCGACGGGTCGGGATGGTGATTGGGGAACGTGCCGTCGACGTCGCAATAAAGCGGCACGACCTCGCAGCCGATGTTCTCGATCACAACCGGTGCGATCGCGCCCGGAATGCCGTTGCCGCAATCGACGACGACTTTGAGCTTGCGCTCGACCTGGATGTCGTCGGCGATGCGACGGATGTAGTCGCCGGTAATGTCGATCGTCTGCACGCCGCCGCTGCCGTCGACGAAACGGTTTTCCGCAATGCGCGCGTAGAGCGCCTGGATCGAATCCTCGGACAAGGTTTCTCCGCCGAGCACGATCTTGAAGCCGTTGTAGTCGGGCGGATTGTGGCTGCCGGTGACCGAGATGCCCGAACCTGTATTCAAGTGATAGCAGCCGAAATACACGACGGGCGTGGGCACCGCGCCGATGTCGATCACGTCCATGCCGGTCGCGCGCAAGCCTTCGATGAGCGAAGCGACCATGTCCGGCCCGGACAGGCGGCCGTCGCGCCCGATGACGATTTCCTTGAGGCCGCGTTCGCGCCCTTCGCTGCCGACGGCGCGGCCGATCAGGCGCGCGACCGCGGGCGTAAGCGTCTCGCCGACGACGCCACGGATATCGTAAGTGCGGAAAATGCTGCGATCGACGTTCACCGGGGCCTCCACGACATCCTTGGATCTCATCGGACGCGAAGCAGCGGCCGGCTTTGCGGTCGCGGATTTCGCGGGCGCGGGGGTTTGTTTCAATGCTTCAGCCAAAGTGATCTCCGGAGCGGTGGATTTCTGGGTCCTGCGAAGCGTGGTCATCGCGCCTTCAAGGCCGACGCGGCGCAGCCACAGCGCGAACGCGCCGCCGACGAGGCACGCAAGCGCCAGCGCAATGAGCGTGCTAAGGCTGCGCGGGCCGACGATGAAATATTCGGGCTCGCCTTTGCCGATGCGCAGCGCCGAGCCCGGAATGCCTTCGCCAAGATCGCCGACTGAACTGCCGCTGCCGCTGCCGACGCTGGCGATCTGCAAATCGCCGCGCCCGTCGCCTTGGCGCAGATCCAGGCGCGCTCCGGAAATGCGCGCGGTGCGGAACGCCTTCAAGACCGTATCGAACGGAAGATAGACGACCGTGAACGCCACGATATCTTTGCCGCGCTTGACCGGCAGCGCGAGCACGAGGCGCTGTCCTTTGCCTTTCTCGACGCGCATCTGCGCCGGCGCCGGCGTGCCGTGCGCTTGCGCCTGCATCAGCATCTGCGCTTTCGAATAGCCGAACTGCGCAAGATCGCCGGCAAGGATCTGATCGAAGCCCGGCGCATAGAACTCGGCGTCGTCGACCTCGGGCAGCGCCTCTTTCAGCGCCGCGACCGCTGCCGTGCGTCCGGCTTCGCCGACGTCGCCGAGCGCATCGAGCACCGGCGCGCTCGCCAGCGCAGCTTCGACGTGATCGGAGCTTTGCTTGATCTCGTTCGCGATCGCGGCGATCGTCGCCGTGCGCACGCGATCGGCTTCGGCGATGCCGGTCTCTTCGCTCGACACGAGCCACGCCTGCCAGGCGAAGAAGAACCCGAACGCCAGCAGCAGCGTGCCGGCCGCGAGCGGCAGCAGCACGCGCACGCCCTTTTTCGCGCGCGCGAGCAAAGCGGCCATCTGCGGCGACAATTTTCTCGCCGGTTTCACGGGTGCGGTCTTGATGCCCTTCGCGTCCATCAAGGCTCTCTCGCTCGGTGCTTTCAGTGGCGGCCGGAACTGCCGAAGCCGCCTTCGCCGCGCTCGCTCGGCGCGAATTCATCGACCACATCGAACGATGCGCGCACGACCGGCATGAAGACGAGCTGGGCGATGCGTTCTCCCGGCGCGATGGTAAAGGCGCTCCCGGAGCGGTTCCAGCACGAGATCATCAATGGGCCCTGGTAGTCCGCGTCGATCAATCCGACGAGATTGCCGAGCACGATACCGTGCTTGTGGCCGAGCCCCGATCGCGGCAACACGACAGCGCACACGGAAGGATCGCCGATATGAATCGCCATGCCGCTCGGAATCAGCGCGCTTGCGCCCGCATCGAGCGTCAGCGGCGCATCGAGCATCGCGCGCAGATCAAGTCCCGCCGAAGCCGGCGTCGCGTACTCGGGCATCGGAAACTCGCGGCCGAGGCGCGCATCGAGCACCTTCACGGCGATTTTGAGCTCGCTCGTGCTCATGCGCGCGCCGCCGCGATGCGCTCGACGATGCGCGTCAGCAGCCGATCGGCGAGCACGCGCTTGTCTGCGCGATCGAGTTGCTCGCGGCCATCGCGCCAGATGAGAAGCAGCGCGTTGTCGGATGTCTCGAAACCCTTGCCGGCGCCGACCTGGTTCGCCGCGATCATGTCGAGACGCTTTTTTTCGAGTTTCCCGCGCGCGTGGCCCTCGACGTCTTCGGTCTCGGCCGCGAACCCGACGACGAATGGTTTCTTCGGCAATGCCGCGACTTCGGCCAGGATGTCCGGGTTCTGCACGAGCTTGAGCTCGAACGGCTGGCCGTCTTTCTTGATCTTGCGCGGCGAGGCTTCGCTCGGCCGGTAGTCGCCAACGGCGGCGGCGGAAATGAAGACGTCCTGATCGGCGGCCACCGCGAGCACCGCTTCGCGCATGTCGCGCGCGCTGCGCACGTCGACACGCTTCACGCCCGGCGGCGTCGTAAGCGCAACCGGCCCCGCGACGAGCGTCACGCTCGCGCCTTGCGCAGCGGCGACTTCGGCAATCGCAAAACCCATGCGGCCTGAGCTCCGATTGCCGACGAAGCGCACCGGATCGATGTCCTCGAACGTCGGTCCCGCGCTGACCAGGATCTTGCGGCCGGCGAGCGGTTTCGGGCCGCGCGCGGCGACGAGGTTCGCGACGATCGTGTCCGCTTCGAGGAGACGCCCCGCGCCGAACTCGCCGCACGCCTGGCTGCCCGAACCGGGTCCGAAGATGCGTACGCCGCGTTCGCGCAAGAGGGAGAGATTCGCTTGCGTCGCCGCGTGCGCCCACATCTGCTGGTTCATCGCGGGTGCGATCGTGACGGTCGATGCGGTCGCAAGGCACAGCGTCGTCAGCAAATCATCCGCACGACCGTGCGCAAGCCGAGCGATGAGATCAGCCGTCGCCGGTGCGATCAGGATTTCGTCGGCCCAGCGCGCAAGCTCGATATGGCCCATGGCGGCTTCGGCCGATTCGTCCCAGAGGCTGGTGCGCACGGGATTGCCGGACAGCGCCTGGAACGTCAGCGCCGTGACGAAGCGCGCCGCATTCTCGGTCAGCACCACGCGCACCTCGGCGCCCGCATCGCGCAGACGGCGCACCAGCTCAGCGCCTTTGTAGGCCGCGATGCCTCCGGACACGCCGAGCAGCACGCGCAGACCCGCAAGTGCCGGTGTACTCATGTAGGAAACCGCCGACTTAAGGCAAGGGCCCTAGCTTACTGAAAAACGCTTCCCGCGCCGCTGCTGGTGCGCCGGCCCGCTGCGTAGCCTGTGCGTCCGGTCACGCTAGTGCGTGCCGGGACTCAAGCGAAGCGCCGCATCCCGCCGGCGCACGACCAGGACCCTTCCGAATGAGCATCCGCCATTGGCCCGATACCGAGCGCCCGCGCGAAAAGCTGATCGAACGCGGCGGCAGCGCATTGTCGGATGCCGAGCTCCTCGCGGTGTTCCTGGGCTCCGGCCGGCGCGGGCTCAACGCGGTCGAGCTCGGCCGGAGCGCGCTGTCGGACGCCGGAAGCCTCCGATCTCTGCTCGACGCGCCGCGCGATCGCAGCATCGGCAAGGTCGCCTGGTGCCGGCTGCTCGCGGCGCTCGAGCTCGGCCGCCGCTATCTCGACGCCGAGATCAAAACCGCCGAATCGGTGGCCGATCCCGCGATCAGCGCGCGCTATATCAAGGCGCGGCTGACGGGCTATCCGTACGAGGTGTTCGCCTGCCTCTTTCTCGACAACCGCCATCGCGTGATCGCGTTCGAGGAGCTCTTCCGCGGCTCGATCGGCGGCACCAACGTGCATCCGCGCGAAATCGTGCGCCGCTGCATCGCACACAACGCCGCCGCGGTGATCCTCGCGCACAACCATCCGTCCGGCGCCGGCGAGCCGAGCGATTCGGACCGCGCGATCACGCTGCGCCTGCGCGAGGCGCTGTCGATGATCGACGTGCGCGTGCTCGATCATTTCGTCGTCGGCGAGGGCCAGCCGACGTCGCTGGCCCAGCGCGGCTGGCTGTAGCCAACGCGCACGAATCCGCATTGCCGTCGCGCGGTACACGTCTATACTCCGCGCGAGGCGGAGGGGCCGACAGTCAGGTGATTCTCGATTATCCGCGGACGTATCCCGCCGACGCCGTCGAGCGGCAGCTCGGCTCGTCCGCCGCGGCGCAGTCGGCGCTGGCGGTGCACGACGCGCTGCTCGAAGCGATGCTCGGGGAACGGCGGCGCTCGCTCGAAGCGCTGATCGCCGATTCCGACAGCGAGGCGCTCTGGGAGCGCACCGCCGATGCGATCCGTATCGCTTACGCGCGCCTCGCGACGCGGCACGGCCATCTTGGCACCGACTTCCACGCGTACCACAACGAAGGCCACATCCTCGAGATCTGCGACGGCCGCATCGCGCGGCTTCTCGCAGCGCAAGGCGCGGACGCGCTCACGCTGCGTGACTGGTGCGCGCTGCTTCTCTTCGGCGCGGGCCACGACTTGCGCCAGCGCGAGGCGTCGATGTTCTCCGCCGGTATCGGCGCCAACGAGCGCGCGAGCACCGAGGAGATGCTGCGCATCCTCGCCCTGACAGGTTTCGATCCCGAGCGCGACGCTGATTTCTACACGGCGCTCGAGCTCATGATCGCCGGCAGCACGTTCGATGCGCGCTCGCCCGGCGGCGCGCAGCCGTATAACGCCGCCGAGCTCGTGCAGAGCGGCGGCGCGCTCGCGTCCAAGCTCGACGTGAAGCTCGACAAGCACCGGCCCGGCTGGCGCGAGAACCCGCTTTGGGTGCGCGGCCATCACCTCGCGTTGATCGCAGCCGACCTCGACACCGCGAATGTCGCCGACGCGTTCGCCGCGTTCGCCGTCAACGGCGAAAACCTCGGTCGCGAGCGCGAGATGCTGAGCGGCCGCTCGCTCGACGCCGGCGAAAGCGCGATGCCGGTGCTCGGATTCCTCACGGACGGCCAGGATCGCTTCTTCTTCGACCTGCACCGGTTCAATTCGGAAATCGGCCACGCCGCGTTCGATGACGGCAAGAAGGCCAACGCGCCGAAGCTGAAGGCGCTCACGATCGGCGTCAGGGCAAGGATTGCGGTCGGCGGACCGCCGGCGACCGGCCTTCAGGTGATCGAAGCGTACCGCGCGACGGTCGCCGATCTTCTCGCCTGATCTCTAACCGAAGCCCCGAAGTTGGTGCGTCCTTGCACCCGGGCACCGTGCGCATCCCGCACGCTACCACTGCTCCACGGGGATCTGCCGTCGTTCCGCGATCGCGGCGAGGCGGCCGAGGACGGCTACGCTAAGCGATATTGACGACAGCGCCGTGACATCGCGCGGCGCCGAACGCGCGCACGGATTTCTGGAATGTGACGAGGATCGCTAGAATGCGTTGTTTTATCGCAGCCGCCCCGTGAAAGACCTCATCCGCGATTCGATCCGCGACGCCCTCGCGAACCTCCGCTCGACCGGCAGCCTGCCGGATGTCGAGGCGCCCGCGTTCGTCGTCGAGCGCACCAAGAACCGAAGCCACGGCGATTTCGCCAGCAACGTGGCGATGATGCTCGCCAAACCTGCTGCGAAGAAGCCGCGCGATCTCGCGCAGGCGATCGTCGATGCGCTGCCCGCGCGAGACGGCATTGCCAAGGTCGAGATCGCGGGACCTGGCTTCATCAATTTCTTCCTGAGCCCGGCGGCGTACCGGCACGAGATCGGCACGATCCTCGATCGCGGCGCAGCCTACGGTCGCGGCGCCGCTGGCGCGGAGCGCACCGCCGGCGTCGAGTTCGTGTCGGCCAACCCGACCGGACCGCTGCACGTCGGCCACGGCCGCGCGGCCGCGATCGGCGATTCGATCGCGCGCGTGCTCGAAGCGAACGGCTGGAACGTCGTGCGCGAGTTCTACTACAACGACGCCGGCGCGCAGATCAACAATCTCGCGCTGTCCGTGCAGGCTCGCTGCCGCGGCATCGAGCCGACCGACGAGCGCTGGCCGGCCGACGGTTATCGCGGCGATTACATCAAGGACGTCGCGCGTGCGTATCTTGCGCGCGAGAGCGTGCACGCGGACGGCGAGGACGTCGTCGGCAAGGGCGACGTCGACGATCTCGATGCGATCCGCCATTTCGCGGTCGCGTATCTTCGCCGCGAGCAGGATCTTGACCTGAAGGCGTTCGGCGTCGACTTCGACGTCTACTTCCTCGAATCCTCTCTTTACACCGACGGCAAGGTCAACGAGACGACGCATCGCCTCATCACTGCCGGTCACACGTTCGAGGACGGCGGTGCGCTCTGGCTGCGCACGACCGAATTCGGCGACGACAAAGATCGCGTGATGCGCAAGTCCGACGGCAGCTTCACGTATTTCCTGCCGGACGTCGCCTATCACCACAGCAAATGGCAGCGCGGCTACGAGCGCGCCATCACCGAGCTCGGCGCCGATCATCACGGCTCGCTCGCCCGCGTGCACGCCGGTTTGCAGGCGCTCGATGTCGGCATTCCGAAAGGATGGCCGGAATACGTGCTGCATCAGATGGTGACGGTGACGCGCGGCGGCGAGGAAGTGAAGCTTTCCAAGCGCGCCGGAAGCTACCTCACGTTGCGCGATCTGATCGATGAAGTCGGGCGCGACGCGACGCGCTATTTTCTGATCGCGCGCAAGTCCGATTCGCAGCTGATCTTCGATATCGATCTTGCGCGCGCGCAGACCAACGACAATCCGGTCTACTACATCCAGTACGCGCACGCGCGCGTCGCGAGCGTGATGCGCCAGCTTGGTGAGCGCGGGCTCGTGTGGGATCGCGCGAACGGCGTTGCGCAGTTGGCGAAGCTCGACAGCGAATCCGAGCAGGTTCTGATGGTGGAGCTTTCGCGCTATCCCGAAGTCGTCGAGGCGGCGGGACAGAATCTCGAGCCGCATCTCATCGCTTCGTACCTGCGCGAGCTCGCGGCCGCGTTCCACACGTACTACAACACGCACCAATTTCTGGTCGACGACGCCAACGTGCGCGACGCACGCCTCACACTGGCCGATGCGACGCGCCAGGTATTGGCAAACGGCCTCGATCTACTGGGCATTTCCGCTCCGGAGAGCATGTGATGGCAGCAAGAAAAGGACGCCAGGCGACACGCGGCGGCGGCGGCGGAAAATCCTGGCCGGCGTGGGTCTGGGTCGGCATCGGCCTTCTGCTCGGCATCGGGCTGATGCTGCTCGTGCTCGGCAAGGACTGGGCGCCACTCTTGCGCAAGAAAAATCTTCCGCAACCCAATCCCGCAGCGACCGCGCCACAGGCGAGCGAGCCCGCGGTCGCCGACAGCGGCAAGCCGAAGGATCCGCCGAAGAAGAGCTACGACTTCTACAAGGTGCTCGAAGCGAACGAAGTCGTGATTCCGGATGCGGAGCTCTCGGCGAAAGCGCGAGCCGAACAACAAGCACGCACGACACCGAGCGCGCCCACGGCGACACCGGCTCCGGCCGCGCCCGCGAGCGGTCGCTACATCTTGCAGGTCGGCTCGTATCCCGATCCGAAAGGCGCCGACGAGATCAAGGCGAAACTCGCGCTGATCGGCTTCGTCGCGCAGGTTCAGCCGGTGACCGTGAATGGCAAGGCGTGGAATCGCGTGCGGCTCGGGCCGTATCCGAGTGCGAGCGAGCTTGAAGCGGCGAAGCGATCACTGAGTGAGAACGGGATCAATGCGATTGCGTTGAAGGAAACGCCGGCACAGTAGCTCCTATCGTCATTCCGGCGAAGGCCGGAATCCAGCTTTCGCTAGCGGAAAAGTTGGGGCCCGGCCTTCGCCGGGACGACCATCAGGGAGCTCGAACCCATCGAGAAATATGATGTCGATCGCGCTGACGGCAAATGTAGCCGCGACATCGCAATCCGCCGTCACCGGCCCCGTCGTGAACGTCTCGCCGACGAGCGATCCGCCACAGCCGGTCACTGCGTCGATCACATAATTCGCATCCGGCGTCACCGTGAACGCGGCGGTCTCGCCATCATTCACCGTCTGCGGCGAATCCGGCGTGATCGTTCCGTGCGCGCCCGCGCTCGGCGTGACGACATGCGTCACCGCCGTTTCGTCGGAATGAAAGCGATAGACGACTTCGGTCGCGGTATTGGCGACGTAGAGATTGCCCGCCTCGTCCTCGCCGAAACCCGAATACGTGCCGTAGCCGTTCGCATCGTTGCGCCACACGCTGTACGACCACGCATCCTGATCCTCAGGTTCGGCGAAAAAGATCTCGCTCGAACACGAATCGGCGAACACGTACATGCCGCGGAACGACGTGATGGGTCCGCGATAACGATAGCCGCCCGTGACGGCGCAGCGCGAACCGCTCGTGTGGTCGTATTCCATCAGCGGCAGTACGTTGTGCGCGATCGGCGGCATGCAGACGTGCGTCGAGTTGAATACTACCGTGCCTTCCATGCAGTGCCAGCCGTAGAAGTTGGGTTCCGTCGAGCCGGCTTTGCGCCGATTGATCTCTTCGAATTGGCTCTGGCCGACGTCGCCGATCCACATGTCGCCGGTTTCGCGGTCGAAGCTCCAGCGCCACGGATTGCGGAAACCGTAGAGATAGATCTCATCGCACGTTTCGGTCGAGCTCACATACGGATTGTCCGCCGGAATCGAATATTCCGCGGGCTCGCCGGTCGCGGCGCCGCACATCTCGGCAGTCGCGGGCGCGCCGCGCGTGTCGACATCGATGCGCAGCATCTTCCCGCGCAGGAAATATTTCGTGCCGGTGCTCGTGTCGTTGCAGCTGTCCGATGTCGTATCGTTCGGTTTCTTCCAGAGGCATTCGGCGAGCCAGTGCGTGCCGCTTTCCTGGCCGCCGTCGCCGGAAGACATGTAGAGATATCCGTCCGGCCCGAAATGAATGTCGCCGCCGTTGTGGAACGATGGCGGTGAGTTGTCGGCGAGGCGCATCACGACCGTGCCGGCTGGGTTGGCGACGTCGGCATCGGACGACACCGTGTAGCGCTCGAGCACTTCATCGGGCCCCGAACCAAGACAGTTGCCCGGTGCGCTGCAATTTCCGGCGCGCATATAGACGATGTAGAACTCGTCGTTATGCGGAAGGCCCGTCTGTCCGTAGTTCGGATGGAACGCAAGACCGAGGAGACCGCTCGTGCCGCCGGTGCCGGGATACGTCACCGGCACCGTGAGAAACGGTGTCGGCAGCAAGGCACCGTCCTTGATGATGCGGATCGAGCCCGATTGGCTGATCACGAACAATCGACCACTGCCGTCGTGCGGCGCGCGAACGCCGATCGGCGCCTCGATTTGATCGGTGACGACTTCGAGCGTGAGATCGGGCGGAACCGTCTGTGCGACGGCAAGACCGGCGACCGCCGCGAACACGCAGCCGACTGCAGGACGAATCCAGCGCATCGCTCTTCCCCCCAAGAGTCCGCGAAGCCGCGGACTCTACCACTGGAGAAAGTCCGCGAGGGCGCGGACTCTACCACTGAAGAAAGTCCGCGAAGGCGCGGACTTTAGCACCGACGCGCGAAAAGCCTACTGATCAAAACCGTTCGCGAAGATCAGATCCTGGCTGCTATCGGAGCGAAAGACATAAACCGGGCCGCCGCCATCGGCGACATAGAGATTGCCGTCCGCGTCCTCGCCGAAGCTGTAGGCGCTCATGTTCGGCGTGTCGTCGAGCACTTCGTATATCCACGGCGTGGTGCCGGCACCCGCGTCGGCGACGATGCGGATTTCGCTCTGGCACGAATCGCTGAAAATATATTGTCCGCGCAGCGGCTCGATCGGCCCGCGGTATTTGTAGCCGCCGATCACTGCACAACCGAAATCGTGCGAATAGTCGAGTTTCGGCGGCAAGCTCCCGGCAGGTCCCGCGCACGGCGTGCTGCCGCCGGGATACGTGTGGAAGCCTTCGCACTGGTTCCACTGGAAGTTCTGACCGGCGCTGCCGGCCGGCTGGAAGGTGACTTCCTCGTATGTGTTCTGGCCCACATCGCCGATCATCATGTCGCCGGTTTCGCGATCGATGCTGAAACGGAACGGGTTGCGGAAGCCCCAGTTGAAGATCTCCGCACAATCGTTCGGATGCGCGCCGGCGTCGACGAATGGATTGCCGGGCGGGATCGCATACGGCGCAGGATCGCCCGTCGTCGTGCCGCAAAAATTCGCCGGCGCAAACGCGGTCGTGTTGTGGACGTCGAGGCGGATGATCTTGCCGAGGAGGTAATACGTCGGACCCGAGCCGCCGGTGTCGTAGCAGCTCGTGTCGGCTTTCTTGCGGCCCGTGCACTGCGCGAATCCATATGGATCGCCTTGAACGCCGCCGTCGCCCATCGACCAGTTGATATAGCCTTGACTGTCGAAATGCAGATCGCCGCCGTTGTGGTTGTCGGCGATGTCGGGCACGCGCAGGATCTCTTCGCCGTTGGGATTGGCGATATCGGGATTGCCCGAAACCGTGAAGCGCGAAAGCACCTGATCGTTGGCGCCGCCGAGCTCCGGATCGCCGTTCGGCGCGGTGTACGTCACGTAGAACGTGCCGTTCGTCGCGAAATCCGGATCGAACGCGAGGCCGAGAATGCCTTGCTCGCTCGAGCAAGCGGTGTCGATCGACAGGAACGGCGTCGGCAGCACGACGCCGTTCTTGACGATGACGATGTCGTCGCAGCGCTCGATGATGAAGACGCGTCCGCTGCCGTCGTTCGGCGCGCTGATTCCGATCGGCTGCGCGAACGAAGTGCTGTCATCTGGAAATCGCGCCAGCCTCAAATCAGCCGGCGTCACCGCAAATGCAATCGCCGGCAGCATCGATACGAAAGCGCCCGTTATTGCGCTCAATCTATGGATAAGCATTTCACACCCCGCGAGAGTCCCCAAGCTCCGCTCTTCTAGCACGGCAAAGGTTAGATTTGCATTGCGAGGCGCGAGCGCGCGTGCCTGCGTCACATTTTTTGAAGCGCACTGATCCGTGCGTCATCGCCGCGTCGACCGCTCGGGCGTAAGATGCGGCTCCCCGCCAGCGCCGGGGCAGACTCGGCCACTACGGAGAAAAACAGCATGCGAGCGAAGGTCCTCCTCTGCGCGGCCGCGATCGGCGCCGTTCCATTTCTCGTTTCCGACGCGCTCGCCGCGGATTGGCTGCAGTTCGGATACGACCAAACGCACAGCAGCAACAATCCGGACGAGACCACGATCACGACCGATAACGTCGCGACTCTGACGCGCCGCTATCAAATCACGATGCCGTCGAGCGCCGACAGCGCACCGGTGTTCGCCGAAGCGATCGATACCGGCTTCGGCGTCCATGATCTCGTCTTCGTCACCGCCGAGAACGGCACGATCACCGCGTTCGACGCGGAGGACGGATCGGTCGTCTGGACGGACGCCAACAGCGGACACTCGCCGACGTCGGGTTCGCCGGCGATCGATCCGAACCGGCAGTTCGTCTACAGCTACGGCCTCGACGGAAAAGTACACAAGTACCAGATCGGCAACGGCGTCGAGATCACGAGCGACGGCTGGCCGCAGACCTCGACCATCAAGACGAGCGTCGAGAAAGGCGCATCGTCGCTCTCGTTCGGCATATCGAACGGCACGACGTATCTCTATTCGGTCACCGACGGCTACATCGGCGATGCCGGCGACTATCAAGGCCACATCACCGCGATCAATCTTTCCGACAACACGCAGAAAGTCTTCAACACGCTTTGCAGCGACATCACAATCCACATGATCGCGAACGGCAATCCCGGCGTGAACGATTGCGACGAGACGCAAAGCGGCATCTGGGGCCGCCCCGGCGCAACGTACGATCCCGGCACCGATCGCGTCTACATCACCACTGGCAACGGCCTGTTCGACGCGAACACCGGCGGATTGAACTGGGGCGACAGCGTGCTCGCCCTCAATCCCAACGGCACCGGCATGGGCGCGGGTTTGCCGATGGACAGCTACACGCCGTCGACGTATCCGGATCTGGACGGGTCGGACATCGATCTTGGTTCCGCTTCGCTCTCGATCCTGCCGGTGCCCGCCGACAGCGGCGTCGATCATCTTGGCCTTCAAACCGGCAAAGACTCGCGCCTGCACCTGATCGATCTCGACAACATGAACGGCACGAACGCGCCCGGCGGCGTCGGCGGCGAGCTGCAGGATATTCCGGTGCCGGTCAGCCAGTTCTGGATGAAGACGCAGCCGACGATCTGGGTCGACACCGAAGGCGACGGCGCGACGTGGGTATTCGTCGCGAACGGCTCGGGCCTCTCGGGACTCAAGCTCGGTCTCACGCCGCTGCATATTCCTTTCCTGCAGCCGACGTGGACGAAGACGTCGAACGCGACGTCCGCGATCGTCGCGAACGACATCCTCTATCACGCAGGCTCGTGCTCGGGCGGCACGTGCATCATCGCGCGCAACCCGCACACGGGCGACGTGCTGTGGACGTCGCCGACGATCGGAAGCCTGCATTGGCAGAGTCCGATCCTCGTCAACGGCGCGATCTTCATCGCGGCCGGCACCAAGCTGCATCGCTTCGACCTTGGCGCGGGCCCGGTCACGCACACGGTGACGCCATCGGCCGGCGCCAACGGCAGCATCGATCCCTCGACGCCGCAGACCGTGAACGACGGCGCGACGACGAGCTTCACGATCACGCCCGATGCGCACTACGAGATCGCGGACGTGACCGGTTGCGGCGGTAGCCTCGACGGCGACACGTACACGACAGGTGCGATCACCGCCGACTGCACGGTCAACGCGACGTTCTCGATCATTACACACACCGTTACGCCCGATGCGGGCGACGGCAATCAGGGCACGATCGATCCCGACTCGCCGCAAACCGTGAACGACGGCGACTCGATCGAGTTCACGATCACGCCGATCGCGCCATACGAAATCGCCAACGTTAGCGGCTGCGACGGCTCGCTCGACAACGATATCTACACGACCGGCGCGATCACCGAGGACTGCGCGGTCAGCGTAACGTTCCAGATCGTCGACGGCGAGATCATTTTCCAGGACGGCTTCGAGGGGACGGTGCCGTAACAGCAAGGAGCTTGAAAGCTCCGTGACATAAGGTGGGCACGAGCCTGCCTGCATAAGGAGAGTCCCATGCGTTCGCACTATCGCCCTGCTCTCGCCGCCGCCATCGCGACGGCGCTCGCTTCCAGCACCGCCGCTCACGCGGCCGACTGGATGCAGTTCGGCTACGACGCCGCGCACACCGGCAACAATCCCGACGAAACGACGATCACGCGCGCCAACGTCGCGCAGCTGACGACGCTCTACAGCGTATCGCTGCAGTCCGGCGTCGACAGCGCGCCCGTTTATCTCAGCAATGTGCAAACGTCGGGCGGCACGAAGAATCTTCTCTTCGCGCTCTCGAAGAACGGCCGCCTGATGGCGATCGACGCCGCGACCGGCAGCGAGGTCTGGCATGTGACGACGACCGGCACGCAGCCGACGACGGCATCGCCTGCGATCGATCCCTCGCGCCAGTACGTCTACAGCTATGGCATCGACGGCTACGCGCACAAGTACCGCGTCGGCGACGGCACCGAGATCACCGGCGGCGGCTGGCCGCAGGTCATCACACTCAAGAACAGCGTCGAGAAAGGCGCGGGCGGATTCACAATAGCGAACTCGGGCGGCGTGAACTGGCTCTACGTCGTCACCGACGGTTACATCGGCGACGGCGGCGACTATCAGGGCCACATCACCACGATCAATCTCGACACCGGCGCGCAGGTCGTGTTCAACACGCTGTGCAGCAATATGTCGATGCACTTCGTCTTGAACGGCACGGCCGGCGTCGATGATTGCGCGACACATCAAAGCGGCATCTGGGGCCGCGGCGGCGCCGTGTACGACGCAGGCACCGATCGCGTCTACTTCACGACTGGCAACGGCCATTTCAACGCGAACACCTCAGGCGGCTTCAACTGGGGCGACAGCCTGCTCGCGCTCGCGCACGACGGTACCGGCGCGGGCGGCGGCATGCCGCGCGATAGCTACACGCCGACGAACTTCCAGCAGCTCGACAATCAGGACATTGATCTCGGCTCGATCTCGCTCGTGATCATGAAGCCGCCCGCGGGAAGCTCGATTGCGCATCTCGGCATGCAGACGGGCAAGGACGCGAAGCTGCGCCTCATCAATCTCGACAACATGAGCGGCGCCGGCGCGCCGGCCAACGTCGGCGGCGAGCTGCAGCTGATCGACGTGCCGCAAGGCGGCGGCGGCATGCGCGAGCAGCCGGCGACCTGGGTCGATTCGGACGGCACGAGCTGGGTCTTCGTCGCGAGCTTCAACGGCCTTTCCGGCTTGAAGCTTGGCCTCGGCGGCTCGAACGTGCCGCAATTGTCGTCGGTCTGGCAGAACTCGAACGTATCGACGTCGCCGATCGTCGCCAACGGCATCGTCTACAGCATCAGCGGCTGCAGCGGCGGCAACTGCATCGTCGCGCGCGATCCGGCGAACGGCAATGCGTTGTGGACGTCCGAGCACATCGGCAGCCCGCATTGGCAGAGCCCGATTCTCGTCAACGGCGTCGTCTACGTGATCGACGGCAGCAACAAGCTGTGGGCGTTCGGCGGCGTGACGCTGCCGGATGAGATTTTCAAGAACGGTTTCGACAGCTGACACGCATGCGAAGGCGAGGACGCGCCGCAATGGCCGTCCTCGCCCGCATCGCTATTCCCAATCGCTTCGAATCTGCACGCCCGAGAACGACGTGTTCGGCGTGATCACGACATAGTAATAATCGTCGCCGACCGGATCGTCGATCGTGACGATCTCGTTGTTGCCGGGCATGACCGACGCAGCATCGTAGATCGTATCGGTCGGCCACGCGCCCTTGCGCACATAGAGATTCGCATCGCCCGTGCCGCCACTCGTGGTCAGCTTGAGTTTCGACATGCCGGCCGGCAGCCTCAAGAACAGCGCGGCATTGAAGTGATTCGGATCGCCGGCGTCAGCCGAGAGCTCGCTGCGCACACAATGATTGCCGAGCTCGCCGGGGTTCGACGAAGGGCACTCCGGAGGCGCTTCGAAATCGCCGGCGAAGACGCGATCGCAAGCGGTGGTGTCGCCTGACTGGGCGGACATACAGACCAGCCAATCGCGGAACTCGGCATCATAAGTGCCGCGCATCGCGTCGACGAACGGCTCATAGCCGTTGGCGCCGTAATCGAAATTGCGGAATAGGCCGAGCATCGTGTCGATCTCTTCGCGATGGCGCTCGAAGAGAAAACGCACGGCGAGATAACCCCAGCGATAAACGCGCGTGCCGCCGTCGGCATACTCGTTGTCGAGCAACGTCGTCAGCGTGTAGCGATCCGGATCGGCCGCTTCGGTCAACGCAGCGTCGTAGCGCAGCGCGCGATAGGTGTACGAAAGGTATTCGGCAACGCCCTCGACATACCACACGACCGAATACGGCGCGGCGAGCGGAAGATCGGCGAAATTGCCTGCGGTATCGAAGCGACCGTCGAGATAATGCACGTATTCGTGCGTCAGGTTCCAGATCTCGAACACGGGCTCGAGCCATTCGGCTTGATAGCACAGAAAGCGCGCCTGATTGGCGGGATCGGAGGCGTCGCCTTCGAGATAGACGCCGCCGTTGTTCGTCGAGTTGCCGAACAGGATCCCGGAGAAGTTCTCATAGTCGGTGCTCGACCGGAAAACGATCATCTCGAGCGTGTCGTTGTAGTCGTTCGCGAGCGGAATCGCGAGCGTGTGCAGCTCTGCGTGGAAGTAACTCTCTTCGCCGGCGGCGACGTCACAGACGTATTGGAGCTGCTCGCTCGTCAGCGCCTGGCTTCGCACGCGCAGCGTCGGGCCGCAATCGATCGCGTTCTCGTCCGGAAGCACGCTCGCTTCGAGCGTCGCGAAGAAATCGCAGACGCCGAAGTACGCGCAATGCGCGTCGTCATAGTACGAGGCCGCCGCACCGACGCGCGCATAGAGCCCGCCGCCTGGACCTGCGAGCGGAAAATCCTGCAGGATCGAAAGAACGCGCGGATGCACTTCCGAATGCAACGCACCGCCGTACATCAGGAAGCGTGCGAGCTCGGCGCCGGCGTTCTTGATGAGATACGCGCGCACGCTGCCGAGATCGGCGGCGTTATCGTAGATGAAGCTCGACAGCGTACCGACGATGCCGCTGCCGGCGCCTTGCACGAGCTGAGCGAAATCGGCGTTCTGATGGCCGCGATACAGCACCCAGAAGCACTGATTGACCGCCGACAGCATCGGCGCGTGATCGGCCCACGAAGGTCCATAGCTTTCGAGAATCCCGCGCACCGCATCGAGCGCGTAGGCGTTCTGCACGCTGCTGTCGATCAGAATCACGAACTCGGCCAGCACGCTGCCGTGCTCATCGCTGACATCATGGAAATGCGCGTTCGCGATGAACGCATCCAGCGCAGTGCGCAGGATCGTCAACAAAATCGGGCCGTACACGCCGACATCGCCCGGATAGTAGAACTGCAAGTAGTAGCCGGCGCGAAGAAAACGGATCAGCTGCAGGACGCCGTCGTCGTTGTTTCCCGCGTACAACGCCGCGCGATCGCCAAACGCGTCCGCGACCGCCGACATCTTCGCCTCGTTGACGATGCCGGCCGCGTCGCTGCCGTCGAGATAAAAGAGCCCGTTGATGCAGGCAAGATCGGCGCTCCTCACAAGCTCGGGCAGCTCCGCGACGGAAGCGTCGGCGAACACGCGCAAGTCGCATTCGACGACGGGCGCCGCGGGTCGTGAATCGTCGTACGAGCGATGAAGATGATCGCGCGTCGACGGCAACGGCGGCAGCTGATCCGGCGTCAGCGGACGGGATTGGACGTGCGGGTCGGCGTCGATGCGAAAATCCGGCGGCATCGCGAGAAGCCGCGCCGAATCCGCGGTTTCAGCATGGACCGTAAACGCGAATCCGAGAAGACAACAAGAGGCCAACGAGCAGACTGAACGGCGGAGCCAATGGTGCGTCATCATCCTTCCTCAAGCACGAACGATCTCGAACACCCGGACGAAACACCGAAGCAGCCCTGACTTGGTCGGCAAGTGCGGTAATGAGTTAGAGGTACGGGAAACGATTTGTCGGTCCGCCAAGCGGCGGAAGACTGTCGACGCATCCGAATTGGGAGCGGCGAACACCTCGCCGCTCCCCGTATTTCCGCGCACTCAGCGCGATGCGCGGTTCCGCATCGCCAACGCGCCGATGCATCCCGCCAGCACGATCAATGCGAGCAAGCCGCGAAGATCCAGCGACGGCGCCGGCACCGCGTTGGCTGGAACGCCCGCGCCGACGTCGTCATCGAGAATCGTCGCCGTCGATGTGCCTCCTGCGCCGATCGAGCCACCAAACGGATTCGAGAGGTTGACGAAGAAGGTCTCATTGCCTTCGATCGCGCCGTCGCCAAGCACATCGACCGCAAACGTCCGCGTCGCGACGCCGGTCGCGAAGCTCAGCGTGCCAGCGGCTGCGGTGTAGTCGCTGCCCGCAAGCGCGCTGCCGTCGGCGGTTGCGAAATCGACGCTCGCTGGCGCATTCGCATTCGTGCGCGACACCGTGAACATGAAGATCGTGACGCCATTTGCGCCTTCGTTCGCGCTGACGTTCGCGATCGAGAACACCGACGCGCCGCCGGCCGTATCGTCGTCGACGATTGTGCCGGTGCCTTGCGGATCGGCGATCGTTGCGTTGGAAGGGATCGAAAGGCCGAGCATGAAGGTCTCGTCGGACTCGGCCGCTGTCTCGCCGAGGACCTCGACCGAAACGGTCTGCGCCGTCACGCCGGGCGCAAACGTGATCGTCTGATTCGCGATCGGCGTGAAATCGGCGCCGGGCGTCGCGCTCATCGCGATCGTGTTCGCAACGACCGTGACCGTCTGGCTGCTCACGCTCGAGAGCGTCACCGAGAAATCGAACATCGTCGAACCCGAATCGCCTTCCGCAAGCGAGACGTCGTCGATCGTAATGGCCGGTTGCGTATCGTCGTTGGTGATCGTGCCGGTGCCAGAACCCCGGCCGATGATAGTTCCCGCGCTCGGATTCGAAAGGTTGACGACGAACGCTTCGCTGACCTCGAACGTGGTGTCGCCGTTGACGCTGACCGCCAATGTGCGGCTCGCGATGCCGTCGGCGAAACTCAACGTGCCATTGGTCGCGACGTAGTCCTGCCCAGCCACCGTTGCGGTGCCGTCCGCGGTCGCGAAATCGATGCTCGCGATGCCCGTTGTCTGCGAACGCGTCACGGTGAAAGTGAATGCCGTTGTGCCCGCGTTGCCTTCGTTCGCGGTCGCGTTGCCGATCGTGAAGACCGCGCCCGTGTCGTCGTCGACGATCGTGCCGAGGCCTTGCGCGTCGGCGATCGTTGCGTTGGTCGCCGCGCTCAGATCGACGGTGAACGTCTCCGCTGGCGGCTCCGAGGTCGGATCGCCCGACACATCGACAGTCAGCGTCTGCGTCATTTGTCCGGGGTTGAACGTGATGGTCTGCGCGACGATCGCGACGTAGTCGCCCGGTGCCGATGCGCCGCCGTCCGTCGTGTCCGCGACGACGGTGACGATCTGACTACTCGGATTGGACAACGTCAGCGTGAACGTAAACGTCGTCGTGCCCGCGTTGCCTTCGTTCTGCGAAACGTCATCGATCGCAATGGCGGGTTGCGTATCGTCGTTCGTGATCGTGCCGGTCGCGGTGCCTTGACCGATGCTGGTTCCGGCGCTCGGGCTCGACAGCGTGACAGTGAGCGTTTCGTTGCCTTCGAACGTCGTATCGCCGTTGACGTTTACGGTGATCGTCTGCGTCGCGACGGTGTCGGCGAAGGTCAGCGTTCCACTCGTGGCAGTGTAATCGTTGCCGGCAACCGTGGCCGAGCCGTCGGTCGTAGCGAAATCGACGCTGGCCGCGCCCGTCGTCTGCGAGCGCGTTACGGTGAACGTCAGCGCGGTGGCGCCGGCATTGCCCTCGTTCACGGTGACGTTCGCAATCGTGAATACCGAACCCGAATCGTCGTCGACGATCGTGCCCTGCCCTTGCGCGTCGGCAAGCGTAGCGCCGTTGGGCGCGCTGAGGCCGACGGTGAATGTCTCGTTCGATTCGGACGTGGTGTCGCCGATCACGCCGACGGTCACCGTTTGTGCGGTCTGGCCCGGCGTAAACGTGATCGTCTGATTGGTGATTACAGCGTAGTCCGAATCGGCGAATGTCGCCGAGCCATCGGCGGTGTTGGCGGCCACGGTCACTGTCTGATCGCTGGCATTCGACAGAGTTACCGCAAACGCGAACGGCGTGTTGCCGGCGTTGCCTTCGGGCAGCGAGACATCGGAGATCGTGATCGCGGGCTGTGCGTCGTCGTTGTTGATCGTGCCGGTGCCGACACCCTGGCCGATCGTAGTACCGGCGCTCGGGCTGCTGAGATTGACGACGAGCGTTTCGGTGCTTTCGAACTTCGTGTCGCCATTGACGAGCACGGTTACGGGTTGCGTTGCGACGGTGTCGGGGAAGGTCAGCGTGCCCGAAGCGGCCACATAGTCGCCGTCGGCGATCGTCGCGGAGCTGTCGGCGGTCGCGAAGTTCACCGTTGCGATACCGGATGTTTGCGAGCGCGTCACGGTGAACGTCAGTGCTGCCGTGCCCGAATTGCCCTCAATCACCGACACGCTGTCGATCGTGAACACGGCGCCCGCGTCATCGTCGACGATCGTCGCCAAGCCTTGGCCGTCGGCGATCGTCGCATTGGCCGGCGCGCTGAGATCGAGCGTGAACGTCTCGTTCGGTACCTCGGACGTGCTGTCGCCCATGACGTCGACGCTCACAATCTTGGCGATCTCGCCTGGGTTGAACGTAATCGTCTGATTCGTGACTGCGCTGTAGTCCGTTCCTTGCGCCGCCGAGCCCGGCGTCGTGTTGGCGACGACGGTGATGGTCTGGCTGCTTGCATTCGAGAGCGTCACGTTGAACACGAATGGCGTCGTGCCGACATCGCCTTCGAGTTGCGACACGTCGTCGATGCTGATCGTCGGTTCGAGATCGTCATCGACGATTTCGAGCGTCGCCGCGCTCTGCGGGCCCAGCGTTGCGCCTCCGAGCGGATTGCTAAGGCTGAGCTGCACGGTTTCATTGCCACCGGGTTCGTACGCGGTGTCGCCGGTGACTGAGATCGTGAATGTTTTCGGCGCGCTGTCCTGATCGGCCCACATCAGCGGCGGCGGCGAGCTCGCGGTCGCATAGTCGGCCGGTTGCTGTGCCGTGCCATCGGCGGTCGTGAAATCGATGGTGACAGCGCCGTCCGCACCATTTGTTCGATTGACGGTGATCGTCGCGGTCACGCCGGCCTCACCGACCGTGTAGACCGGCGCAGAGAATTCGAGCTCGCCCGGCTGCGCAATGCCGACGGGATTCGAAAACTCGGACGTATTGTTCGAAGGCTCCGGAATGCCGACACCGATCGGCGGCACGTCGCGCACGCTGACGTCGGTCGCGGTCATCTCGATGATCGTGCCGGCCGTATCGATGCCGGAGCCGACCGTGCTCGTGCAAACGCCGGCGGCGCAGCCTGGACCTGTGACGAGGCCCGCGGCGTCGGTGGTGAGGACGAGCTCGTCGAGAAACGTTTGGCCATCGGCTTGGCGAGCGAAGAATTCGACGCGGATCGTCGCGTTCGCGCTCGTCGCGAGCAACCAGCGCACCGTCGTGCTCGTTCCGTCGAAAGTCGGCGCGGACGCGCCGATGCACGGCGCCGGATCCGTCGGCTGAGACGAGCAGATCCACGGCTGGTTCTGTCCGAAGTTCGAGTAGTTGGTGTTCGGGTCGGCCAGCGGGTCCGGAATCGGATCGGGCGCGCCGACGGTACGATCGAGATCGATCCCGAGCGCAGTGTTCGCGTAGATCTGATTGCGCTGGAACAGATTCGCCCAGCCGTTCGTCGACGAGCCATTGCGCACCTGGACGCCATGACGTCCGTTCGCGGCGATCACGTTGTCGTCGAGCGCGCCGGTACCGCCGATCGTGTTCGCGCTGGCGCGGTCGATATGGATGCCTTCGACCGCGTTGCCGAGATTCAGCACATCGAGCATCGTTGGATCGGGCACGCCGATGAAGTTGTTGCGCACGACGACTTTCGATGTGCCGGCGCCGGCGATCATGATGCCGTGCCGACCATTCGCGGCGATCACGTTGAAATCGGCGGCGAGCGAGCCGCCGATCTCGTGATCCGATGTCGAGACGAAGATGCCATCACCGGCATTACCGTGGTCCGGCGCGAGGCTCAAGACACCGCCGAAGCTGCCGAGCCCGATCAAGTTGCCCGTGACCTTGACGCGCGCGCTGGCGCCGGTGATCGAGATGCCCGCGTTCGGGCCGTTCGCGCCGTCGGGGCCGCTCGCGTTCGTGCCTTTGTTGTCGCTGACGATGTTGCCGACGATGAAGAGGCTGTAGTTCGTCGGATTGTCCGGATTGTTGCCGTCGACTTCGGGGAACGTGTCGGTTTTGATGCCGCTGCCGCCGTTGCCGATGTCGCCGGTCGCATCGGCGCCGAGGCCGATCGAATTGCCGGCGATGAAATTCGGAAACTCGACGGCGCCCGAGACCGCATCGACACCGTTGTCGGTGCCAACGGTGTTGTTGCCGCTGATCACGTTGCCGGGGCCGATGAGGTTCGCGTACGCGCTCGTGGTCAGCCGGACGCCCGGATGATTGCCGCCGCCGCCCGCGTTGCCGTTCGGGATCGCGGTCATGCCATCCGGGCTGGTGCCGATGAAGTTTGCGCTGACGATGTTCAATGCCGCTTTGTCGCCGCGAAGGCTGATGCCCGCGTCGTTGTTGCCGGACACGACGTTCAGCGTGAACGTGTTCGCCGGAATCGATCCGAACAATACGATCAGCTGCGCGGCGATTTGCGCCGGCGTGAAGTCGAAATTGCCGGGCAGCGCCGGAATCGTCGACGGCGCAGCGATCGTGCCGGTCATGTCGATGCCGTTCGCCGAGTTCGGCGAGGCAGTCGCGCCGTCGGGCGTGAGGCCGATGTAGCAATTGGTGACGGTGTAGCCGTGGCCGGACAGCGAAATGCCGTTGCCGTTGAAGTTACGTATGACGAGGTTTTCGATGAGCGAGCCGCGCGCGCCGTTTGCGTTAGGCACCGTCGGCGCGTCGAACAGCTGCAAGCCGCTGAGCGCGTTGCCGTTCAAGTCGACGCGTCCGCCGATCGCGCCGGCATTGGCGCCGTTGATCGTGACCGGTGCCGTCACGTTGGGGAGCTGGGCCGTGAGCGTGACCGCGGTGACCGAGAACGTGATCGTGTGTGGTCCTGTCAGCGCATTCGCCTCGCCGATCGCCGCTTCGAGCGTGCAGTTGCCGTTGGCCGTAGCACACGCGCCGTTGCCGGGATTGACGTCGGGGCCATCTGACCCGGCATGGCTGACGGTGAAGTTGTTTGCGTGGGCCGCGCCACCGAGAGCGGTACACGCGAACAATGCAAAGACGAAAACGCGGCGGATCCGGCGCAACATGAAGCTTCTCCCGTAATGGCTCGGGCGCTGACGCTCGTAACGGAGCGGTCAGCGCTGAGGTCCAGATACGGGAAATCGGCCACGAGTCCGCCAAGTCGGCGGGAGAAGACCAGCCTCAGCCGGTGCGGGAACGCTTGAGACGAATCAGCGCGGAGATGTCTTCATCGCCGTGGCCCTGCGCGAGCAGCACCGCGTAGTCGGCCAGCGATTTTTCGATGACGCTGCGATCGGTGCCGGCCGCGACTGCAAGCTCGCGAACGATCTTGAGATCCTTGTGCAGCAACGCGAGCTTGAAGCCGACGCCGAATTCGCTCTTCAGCATCGTCGCGCCGCGCTTGTCGAGGAACCAGTTGCTCGCGGCGCCGGCCATCAACGTCGGCAGCAGCCGCTCGCGATCGAGTCCGAGTTTTTCCGAGAGCGCCAAGCCTTCGCAGACCGCTTGCGCGATGCCAGCGACGAGCACTTGGTTGACGGCTTTCGTGTTTTGGCCCGCGCCGACGTCGCCCATGTGGCTGATGCGCGCAGCGTAGCAGTCGAGCGCGGGACGCACGCTCACGAGCGTGTCGGCATCGCCGCCGACCATGATCGAGAGCTTGCCGTTCTTCGCGCCTTCCACGCCGCCGGAGACCGGTGCGTCGAGAAACGCGCAGCCGCGTTCGGCGAGCAGCGCCGCGGCGGCGCGTGCGGTCACGGACGACACGGTCGAGTGATCGACGATGATCGCGCCCGGTTTCGCATGCGCTGCAATCTCGCGCGCGAGCGTCAAAACGTCGGCATCGGCGGGCACGCAGAGGACGATGACGTTTGCGATTGCGACAAATTCGGCGACGGTCGCAGGCGCGGCGACGCCAAGCTCGTGCGCGACGGCTTCGGCTTTCGCGTGACCGCGATTCCATACGCCTGCGAGCAGGCCCGCGCGCGCGAGGTGTCCGGCCATCGGATGGCCCATGGCGCCGAGGCCGGCGAATGCAATCTTGAGATCGGTCATTAGGAACCTCTGAATGGTCTCAAGCGCTTTCGGCGAGATACGTATAGCCGGTCAAGCCCGCCTCCAGCGCCGACTCGAACCGCGCCGCTTCTTCGCCCGCGATGCCGGCGCGCGCGATCTTGTCGCGATACGCGGCGCGAAGCGCGGCGATATCGTAGCCGACGTAATCGAGCATCACGTCGGCGTTGTCGCCGCGCTTGACGTGCGCGAATTCGTAGCCGCCGTCCGCACCGATGCGCACGTTGACCGCGTCGGTGTCGCCGAAAAGGTTATGGATGTCGCCGAGCGTTTCCTGATACGCGCCGACGAGGAAGATGCCGAGCCGATACGGCTCGCCGGCGCGCAACGCATGCAGCGGCAGGCTGACGTCGACGCCGTCGGAATCGACGTATTGATCGATGCGCCCGTCCGAATCGCAGGTGAGATCGGCGATGACGCCGCGACGTTCGGGCTCGCGATCGAGCCCGGCGATCGGCACGATCGGAAACACCTGATCGATCGCCCAGACGTCCGGAATCGATTCGAACACCGAGAAATTGACGAAGTACTTGTCGACGAGCTTCTGGTTGAGCTCGTCGAGCACCTGCCGGTGCGGCTGTTCATCGGGTTTCAGGCGCGGGCGCACTGCATTGACGATTGCATAGTAGAGATCGTCGAGGCGCGCGCGGTCGGTGAGATCGAGCTGGCCGAGCGCATACAGCGATTGCCCTTCGCTCAAACGATATTGCGCTTCGTAGTAAAGCTCGGTCGGCGGACGCGCATCGAGCTCTTCGTAAATCTCGCGCAGGTGACGCAGCACCGCAGGCTCGTCCGCTCGCGGCGGCGGCACGGCGCCGGTCGGCACTTCTTCGACTTCGGTCACGTTGACGACGAGGATCGCGTGATGCGCCGTCATCGCGCGGCCCGATTCGGTCAGCACGCGCGGCGGCTTCAAACCAAGCTCGGCAACGGCTTCGGCGAGCGGTTGCACGATCGTCGCGGCGTATTGTTCGAGCCCGTAGTTGATCGAGCACTCCGAGCGCGAGCGCGTGCCTTCGTAATCGACACCGAGGCCGCCGCCGACGTCGACATAATCGATCGCGATGCCGCTCTTCGCCATCTGCTCCACGTAGCGCACCGCTTCGCGCATGCCGCCGGCGATGTCGCGCACGTTCGACATCTGCGAGCCCATGTGGAAATGGAGGAGCTTGAGCGCGTGCGAGAGCTTGGCGGCTTTGAGCGCATCGAGCAGATCCAGAAGCTGACGCGGCGTGAGCCCGAACTTGCCCTTGTCGCCGCCGGTGTTCTGCCATTTGCCGGCGCCCAGGCTCGCAAGGCGCATGCGCACGCCGAGCAGCGGCTCGACGCCGAGCGCGCGCGCTTCCTCGATCACGTGCTTCAACTCGGACGGTTTCTCGATGACGATGAAGATCTCGAGCCCGAGCTTGCGCCCGATCAACGCGAGGCGTACGTATTCGCGATCCTTATAACCATTGCATATGACGACGCTGCCGGGCTTGGCGAGCGCGAGCACGGCCATGAGCTCGGGTTTCGAGCCGGCTTCCAGGCCAAATCCTTCGCCGCCGTTCGCCGCGAGCTCGCCCGCGACGCCTTTCTGCTGGTTCACCTTGATCGGATAGATGGCTGTGTAGCCACCGGGGTAGTCCCAATCGGCCATCGCCTTGGCGAACGCGGCCTGCAGGCGCGCGAGCCGGTCGCGCAGGATGTCGCTGAAACGCACCAAAAGCGGCAGGCGCAGGCCGCGTTCCTGAGCGGCAGCGACGACGTCGGGCAGCGCGATCTCGGGTCCATGATCGCGCCGCGGACGCACGCGCAGCGCTCCGTCGTCGCCGACGTCGAAATAACCTTCGCCCCAGTGTTCGATCGACCAGGTGTGGCGCGCCTTGGCGATGCTCCAGCGTTGTTCGGTCACGTCTTCTATCCCGGCGCGCGGAATGCGGCCGCGTATTGTAGCGGTCCCTGTTGCGAGCGCATGTCTCTTGTCAGGTGGAATCGGTACAATCCGCGCCCCCGCCGAGCCCGCCCAGGAACGCACGATGTCCGCCGCCGACAGCAACGCCACCGAACAGGAATGGTTCACCGAGCGGCACGCGCATTCGGGCTCGTCGATCGGTTTTCGAGTGAAGGAACGCCTACACGCGGAGAAGACGCCGTACCAGACGATCGAGATCTACGACTCGACCGATTGGGGCAAGCTGATGGTCATCGACGGCTGCATGATGGTCACGACGCGCGACAATTTCCTCTATCACGAGATGATGTCGCACCCCGCCCTTTTCACGCATGCGCGCGCCAAGCGAGTCGTCATCATCGGCGGCGGCGATTGCGGCACGCTGCGCGAGGTGTTGAAGCACGAGGAAGTCGAAAGCGCCGTGCAGGTCGAGATCGACGAGCGCGTAACGCGTCTTGCCGAAAAGTATTTCCCCGAGCTGTGCGAATCGAACGGCGATCCGCGCGCCGAGCTTCTGTTCGTCGACGGCATCCAGTACATGAAGGATTGCGATCCCGAATCGCTCGATCTCGTGATCGTCGATTCGACCGATCCGGTCGGCCCCGCCGAAGGCCTTTTCAACGCCGATTTCTATCAGACCTGCTACAACGCGCTCCGTCCGAGCGGCATCCTCGTGCAGCAATCCGAATCGCCGCTCGCGCATATGGATTTGATCAAGTCGATGCGCGCCGCGATGCGTACGGCCGATTTCCAATCCGTCCGCACGCTCACGTTCCCGCAACCGTGCTATCCCACCGGCTGGTGGAGCTGCACGATGGCGCGTAAGGGCGCCGACCTTTCCGGATTCCGCGAACGCGGCGCTGCGACGAAACAGTTCGACACGCGCTACTACAACGCCGAGATTCACAAGGCGGCGTTGTCAATGCCGGAATTCATGCGGGACGTGTTGGGGGATTGAGCGGGCTCGCCCTCACCCTGCCTTCTCCCGCAGCGGGAGAGGGGAAACGAGGTTTATCCCCAGGGAGGCGGTAGCGGCTGTCTTCCGGCCGGTACCGGCCCGCCGAGCCCGCGCGGCCTGAACCAGCAATTGAACGCGACCGTGATGCGCTCGCCTTCGCCGTGAAACGGCAGCACCTCGTGGAACAGCCACGACGGAAACAGCACGAGCTGTCCTGCGGCGAGATGCAGATGCCGCCCGCTGAATGAATACTCGGGCGGCAGGCGATTGTTGGCCGGATCGAGAAACATGTTCGCGTGCTGATGCGGATTCTGGAAATGCAGCACGCCGGACTCAGGCTGATTCGCATCGTGCGTGCCGGTGCTGACGCAGTACACGCCCGACCACGACGCCATCGAATGGTTGTGCGCATTGAAGCGCCCGCCGCGCCGCGTGATGTGGAACCAGCAGTGATTCTGAAGCTCGAGCTGGCGCATGTCGTCGATCGAATACTTGTTGAGATCGGCGACCGTGCGCAGCAGCACGCCCCAGCAAAAGTCGCGCAGCTGCTGCACGCTCGCGTCGGGCCAGGCGAAGAGATCGAACTGGCTTTCGAAGAGCCCGGGCGTCATCGACATGCTCGGGTTCGGGTTGCGCCAGCGCACGCCTTCGGCTTCGCGGCGCAGGAACAGCGCGCGAAGCTCGGCGTTCAGCGCCGCCGGTTCCGGCAGATCTGCGAACACGAACGGAACGGCGAACAGCGAGTAGATGTTCATCGGCGACGCGAAAAGCCCCTGGTCGCCCGATTATGCAGGCGCAAGACGGATCAGGCGAACCCGAGCGTATAGAACGCGCCTACGCGCCCGACCGCCAGCGGCGTCTCGTAAAGAGCGCTCATCCGCTCCGAGGTCAGCGCCCGCTCGGGCGCATCGTCGGCGAAAACGCGGCCGTTTTTCAGGAGGATCACGCGCTCGGTTTCCGGCAGCACCTCCTCGATGTGGTGCGTGACGAGCACGATCGTGGTGCCACCACGCGCAAGATCGCGCAGCGTGTCGAGAAAACGCTGACGCCGCACGACATCAAGCCCGGTAGTCGGCTCGTCGAGCAGCAGCGCGCCCGGCCGGTGCACGAGCGCGCGCGCGATCAGCACGCGGCGCGCCTCGCCGGTCGAGAGCGTCGCGAGTGGTCGATCCTTAAGATGCGCGGCGCCGGCATCGCGCAGCGCATTGCGCGCGCAGACGCGCATCTCCGCGCTCACTTCGCGATGCGGCGGCAGACGCTGGCTCGCGAAATAACCGGACACGACCGCATCCTCGGCCGCGAGCCCCGGCGCCAGCAGAAGATCGCGCTCGAGATCGGGCGTGACGAGCCCAAGATGTGCGCGTAATTCGCAGACATCCCAGCGCGCGCTGCCGAGCACGCGCACCGGCGTTTCGCCTGCGCGCGCGAGCGGATAGAGCTCGCGCGTGATCACCTTCACGAACGTGGATTTGCCGCAACCGTTCGGCCCGAGGATCGCGGTGTGCCGTCCCTGCTCGATGCGAAGACTCACATCGGTCAGCACCGGCTCGCCGCCGCGACAGACCGTCGCGCGATCGAGCTCGATCAGGGGAGCGGTGTCGTGTCCGTGATCATCGAGCATGCCCCGATGATCACAGACGCAAGCGCGCTTCGCTATGGCGCAGGCTCGAATCCGTCGTCGAAGATCGTGTCGATCGCAAGGGCGCCGAACTCGTAGGCGCCGAGGTCGATGTGCGCGCCCTGAACCCGCGTTGCACCCTTGAGATCGAACGACGATACGCCGCCGATGGGCGCATCGACGCCGGCATCGATCAACGGCGATGTGGACGACAGCGTGTAGTTGTCGGTTTCGGTGTCCGCAAACAGCGGATCGACCGCAAGCGTGCCCGTCTCGCTGCCGGGATCGCCGACGCGGAACTCGATGTCGTTGTGTTCGAGGTCGACGGCTGCCGTGAGGTTGAGGTCGTGGACGCTCTCCTCGCCCGCGACGTTGTTGCCCCAGAAGATATTGTTCTCGAAGCCGATGCCGCTGAAGACGAAGAATTTCAGCACGGCGCGATCGTCGATGCCCTCGTCGGCCATGCGATTGTCGGCGAACGTGTTGTTGACGATTTCGACGTGGTTGTTCGAATAGACGAATACGGCCGATGCATCCGGCCCGAGATTTCGCGCGAAAAGATTGTTGCGCACGATGAGCCCGGTGCCGCCGCTGAAATCGGGACCGTCGGTCGCAGCGAGGAGTGCCGGTCCGCCTTCGAGCGATCCTGCGCTGATTTCGTTGCCGAGAAAAACATTGCCTTCGACGAGAATCGTGCCGCCGTAGATCGGGCCGGGATCGCTGATCTTGAGACCGCCGACGGCCGCGTCGCTGCCATCGAGAAACGTAAGCCCGCTGACGATGATGTGGTGCTCGGCATTGGCCGCGCCGAAACTTCGCGACGTGTCGATCGTCAGCGGCCTTGCCGCATGGTTGCCGTCGAGCGTCGTCGCCGACGCGTCGGCGCTGCGCACCGTGCACTCCGCATCGGTAAATCCGCCGAAAACGGAGAGCGAGAAATCGCCTTCGAAAAGATCGATGTGCCAACCTTCGCCGGCCGCTGCCACGTAGTGGCCGGCGCGTATGCGAATCTCATTGTCTTCCGAGTTGGTTTCGGCTTCTTGCAGCGCGGCCGTCAATGCGTTTTCGGAGGCGACGCAGAACGTCGCCGCAACAGCAGGTCCGACGGCGAACGGAAAAGCGAAAGCGAGAACGAAACGCGTAATGCGGAGGGTGCGTTGCATGAGGTACTCCGGGCGCGGTGTTTGGATTTGCAAAGAAGCCTGGTCCGCCCGGATTTCCCCGCGTACGCGCGTGACACATCAGCTATGCTCGGCCACTTTACGTTTGAGGCGGGCTCGGCCATGCATCGGACTTGGGTGTTTCTCCTCGCTCTCACAGTGACTTTTTCGGCGAACGCGGGCGATCGCATCACCGGCAAACCGTTCGCGACGCGCTCGGAAGTTTTCGCGCAGCACGGCATGGTTGCGACCTCGCATCCGCTCGCGACGCAAGTCGGCCTCGACGTGTTGAAACAAGGCGGAACCGCAGTCGACGCGGCGATCGCGGCGAATGCTGCGCTCGGCTTGATGGAGCCGGTATCGAACGGCGTCGGCGGCGATCTCTTCGCGATCGTCTGGGATGCGAAGACGAAAAAGCTCTACGGCTACAACGGCTCGGGCCGCTCGCCGAAAGCGCTCACACTGAAATGGTTCCAGGACAACGAGTATAAGGCGATCCCATCGCTCGGGCCGCTACCGGTGAACGTGCCAGGCGCTGTTGACGGCTGGTTCGCGCTGCACGATCGCTTCGGAAAATTACCGATGAAGGACGATCTCGCGCCGGCGATCCGTTACGCGCGTGAGGGTTTTCCGCTGACCGAGCTGATCGCTTACTACTGGGCGACATCGGTGCCGCGCCTCTCGAAATATCCCGGTTTCACCGAGCAGATGACGATCAACGGCAAAGCGCCGGCGAAAGGCGAGATCTGGAAGAACGCAAACCTCGCCAACACGCTCGAAGCGATCGCAAAAGGCGGCCGCGATGCTTTCTACAAAGGCAAGATCGCGCACATGATCGCCGATTACATGAAAGCGAACGGCGGTTTTCTTTCGTACGAAGATCTCGCCGCGCACAAGGGCGAATGGGTTGAGCCGGTGTCGACGAACTATCGCGGCTACGACGTCTGGGAATTGCCGCCGAACGGCCAGGGCCTCGCGGCGCTGCAGATGTTGAACATCCTCGAAGGCTACGATTTCTCGAAGATCCCGTTCGGCAGCACCGAGCACGTGCATCTTTTCGTCGAGGCGAAGAAGCTTGCGTTCGAGGATCGCGCGAAGTTCTACGCGGATCCGGATTTCGCGAAGGCGCCGATCGACTGGCTCGTCTCGAAGGATTACGCCGCACAACGCCGCAAGCTGATCGGCGACAGGGCGATGCAATCGGTCGAGCCCGGTACGCACAAGCTCGACGGCGACACGATCTACATGACCACCGCGGATCGCTGGGGCAACATGGTTTCGCTGATCCAGTCGAACTATCGCGGCATGGGCTCGGGCATGACGCCGCCGGGGCTCGGTTTCATCCTGCAGGATCGCGGTGAGCTCTTCGTGTTGAAGGAAGGCCACGCGAACACGTACGAGCCCGGCAAACGGCCGTTCCACACGATCATTCCCGCGTTCATCACCAAAGGCGGCGAGCCGTGGCTCAGCTTCGGCGTGATGGGCGGCGACATGCAGCCGCAAGGCCACGTCGAGATCGTGATGAACCTGATCGATTTCGGGATGAACCTGCAGGAGGCCGGCGACGCGCCGCGCATCCAGCACGAAGGCTCGACCTCGCCCGAAGGCCAAGCCGAGCCCATGACCGACGGCGGCTTCGTCGATCTCGAATCGGGTTTTCCGTACGAAACCGTGCGCGGCCTGATGCAGAAAGGCCACTCGGTGCGTTTCGCGAACGGGCCGTACGGCGGTTATCAGGCGATCGGGTGGGATGCGAAGAACAAGACGTACATCGGAGCATCCGAGGGCCGCAAGGATGGGCAGGCGGCCGGATATTGAGATCCGGCGTGCCGTGCGGCATCGACCCTAGCTTCCGCCGCCGTGTCTTGCCGGTGTAACCTTCCCGCCACTTTGCGTACCGGCGGGAGGCGTTCATGCTGAAGGTCCTGGTGGCAAGTTCGAAGGGCGGCGCGGGCAAGACGACCATCGCGACGAACCTCGCCGCGCACTATGCGGCCGAAGGCAAGAACACCGTGCTGGTCGATGCGGATCGCCAGGGATCGAGCCAGCGTTGGGCCGAGAAGCGGGCCGGGATGCCCAATCCCGTACTCGGAATCTCCGGTCTCCGGCGCGACTGGCCCAGGCATATCCCCGAGGACGCCGAGCGCGTGGTCGTCGATTCCGCGGCCGGCATCCGGCCGGGCGAGGTCGGCGAATACCTCGACGACGTCGACGCGGTAATCGTCCCGATCCTGCCTTCCTCGATCGATCTTGAAGCCGCCGAGCGGTTTCTCGCCGAAGTCGCCGATCTTCCGCGCATCAAACGCGGCAAGGTGCCGGTGGCGCTGGTCGCGAACCGCCTCAAACCTTGGACCAACGCCTCGCAGCAGGCCGTCGACGATATCAAGCAGTTTCCGTTCCCGGTGGTCGCGGAGCTTCGCGACACGCAGGGCTACGTGCTGGCCTCGGCGCTCGGCAAGAGCATCTTCGACTACAACTCCGAGCTCGTGCGCTCGCACCAGGACGATTGGTCGAAGCTCCTGCGCTGGCTGAAGAAGCTTTCCTGAAAGATTTCCCAATGAAATCGGCCTGTTACGCGGGCCGATCGCGCCCCTTTACCCGAAATTTGCGCGACCTTTGCAGCGCCCCGGTCAGCAGATCGCCGCGTTGCGCGTTCAATGGCAGTGCGGCCGGCGTGGCCGTTTGTATGAGCACCCTGCCATGCGCAAGATCGTTCCCATTGTTTTCGCCCTGACCGCCGTGTTTGCTGCGGCCGCGGCATCCGCCGCGGATCCGACGGCAGCGCCGTCCTCGCGTGCCGAGAAGCGCGCCGAGATGCGCCAGGAATTCTTCAACAAGCTCGATACCAACCATGACGGCGTGATCAGTCGCGCCGAATACCAGGCCTGGGTCGACAGCCGCTTCGCCAAGCTCGACACCAACGGAGACGGCACCGTCGACGCCGACGAGGTCGCCACCTCGCAAGCCGCTATGGAACGCGTGCAGAAGCGCGCCGAAGGGTTCGTGAAGCGGTACGACGCGAGCGGCGACGGCAAGGTCAGCAAGGCCGATTTCGAAGCCAAGGAAATGCAGCACTTCGATCGCCTGAGCAACGGCGCCGACTCGATCACGGAAGATCAGCTCGCCGCCGCGCGACCGCCGTTCAAGCACCGCCGAGTGCCGCAGGCAACGACGAATTCGAGCGATTCGGGTAGCTGATTTAGGTTCGTGAGTGATGCCCCTGTGCCGGTGGGCGGTGCTGTTTGACGCCCACCGGCCTTTTTTTCGTCATCCCGGCGAAGGCCGGGATCCATTTTGCTTTTGCCTTGTTTGTTCATGACAAGCGTTCCGCTCGCCTGCCAGCGAGCGGGTCACTTCTCTTGCTTGCCCAAGAGAAGTAACCAATAGAAGGGCACCCTCGGTGCCGCGGTCGCCGGCTCCTGCCGGCGACTTCGCGAGCGGGCTACGGGGTTCGCTGACGGCACATCCCTGTGCCGACAGCGAACGCGCGCGCATCGTGCGCGCGCCCCTGCGGGCTTTTCCTCCGCCCCCTCGCCGCAGCACAGAGGGACCCGGGTGAAGCAAAGCGCGGCCGTCCTGGCCGCAGAAGCAGGTTTGATGACGTGAAGGATTGTCTCTGTTGACTCCTACTGCGGCGATTCGGGCATCATCGTCCTATCGTCCACCGAGGGTTTGTCCATGGCCGTTCGCGAGATCATTTTGGTGCGCCACGCCCATGCCGAGCCTGCGGCCAAGGATCAGGACGACTTCGCGCGCGTGTTGACCTTGCGCGGCGAGGCCGAGGCGGATGCGGCGGGGAGCTGGCTGAAGCAGCACGGGGCCGCACCGGCGCGGGTGCTGTGCTCGCCGGCGGCGCGGGCGCGCGAGACATGCGAGCGCGTGCTGGCGGCGCTGGGCTATGCCGACGTGCGCAGCGAGGCGCGTATCTACGAGGCGACGCCGGCGGCGCTGATCCGCGTGCTCGACGAGCATGCGGACGCCAATCCGCTGATGCTGGTCGGCCACAACCCAGGGCTCGAGAACCTCGTGGCATTGCTTACCGAAGGCGCTTCGGATTCGGGCCGCGGCATCCCGCCGGCCGGCGTGGTTTGGCTCGGCATGCCCACCGAAGCCGCGCTCGATCCCGGGACCGCCGAGGTCCATCACTTCTGGTGGCCGTGACGGCAGGTTTTTGTCGATGGCGTTCCGTGGGCTGCTACTCGCGCTGGCTGCCGCGAGTCTCGCGGCCGGTGCGGCGCGCGCGGAAGAGTCGCACGTCGATCGGGTCGAGCTCGACAGCGCGCGTTCCGAGGCCGAGTTCAGCGTCAAGGTGATGTGGCTGATCGGCGTCGGCGGACATTTCGGCAAAGTCAGCGGAACCGTCGCGGTCGATCGCTTCCGTAGCCAGGCCGTGGTCGACGCGCGCATCGACGCGAATGCGGTCAGCATGAGCAACGACAGCTACGAGGAATGGGTCAAATCGGCCGAGTTCTTCGATGTCGCCAACCATCCCGACATCCATTTCGTCTCCGATTCGTTCCCGCTGCAGCGGCTCCTTCGCGGCGGCGAGCTGACCGGCGTGCTGACGATCCGCGGCGTCGAGCAGAAAACGCGCTTCGAGCTCGAGCCCGCCGAATGCGATCACCCGGCCTACGACTGCCCGATCTCGGTGCACGGCGCGATCCACCGCTCCGAGTTCGGCATGCGCTCTCGGCGCGGCACGCTGAGCGACAAGGTCGATCTTCGCTTCAAGGTGTTCGCCGTGCCGTCGGCGTCGCGCCTCAATCAATGAGCGCACGCGCGACGGCGGCCCTACGCTGCGCCGCGCTCTTCGGCCTCGCGTTCTTGGCAAGCGGCTGCGGGCTCAATCGCGAGCTCGCACGTCAAGCGGACCAGCGCGTCGTGCAAACGCGCCCGACCGCGGTCACGTGCGCACGCGAGGATCGATGCGCGATCGAATCGCCGTATCGCGCGCTCGTCGACGAGGCGCGCGCGGCGAACACGGCCGCAGCGCCGGTTCACTACGTCAACGTGCTCGAAAACGGCGAGGACTCGCTGCTCGTGCGAGTGCATCTGATTCGCGCGGCGCGAAAGAGCATCGATATCCAGACGTTCATCTGGGCCGAAGACGACGCCGGCTGGCTCGTGCTCGACGAGCTGATCGCCGCGGCGAAGCGCGGCGTAAAAGTGCGCGTGCTGGTCGATCAGCTTTTCTCGCTCGACGACGTGGAATGGCTTTCGCGCATCGCACGCGCGCACGCGAATTTCGAACTGAAGCTTTACAACCCGACGTTCGACGAAGCGGTCACGCAGCCGCTCGAATTCGCGGCCGGCATCCTGTGCTGTTTTTCGACGTTCAATCAGCGCATGCACAACAAGCTGTTCCTTGTCGACGGCGAGGTCGGCATCGCCGGCGGGCGCAACTACGAGGATCGCTATTTCGACTGGGACGAAACGTTCGACTACCGCGATCGCGACGTGCTCGTGCTCGGCCCCGACGCGGGCCGCGAGATGCAGGCCTCGTTCGACGAATTCTGGGCGCATCGGCGCTCGGTGCCGCTGACGCGTCTCAACGACGTTAATCACCGCATCGTTGCCGACACCGATGCGAGCGCCGCGCTCGCGCCGCCCGCCGATGCGAACTGGCCGCGGATCGAATCGCTGCGCGCTCGCGCGAGCGACCCCGGCTATATCCGCGCGGTGTTCATCGACGATGCGTTGCGTGTCGGTCGGATCGAATACTTCTCCGACGCGCCCGACAAGCCCGATCATCCCGATGCGCCGAGCGAGCAGGCGCTGACCGAGCACATCGCCCAGATGCTGAGCGGCGCCAAGCGCGAAATCGTGTTCGAGACGCCGTATCTCGTGTTGAGCGGCCGCGCGCGCAAGATCTTCCGCGATCTCTACAAGCGTCATCCGCGCGTGCCGGTGATCGTGTCGACCAATTCGCTTGCGGCAACGGATGCGTTCTACGTCTACGCGCTATCGCACAAATACAAGAAACGCTATCTCAAGCGCTACGGCTTCGAGATCCACGAGTTCAAGCCGTTTCCGGAGGACGCCGCCGAGTTCATCCAGAACTACGCGAGTCTTTCCGGCGGCGAGAACGCCGGCAGCTATCAGCGCTACGGACAGACGCCGCTCAAGCGCGGCGGCGTGCGCCTCGGCCTGCATGCGAAATCGTTGGTGATCGACGGCGAGATCAGCCTGATCGGCTCGCACAATTTCGATCCGCGCTCGGACAACTACAACACCGAATCGGGTTTCATCATCCACGACCGCGCGGTCGCCGAGCGCGTGCGCGCCGCGGTGCGCAAGAACGCCGAACCGGAGAACGCCTGGGTCATCGCCAAGCGGCAGCGCCCCGGATTTATCGGGCGTCTCAACAACGCGATCTCGGATTTCTCGACCGCGCTGCCGCTGTTCGATTTCTGGCCGTTCCGCTACGCCTCGAGCTTCGAGAAGAAGCCCGATTGCGATCCGCTGCCGCCGTCGGACCCGCGCTTTTACGAGTGCTACGAGGACGTCGGCGATTTCCCCGAGGTCGATCTGCCGCTGAAGACGATTTATACGAGGATGGTGACCGCGTTCGGGGCGGGGTTGGTGGGGATCCTCTGAATCCGGCAAATGGCGAATGGCACATCGTAAATTGCGGGCATTCGAGCCATATCCGGCGCGATTTGCGATGTCCCATTTACGATTTGCCGCCCTGACATTGACGCGCCCGCCCCCTGCTGGCAGTCTTTCCGGCCGTTATTCACGGAGTTGCCCCCATGTCGCTCGCCATCACCATCGAGCTCGGCGATGCCGACCTCAAGCACTTCATCGACGCGATGAAGAACGCGCAGGAAGAGGCCAAGCACCTCTCGCCGCGCGAGGTCACCGAAGCCGCATCGAAACTCCTGGTCGAGGGGCACGAGGTCAAGCTGCCGCAGTTCATCGCCGAGCGGCTGTCCAAGCTCGACAGCATGATCGCGATGGTGAACGACCATGGCTTCGCGATGGAGGAAGAGGACAAGCAGCGCGTGCTCGCCTGCCTCACCTATTTCGCCAATCCGAAAGACATCATCCCGGACAACGTGCCGGTGCTCGGCTTCCTCGACGATGCGATTATGATTGAGCTGTGCGTGCGCGAGCTGCAGCACGAGATCGAGGCGTACGAGGATTTCGTCGTCTACCGCAACGAGGAAGCGCATCGCCGCGGCGTCGATCCGGCGACGCTCAAGACCGAACGCGTCGAATGGGCCGAAGCGCGCCGCGTCGAGCTCCTCGACCGCATGAAGCGCCGCCGCCTTTCAAGCTACAGCGACGGCGGCAACTGGCGGCCGACGCTGTTCAAGTTCGGCGGCTGAGCGTCGTTTCCGATATTGATGACACGGCCGCCTTCGGGCGGCCGTGTCGTTTTCGCCCCTTACTGGCAGTGCGGAATCACGACGTCAGAGGCGCACGTCCAGGACAACGATCCCGCGCCGTCCGGCTCGCCGGTCATTTCGACGCGCTGGCCACGGAGCTTCATATTCACGTTGGAAGAGCCGGCGAACGTCACCACGACGCGGCATTCGGGCTCGATCGCGATGCTGCTGACGAATTGGCCGGACAGCGTGCGCTGATCGCCAAGGCCCGCTTCGCTGTTCGATTCGGGACAGCGGTTCTCGCGCGCGTAGAACGTCGCCACCGCGGTCTTCGCTCCGTCGGCGAGCACGAGCGCTTCGGCGCCCTGCGCGCGCGAGACGTATTCCTGATAGGCCGGAATCGCGATCGCGGCAAGAATGCCGAGCGGCACGAGCAACAGGAACAGGATGTTGATCACCCAGCCGTACCACGGCATCGGCGGGCGCACGGTCGGCAGCGGCTGGCCCGGTTTGACGTCGCCGAACACGACGAACGTGTTCGCCATCATGTCGTGCAGCGCCTGCTTGCGCGCGGTCCAGCCGGCCAGCATGAAGCCGATGTAGAGCACCATCCCCGAGATGATCTTGCCGAAGAAGCGGCCGGTCGCGCGTCCGAACGAAATGCGACGTGCCTGATCGTCGGTGACCTTGATCCCCATCGCGCGCTTGCCGAGCGTCGCTTGCGCCGCCGAGCTTTCCTGCAGCGCGCTGTAGAGCCAGTTGACGACGATCACGACGGCGTAGTTGAGGAACACGCCGGCGATCAGCGCATTGATGCTGCCCGACGTTGCGAGCCCGATCAGCAGCACGAAGCTGATGATCCAGCCGATGATGCCGACGATGAAGCCGTCCATGATGATCGCGGCCACGCGGCGCCAGAAGCCGGCGTGGATCGCATCGCCGGCCGGTAGCGTCTGGGTCTCGCCCTCGGCTTCGGCGACGCTGCTGCCAGCGAGATTGTGGCCGTAGTCTGCGGACGAAGTCGGCGCATAGCCTGCCGGCCGCGCGGCGGCGGCGTAGACGTCCGGCTCCTCGGCAACGGGCTCAGCCGAAGCCGCGGGCGCCGCGGCAGGCGAAAGCTCGCGAAACGGCCGCCATGCGTTCGTCCCGACCTCGGCGATCATCAGATCGCCAGGCCACAGACCGTGCTCGATACGCTCCTCGACGAAGACGCGCGGCACGGGCCCACGCGCCGTCCCGTCCAGCAGCACGAACAAAGCCGGACGCCCGTCGGGCGCGCAGATCTCGGCCTCGGCGCCGATCGACGCGGCCCCGGCTTGCAGTGTCTGCAGCTTGCCCAGATCGTCGCTTTCCTTGATCGTCAGCGGCGCGCGCACCAGCACCTGATCGTTCAATTTCGCCGAGTCCATGCGGAAGTAACCGGCCAGCGCCGGCCACACCGAATCCGCCGCATAGCCCGGCAGCGCCGAGCCGGTCAGTACGAGTGCGTACTTGGTTTCCATCAGTTCTCCCCTGTGTCCCGCGTGCCCGCCTAGCGTACGCGGAATTGCAACATGAGCGAATGTGGAGGCGCGTGAAAAGCGGCGCTACGGCCTCTCCAGGATCGCCGTCACGCCCATTCCGCCCGCCGTGCAGATCGAGATCAGCCCGCGACCGCGGCCCTTGTCTTCGAGCAGCTTCGCCAGCGTCGCGACGAGGCGCGCTCCGGTCGCCGCGAACGGATGGCCCGCGGCGAGGCTCGATCCGTTGACGTTGATCTTGGCCGGATCGATCGATCCGAGCGGCTTGTCGCGACCGAGCCGGTTTTTGCAGTATTCAGCCGATTCGAACGCGCGCAGCGTGCACAGCACTTGCGCTGCGAACGCTTCGTGGATTTCGTAGAAGTCGAAATCCTGCAGCGTGAGGCCGGCTTCGTCGAGCATGCGCGGAATCGCGATCGTCGGCGCCATCAGAAGCCCTTCGCCATGCGTGAAGTCGACCGCGGCGACAGCCGAATGCGTCAGATACGCCTGAATCGGCAAGCCGCGATTGGCAGCCCATTCCTCGCTTGCGAGCAGCACCGCCGCGGCGCCGTCGGAGAGCGCGCTCGAATTGCCGGCGGTCAGCGTGCCGTGGCCTGAGGTCTTGTCGAAAGCGGGTTTGAGCGCCGCGAGCTTTTCCAGCGTCGTGTCCGGCCGCAGCACGTTGTCGTGGTTGACGCCGCGAAACGGCACGACGAGATGATCGAAGAATCCGCGCGAATATGCGGCCGCGAGCTTCTGATGGCTCGTCAGCGCCATCGCGTCCTGATCCTCGCGCGAGATGGCCCACTCGCGCGCCATCAGCTCGCAGTGATCGCCCATCGACTTGCCCGTGCGCGGCTCGGCCACGCCCGGAAACGACGGCTTGAGCTCGCCGAGCGAAAATCCCTTCACCGCGGTCTCGATCTTCGCCAGCGGCTCCTTCGCGCGATTCACCGCGAGGAGTCGCTGCTGCAACGCGCGCGAGTAGACGATCGGCACGTCGCTGGTCGTATCCGATCCGCCGGCGATGCCGGCCTCGATCTGGCCGAGCGCGATCTTGTTGCCGACGATGATGGTGTTGTCGAGCGAGCTTCCGCAGGCGCGCGCCGTCGTGATGCCCGGCGTGGTCGGCGCAAGCCCTGACGACAGCGTCGCTTCGCGCGCGAGATTCCAGTCCGAGGAATGCTTGATGACCGCGCCGAACGCAACTTCGCCAAGCTCGAGCCCGTGCAGGCCAAACCGCTCGACCAGCGATCCCAGCACCTTGACCGACATACCGAAGTTGCCGACATCGGCGTACGCGGTGTTGTTGCGGCAAAAAGGAATGCGGACGCCGCCGATGATGCCGACTCGTTTCGAGGTCACGATTACTCTTCCGATGATGAGGCTTCCGCGCGACTGCTATCATGCGCGGCCGCATCCGTCGCCCCAATTGTATGCCTTACGCTTTCGATCTCGACAAGCTCGATCGGCTTGCCGCCGAGCGAGCCGAAGCGTTCGCCGGCGCAGTGCCCTATCCGCACGTCGTGATGGACGATTTCCTAAGGCCCGAGATCGCGGCGCGTCTCGCCCGGGAATTTCCGCAGCCCGAGGATCTTGCCTGGGATCACTACGCCGCGCCCGGGCTCGAAGTGAAGCTCGGAAGCTCGCGCGAGGAGACGTTTCCGCCGGTTCATCGCGAAACGATCCACGATCTCAACACCGGCCTCTTCGTACGCTTTCTCGAACGGCTGACCGGCATCGATCATCTCCTGACCGATCCGCATCTCCTCGGCGGCGGCCTTCATCTGACGCGCGCCGGCGGATTGCTCGGCATTCATGCCGATTTCAACTGGCACGAGAAACTGCAGGCGCACCGTCGCCTCAATCTTCTGATCTACCTCACGCCGGATTGGAAACCCGAGTACGGCGGCGAGCTCGAGCTCTGGGACACGAAAGCGAGCCGCATGGAACAGCGCATCGAGCCCGTCTTCAACCGCGCCGTGCTGTTCACGACGCGCTCCGATACGTTCCACGGGCATCCCGATCCGTGGACCGCACCTGCCGACATCAACCGGCAATCGATCGCGATGTACTACTACACGACGACGCGGCCCGACGATGAGGTTCGCGATCCGCACAATACGCTGTACCGGGACGTGATCGCCCAAGCACCCTAAGTGCGCGGCGCGAACGCCGCGACCGCTTCGTGCCAGATCAGCCACGCTTCCGGCGCCTCGCGCAGCAATGCATCGAGACGGCGTGCGTAGCGCTGCATCGTTTCGGCCGCGGACATGGCATCGAGCGGCTCGATCCAGAGCTCGCGCGTGCCATCGTCGAGCAGGCGGCAACTGAAAACAGCAAGCGGCGCTCGCGCCGATTCGGCGAGCCGCGCGACGCCGCTCGGAAGATTCACCGCACGATCGAGCAGCTCGACCGTCTCGCTCGCACGATCGCCGCTCGACGGAAGATCGAGCATCGCGACAATGCTCTCGCCACGCCCGAGCGCTTCGAGCACGCGCGCTCCGCTTCCGCCTGTGTAGAGCGGCCCGAGACTGCCAATGCGTTTGAGACCCCACCCGCGCAAGCTCGCGTACCACGCGGAGACGCGCGCATGACCGAAATCCTGCACGAGAGGCTTGCGGGCAAGGAAATAGGCGCGGATACCGCGCGCACGGAGGAGCTTCCAGACCCAGTGACCCGCGCCCCAATGAAACGTCAGCATCACGCACGCGGGCGCAGCCGCCGGGAACTCGCCGCGCACGCGCACACGTCGCGCCCACCACGACGTTCCATGCAGCAACGTCAGATACGTATCGGCGCGCTCGACCCAGCGCAGCAATCGGTAGCGGTATTTCCAGGCGTGCTCGTCGAGCAAGCCCGCGTGCGCCGCAGCGACGTTCCACGCGGCGTCCGCTTCGTGCGTGAAGCCCCAGCTTCGTCGCGCGAGCGCTTTCAATACAGCAAAGCCGACGCGCCACGGCAGCAACGCCACGAAGATCGGAACGACGAAGAGGCCGAAGAGATCGGCCGTATTGCGGCGCAGACGTCCGTGACCGCTCAGACCGGCGTCTCCCGCGCCGCGTCGGCTTCGCTATTTTCGTGCGCGCCGAATTCGCGCTCGTAAAGGCTGTAGTACGCCGGCCACATGCCGAGCGCCGCATACGTCGCCTGCGCGCGAACGTTCTCTTTTTCGACGTATAGCCTGAGGCCGATCACGCCCTCGCTCGTTCTCGCTCGTGCATCGACCTCGCGATACATCGCGCGAAACACGCCACCGCGGCGCGCCTCGGGCATCACGTACACGCTCTGGATCCACCACCAGCCGCCGTTGCGCCAGTCGCTCCACTCGTGCGTGATGAGAAGACTGCCCGCCGGCCGCCCGTCGCTTTCGGCGACGAGATAGAACCCGCGCTCGGGATGGTCGAACACCGCGACGATGCCGCGCGTCAGCACCTCAGGGTCGAGCCGTTTCTTCTCGCTTTCGTACGCCATCGCAAGATTGCATTCGGCGAGAAACAAAACGTCCTCGCGCGTAGCGTTGCGCACCGTGATCGCGTGCGCGGTTGCGTTACCCGTCGTCATTTCGTTGCCTTGACTCCCATCATTTGCGTCGGCGCGAGCTTCCAAGCTTGCGCGTGATCGTATTGCGCCCGAGCCCGAGCACTTTCGCGGCATTCTGCCGATGCCCGTGTTGCGCCGCGAGCGCGGTGTCGAGCAGCACGCGCTCGAGCTCGGCGAACGCGGTCGCGTGGATGCCGCTTTCGCCGTTCGCGAGCGCGCGTTCGGCCCAGCGGCGCAGGCCCTCCGTCCAGTCGGGCACGGCGGCGTTGTCTTCGCCATCGGTGATCGCGGGTGGCAGATCGCCGACCGGGATCTCTCGGCCAGGCGCGAGCACGGCGAGCCGGCGGCAAAGGTTTTCCAACTGGCGCACGTTGCCGGGCCATTCGTAGCTGCGCAGCGCGCCGAGCGCCGCGGGCGAGAAGCGTTTGCCGGGTACGCCCGCCGCGGCCGCGGCGCGCGCGAGGAATTGTTCTGCCATCAGCGGAATGTCCTCGCGCCGCTCGCGCAGCGGCGGCAAATGCAAGCGCACGACGTCGAGCCGATGCAGAAGATCCGGGCGGAACTCGCCGCGCACGACTTTCGCATCGAGATCCTGATGCGTTGCCGCGATCACGCGTGCATCGGCGCGAATCAGCTCACGGCCGCCGACGCGATAGAACTCGCCGGCTGCGAGCACGCGCAGAAGCCGCGTCTGCAGCGGCAGCGGCATGTCGCCGATCTCGTCGAGAAACAGCGTGCCGCCGGCCGCCTGCTCGAAACGGCCGGCATGGCGTCGCGCGGCACCGGTGAATGCGCCGACCTCGTGGCCGAACAATTCCGATTCGAGGAGCTCAGCCGGAATCGCGGCCGTGTTGAGCGCGACGAACGGACGCGAGGCGCGCGCGCTTTCGCGATGCAGTGCGCGTGCGACGAGCTCCTTGCCGGTGCCGGTCTCGCCGGTAATCAAGACGCTGAGCCCGCTCGCGGCGACGCGGCCGATCGCGCGAAACAGCTCGCGCATCGCGGGGCTCGTGCCGATCAGCTCGGCTTCCGCGCCCCAGCCATCGCCGGCCGGTTGCGGCAACGGCCGCGCGTGCGCGATCGCGCGCTCAGCCGCAGCGACCGCTTGATCGAGATCAAAGGGCTTCGGCAGATAGTCGAACGCGCCGTGGCGATACGCCGCGGCGGTCGATGCGATGTCGGTGAACGCGCTCATCACGATGACCGGAAAGCGCGGCTCGTGCAGTGCGATGCGTTCAAGCAGCTTTAAACCACTGATGCCCGGCATGCGCACATCGGTGAACAACACAGACGGGCTCTCTTCGGCCAGCGCATCGAGCGCGGCTTCGGCATCACCGAACTCGCGCGGCAGGAAACCCGCTTCGCGCAGCGCCGCGCCAAGCACGAGACGCACGCCGCGATCGTCGTCGACGATCCACACCGGTGCCTTGGTATCGGCCATGGCGCGACGCTCGATCATGCGCGACCGGTGTCGTCGGACACCGGCAGCAGCAAGGTGAAGAGGGTCGCGCCCGGACGGCTGACGCACGTGAGATCGCCGCCGTGCTCGCGCGCGATCTCGCGCGCGATCGCAAGCCCCAAGCCGGTGCCGCCGGGATGTCCGGAAACGAGCGGCTCGAACAACGTGTCGGCAAGCTCCGCCGGCACGCCGCGACCGTCGTCGCCGACGTCGATGCGCAAGGCGAGACGCAATGTGCGCTCACCAAGACGCGCCGCGTGCTCGACACGCGTGCGCAGCGAGAGCGTCTGCGCGCCTGCTTCGACCGCATTGCGCGCGAGATTCAGCAACGCCTGCTGCAGGCGATCGGTATCGGCGTTGATCGTCGGCAGACTCGGATCGTAATCGCGCCGGATCTGCGGTGCCGATGCTTCCGCCGCGATCAGCGCCGCGACGCGTTCGACCGCTTCGTGGATGTTGGTGCGCGCAAGGCGCGGCTTGCCGCCGGCGCGCAAGAGACGATCGGACAGAGCGGCGACGCGATCGACCTCGGTCATGATGAGATCGGCAAGCTCGGCCATATCCGGCGCATCGAGATGGCGACGCAGCAGCTGCGCTGCGCCACGCACGCCGGCAAGCGGGCCTTTCACCTCGTGTGCGAAGCCGCGCAGCGATTCCGACAAGCGCGAGCCGCCGGCCTCGGCCGCTGGCGATTGAATCTCGATCAGCAACGTCGTCTCGTCGAGCGGCGTGAACGCGAGGTCAGCAGCGCGATCGCCGATTGCGGTGCGCAAGCGCGCGTCGCGCAGCCAAATGCGCCGCTGCTCGCTGATCGCACGCAAAGCGGTATCGCCGAGCTGCGGCGGCTTCGCATCGAGCATCGCGAGCGCCTCGCCGCGCCAAGCGCGCGGGCCCGAGCCGAGCCAGTCGCGGAACGCCTCGTTCGCGGCGCGGATCGTGAGATCGCGATCGACGATGGCCATCGCGGTGGCGCATTGGTCGAGCAGTTCCCACGACGCGAGCTCGCGTTTCGCGCCGGCGCGCGCGTAGTGGACGGGCGAGATTTCCATTGCACCAGTCTAGTGCAAGCCGCAGCTTTTTGAGAGCGATTCGACACATCGGTATTGACGCGCTTCACGGTTACCAGTAACGTTACTTGTAACAGCACCATGACTCTCGTGACCAAGCCCACCTCCACGAGCACCTCCGCCAAGAGCCAGCGCGCCTTTCGCGACCGCATGCGGCTCAAAGGCCTGGTCGCTCGGCAAGTCTTCATCCGGCCACAGCATCGCGAGATTCTCGCGACGGTCGAGCTCGCGCTCCGCGAGCCCATTCTCCCCCGCAACTTCCGCCATCTGGAGGCGTACTCCGCCATGACTCAACCCTGGACAACGGTTTCGCTGCACGAAGCGCTTTCCGAGCACATCGCGCGCGAGCGTCTTCCGATCCACCTTTCGCTAGAACGAGGCGCCGATCCGACCATCGCGATCGATCTGCCCGAGCACGGCGATCTGCAAGTGCATCTCATCGCCTCGGGCGAGCAGCTTTTCGTTTCGACGCCGCTCTGCCACGGCGCCAGCATTCGCGACCGCGCCGCGTTCAACGATGCGTGCCTGCGCCTCAATCCGCTGAACCCGTTGTCGAACATCGGCCTTCAGCAGCTCGAAGGCGACGACGTCTACGTGATGTTCGGCGAGCTCTCGACGCGCTCGCCGCTCGCGAACATCGTCGAGGAGATCGACGTGCTCGCGCGCAACACGCTCGACGCGGCCGAAGCGCTTCGTTCCTATTTCGATGCGCGTTGAGCGCACGCGGAGAATTCCATGAGCATCCTCGAAAAGATCCTCACGCTGTTTCGCGGCGCCGCGACCGAAGCGGGCCAGTCCATCGTCGACAAGAACGCGACGCGCATTCTCGATCAGGAAATCCGCGACGCGCAGTCTTCGAGCGTGCGCGCGAAAGAAGAGCTGACGCGCATGATGGCGCAGCAGAAACTCGCCGCCGACAAGCTCGACGCCAAGCGCGCGAAGAAAGCCGAATACGAAAGCCACATCGGCCGCTTGCTCTCGCAGAGCAATCAGGACCTCGCGCACGAGGTTGCGGAGAAAGTCGCAGCACTCGAAAGCGAGATCACGGGCGATGAAACCACGCTCGCGACGCTCGAAGGCACGGTCGCCAAACTGCACGGCTCGATCAAGTCCGCGGACAAGCGCATCGAAAGCCTGCAGCAGCAGGTCGATCAGGTGAAGGCGAACGAAAGCGTGCTGCGCGCGCAGGCCGCGATCGCGGCGCGTCACAGCGGCCAGAACGCCAAGCTGCGCACCGCGCTCGATTCGCTCGATCGCGTGAAGACGCGCCAGGCCGAAGAAGCCGCGCAGATCGAGGCCGCGAACACGCTGTCCGACTCCGAGGGCGACGGCGATCTGCAGCGCCGTCTTGCTGCCGCCGGCGTCGTGGCGGGACAAGTTTCCGCGGACGATGTGCTCGCGCGCTTCCAAAAGACGACGGTCACGCAGGTTGCGCCCGCGCAGCTCGATGCGCCGGGCGCTTCCACCGCTGCACTCACACAACAAGCCGAACGAGTCCGTTCGTGAGCTGGATCGATACGCTGCGCGGCAAGAGCACGGCGTCCACGCGCGAGGCGCCGTTTCCGCTCGGCGCGCGGATCAAAGGCGCGGTTACGATCGACGCGCTCTCGTTCCGGCTTGCGGGCGACGCGTACGGCTTCGCGTGCCCCGAGGGCCCGCAGATCATCGAAGCGATCGGCGTGATTGACCTCGGCGACGGCGCCATGCTGCATCGGCTCTATCTGACGGACGATGCGTTCCTGCAGATCGCGACGACGAACGGCAGCGTCGGCGACACGACGTTGTTCGTTTACGTCGATTCGACGACGCCGGCGAACCAATCCGCATTTCGCGCCTGGGTCGAAGACGGCTCGCTGCTCGGCGCGAGCACGTTTGCCTGCGGCGGCAATACGTATCAGCGCGTCTGGGGCGAAGGCCCCGACGTGCGCTGGACGCCGCCGGTCGTATTCGACGAGAAGGTCTACAAGCACGACGCCGAAACGATGGATTACGACTTGACGCTCTACTCGATGCTGTACGAGCGCACGGTCGCCGATGATCGCAACGAGCTTCTGCTCGTCACCGCCGAGGATTCCGGGCCGAACAGTTATTGCATCAGCTATGCAGTCGGCGCGCCGCTGACGCGCGCGGATTTCGAGATCACCTGATCGGAGTTTCGTCATGCAAGAGATCGCTCCTTCGCTCGCTCTGTTGCCCGCGTTTCTCGAGTACTTCGCGCTCGCGATCGTGCTCGCGGCGGCGTTCTGCGTCGTCTACGTCTGGGTGACGCCGCACAAGGAATTCGCGCTGATCCGCGCGAACAACGCTTCGGCGGCGACGTCGTTCGCGGGTTCGTTTCTCGGTTTCGCGATTCCTCTCGCGTCCGCGATCGCGCATTCGGTCGATCTGATCGATTGCGCGATCTGGGGCCTGGTCGCGCTGATCGTGCAGATTCTCGTGTTCTTCGCCGCGAGGCTCCTGATCAAGGATCTGCCCGCACGCATCGAGCGCGACGAGCGCGCCGCGGCGATCTTCGCTGCGGCACTCTCGATCGGCGTGGGTCTGCTCAATGCCGCCTGCATGACGTATCAGGCGTGAGGAGGTATCGATGAAACGTTCCCGTCAACTCGCGTTGCTGGTGATGGCGCAAACGCCGTTGCTGCTGACCGCGTGCAGCGAGCCTGAGCCTGTCAACAAGCAGGGCTTCTACACCAGCGTCGACGCCTGCATGCGCGACGGCAACCCGAAGGAAACCTGCGATCGCGCCGCGCAAACGGCCGAGACCGCTGCGAACGCGCCCGATGCGCCGCGCTACAAGACGAAAGCGGAATGCATCGCCGAGTTCGGTGATCTCTGCACCGAACGGCAGCACGAAGGCGGCAGCATCTGGGGACCGCTGATGGCGGGCTTCATGCTCTCGCAGATCCTCGCGCCGAATCGGCCGGCTGCTTATCTCGACGCGTCGCCGATCTATCGTTCGCGCGGTGGTCAGTACGTCGAGTCGTACCGCAGCGGCTACAACGAACGCAACTGGTCGCCCGGCGATGCGCGTTACCGTCCGATCGATATTCCGCCGAATCGCGCGGTGACCAAGCAGCGCTCCGGCTTCGGCTCGATGTCCGCCGCGCGCAGCGGTTGGGGCGGCAGCGGAGGCAGCTGAGCATGAGACGCCTTGCGATCGCCGAGCGCACGGACTGGCGCGCGAGCGCCGAGACATTCGGCTTTCGCTTCCACACGATCGATGGCGCGCCGTATTGGGACGAGAGCGCGTACTACGCGTTCACGCTCGAGGAAATCGAGCGCGATATCGAAACGCCGACCGGCGAATTACACGAGATGGCGATGGATCTCGTCGCCGATGTCGTCCGCGACGAAGCGCTTCTGCGCCGCCTCGATATCCCGCAGGAATATTGGGACTGGATCGCACGCAGCTGGCGCGAGGCATCGCCGCATCTCTACGGCCGCATGGATTTCGCGTACGACGGCCAGGGCCCCGCGAAACTCTATGAGCTCAACTACGACACGCCGACCTCGCTCTACGAAGCGGCGTTCTTCCAATGGCTTTGGCTCGAAGAGCAGAAGCAGCGCGGCCTTCTGCCGCGAGATGCCGATCAATACAACTCGATCCAGGAAGCGCTGATCGAAGCGTTCGCGACGATCGCGCCGCGTCTGCCGCGTCCGCTCTATTTCGCCGCGGTGCGCGAATCGGCCGAGGATCAGGGCACGCTCGCGTACGTGCGCGATTGCGCCGAGCAGGCGGGCCTTGCCACGCGCACGGTCGCGATCGAAGACATCGGTCTTAGCGAGGACGGCCGCTACACCGACACCGACGATGACGTGATCGGTGCGCTCTTCAAGCTCTATCCGCTCGAATTCATGTTCCGCGAGACATTCGGCCCGCAATTGCCGAATTCGCACACGGTGCTGATCGAGCCACCGTGGAAAGCGGTTCTCAGCAACAAAGGCATCCTCCCTCTCTTGTGGGAACGCCACATCGGCCATCCGAATCTTTTGCCGGCGTTCTTCGATGACGCACCGACCAGCGAGCTTGCGCCCGGCTGGACACGCAAGCCGCTATTCTCGCGCGAAGGCGCCAACGTCGAGCTTCGGCTCGCTAACGGCGAGCGGCTCGCGTCCGACGGTCCGTACACCGACGCGGCGTACATCCGCCAGCTCTCGCATCCGTTGCCGAAATTCGACGGCAGCTATCCGCTGATCGGCAGCTGGGTGATCGGCGATCGCGCTGCCGGCATCGGCGTGCGTGAAGATGCGTCGCTGATCACGCGCGACAGCTCGCGCTTCGTGCCGCACGCGATCCTCTGACTCGCTCCGATGTGCGGGGAGAGAGATGGCGTTTTCTGTCCGTAGGCTGTCATCATCCGGTATCTCCGTACAAAGATGTCGACCGTAGACTGTCGCCACCGTTCTACTGAGAGGCAGCCGAAATGAACAGCCAGGACACCGCCTTAGTCGTCATCGACGCCCAGGAATCGTTCCGCCACCGCCCTTATTGGAGCGCTGACGACGCCCCGGCCTTTTTTGACCGCCTGCAAGCACTGACCGACGGCGCGAAAGCGCGCAACATCCCGATCGTGCAGATCTTCCACGTCGAAGACGAAGGCGCGTTCTCGCTCGCGAGCGGCCACGTGCGCACGCTGGCGCCGCTTGCGATCGCACCCGATGCGGTGTTCCACAAGCATCGGCACAGCGCGTTGGTTGGCAGCGGGCTGCCGGTGTGGTTGACCGAACGCGGCATCCGCCGGCTGCTGATCTCCGGCATCCGCACCGAGCAATGCTGCGAGACAACCACGCGACATGCGTCGGACTCCGGTTTCGAAGTCGACTTCGTCAGCGAAGCGACGCTGACGTTCGCGATGACCGGCAGCGACGGACGCCGCTGGAGCGCGGCCGAGATCAAGGCGCGCACCGAGCTCGTCCTCGCCGATCGCTTCGCGCGCATCGTCACCGTCGAGCAGGCGCTCGAGCAGAACGCGAGGCTCGCGGCGTGAACGCGACCCCGTCGCGGCGGATTCCGATCTTCGTGATCGTGCCGCCGCGCGCGCTGCTGCTCGATGTCGCGGGGCCGATCGAAGTGCTGCGGCGCGCGAATCTCGAGCAGAACGAGATCCGCTTCGACGTGCAGTACGTGGGCCCGGATAGGAACGTGACGAGCTCGATCGGCCTCACGTTGAGCAGCATCGAGCCGTTGCCCTCGGGGCTTGGCGACGATGCGATGATCGTGATCGCAGGTTCCGCCGACACCGTTGCGTTCGCCAACGACATCTCTGACGCGAAAGTCGAGCGCGACGAAGCCGCGATCGTGGAATGGCTGCGGCGGCACGTGCAGTCTTCGCACACGCTGGTCTCGATCTGTTCGGGCGCGCTGCTCGCCGCGCGTGCCGGACTTCTGGACGGCCGCGATTGCACGACGCACTTCAGCTGTTGCGATGCGCTCGCTGCGCTTGCGCCGAGCGCGCGCGTGCTCGAAAACCGGCTCTATGTCGAAGACGGCAATCGCTACTCCAGTGCCGGCGTCACCGCGGGCATCGATCTGATGCTGCACTTGGTCGCTAAAGCGTGCGGACCTGCGGTCGCGCTCGCGGCCGCCCGGCAGCTCGTCGTGTATCTGCGGCGCAGCGGCGCCGATCCGCAGCTGTCGCCGTGGCTCGAAGGACGCAATCACATTCATCCCGCCGTGCATCGCGCGCAGGATGCGGTCGCGGCCGATCCGTCGCGCGCATGGACGCTAGCCGGTCTCGCCAAAGTCGCGAGCACGAGCCCGCGCCATCTTTCGCGTCTTTTCAACGAGCACGCCGGCATGAGCCTGCCCGACTACGTCAACCGCCTGCGCGTGTCGCTCGCGCGCGAGCTGCTCGGCCATACGCGGCTCGACATGGAACGCGTCGCGGAACGAAGCGGCTTCGCATCGGCGCGTCAGCTTCGGCGCGCGTGGCGCCGATCGTATGCGACGCCACCGCACACCGCGCGCGCCATCGAGGAGCACCCGTGACCGACAAACGCGTTCAATTCGATTTCGAGATCGACTTCTCGAACGGCGGCGGCCTTCAAGGTCAAGCGTTCCGTCTCGATATCGGCGGCGAGGATATTTCCGATCGCGATCTCGCCGACTACCTGGTGCGCGACCTGCGTCTCTTGATGGTCGGCGGCGTGCGCATCCGCAACAAGACGATCTTCGCCGAGCGCCACAAGCGCGACACCGTCGCGCAAGCGATGCTCGGCGCCGCTGATTGCTTCATCGATCTCAGTCACACGATCGAAGACGGGATGATCACGTACAAAGGCCTCCCTGCACCGCTGATCTGCGATCACTTGAGCCGCGAGCAATCGCGCGCGCACTACGCGCCGGGCACCGAGTTCCAGATCGGCAAGATCACGCTCGTCGCGAACACCGGCACCTACATCGACAGCCCGTTCCATCGCTACGCGGATGGGGCCGACGTCGCCGATTTCGATCTCGCGTCCATCGCCTCGCTCGACGGCGTCGTCGTGCGCGTCATCGGCATGAGCGGACGCGCAATCGAGCGCAGCGCGTTCGCTCCATACGACGTGCGCGGCAAAGCCGTGCTCGTGCACACCGGTTGGGATGCGCATTGGCGCACGGATCAGTACTTCGAAAATCATCCGTACCTGACCGCGGACGCTGCGATGTCCCTGCGCGACGCCGGCGCGCGGCTCGTCGGCATCGATTCGCTCAACATCGACGACACGCGCGACGGCACGCGGCCGGTGCACACGACATTGCTCGGCGCCGGCATTCCGATCGTCGAGCACATGTGCGATCTCGGCCGATTGCCGGTGTCGGGCTTCCGCTTCTCGGCAGTGCCGCCGAAGATCAGAGGCCTCGGCACGTTTCCGGTGCGGGCGTTCGCGCTGCTCGACTAGCGCTCGGCCGCCGCCATCACGGCGGCGCGGCCGCGCGCGAGCACGATGCCTTCGTGCTCGATGCGGAACGCGTACTGCCAGCTGTCCAGCGAGCCGAGCAACCGTTCCGCGTAGACATCGAGCGCACCCGGAAGATCATCGATGCGTTCGACGTTCAATTCCACCGCGCGCAGCGAAACGAGGAATCCCGGCGCCGCAACGCCGCCTGCCGCGCTCGCGACGAGACCGCCGTGCACGGCCATCGCCTGTGCGCCGTATTCGCAAAGGTGCAGCGCGCGCAGGCGCCCGTCGCTTCGAAGCGGATGATCGGCGCGTCGGTGCGAGCGGCTGCGCGCGTGGATGCTTTCGTCGTTCCACGCGACGACCTCGTCGAGGAGGCACATCGCGCCTTGATGCGGGATCAGCGCGCGCCAGATCTCCGGCGGCGGCACCGCGCCGGAGACGATCTCGGCAGGCATTTTCGTCATGACGCCATCGTGCCACAGGCCGCCAAGGCTCCGGCAAATCCGGGTACCCTGTCGCCATGGGTATGCCGTTTTTCCGGTTCGGCCGTTTCCGGTTGAATCCGCAGGCGCGCGAGCTGTTCGACGGCGACCGGCGCGTGGACCTGCCGCTCAGCACGATCGACTGCCTGATCCACCTGATCCAGCATCGCGACCGCCCGGTCGGCCGCGACGAGCTGGCTGCGACGGTGTGGGGCCGCGTCGACGTGAGCGAGGTTTCACTGACGCACGCGATCATGCGGCTGCGCCGCGTGCTCGGCGACACCGGCAACGATCAGCGCCTGATCCGCACGGTGCCGCGGCTCGGCTATCGCTGGGTCGGGCCGATCGACGACGCGGCATCGGAGGAAACTGCCGAAAGACCCCCGATCGAGGAAACGTTGCCCGAAGCCGCGCCTCCGGAAGCGCCACGCGCGAGCACGCGGAAATATTTCGCGATTGCCGCCGCCGCGCTGCTCCTGATCGGCGCCGCGATCTTCCTCGCGCTGCGCGAGCCCGCTTCGCCCGTCAACGCCACCGCGCCGACGCCGGCGATGGTGATGCCGGTCGCGCTCGACGCTCCGCCGGAATCGGCGTGGGTGCGCCTTGGCCTCATGGATCTCATCGCAACGCAGCTTCGGCGCGGCGGCATCGCGACGGCGCCGAGCGAATCGGTCGTCGCGCTGGTCAACGCGCGGCGCGCCGATGCGGCGTCGAAGGCGACATTGATCGTCGAGCCGGCCGCGACGTATTCGCACGGCGCCTGGGATCTTCGACTCGATGCGCGCGATGCGGAGCGCACGCTGCGAGTCGAGGTGCGTGCGGACGATCCGGTTAAGGCGGGTCTCGAAGCCGCGGACGAGCTTCTGATCAAGCTCGGCCGCACGCCGCCGCCGACGGAAGCGGGTGATCTTTCGCTGGCCGAAGAGACGCTGCGCCAGCGTGTCGGCGCGGCGGTGTTGTCGGGCCAGCTCGACGTCGCGCGCCATCTCGTCGAGACGGCGCCGCCGGCGTTGTCGGCGAGTCCCGAGATCGCGCTCAGCCGCGCGAAGGTGGAATTCTTCGCCGGCGACTACGACGACGCACGACGCGACAGCGAAGCGTTGCTCGTCGCATTGAAGGCAGACGCGCCGATTGAGCTTCGCACGCGCGTGTTGAATACGCTGGGCGCCGCGTATTTCCGGCTCGGCCGTATCGACGATGCCGACAATGCGTATGCCGAAGCGATCCGGATCGCGCAGTACGCGAACATTCCGGACGTGCTCGCAAAGGCGTACATCGGCAGCGGCGGTGTCGCGAGCCAGCGCGTGCGGCTCGAAGACGCCGCGGCCGATTACGGCCGTGCGCGCACCTTGCTCGAAATGAGCAACGATGCGTTCGGCGTCGCCGCGGTCGATCTCAATCTCGGCATGAACGCGATGCAGCGCGGCCAGCCCGCCGCGGCGCTGCCGCTCTTGCGAAGCGCGAGCGAGCGCTTCACGAAGCTCGCCGGCGAAGATGCGCTGGCGGCGACGCTGGTTGCGATCGTCAGCGCGGATCTCGATCTTCTCGACTATCAAGATGCGCTCGCCACCAGCGAGCGCTTCGCGCCGATGCAGGCGCACGCGGGCAATCAGCGCCAGCGCTGGGAGCTGACGCTGGCGCGCGCTCGCGCGCTCGCCGGTGTCGGCCGTCTTGGCGAAGCCGACGCGCTGCTCGCGCGCATCGCGGATGCAAGCGATCCCGCGCAGGACGCGATGCTGCGCGCGCAGGCGAATTCGCTGTCGGCGGATCTCTCGATCGCGCGCGGCGATTGCGCGAAGGCCGCCGAGTTCGCCGCCGCGGGCCTTGTGCCTGCGCTCGAAACGACGATCGTCGTCGCGTATGCGGAAACCTGGCGGGGGCTCGTGACCGCGTTGCACTGTGCCGGCCAGAATGCGGCCGCGGATGCGCAGCTCACGCAGATGCGCGCCTGGAGCGAAAAACAATCGGACGAGCACGTGCATTTCGAGCTTGCGCTCGCCGAGGCCGATCAAGCGGCGGCGCGAGGCGCCGGTGCGGACGCGCTGGCCGCATACGGCGCGGCAATGTCGACTGCCACGCGCCGCGGCGTTCCGGCCGAGATCGTCGCGGTGGGCGCACCGTACGTTCGCGCGCTGCTCGCCGCGGGACACATCGACGAAGCCGTATCGGTGAACGGCCGTATCGCGCCGTGGGCGGATCGCGATCCGCGCGCCGCGGCAGCCGAAGCCTCGATCTACAAGACGTTGAAGCAATCCACCGCCGCCGATGCCGCGCTCGAACGCGCGCGACGCCTCGCCGGCGAGAGACTGCTGAGCGCCGAGTAGCCGCGCCCACATAAGCGCTACACCGTTTATACATGCGGTGCGGCCGCCCTTCGGCGAGCGTTCCGCTTCCGCAAGCCCGTCCTCCGCAAGGCCACCGAATGAACGCACGTTCCGATACCCGGTTTCCCGCCCGCTCCTTCGCCGCGATCCTCGCGATCGCCAGCGTCTCGGCCCAGGCCGGCTCGCCGCTCTATCACTTGACCCAGCTGACGATTCCGGACGCGACCTCGGTGACCGTCGAAGACATCAATGACGCCGGGCAGATGGTCGGCTCATTCACCGACGCCGATTTCGTGCGTCACGCCGTGCTCTGGGACGCGCAAGGCTGGCACGAGCTGGCGCAGCCTACCGTCGGCGCCGACGCCATCGCCTACGCGATCAACAATACGGGCCAGATCGTCGGCAGCTCGGACGATTTCGTCGTCCCGACGCAGGGCCTCCTCTGGGACGCCGCGACGCCGGACCAGTACACCGTAATCAACGGCGACACCGACGTCGGCGTCCGGCCGAACGACATCAGCGACGCCGGCATCGTCGTCGGCGGCTTCGGCGTGCCGAGCCGCGCGTTCGTGTGGACGGCCGAGACCGGCGTCGTCGACTACGGCATCCAGGATCCGAACGTCGAGGATCAACAGGCGCGTTGGTCGGCCATCAACGCGTCGGGCCTTCTCATCGGCTACTGGAACCAGCATGTCTCGAATATCCACGCCGTCGTCGGTCAGGTCGGCACGCCGGTCGTTCTCGCGATGGGCGGCGCATCCGACGACTTTCCGACCAACGCGGTCGGCGTGAACGGCGCGGGCGTCGCGGTCGGCCTTGGCCTCGCGACCGAGACGCCGGATCTTGTGCCCGTTGTGTTCGGCTCCGACGGCTCGTACACCGAAATCGCCGGCGCGACGCTCGATCAGGAGAATGGCAGCGCGATCGCGATCAACGATGCCGGCGTGATCGTCGGCACGGCCGGCATCGGCACGGCGAACGGACCGGTGCCGGGCCTGAAAGCGTGGGTGCAGCGCGACGGCGTCGTCCACGATCTCTATACGGTCGTCGACGACACGGCGGGATTCGCGCGCTTCTCAAACGCGGTCGCGATCAACTCGGACGGCGTCATCGTCGGCACCGGCCGGCTTGCGGATGAGAGCGTCTCGAGCTTCGTGCTGACGCCCATTCAACCGGATGCGATCTTCGGCGACGGCTTCGATCCGTGACTTTCGATCTAGGCCGATGCGCTCGCGAACGTGCGAGCGCATCGGCTCGGCGCGTTCGCTGGACAAGAGCCCCAAGTTGTCAATTCCGCGCTGAAATGCCGAAGACATAATCCCAAAAGCGCCAGGCACAGGCGTCTTCGAAGGGGTTCGTCATGTTCTTCGCATATGCGCGTCGCCGCATACCCGTAGTTGCTCTGTTCGCCTTCGTCATGGGAACGGCGCAAGCGGCCGGCGATGTTCCATCCAATCTCGGCTACGGCCTCGAAAAGTTGGTCGCGAACGATCAGGCAGCGCGCGGCCAAGGCGCCGCGTCACCGGACGCGCTCGCCGAGCAAGCCGCAAGTTATGCCGCGCAAGCGATCACCGATGCCGCTACCGGCCGCATCCTGGTCGACATCACGCTCAACGGCTACGTCGATATCGACACCGTGAGTCGCGCGCTCGGCGCGAGCGCGAGCACATTGACGATCACCACCGTCGATCGCAAATACCGGGGCGTCGGCATCATCGAAGGCTACGTCGCGCTCGGCGACGTTCCCGCGCTGGCCAAGACGGCCGGCGTGCGCGCGGTCTTCCTCGGCCTGCAACCGCAAGTCGATGCGGTCGAGCCGAAAGACGAAGAATCCGTCGCGAAGACGAGTGCTGCGGGCGCGCAGTCCGTTTCGGGCGTCACGCTCAACAAGATCGGCACCGCGTTCGACCAGGGCGTCACGCAGCACCGCGTCGACCGCATCAATCAGCTGTACGACCCGGCCGCGCCGGTCAACTTCGACGGCACCGGCATGACGATCGCTGCGATGTCCGACAGCTTCGCGCGCGTGACGAGCTCGCCGAGCTCGACCGACGACGTCGCCAACGGCGATCTGCCCGGCCCCGGAAATTCGATCAATTCGCAGCCGGTCGAAGTATTGGTCGAGCGTCCGTCGGGCGGCACCGACGAGGGCCGCGCGATGGTGCAGATCCTGCACAAGATGGCGCCGCGCGCGCGCCTCGGCTTCGCCAGCGGCTCGCTCGGCGAGGTCGCGTTCGCCGAAAGCATCCGCCAGCTCGCGAACCTGCCGGGCCACGCCGGCATCGCGGGATTCGACGCCGACGTCATCGTCGACGACATCAGCTACGGCGGCGAGCCGTACTTCGGCGAGACGATCATCGGCGATGCGATCGACGAGGTCACCGCGGCAGGCGTCGCGTATTTCTCGTCGGCCGGCAACAACATCGGCATCAATGCGTATGAATCTGAGCTGCGCTGGGTCGCAAACGGCACCGGCAACACGGCCGCGACCAATACCGCGCTCGCCGGCACCAACATCGATCTCACCGGCGTGCCGGCGGGGCTCTACGCCGGCGGCTTCCACAACTTCAATCCCGGCGCAGGACAACTCGACGTAGCGGAGCTGGTCAACTATCCGGCGAGCGTTGCGTCCTCGCAGGGCTTCGAGATCCAGTGGGACGATCCATACGATCAGCGCGACCCGCAAATCGTCGAGCCGCCGATCTACTCCAACACCGGCACGATCACCAGCACTATCACATCGGTCACGTTCGATCAGACCAGCACGCCGCCGCTGCCGACGTTCGTGCAAGGCACGTTGTACGTGATCAAGGAAACCGCGACCAGCGGCGATCTCGACGGCATCGTCTCGGTGATCGATTCGGGCGGCAATGTGCTCATCAATCAGGACACCGGCACCGACGAAGTCGTGCTGTTCCATCCTCCGGCGACCGGCAACTATTCGATCAAGGTCGATCGCTTCGCAACTACGACCGGTACGTTCTCGCTCACGATCAACACCGGCGAGGGCGTTGCCGGCGTCACCACCGACATCAACCTCCTCGCGTTCCGCGTCGACACCGGCGCCTTCATCCCGGCGGCCTCGCTGACCACGAACAACATCGCGAACAACCGCCCGGTCGAGCTCGGCGTGATCAAGTCGCCGTCCGGCCAGTCGCAGATGCAGTTCCTGATCGCGCGCTCGACGATACCGAGCGGTGCGGAGCTGCCGACGCGCGTGCGCTGGATCGCACGCGGCAACGGCGGCGCAGGGTTCGGTCCGGCCGAGTATTTCAGCTACAACACGACGACGACCAAGGGTCACGCGACCGCCAAGGGCTGCAACGGCACCGCCGCGTACAGCTCGTTCCGTCCGAACACGCCGGAATATTTCACCTCGCCCGGCCCGGCCACGATCTTGTTCGACCACGACGCGAACCGCCTGCCGGAGCCGGAAATCCGCCAGGTGCCGCGCATCGCGGCGGCCGATCAGGGGAATACGTCGTTCTTCGACGGCGAAAGCTCCGCGGACCCGGACACCCATCCGAACTTCGGCGGAACCAGCGCGGCGGCGCCGCACGCGGCGGCAATCGCCGCGCTCGTGTTGCAGTCGCGCGGAGGACCGCGGTCGGTCACGCCGGACGAGTTGCGCACGATTCTGCAGGCGAACACATTCGCGCACGATCTCGATCCGATGCTCGCCACCGGCACGGCGACGAGCACTGACGGCGGCACCGTGACGCTGACGATCCGCTCCGACGAGGAATCCAATAAACAGACCGGAGGCAACGATCCGGATTCGTTCGAATTGAGCTACAGCGGAGCGGGATCGATCGCGAGCATCACGTTCAATCCGGCCGGAACCGCGGCCACGGGCGGCAACGTGACGGGCGGCAACAACGGCGTGATCGACGACGGCGCGAACGCGGTGACCTATTTCGAGAACGATTTCCCGGGTCTCGTGTTCGAGCCTTCGACCATCGCGTTCTCGCTCGGCGCCCTGGTCGGCCTCGCGGCCGGCGACATCCAGGCGCCGATGAGCACCGCGCCGTTCACCGGATTCAGCAATCTCGCCGGCGCGCCGTCGAACGGCTTGAGTCACTTCTGGACGATGACGATCGGCTTCACGCCGGGCCAGTTCACCGACGGCAAATCGATGAGCTTCACCGTCGGTCGCGGCGCGCAGCATTCGGCGGCGACCGGCAACAGCGGCACGATCGGCCCAGGAACGACAACGCCGAACTACCGCTCCGATCTCTTCGGCGGCGGCGTGTTCCTGCCGCGCGGGACCATCGTGCAGGACGGCATGGCGTTCAGCGGCACCACGACGTCGGGTGGGACGTTCTCGGGCGTGATCCGCAACGACATCGGCCACGGCTGGACGCGCCTCGACGGCTTCGGCTTCATCGACGCCGAGAAGGCGGTGCTATCGGCTGACGTGATCTTCAGGGATGGCTTCGAGGGCGCCACGCGCTGACGCGAAGCCCAAAAGAAAAGCCCCGAGGGCCAGGGGGAGCCCTCGGGGCCGATGGAAAACCGATCTGGGGAGGGACCGATTCTCCGAGGTGCACTCAGGGAGGTGAGTGGACCAGGGCGCCGTTGCGCGCGCCCGAATGATAGGACCGGGGTGGTTTACGAAAGTTCGCCAAGATGGCTGCCGGATGACCGGTCGTGTTTATCCAGCATTCATGCTGATTCGAACGTCGGCGAAAATGATGCCTTCGCGCGCCTATTGTGCCGATCTGGCTAGTGCGCCTTATCCCAGTTGTCGCCGACGCCGACGTCGACGACCAAAGGCACGGAGAGCTCCGCCGCCGCGGCCATGTGCTGGCGGATGCGAGGCATCAGCGCGTCGACGCGATCCTCGCGAATCTCGAACACGAGCTCGTCGTGCACCTGCATCAGCATGCGCGCGCAATCGCGCTCGTCGGCAAGCCACGCATCGACCTCGATCATCGCGCGCTTGATGATGTCGGCCGCGGTGCCCTGCATCGGCGCATTGATCGCGGCGCGCTCGGCGCCGGAGCGCTGCACCTGGTTCTTCGAATTGATGTAGTCGAGATAGAGGCGCCGCCCGAACACGGTTTCGACGTAGCCGTCGCGGTGCGCCTGATCGCGCACGCGATCCATGAATTCGCGCACGCCCGGATAACGCGAGAAATAGCGGCCCATGTAATCCTGCGCCTCGCCGCGGCCGACGCCGAGCTGGCGCGCGAGCCCGAACGCGCTCATGCCGTACATAAGGCCGAAGTTGATGGCCTTCGCCGCGCGACGCTGATTCGGATCGACCTGATCGAGCGGCAGGCCGAACACTTCGGCCGCAGTCGCGCGATGGATGTCCTGATCGCCGTGGAACGCAGCGAGCAAGCCCGCGTCGCCCGAGAGATGCGCCATGATGCGAAGCTCGATCTGCGAATAATCCGCGGCGACGATCTTCCAGCCCGGCGGCGCGATGAACGCCTGGCGAATGCGCCGGCCTTCCTCGGTGCGGATCGGAATGTTCTGAAGGTTCGGCTCGACCGACGACAAACGCCCGGTCGCCGCGGTCGCCTGGTTGTAGCTGGTGTGCACGCGGCCGGTGCGCGGATTGACGTTGTCGGCGAGCTTTTCGGTGTACGTCGAGCGGAGTTTAGCGAGGCCGCGGTATTCGAGAATCATGCGCGGCAACGCGTGCTCGCCCGCGATCGCTTCGAGCGCTTCCTCGTTCGTCGACGGCTGGCCGCTCGGCGTTTTCTGCACCGCGGGCAATTTCAATTCGTCGAACAGGATCGCCTGCAATTGCTTGGGCGAATCGAGACTGAAGCTCCGGCCGGCAAGCGCGTACGCCTGCTCGGTCAGCTCGTGCATGCGCCGCGCGAGCTCGTGGCTTTGCTTCTTGAGCGCAACGGTATCGATCAGCACGCCGTTCTGCTCCATGCGCGCGAGCACCGGCACCAGCGGCATCTCGATCGTCTCGTACACCGATAGGAGCTTGGGCTCGGCTTCGAGCTTGGGCCAGAGCGCGCGGTGAAGGCGCAGCGTCACGTCCGCATCCTCGGCGGCGTATTTGCACGCGGTTTCGATGTCGACCTGCGAGAACGGAATTTGCTTGGCGCCTTTGCCGGTCACCTCTTCGTACGCAATCGTCTGATGGCCGAGATGGCGCTTGGCGAGCGAATCCATGTCGTGCCGCGATGCGGTCGAATTCAACACATACGATTCGAGCATCGTGTCGTGCGTGATGCCACGAACGGTGATGTCGTACGTCGACATCACGTTCGCGTCGTACTTCGAATGCTGGCCGAGCTTCTTCTTGCTCGCGTCTTCGAGGATCGGCTTCAGCTTCTTCAGCACGTCGGCGCGGTCGAGCTGCGGAGGCGTGCCGGGACCATCGTGCGCGAGCGGAACGTACGCGGCTTCGCGCGGCGCGACCGCCATCGAGATGCCGATGATCTCGGCCTGCATCGGATCGAGCGAGCTCGTTTCGGTATCCCACGCCATGAGCTCGGCTTCGCGCAAACGCGCGAGCCATTTATCGAGTTGCTCGAGCGTCGTGACAAGCTCGTACGTTCCCTCACCTTGCAGCGACGGATCGACGACGAGCGGCGGCGGCTCGCTGATGCCGCGCACGCCGAACTCGCGGCGCATCGGGATTTCCGCAGCCGGGAGCTCCGGCGCGCCGGCAGGCGCGCTCTGCGATTCGAGCTCCTTCAGAGCCGCGTTGAATTCGTAGCGTTTGTAGAGCGTACGCAGCGTTTCGACGTCGCGCGGACGCAAGTTGAGATCGGCCGGCCCTTGAGCGAGCGCGACGTCGGTCTTGATCGTCGCGAGCTGCCGCGACAACGGCAACTGCGGCAGCGCCTTGCGAAGATTCTCGCCGATCTTGCCGCTCACCTTGTCCGCGTTCGCGATCACGCCGTCGAGCGTGCCGTACTCGCCGAGCCACTTCGCTGCGGTCTTCGGCCCGCACTTCTCGACGCCGGGGATGTTGTCGATGCTGTCGCCCATCAGCGCGAGGTAGTCAACGATCTGCGACGGTGCGACGCCGAACTTCTCCTTGACGCCGGCGTCGTCGAGCGTCGTGTTCGTCATCGTGTTGACGAGCGTGATGCCGGGCGCGACGAGCTGCGCGAAATCCTTGTCTCCGGTCGACACCAGAACATCGATGCCCGCCTCCGCCGCTTTCTTCGCCAGCGTGCCGATCACGTCATCCGCCTCGACGCCGTCGACGCGCAGGATCGGAAAGCCGAGCGCCTCGACGATCGCGAGCATCGGCTCGACTTGCAATGCAAGCGGGTCCGGCATCGCCTCGCGGTTGGCCTTGTACTCGGCGTAGAGATCGTCGCGGAACGTCTTGCCGGGCGCGTCCTGCACGAAGGCCGCGTAGTCGGGCTTCGAGTTCAATGTCGCGCGCAGCATGTTGACGACGCCGAACAACGCGCCGGTCGGCTCACCGGCCGAATTCGACAGCGGCGGCAGCGCATGAAACGCGCGATAAAGATAAGACGAACCGTCGATGAGGACGAGACGGGGCATGATCAACCTGAGCGGACGCGAATGCGGCGCTGAGCTTGGCAAGCGGCGGCGGCGTTTGCAACGCGATCGCTCGCCCCCATGTCTTGTCGACGAGGCCTCGGAACGATTCATCGGCGCTCTGATAGGCTTCGAACGTCATCAGGAGACACGTCATGCGCATCGCCCGCCGTTTCGCCCTGCTACCGATTCTCGCGCTGTCCGCCGTCGCGCTCGCCGCGCCGCCGAAGACCAAGGTCGAAGCGCCGCCGCCGCCGGGCATCAACGATCCGGGCGTCACCGCAACGCCAGCTGCACCGCAAGATGCGACCGCACCCGCCGCGACCACGACCGACACCAACGCCGACCCGCTGGCGCCGCTCCCCAAACCCGATACGCGTCTCGTCCGCGACAAAGCCGCACGCGACAACGCCGCGACCGCCGAGCGCGTCGCGGCGAGCGACGTCACGACGCGCAAGGAAGGCAACGACACAGTCGAGGAATACCGTCAGAACGGCCGCGTCTGGATGATCCGCATCGTGCGGCAGAACGGCCCGACGCAGACGTTCCTGGATACGACCGGCAGCGGCCGCCTCACGCGCGATCCGCAGGAAGGGCCCGTGGCGCCGGTGTATTTCTCGTTGTACGAGTGGAATTGAGAACCTCCCTTCTCCCGCAAGCGGGAGAAGGGAATCGCGTTAGACCCAATCGCGCGGCTTGAGATAGTCCGCAAGCCGCGCTTCCGCGCTGCCCGCCTCCGGCTGATACGAATATTCGAACCGCACGCGCGGCGGCAGGCTCATCAGAATCGATTCCGTACGGCCGCCCGACTGCAATCCGAACAGCGTCCCGCGGTCGTAGACGAGATTGAACTCGACATACCGCCCGCGCCGATACAGCTGAAACTCGCGCTCGCGCTCGCCATACGGCGTCGGCTTGCGGCGCTCGACGATCGGCAGGTACGCATCGAGGAATCCGTTGCCGACCGCCTGCGTCAGCGAAAAGCAGCGCTCGAAGCCGCCGGCGTCGAGATCGTCGTAGAAAAGCCCTCCGACGCCACGCGTCTCGTTGCGGTGCTTTAAGAAAAAGTACTCGTCGCACCACTGCTTGTAGCGCGGATAGACTTCGTCTCCGAACGGCGCGCAAAGATCGTGCGCGATCCGATGCCAATGTCGCGCATCGTCGTCGAACGGATAGAACGGCGTGAGATCGAAGCCGCCGCCGAACCACCAGACCGGCTCCGCGTTCTCTGCGCGCGCCTCGAAGTAGCGCACGTTCATGTGCGTGGTCGGCACGTACGGATTTTCCGGATGCGCGATCAGCGAGACGCCGACCGCGCTCCACGCGCGCCCCGCAATCGCCGGCCGATGCGCGCTCGCCGACGGCGGCAGCGCGGCGCCGCTGACTTCGGAAAACCCGACGCCGGCCTGCTCGAACACCGCGCCGCGCTTCAGCACGCGCGAGCGTCCGCCGCCGCCTTCGCTGCGCTGCCAGGCGTCCTCCGTGAACGTCGCGCGTCCATCGGCGCGTTCGAGCGCGGCGCAAAGGCTATCCTGGAGGTTTTGCAAGAATTCGCGGGCTCTTGCCAGCTGAGGATTGTCGTTCACGAAAGTCGCCCGCTCCGTCGAGCAAAAATGGTAACAGCCCCGCCCGCCGTCACACCGTGCTCGATTGTCGCGCCCCCGCCCCGGCCCCTCTTCCCCGCCGGCCCGAAACACGTATGTCATACTTCTGCCGCCTCGCCGGATCCGACGACGCGTGCCGACCCGTATCGCCCCCCTCGCCATCACCGCCTGTACCGCGACCTCCGCGCTCGGCCACGGCCGTGCGGCCCATGCCGCCGCGTTGCGCTCGGACCGCGGCGGCCTGCGCGCGAACGATTTCACCGGCACCGCGCTCGCCTGCGCGATCGGCCGGGTCGACGGATTGGAAACCGCGCCATTGCCGTCGGCGATGGCGGACTACGACTGCCGCAACAACCGCCTCGCCTGGAAAGGGCTCGCGGCCGACGGCTTTCTCGACGCGGCGCGCGCTGCGATCGAACGCTACGGCGCCGAGCGCGTCGCGCTCGTCGTCGGCACGTCCACGTCCAGCATCGGCGCAACCGAGGAAGGCTACCGCGATCTCGACGACGGCCGCATGCCCGCGCGCCTGCGGCATCCGCAGCTGCATACGCCGCATGCGCTCGGCCTTGTCCTCGAAGCCGTGCTCGGCACGCGCGGCCCGTGCTTGACGGTCGCGACCGCGTGCTCGTCCAGCGCGAAGATCTTCGCCAAAGCCGAGCGCATGATCCGGCTCGGCATCGTCGATGCCGCGATCCTCGCCGGCGTCGACACGCTCTGCGACAGCGTGCTGTTCGGCTTCAACGCGCTCGAGCTCGTGGCGCCCGAAGCGTGCAAGCCGTTCGATGCCGGCCGCGCCGGCATCTCGATCGGCGAAGCGGCCGGCTTCGCGCTCGTCGAGCGCGACGGCGCGGCGAGCGCACCGCGTTTGATCGGCTACGGCGAATCGTCCGACGCGCATCACATGTCGACGCCGCATCCGGAAGGGCTCGGCGCTCGGCTCGCGCTCGATGACGCACTCGCACGCGCGGGGCTCTCGCCGGCGGACGTCGACTACGTCAACCTGCACGGCACCGCGACCATCAAGAACGACGAAGTCGAAGCCGCTCTGATCGCGGACGTGTTTCCGCCCCGGCTCCGTGCGAGCTCGACCAAAGGCTTCACCGGCCACACGCTCGGCGCGGCCGGCATTCTCGAAGCTGCGATCACGTTGCTCGCGATGGAAAACGATCTCGTTCCGGCGACACTCAACAGCCGCACGCCGGACGCCGCGTGCGGACCGCAGATTGCATTCGCACGCGAGGAACGTACGATCCGCATCGCGCTCAGCAACTCGTTCGGCTTCGGCGGCAGCAACTGCACGCTCGCGTTCGCGCGCGGTGCGCTTCAATAAGACATGGACGGTCTCATCGTGTACGTCGACGGTATCGGATTCTGGGCACCCGGCCTTGAAGACTGGCCACACGCGGAGCGCGTGCTCAACGGCGAGGCGTTCGCGATCGCCGATGCAAACGCGAAACCTTCGCCCGCGTCGCTGCCGCCGGCCGAGCGCCGCCGCGCGCCGGAGCCGGTGCTGCTCGCCTGCGAAGCTGCGAGCCAGGCTTGCGCGATGGCGGCGCGCGATCCGGCCGCGCTCGCTTCGGTGTTCGCGTCGACCAGCGGCGATCTCGCGATCACCGATGCGATGTGCGCGACGCTCGCGGCCGATCCGCGCGAGCTTTCGCCGACGCGCTTCCACAATTCCGTGCACAACGCGCCGGCCGGCTACTGGACCGTCGCGATGCATTGCCACGCGACCGCGACCGCGATCAGCGCGGGCGCCGCGAGTTTCGCCGCCGGCCTCTTCGAAGCTGCGATCGAAATCGCGAGCGAAGGCGAGGCGGTATTGCTCGCCGCGTATGACATCGTCGCGCGCGGCCCGGTGGCCGAAGTCGCACCGAGTGTCGTCCCGTTCGCGTCCGCGCTGGTGCTGAGCGGCAAGCGCAGCGAGCGTTCGCGCGCGTGCCTGAAACTTTACCGCGCCGCGAGCGAGCCCACGACACCGGCGCCGCTCGCCGCGCTCGCCGGCAATCCGATGGCGGTGCAAGCGTTGCCGTTGCTCGCGGCGATCGCGTCGAAGCAGTCGGCGCGTGTCGTGCTGAGCGCCGGCGCCGGCAGCACGCTGATCGCGGAGGTGACGCCGTGAGCGCCACCGATCCCAAACGCATCGTCGTCGTGATTCCCGCGCTCAACGAGGAGCGAGCGATTCGCGGCGTGGTCGAATCGGTGCTCGCGATCTCGCCGAACGTGATCGTGATCGACGACGGCTCGACCGACGCGACCGCCGAGCGCATCGCCGACCTTCCGATCACGGTGATCCGCCATGCGACGCCGCTCGGCAAGGGCCAGGGCCTGCGCGACGGTTTCCGCAAGGCGCTCGAGCTTGGTTTCGACGCGGTCATCGCGATGGATGGCGACGGCCAGCATCATGCCGCCGATATTCCGCGCATGCTCGCCGCAGCGACGCGTTATCCCGAGCACATCGTGATCGGCGCGCGCCTTCGCAATCGCGAAAATCAGCCCAAGGCGCGGCGCCGCGCGAATGCCGTCGCCGATTGGGGCATCTCCTGGGGTTGCGGCATTCCGGTCGCCGATACGCAAAGCGGGCAGCGCTATTACCCGCTCGCCGCGCTCCAATTGGCCGATCTCGCCGCGGACGATTTCGTATTCGAAGCCGCACTCCTGATCGCAGCGGCGCGCGAGAAGAAGCTCGGCATCGTGTCGGTGCCGATCGAATCGCGCTATCAGGGCGAATTCCGCTCGAGCCATTTCCGGCCGATCCGCGACGTCACGCGGATCACTTTATATACGGCCAAACGCATCGCCGATTACGGTCGTATCATCGCGAGTTATCGGAGTTCCCACGGCACGCCGCCGCTGATTTACGATCCTCCCACCGAGGAGTGACGCATGGGCCACATGCCGCATCTCTTGCTGCAGCTCGCCGTGATCCTCGCGGTCGCGCGACTGCTCGCGCTCGTGCTCAGAAAGCTCGGCCAGCCGCCGGTGATCGGCGAGATGATCGCCGGCATCGTGCTCGGGCCGATCGTGTTCGGTGCGCTCGCGCCGGATCTGCACACGTGGCTCTTCCCGCGCGAGAAGCTCGCGGCGCTCGAAGGCTTGAGCCAGGTCGGCCTTGTCCTCTTCATGTTCATCGTGGGCGCGGAGCTGCGCGCGCCGGCCGGTGCGCGCGAGCGCTTCGTCGCGGCGGGTTGGGTCGGAACGCTCGGCGTTTTGTTGCCGATGGCGCTCGGCCTTGCGATCGCACCCGCGCTGCACGCGCGTTTCGCGCCGGCCGGAGTCGGGTTCTGGCCCTTCGCGCTGTTCATTGCCGCGTCGATGGCGATCACCGCGTTTCCGGTGATGGCGCGCATTCTCAAAGATCGAGGAATGACGCGAAGCCCCATTGGCCAACTCTCGCTCGCGTCCGCCGCCATCGCCGATGTGCTCGCTTGGATCATGCTCGCGCTCGTCGTCGCGCTGATCAGCGCACACGGCGGCTGGGAAGGGTTTGCGCGCACGATCATCGGCCTCGCCGCGATCGCCGCCATCGGCTTCGGTGCGTTGCGACCGTTGATCGGCTGGGTCTTGGCGCGTCACGCGGCGGACGGCCGTCCCGGCGGCGCGGTGTTGAGCATTCTTTTGATCGCAACCTGCGCGATGGCGGCAGCGACCGAGTGGCTCGGCCTTCATCCCGTGTTCGGCGCGTTTCTGTTCGGCGCGTGCCTGCCGCGTGACGATCGCCTGCTCGATACGCTGATCGAGCGCATCGAGCACATCGCGGTGCTGATGCTGATGCCGGTGTTCTTCGCGCTCGCCGGCCTCAACACGACGATGGACGCGTTCACCGGCACGGGCCTGTCTTCGTTGTTGCTGATCCTCGCCGCCGCGATCGTCGGCAAGGTGCTCGGCTCGGGCGGCGGCGCGCGCATTGCGGGGCTCGGCTGGCAAAGCGCATTCGCGGTCGGCTCGCTGATGAACGCGCGCGGGCTGATGGAGCTGATCGTGATGAAGGTCGGGCTCGATGCCGGCGTGATCGGCCTGGAGATCTTCACGATGCTGATGATCATGGCGATCGTGACCACGCTGATGACGACGCCGATGCTGTCGCTCTTCACGCGACACGCCGAGCCCGCACTCGCCGGCGGCCGCGAAAATCCCTGAAATCCGGCCGAGCTTGCGCGCTCCGCCGCGAGCGCGTACATAAGACGTAAGGGAAGCGTGAGGCAAGCCGATGACGGGCAGCCGAGTGCACGATGTGGTGATCCTCGGCGGCGGGCTCGCTGGCCTTACGCTCGCGCTGCAGCTGCGCGACAAATTCGGCGATATCGACGTCGTCGTGATCGAGCGGCGCGCGCATCCGGTGCCGCTCGCCGCACACAAGATCGGCGAATCGACGGTCGAGATCGGCGCGCATTATTTCTCCGAGACGCTTAGGCTGCGCGAGCATCTCGACGGCAAGCACATCCGCAAGTTCGGTTTTCGCTTCTTCTTCTCCGAAGGCCGCAGCGATCTCGAAAACGTCACTGAGCTTGGCGTGCGCCGCGTGCTACCGACGCCGACCTGGCAGATCGATCGCGGGCTCTTCGAGAATTTCCTGGGCGAGGAAGCACGACGGCGTGGCGTCGATTTTCGCGACGGTGTGGCCGTGCGCGGTTTCGATCTCGGCCGCGACGGCGAGCATCATCGCGTGCGCATCGAGCGCGGCGGCATCATCGAAACGATCGAAGCGCGCTGGCTCGTCGATGCGTCCGGGCGCGCGGGTCTCGTCAAGCGCAAGCTTGGGCTCGCCGAGGCGAACGGGCACGATGCGAACGCGATCTGGTTTCGCATCGACGATCGGCTCGATCTCGATGCGTGGTGCGCCGATCGCGACTGGCAGCGGCGCTGCACACCGCGCGAACGCTGGCGTTCGACGAATCATCTGTGCGGCCCCGGCTATTGGGCGTGGCTGATTCCGCTGGGTTCCGGCGCGCATTCGGTCGGCATCGTTTGCGATGCGAAAATGCATCCGCTTGAAACGATGAACACGTTCGATCGCTCGCTCGCCTGGTTCGCCGAGCATCAACCTTCTATGGCTCGCGAGTGCGCAGAGCGGCGCGACAAGCTGATGGATTTTCTTTATCTGCGCGGTTTCTCGTACGGCTGCAAACAAGTGTTCTCGGGCGATCGCTGGGCGCTGACCGGCGAAGCCGGTGTGTTCCTCGATCCGTTCTACTCGCCGGGCTCGGATTTCATCGCGATCGCCAATACATACATCGTCGAGCTCATCGCGCTCGATCGCGCGAGCCAGCCGCTCGGGCCTTACGCGCGAATCTACGAGCAGCTCTACTTCTCGTTCTACGAGAACACGCTGACGCTCTATCGCGATCAGTATCCGATGTTCGGCGACGCCGAAGTGATGCCGATCAAGGTGATCTGGGATTACACCTACTATTGGGGCGTGCTCTGTCAGCTCGTTTTCCAGAATCGCCTGACCGATGTCGCTTTGCTCGGCGAGCTGCGTACCGAGCTCGATCACGCGCAGCGCCTCAATCGCGTGATGCAGACGTTCTTTCGCGAATGGTACGCAGCGAGCCGCGGACGCAATGATGCGGTGATGTTCGATCAGCGCGAGCTTCGCTGGTTCGTCGAGATGAATCGCGGCTTGCACGATACGCTCGCGACGGCTGAGCTCGCTGCGAGGCTTCGCGACAATATTTCGACGATGCATGCGCTTGCGGCAGGCATCGGCCAGCGCGCGCGCAAATCGTGCGGCATCGATCTTCGCGGAATCGCGGCTGATGCCGCCCAGCGCTCGCCGGATTTGTTCACGCTCGCGGCGTGATGCGTGCGGCTCCCTGAATCGATTCGTAATTCGACAGGGTGCGTTGCCTGAGTCGTTAAGCCTGTACGGACTAGAGTCGTGGTGTTTCCGCTCTCAAGGAGCACCGCGATGAAACTTCGATCTTTCGGCATTGCGTTCCTGGCGATGATCCTCTCCGGCGCTGCAATGGCGCAGCTGCCTCGCGACACGGAAGTTCCGCCGGGCGCGCTCGACGAAGCGGACGCCCTCTTCATCCAGGATGCGAACACGTCGAACATCACGCAGATCGTGCTCGGCCGCAAGGCTGCGGCGAATGCGACGAATCCCGGCATCCACTCGCTCGCCGATCGCATCGTATCGAGCCACGTGAAAGCCGATCAGGCGCTGCAGATGCTCGCGAGCCGCAAGCACGTCGACGTTCCGCGCCGACCGACCGCTGAGGATCAGGGCGAGATCGATGCGGTCAGCAACCATCGCCGCGGCGGCGAGTTCGATGCCGATTACATGCGCACGATCATCAACGATCACGATCGCATGATCGCGATGTATCAGGAAGCGCGTGCGCAGAGCGAGGATCCGGACATTCGCTATTACGCGGATGTGATGCTGCCGGCGTTGCGCGAGAATCGCGAGCAGGCGATTGCGTTGCAGAATCGTCAGCTTGGGAGCAATGCGCCGACGCCATAGTCGTTGCGCGCGACGGCCCTCACCTACCCTCTCCCGCCCTGTGTGGGAGAGGGGAAAAGCTAGGGGTCGAATCCGTTGGCGAAGATCGTGTCGAGCGCGATGCACGCGATGTTGTCGGTCACGGTCGCGAGCTGGTTTGCCGTTGCCGTGATGTTGCGGTCGTAACACGCGCCGGTCGAGTCGGTGTAAGTGTATTGCTGCGCGCTGTAACGGCTTGCGGCGGCGCCTTGATAATGCGTCGTCATCTCGTTGCGCAGCGCGCTCGAGTATGTCGTGTCCGAGCCGGTAACCTCGTCGATCGTCCGTTCGTATGCCATGTCGACGTCGATCGGCTGGCCCGAGAGGGTGTAGCTGAAGGTCAGCGGATAGCTCAAGTGTTCGGTCGTCGTCAGCGTCGGATCATCGCTCGTCACTGTCGTCGTCGAGTCGATCGTCTCGCCGCGGTCGATCGACCATACGGACGCCGTATAAGTGTTGGTGCTCGTGAAATGCAGCGTTTGGTCGATCGAAGTCTCGACGTGTCCATGCGAGGTTTCGACGTAACCGGTCAGCGTGAATGTGCGATCAGAAGTGACGACGACATCGCCGATGCCGCTGCCGTCGATGTTCTCGACCACGACCGGCGCCGGACCTGCGCCGATCGTGTTCGTCGTGACCTCGCCGGTGACGTTCGTGCTGCCGGCGTCGAGATAAAGCAAGAGCGCCGAGGCGACGGAAAAATACGCATGCGTGTTGAATACGCTGATCGCAAGCGTGTGCGTCGTGCCGTCGCTCAGGATGCCGGCGAACGGCGTGAGATCGACGCGGTACGGATCGAAGTTCAGCGTCTCGACGCCTGGAATCGGCATCCACATCCGCGGCTGGATGCCGCCGGTGTAGATCCACGGATACACCGGCACGACGCCCGCTGGCTGGCCGTCGATCGACACTTCGCCTTCGCGGAACGCGGTGCCCGGACAATCGTTGGTGATCGGCGCGACATCGTCGGGCATGCACGTCCACCAGAACTCGTCGGTGTTCTGGCTTTGTAGGTACACATCGAGATACGCACGCTCGATGTTGGTCGGCAGCGAAAGAGCGGTGCTCTGCTGATCGGTCGGCAGCGAAAGATCGGTGGTCGAGCCGTTCGCATCGCCGCCGAGCAGCACCACTTGATCCGGCACCGTCGGCGCGGGATCGGTCGGCGAGATCGGATAGAACTCCAGCGTCGCGCTGCCGTGGATCACGCCGGTATAAGTGCCGTCGACGAGATTGGCGATGTAGACGCGGCCTTGATCGGCGCTCGCGAGAAGCTCGCTGTAGTCGGTGACGTCGCGCTCGACGTGCCAGCTCGGTGACAACGTGCCGGTCGGCTCGGGCGTCGTGCCGAAGAGCAGCATCGTGCCGCCGATCCAGAGCTTGGCGGTGCGGTCGTATTGCACGCCTGCGGTGACGTAGAAATCGCCGGTGAGCACGACTTTCGCCCACGGTCCCGTGCACGCGGACGGCGCTGCATACGCGAAATCACGCGGCGTGAAATCATTGAAGATGAAATCGTCGAACAACGTGACGCTGCACGGCGTCGACGACGGCCGCGAGACGACCGGGTCGGCGACCGAGACGTTGTTGGATCCGATCGGCGGCAGCGGCGGATAGTCGCCTCCGCCACCTGCGTTCGCGGTTCCGGCAACGATGAAGGCGGCGAAGCACGCGCCCAGACGATTCGAACGACGGGACATGGCGGCACCTGAAGCAACGCGGGACGAAAACAGAATAGCGTCCGCACAAGCGCCGACACGTTCGCAAGATGTAAAGACGCTCAGACCATGCCGCCGTTGACGCCGATCACCTGGCCGTTGACGTACGCCGCGCCGTCCGAGCAGAGAAAGCCGATCAGTGCGGCGACCTCTTCCGGCGTTCCCGCGCGAGCGGCCGGCACCAGCGATTTGATATCGGCTTCGTCGAACACATTCGTGCTCATGCGACCAGCGATGATGCCGGGCGCGACGACGTTGACGGTGATGCCGCGCGAGGCCATCTCGCGCGCGAGCGATTTGGCTGCGCCGTGCAGCGCTGATTTCGCCGCAGCGTAGTTCGCCTGTCCGCGATTGCCGAGCACCGCCGCGACCGACGAGACGGCGACGATGCGTCCCCAGCGTCCGCGCGCCATCGGCAGCAGCAACGGTTGCGTGACATGGAAGAAACCGTGCAGCGATACATCGATGACGCGCCGCCATTGCTCCTCGCGCATGCCTGCGAGCGGCGCGTCGTCGTGGATGCCGGCGTTATGGACGAGCGCGTGGATCGGGCCGGCTTCGAGCAACGCGTCGATCGCGGTGCGTGTCGCTTGCGCGTCGGTGAGATCGAACGCGATCGCATCGGCGCTGCCGCCGTTGGCGCGAATATCATCGGCGGTCGCATTCGCGCGCTCGATGCCCGCGTTCGCATGCACGTGCACGTGCCAACCCGCGTGAGCGAGCGTGCGCGAGATCGCCGAACCGATGTCGCCGCTGCCGCCGGTTACGAGCACGCGACGCATCATGAGGTTTCCTTCAGCCCGTCGCGCAGCGGTGCCAGGAGATCACCGTAGCGCGCTGCGCGCGCGGTGTCGCGCCGTAGCGGCTGACGCACCTGGCCCGCGCTCGCGCTGCGCACGCTGCGCTTGCTCTCGTGGAAGTGGAGGCAGGCTTCGTCGAACGGGAGTCCGCAGAATTCGAGCAGCGCGCGGATTTCGCGTTCGGGCTCGTCGAGCAGCGTTTCGTAACTTTGCGCACGCACGTGCGTCGGATGGCGCTTTGCCCAGAAGCGCGCGAGCCGGTCGTAGTCGCGCCATTGCGCGGCGAGCTCGCCGAAATCGTACGCATAGCGCACGAGCCCCGGCGCGAACAATTGCTTGTAGCACGACCAGCAGGTTTCGAGCGGATCGCGACGGCAATCGACGATCTTCGCCGCCGGCAGCATCGCGCGGATCGCGCCGACCAGCATCCAGTTGTGCGGCAACTTGTCGGTCGAGCGCGCGCGTTCCTTGCGCCAGCGCACCGTGCGCTCGAGATACTCGCGCCCCAAACGTTCCCAATCGGCGGCGGTTGCAATCGCGGCCCATGCTGCGAACGGCATTCCGCGGCGATTCGATTCCTGCGCGATGATCGCCGGCAGATCCGGAAGCTCGCTTGCGCCTTCGACGTCGGGATGCGCGGCGAGAATCTGCTCGATCAGTGTCGTGCTCGAGCGCGGCATGCCGAGCACGAACAGCGTCTCGCCGCCCAGGGATGCCGGCGCTTGCGCGGTCTCGTTCGAGAAGACGCGCATCGTCTCGTCGATCTCGCCGCTGAACGCCGCGGCATCCCACGCGATGCCGCGACGGACGATCGCGTTCGCGCGCGAGAACGCCGCAAGCGCTTCGGCGTAGCGTCCTGCGTCTTCGTAGACCTTGCCGAGCGCGAAGCCGAGCGGCGCGCGCGCCTCGTCGATCGTCTTCGGACTGTCGAACGAACGCTGCAACGCCGCGATCTCGTTCGCATCGAGTCGCACGGTCTTGATATCGACCAGGCTGAACCACGCTTGATACGCACGATCTCCACCGAGCGCGATCAGGCGTCGATACTCCGCCGCCGCCTCGTCGATGAATCCGAGCGCGTGCAGATTGCGCGCGATCAAATGCCGGCCGAGACGATGATCGGGAGCGAGCGCGACGATGCGACGGCCCGCTGCCAGCGCTTGCTCGTTCATCGCGTACTTGTCGAGTTGCACGCCGAAGCGAAACCAGGCGTCCATATCGTCTGGCGCGATCTCCGTCGCGCGACGCAACAGCGCGAAGCCTTCCGCGACGTCACCGCGATCGATGCGCAGCTCGCCCAGCTGACTGGCGAGCGCAGCATCGGCGGGGTGCGCGATGAGCGCACGACGATAAATCTCCTCGGCTTCGGCGAGGCGGCCGCGGCGATGGCGGATGAGCCCGTGCAGCCGCGCGGTTTCGGGATGCTCGGCAGCGAGGACGAGCGCGCCGGTGAGCGCACGCTCGGCGCCGTCGTAGTCGCGCCGGTCGATCAGGCGCACCGCTTCGCCCAGCATTGCCGCTGTGCGCGGCGGAAGATCGCGCAGGCGATCGTTCGGTTTCTGACGGGATGGAAGAACGCCGGTTTTCGCCATGACGTAGCTTAGCAAACCGCCGGCGGCCCTCACCCCAACCCTCTCCCGCACGCGGGAGAGGGTGAGATGCCCATCAATAGTCGTACGCGGATTCGCCGTGCGAATTGATGTCGAGGCCTTCGCGCTCCTGCTCGTCGGTAACGCGCAGGCCTACGAGCAAGTCGGCAATCTTGTAGGCGATGAACGCGACTACCGCGGTCCAGACGATCGTGATTCCGACGGCCTTGGTCTGAATCCAGAGCTGCGCGACGATGCCGGGATATCCTTGAGTGCCCGCGACCCAATCCTGCACGGAGCCCGGGCCGCCGAGCGAAGGCGCATTGAATATGCCGGTCAGGAGCGCGCCGGTGATGCCGCCGACCGCGTGCACGCCGAACACGTCGAGCGAATCGTCGGCCTTGAGGAGCTTCTTGAGACCCGATACGCCCCAGAGGCAAACGAGGCCCGCGACGATGCCGATCACGAACGCACCGGGGATGCCGACGTTGCCGGCGGCCGGCGTGATCGCGACGAGCCCTGCGACCGCGCCCGACGCCGCGCCGAGCATCGAGGGCTTGCCCTTGATGATCCACTCGGCGAACGTCCACGCGAGCACCGCGCACGCGGTCGCAAGATACGTGTTGAGGAACGCGAGCGAAGCCGATGCGTTCGCTTCGAGCGCGGAGCCCGCGTTGAAGCCGAACCAGCCGAACCACAAGAGCGAAGCGCCGATCATCGTCATCGTCAGGCTGTGCGGCCGGATCACTTCCTTGCCGTAGCCCAAGCGCTTGCCGACAAGGAACGCGCCGATGAGACCGGCGACACCGGCATTGATGTGCACGACGGTGCCGCCGGCGAAATCGAGCGCGCCCATCTGCCAGATGTAGCCTGCGGTCGCATTGACAGCGTCGACTTTCGAGGCGTCCGTGTACGCATCGGGCCCTGCCCAGAACCAGACCATGTGTGCGATCGGCAGATAGCTGAAGGTGAACCAGATCACCATGAAGATCAGCACGGCCGAGAACTTGATGCGCTCGACGATCGAGCCGAGGATGAGACAGCAGGTGATCGCGGCGAACGTCGCCTGGAACGCGACGAACACGATCTCGTACATGGGCGTTGCTTTCGAGAACGTCGCGCCGAATGCCCATTCGTTCTTGAATGGATCACCGATACCGCTCAAGAAAATACGGCCGGTTCCGCCGAAGAACGGATTGCCTTCGGTGAAGGCGAAGCTGTAGCCGTAGACGCACCAGAGCACGCTGATCAGCGAGAACACGACGAACACCTGCATCAGCACCGACAGCATGTTCTTGCTGCGCACGAGGCCGCCGTAGAAGAGCGCGAGCGCGGGTACCGACATCAGGAGCACGAGCGCGGTGCACATCAGCATCCACGCGGTATCGCCCTTGTTCGGCACCGGCGCCGGTGCGTCGGCTCCGAATGCGAGCATGGGTATGAGGCACAGCACGGCGAATGCGGCGCCAAGCGGAAGTCTTGTCTTCATCGATGGTCTCCTCAAAGCGCGTCGTCGCCGATCTCGCCGGTGCGGATGCGCACGGTGTGATCGAGTGGGGTTACGAAGATCTTGCCGTCGCCGACCTTGTCGGTCCGCGCGGATTCGACGATCGCGTCGATGACGACATCGACTCTCGCGTCGGGCACGGCGGTTTCGAGCTTGATCTTCGGTACGAAGTCGACAACGTATTCGGCGCCGCGATAGAGCTCGGTGTGCCCTTTCTGGCGTCCGTAGCCTTTGACCTCGGTGACGGTGATGCCCGTCACGCCCGCCTGCGTGAGCGCGTCGCGGACATCGTCCAGCTTGAACGGCCGGATGATTGCAGTAATCAGCTTCATGGCTTTCTCCTGCTCTTGAAAATCAAAACGCCTTGGTGATGCTGAGCACGCCCGTCGCACGGCCGAGGTTCTCGCCGTCGGGGTTCGTGTAAACGGATTCGTCGGCGTTCGTGTCGTAGTAGCCGAGCGCGACCGCAATACCGTTCGCGAAATTCTTGGTGACGCCGATCTTCCAATCGGTGTAGTCGGCGTCGCTGAAGTTCTTGATGCGCTGATGGCCGACGTGCGCGTTCAACACCCAGCTCGGCGTGAATTCCCAGTTCGCCGAGAGATCGAGGTAATCGCTGTGCTTGGAATCGGCGAAACCGAACGTGTTGGTGAACGCGTTCGAATATTTCAGCGTCACGATCGACCAGCTGAGGCCGACGTAGGCTTCGGTCGTGTACGGACGCGTGAAGCCGTGCGGATAGTCGCCGGGGTAGTAATACGTGTAGAGGCCGAGATCGAGCTTCCACGCATCGTTGAGCGGAATGCGCCAGCCGGCGTAAAGATCGACTTCGAGGCTGTTCGAGATCTTCGCATCGGGCGGCGATGAGAGATCGGACAGCCAACTGACGTTGCTGCCCCAAGCGCCGACATACCAGCTGTCGGCGCTGCCGTATTCGGCGCCGGCCTGCAGCGCGGGATCCTGGCCGGTTTGCGAGAGACCGCGGAATAGATAGTCGTTGACGGCCGAGACGCTGCCCGTGAGCGCGGGTCCCGACGGCGCGGGCGCATCTTCTGCGCGCGCGCGCGTCGCGGACAACGAAGAAACAATGACGAGACTTAAAACGACGGGACGGGATGAACGGTACATTGCGGCACTCCGATCGTGGCGAAGGGGATGGGCGAGCCGAAGTCGCGCTTGCGCGCGCCGGCGTCCCTGCCTTACGGCTCCGGGTGCTGCGAGGCTGTGTCGCCTCTTGATCGCCCCATCCTGCGGCGTGCGCTGTGTGACGCCCCTCTCCAGATCCGCCGCGATCCATTGCGGCGTGCAGAACACGTATCGTTCGTTCGCCCTACCGCGTCGGATGCGCCAACGCGAGACCGACGCCTGCACCCAGCAGGCACGTGCCGGCCGCGGCATCGGTCGCGCGCGCAAGACGCGGGCGCGCGACCAGAAGCGCGCCGCCGCGCGCGGCGAGCCACGCATAGCCGGCGAGGACGAAAAATTCGGAAACGATGCTCGTCACCGCAAGCACGAGAATCTGCTGCGCGATCGGCTCGGCCGGATCGACGAACTGCGGCAGCAATGCGGTGAAGAACAGAATCGCTTTCGGGTTGGCGAGCTGGAGAAGCACGCCCTGTCGCCACATGCGCATGCCGGTCGGAACCGGCCGCGCGATCGCGAGTGAACCCGAACCGCGCACGGCATCGCGCCATGCGCACAAACCCAGCCAGGCGAGATAGACGACGCCGAGCCATTTGATCGCAATGAATACCGGCGCCGCCAACGCAACGAGCGCGGCGAGACCGAGTGCGGAAGCGGTGAACCAGACGGCGTTGCCGCTCAAGATTCCGAGATTCGCGGCGACGGCTTTTCTCGCGCCATGACGCATGCCTTGGCCGACGACGTAGAGCACCGCGGGGCCGGGCACGAAGGCCATGGCGGTCGCGGTGATCAGGAACGCTAGCCAAAGATGCGGGTTCATGACTTCGTGTTTGCGTGCCTCGTCTGCAGCTTCGTTGCCCTCACCTCAACCCTCTCCCGCAAACGGGAGAGGGGGAACTGAGGCGTTGCGGTTAGATCGCGTAGTACATCTGGTACTCGAGCGGATGCGTCGCCGCGCGAAAGCGCGTGACTTCCTGGAGCTTCAGATCGATGTAGCCGTCGATGAGATCGTCGGAGAACACGCCGCCGGCTTTCAGGAACGCGCGATCCTTGTCGAGCGCTTCGAGCGCCTGATCGAGCGAATGGCAGACGGTCGGGATGTTCTTCTCTTCTTCCGGCGGCAGGTCGTAGAGATCCTTGTCGCTCGGGGCACCCGGATCGATCTTGTTCAAAATGCCGTCGAGGCCGGCCATCATCAGCGCGGTGAACGTGAGGTAGCCGGAGTTGACCGGATCGGGGAAGCGCACTTCGATGCGGCGCGCCTTGGGCGAGTGCACGAACGGAATGCGGCAGCTCGCCGAGCGGTTGCGCGCCGAGTACGCGAGCATCACCGGCGCTTCGAAGCCCGGCACGAGACGCTTGTAGCTGTTCGTCGTCGAGTTGGCGAACGCGTTGATCGCGCGCGCGTGCTTGAAGATGCCGCCGATGTAGTAGAGCGCGGTCTGCGAAAGGCCGCCGTAGAGATCGCCCGCGAAAAGATTCTGTCCGTTCTTCGCGAGCGACTGATGCACGTGCATGCCCGAGCCGTTATCGCCGACGATCGGCTTCGGCATGAACGTGACGGTCTTGCCGTTCTGATGCGCGACGTTCTTGATCACGTACTTCATCGTGATCAGCTCATCGGCCTTCTTGACCAGCGTGTTGAACTTCGTGCCGATTTCGCACTGACCCGCGGTCGCGACTTCATGATGGTGCACTTCGACCGTCATGCCGACCTGCTCGAGCACCTTGCACATTTCGCTGCGCAGATCCTGGAACGAATCGACCGGAGGCACCGGGAAGTAGCCGCCCTTGATGCCGGGACGCTGACCCGAATTGCCGCCTTCAAAGCTCTTGCCGGACGCCCAAGCGCCTTCTTCCGAATCGATCTCGTACATGACGCGATGCATGTCGTTCTGGAAACGCACCGAATCGAAAATGAAGAACTCGGGTTCCGGACCGAAGAACGCGGTGTCGGCAATGCCGGTCGACTTCAGATACGCCTCGGCGCGCTTGGCGACCGAGCGCGGATCGCGCGCGTACGCCTGCATCGTCGACGGCTCGAGCACGTCGCATTGCAGGAGCAGTGTCTTGTGCGCAGCGAACGGATCGATGACCGCCGTGGCCGGATCCGGCATCAGGACCATGTCCGATTCGTTGATGCCTTTCCAACCGGAGATCGAGGAGCCGTCGAACATCTTGCCGTCCTCGAAGATCGACTCGTCGACGGCGTGGCTCGGAAAGCTGACGTGATGCTGCTTGCCGAGCATGTCGGCAAATCGCAGATCAACGAACTCGACTTCGTTGTCCTTGATCAGCTTGAAGACGTTCTGGGAAGCCATCGCATATCCTTGAAGGGTGTAGTGCGCTTGATTCAGCAAGCGATGTGCCACCCGCAGGATTACTGAAATACGATGATTTTCAGCGAGTTATGAAATGGCTTAGCGACTTTTTGCACCTATATGGTGCTTATTTGTTGCGTATATCACCTTGATGGTGCTTCGCGCCTGACCCAACGGAGTCCCCCTTGAGCGATCTCCTCACCCCGATCCTGCTCGGCATCATCGAAGGCATCACCGAATTCCTGCCGGTCTCGAGCACCGGCCATTTGCTGATCGCCGAGCACTGGCTCGGCCATCGCAGCGACCTCTTCAACGTGACGATCCAGGCCGGCGCGATCCTCGCCGTCGTGCTGATCTATCGCGAGCGGCTCTGGCAGCTCGCGACCGGGCTCGGGGACAAGGACAACCGCACATACGCCGCGAAGCTCGCGGTGTCGTTCGCGATCACCGCGGTGCTCGGTTTGATCGCGACCAAACTCGGTTTCAAGCTGCCCGAATCGGTGACGCCGGTCGCGTGGGCGCTGATCCTCGGCGGCATCTGGATGATCGGCGCCGAACAGGTTGCGGCGAAGCGGCCAGCACGAACCGAGATCACGTGGCTTGTCGCGATTCTCGTCGGCATCGCGCAAGTCGTCGCCGGCGTCTTTCCGGGCACCTCGCGCTCCGCGGCGACGATCTTCGTCGCGCTCCTCGCCGGCACCGGCGACCGCTCCGCCGCGACGGAATTCGCGTTCCTCGTCGGCATCCCCACGATGTTCGCCGCAAGCGGCTACGAGCTATTGAAGTCGAGCAAAGCCGGTGCACCGCACGAAGACTGGACCGCCCTCGCAATCGCGTTCGTCGTCTCGCTGATCGTCGCGTTCGTCGCGGTAAAGTGGCTGCTCGGCTACATCCGCACGCACCGGTTCACCGCGTTCGCGGTGTATCGCATCGTGCTCGGAGTCGTGTTGCTGATCGCGTTGCCGGCGGGCGTCTGACGCGAGATCTCAGCTCGCTTCCGCCGCGCGATTGAAATCCCCGATCGCCTCGATGAGATCGGTCATCGCCGCGCGCTCTGCTTCGCTGAGATACGGATTCCAGACATCCATCAGCATGACGACGCGCGTGCGTTCGCTGCGGTTCCACGCTTCGTGCTCGAACGTGTCATCGAACGTGAAGCAGCGCGCTTCTTCCCAGCTTCGCGCTTCGCCGCCGACGACGAGCGCGCAGTCTTCCGGCACGATCAGCGGCAGATGCGTCACCGCGCGCACGTTGGTGACGCCGTGGTGCGGCAGGATGTGCGAGCCCGGCGTCAGCACCGAATAGCACACTTCCGGCGCGTGCTCGCGGATGCGGCAGAGCGGTGCGCGGTCGAGCGCGGCGGAGGTGTGCGGACAGCGCTCGTGATTCTGCGCGACCGTTTCGCCGTGGCGATAGAAGAAGAATGCGTTCCACGCCGGCGTGCCGCGATCGCCGCGAAGGTATTGCTCGAGCTGATCGGGCCGGTCGAAATGGCCGAGAAACGGCTCGAAGCCGCCGTCTTCGGCGAGCACTGCGAGCATCTCGTCGCGGATCGTCGCGGTCTTGGCTTCGAGCTCGGCGTACCACGGAAACAGCGCGCGGTCGAAATACTTCACCGTCGGCAGATCAGGGAAATAGAGAAATTTCGGCCGCTGCTTCGGATCGACGTAGTTGGCCGGCATCTCCATCAGCTGGATCGCGAGCGCTTTCTCGACACGCACCAGCTCGGCTGCGCCGTATCGCTCGCGAAGCGGCGTCATCACGGTGGAGAAGTACGCAAGCCGACCGATCGCGACCGTCGACATCGCCTGCAACACGATCGGCCGTAATCCCGGCGCCGTGGTCGCATCGTTGAGCCAATAACCGCGCCCTTGCGCGGCGAGGATCGCGCCGTAGAGCACCGGGACCGCCTCGTCTCTGCGTCCCATCTGCTCGAGCACATTGCCGAGTCGCAGCTTGGCGATGAAAAAATCTGGCGCCGCGCGCAACGCCGCGCGCAACGCGTCGGCTGCCTCGTCGAGCCGGCCGAGCATCTGGTTCGCGACGCCGAGATTGGTCAGCGTGTTCGGATCGTCCGCACGCGCGCCGCGCGCGCGTTCGAGCAGCGTGCGCGCTTGCGCGAACTGTCCGCGCTCGTACGCGCAGATCGCGATGAAGTTCAGCGCATCGATGTCCTGCGGCGCCTCGCGCAGGATCGCGAGGAACGCCTGCTCGGCCTCGAGCACGCGGCCGCTGTCGGCGAGCGCGCGCGCTTCGTCGCGGCGTGATGCGAGTTGCAGCTCTTGCGGTGAAAGGATTTCGGTCATGCGGAATCTTTGCGGTCTCGGCCGCGCATGCTAGCAAGGAATCGCCGCGGCGATGCGCGGCGATTCCCGAAGCGCAAAGCGATTAGTCGAACTCGGACTTGAGAATCTTGTTTTCGAAGAGGGCAAGTCCCGTGTTGCCGCCGGCCACCGCCGGACCGCCGGCCACGGTGATAGCCGCCAGCGCGTTGCTGCTCGGATCGCAGTAGCCGGTTTCCCACGTCGCGCCCGCATCGTGCGTTTCGTAGAGGCAGCCCTGGATCGTCACCGCGTACCAGTGGCTCGCGTCGCGATGCGCCATGTCGAGCACGATGCCGGCGTCAGGTACCGCGCCGACCGGCTGCCAGCTGTCGCCGCGGTCCGCGGTCGAATAGAACTGGCCTGCCCAGGTTGCGACCACGCCGTGATCGTCGTCGAAGAAATCCGCGGCGACGATCTCGCCTTCGGTGAACGGGAGCAGCGTCCAGGTGACGCCGCCGTCTTCGGTGCGAAGGAAGCTGCCGACGCTGCCCTGCTCGGTCGTGTTGCCGCCGCTCGCGTAGCCGATCGACGCGCTCGGGAAATGCAGCTCGTCGAAATAGACGCCGAATTCGCCGGGATACGCGGTCTCCCAGCTCTCGCCGCCGTTGTCGGTGTAGAGCAGCGTGCCTCCCTGGATCGCGACGAAATGACCGGCGTCGCCGAAATGCACATCGAACACGCTGCCGAAGTTGTCGCTGAGACCGCCGAGCTCTTCCCAGGTCTCGCCGCGATTGGTGCTGTGATAGAAGCCGAGGCGCGCGGCGTAGAGCTCATCCGTGCTCGCCGCGTGCGCGAAGAGAAGACTCTGTTGCAGATCCGTGCCGAACACGGTCCACGTGAGGCCGCCGTCATCGGTCGTCATCGCATCGCCAAAGGCGCACGTCGCGAAACCGTGCATGCGATCGGAAAAATCGACGTCGGTCATGTCGCACGGGCCCGATTCGGCGACGGTGATCCAATCGGTGTTGTGCGCAGCGTTGCCGGCACCCAGAGCCAGCGTCAAAAGCGGTGTTGCAAAAGCGAGCATCACTTACTCCCAAGATAGAAAGTGTCGAAAAGCCGACGTGTTTTCCCCACAAACCGGCTTCGCCATCCCGCAGAGGGATGACGAATAAGCCTAGACGGACACGTCCCGCTCAGCGTCGCAAAGCGGCATTCAACGTGTAAGTACCAGTGATCGCCGCTTCGGCCAGAATGTGGCCCTGCATCGCGACTCGCACGTCCGCCGCTGTGAAGCGGCCCGAGATTCCGAGCGTCTCGACGTCGAGCGCGTAGACGCGGAAGTGGTAGTGGTGCATGAGATCGTCGTTCCACGGCGGACACGGGCCGTCGTAGCCGTAGTAGTCGCCCTTCATCGCAGGATCGGTCGCGAACCAGCCGGTGTAGTCGTTGATGCCTTGCTTGGCGCCCGGCGGTCCGTCCGGATCCTGACGGCCGTGCGCGACGACGCCGTCGGAGCAGCTGCCGGCGCCGAGCTCGCGACATTCGAGCGGAATATCCACCATCACCCAATGGAAGAATTCCGCACGCGGCAGCGACGCCGGCACGTGGCGGCCTTCCTGGTTCACATCCTCGCCGCTGGTCGGCACGTCGGTGTCGACACAAAGAAGAGCGAACGAGCGCGTCCATTGCGGCACGTCGGACCAGGCGAGATGCGGATTCCGATTCTCGGCGAATACGGTTCGCTCGCCGTTCGGGCCGGGTTTGCCGAACGCGAACTCGTGCGGAATCGGTTGCATCGGCGCGATATCGTCGCTACGCAGGCGCATGACCATCACCTCAAGGCTTCGCCGCCGAAGCGGCATACGTGACACGGTAAACGGCGCCGCCGAAATCATCCGCGACGAGCAGCGCGCCGTCCGGCATGACCAACACATCGGAAGGCCGGCCGATGACATCGTCGTGGCGCTCGAAGCCTTTGATCAGCGGCTCGTACGAGACCACGCGATTACCATCGAGACGCACGCTCATCACGCGATAACCCGATTTCACCGTGCGGTTCCACGAGCCGTGCTGCGCGATGATCGCGGCGCCCTGATACTCGGCCGGAAACATCGTGCCGGTGTAGAAGCGCATGCCGAGCGCGGCGACATGCGCGCCGAGTTTCTGCACCGGCGGCGTGTAGTCGCTGCACGATTTGCCTTTGCCGAACTCGGCATCGAGCGTGTCGCCTTGATGGCAATACGGAAATCCGAAATGCTCGCCCGCGCGCGTGATGCGATTGAGCTCGTCCGACGGCAGATCATCGCCGAGCATGTCGCGGCCGTTGTCGGTGAACCAGAGCTCTTTCGTCGACGGCTGCCAATCGAAACCGACCGAGTTGCGGATGCCGAACGCGACATCCTGCCAGTCCGAGCCGTCCGGCTTCATGCTGATCATCTTCGCGTGCGTCGTGCCGGGATCGCAGATGTTGCACGGCGCGCCGATCGGAACGTAGAGCCGGCCGTCCGGTCCGAACGCGATGGATTTCCAGCCGTGGCTCGTATCGGTCGGCAGCTTGTCGGTGACGAGCTCGGGCTTCGGCGGCGCGTCCAGATGCGATTCGATCGCGCGCAAGCGATAGATGCGGCTGATCGCACCAATGTAGAGATCGCCGTCGTGGAACGCGATACCGCTCGGCGTATCGAGATCGTCGGCGACGACGACGACTTTCTCGGCGCGGCCGTCGTGGTCCGCATCGATCATCGCGTACACCTTGCCGGCGGTGCGCGAGCCGGCGAAGACAGCGCCGTTCGCACCGAGCGCGAGCTCGCGCGCATTCGGCACGTCGCGCGCATAGACCGCGATATGAAAACCGGCCGGCAACGTCAGCTGCGCGAGGTCCGCCGGTTTCGCGCCGGCGCAGGCCGCGGCGCATATTGAGACCACGAGAATCAAAAGCCTGGCTGCCGCTCTCATCGTGCTACTCCAGTAATGCGAACGGCCCCGCCAGCGCGTCGCGATAACCCTCCCAATGCCCCGCGGGAAAGCGCACCGGCAATCCGCCGAGGCCGTACGCCATGCCGGCGAGCTGCGCGCCGGAACGCAGTTCGTCGATTCCGAGAAACTTTGCGAGGTCAGCGCCGTTCACGCCCGCGTTGTCCAGCAACGGATCGGCTTTGACGACGATTCGCGCGGGCGTATCGAGCGCATCGGCGTAATGCAAATGCATACGCGCGCGTTTGAGCCATTCCGCCGCGAACGCAGGATCGGGACACGGAAACCCGCGCGCCCAGCCGAACGCAAGCCAATTGATGAGCGCATCGCGCGGATCGCGCTCGACGATCACCAGACGCGTGCCCGGCATCGCGCGACGGATCAGCGCGAGAAGATGCGCATCCCAGCGCGGCAGCCAGTCGACCAGCGTGCGATCGAGCGGAATGCCAACCGTGCGCAACGGCGCGAGATAGCGCTCGCGGAACGCTTCGCGATCGGCATCGGAAAGCTCGCCGCAGTACTGCTGGAACTGCGGCTGATTGAAATCATCGACGCGCTGCACCGAGCCGATGCGATCGCGCAGTACGTAAAGCTCGGGCTGATCGGCGAGCAACGCCGCGACGCGCTCGACACCACTGCCCGGTGTGCCGAGCAGCAGCACCGGCGCGTTCGGCCACGGATCGCGAACCGGCTCGGCGAGCGCGGACTCGAGCTCGGGCCGCGGTGGATCGAGCGGCGGCATCGACATCGGCGAATCGCGCTGTGCTTGTGCAAAACAACGTACCGCATCGGCCGCTTCGCCCGCGCGATCGTGCAGACGTCCTAAATAATTCCAGCGCAGCCGCGTCTGGCCTTCGGTCAGCGGCCGCTGGCTCATCTGATCGAGCAGGCGCCGCGCGTCGGCGTCGGCGTGCGTGCGCATCAGCGCGCGGATGCGCACGAGCAGCATTTCCGCATCTTCGGGCCGCGCTCGCAGCACGAGATCGGCGTTTGCATTCGCCGCGTTCAGCTCGCCGATGTGCTCTTCGATCAGCGCGAGACGATGGCGCGCCGTGAGATCGGCGGGATTTCGCTCCGCGAGCGCGCGCCAGTCCACCGCCGCATCGCGCAGGCGTCCGATCAGCATCAGAAGATCGGCGCGCGCGGTGCGCACGTCGTGATCGTCCGGCTTCTGTGCAAGATACGCATCGTAGGCCGCGATCGATTCGTCGTGACGGCCGATGCGCGTCAGCGACCACGCCAGCGCGCGTACCGGAAGCGACTGGTTGGGATCGATCGCGAGCGCGGCGCGATAGCTCGCGATGGCTTCCTCGTCGCGATTCTCCGCGCGCGCGACGTCGCCGAGCCCGACGTGCGCAGCCGCCGTGTGTTCGGGCACCTCGAGCAATGCGCGATAGTGCGGCTCCGCTTCGCGCGGACGCTTGGCGGTGAGCAAGAGCTCGCCGAGCATCTGCCGCGCGACATGAAGCTCAGGGCGCAGCGTGATCGCGTTCGTCAGCGCCTGCTCGGCGAACCCGATCGTGCCGCGCTGAGCGAACGCGCGGCCGAGCGAGAGCTGGATCATCGGATCGTTCGGCGCGAGATCGGCCGCGCGCCCGAGATGGCGTAGCGCGCCATCCGCATCACCGCGTTCGAGCAGCAGCGCGCCAAGACCGGCGAGCGCTTGCGCGTCTTCGCCGGCGCGCAGCGCAGTGCGGAAATGGCTTTCGGCGATGCTGCGCTCGCCGCGCAACATTGCGATCTGGCCAAGACCCGAATGCGCCGCGCCGATGTTCGGATCGAGCTCGAGCGCGCGCTCGTAGTGGCGCCGCGCAACGTCGAAATCGCCGTCCTGGAACCGCATGCCGCCGAGGCTGAGCTCGATGCCCGCCTGTTCGGGCGCGAGCGCATGCGCACGCGCAAGGAGATCGCCCGCCTCCGCACTGTCGCCGCGCTGGTGGCGCAACAAGCCGAGCAGATGCAGCGCATCGGCGTCGTCCGGCTGTTCGGCCAGATGCTGGCGATACCCTTGTTCAGCCTCGTCGAGACGGCCCTGACGGTGCAGATCGATCGATTCTTTGAGCATGTTCGGGTGCGAATGGGGGCGGCGATGAGCGAGCGCAAGCGCGGGGCCGCGTGCGGCGCAAGCCTGGAATTATGCCCGATGCGCGCCGTGGTAGGCTTGCGCGCCCCGCGCGGTACCGGCGCGGCCGCCTTTTACGCCGACGACTGCAACCCGTGCCCGTCAATCAGGATCTCGTCACCCTGCTGCGCTCGCGCGCGCCGCTCCTGCTCGTCGAATCCGCCGAGGAAGGCCGCGTCGTCGAGAGCTTCCGGCATGCGATCGCGCAGTCGCTGCGCCCTTTGTATCGCTGGAGCATCACCGACGGCTTGCAGCGGCTCGATGTCGACAGCGACGACGATCGACAGACGCCGCCCGATGCGAGCATGACGCTGCACGCGATCAAGGAAGAGCGCACGCCGGGCGTCTATCTGTTGCTCGATTTCCAGCCGTATCTGCGCTATCCGATGACGCTGCGCCTGTTGCGCGAGATCGTGCAGCGGCTCGATTGCGCCGAGCACACGCTCGTGCTCGTCGGTGCCGGCTATGAGCTTCCGCCCGAGCTCGCCGCGGTCGTCACGCGCTACGAATTCGCGCTGCCGGATGCCGACGCGCTCGCCGCGCTGGTGCGCGAGGAGGCGTTCGCCTACTCGCGCGAGAACGGCCGCCGCGTCGAGATCGACGCTGACGCTGCGCGCGCGGTCGTGCGCAATCTCAAAGGCCTCAATCTCGACGATGCGCGCCGCATCGTGCGCAAGCTGATCTACGACGACGGCGCGCTGACCGCAGCCGACCTTCCCGAGCTTGCGCGCGCGAAATACAAGCTGCTCGATCGCGACGGTCTTCTGCATTTCGAGTACGACACCGCGCAATTCGCGAATGTCGCCGGCCTCGCGCGCCTCAAGCAATGGATCGCGCAGCGCAAACCGGCGTTCTTAGGCGACAAAACCGCGGCGAAGCTCGATCCGCCCAAAGGCGTGCTGCTGCTCGGCGTGCAAGGCTGCGGCAAGAGCCTCGCGGCGAAAGCGACCGCCGGCGGCTTCGCGGTGCCGCTGCTCCGGCTCGACATCGGCACGCTTTACAACAAGTATCACGGCGAGACCGAGCGCAACTTGCGCGAATCGCTGAAGAACGCCGAGCTGCTCGCGCCCTGCGTGCTCTGGATCGACGAAATCGAAAAAGCGCTTGCGACCGACAGCGCGGACGATGGCGTATCGCGCCGCGTGCTCGGCTATCTCCTCACCTGGATGGCCGAGCGCACCGCGCCGGTATTCCTCGTCGCCACCGCGAACGACGTGCAGGCGCTGCCGGCCGAGCTTCTGCGCAAGGGACGGTTCGATGAAGTGTTCTTTGTCGACTTGCCCGACGCCGCGACGCGTACGGAGATCTTTCGCCTGCATCTCGTGCGGCGCGGCTTGCGCGTCGACGACTACGATGTTGCAGCACTCGCGAACGCGACCGACGGATTCTCGGGCGCGGAGATCGAGCAAGTCGTCGTCGCCGCACTCTATGCGGCAGCAGCCGACAAAGTCGTGCCTGCGCACAGACACTTGCTCGCGGAAATTCGCAACACGCGGCCGCTGTCGGTGCTGATGGCCGAGCGCGTGGCGGCGTTGCGGGAATGGGCGCGCGGGCGGACGGTGCCAGCGGACTGAAAAGTCGTTCAGACCGTGAGCGCTACGACGGGCTGATGCTCATCCCGCGAAGATTCCGGCGCCAGAAACGCGGCAATCCGCTCGGCAATGTAATCCTCGGTAAAACTCCGCAACGAAAAATCGCAGATGAATCCGCAGTGCCCGCCGTGCTCGGCGATATCGAGCTCGACCTGCGGCGGCAGTTTGAGCGAGCGGAAATCGGCGATCGGGATCACCGGATCGTCCGCCGAGGTCAGGATCGTCGCCGGGACGCGCAGCGACGAAAGCGTATCGCCGGCGATCGAATAGCCGTCGAGATAGTTTTCGAGCGACCCGAAATCGGTGTGGCGCAGCACGAGCGAGCGCGTCAATCCGCGAAGATCGGCCTTGAGCTCATCGGCGGAGAAGAGCTCGACGTCCGGAAACAGTGCCTGCTTGGTGCGCAGCGAGCGCGCCCATTTGTGCTTGAAGTAGCTCTGATAGAACCACGGGCTTTTTTCCAGGCCAAAAAGCCCGCTCGCGGGACTGATCACCGGGCAGACCGCGATCGCGTAGTCGAGTGGAATCCCTGCAGCCGGCGCGCGCAGCGCGACGCGCAGCGCGAAATTGCCGCCGAGCGAGAAACCGGCCAATGCGAACCCGCGCGTGCGAAAGCGCGACGCGATCTCGCGCACGGCATTGACGGCTTCGTCGATGCGGCACGAGTGGAAAATCTCGCGATTGAGATGATGCGTCTTGCCGTGATCGCGGAAGTTGAGCCGGAACACGTCGAAGCCTTCGCGCAGCAATCGCGCTCCGGTGTTGAGCACGTAGTTGGACCGCGCGCTGCCTTCCCATCCGTGCAGCAGCACGACCAGACCGCGCGCGTCGGGCAGCACGCGCTGCGTGGTGTGGAAGCCTTGCAGGCGCACGCCTTCGCCGCAATCGAGGATGTGCTCGATCGCGTGCGCTTCGACATCGCCGCCGCGGTGGCGCGACAGCCAGCGCCGAAGCCCGCTCGACGAAAGCACCGACTGCAGATGCGGATTGCGCAGCAGCCAGGGCGGCTGAAAGTCCGCTGCCTTCATTCGTCGCCGTAGCCGAGCGCGCGCACGATGCGCGCGCGGCTTTCCTCGGCCATGCGCCGGCGCGCGTCGGGCGTCGCGGCGACGGGTTCGAGGAAATGGATTTCCGCGTCCATCGGCGGATTGCCGAGCACGCGCAGGAAGTTCGGGAAGAAGCCTTCTTTACGGCCGAACGGAACGCTCGGATCCTGGTGGCCGTCGCGGCCGTAACGGAGCGCGACCGGCTGCACCGGCACGTTCGCATCGAGCGCGGTCTGGAAGATGCGCGCGTGGAACGTGCCGACCTTGTCGCCGTGCCCGCTGCCGCCTTCCGGGAATACGCCGACCGGCCCGCCGGCACGAAGCCGCTCGACGACCGTCGCCATCACTGCCGCGAGCGAATCGGTGCTGCCGCGGCGATGGAAGATCGTACCCGCGCGCGCGGACAGCCAGCCGACGAACGGCCAGCGCGCGATCTCGCTCTTGGCGACGAAGCTCACCGCGCGCTGGCTGTGGATCAGCACGATGTCGAGCCACGAGATGTGATTGGCGACGTAGAGCACCGCGCCCGGCAGCGGCTGGCCGAAACTCCGGATGCGAAGGCCGAATCGCCGCACCAGCGTCGCCGACCACCAGCGGATCATGAACTTGTCGAGCGTGGTGTCGCCGACCGGGATGCGCGCGGCGACCGGATTCAGCACCAGGAGCGCTAGCGGGCCCGAGATCAATGCGAGCAGCAGCAACAGCGGCGTGCGCAGCACATAGCGCAGCGACCGCCAGCGATCCTGCGGAACGGTCTCTGCGGTGGAATCGAAGGAATTCATCATCGCTGGCGCAATGGTAACGGAAGCATGATGCGGTGCGGCAAGAATGCGTTCAATCGTCGGCGAGACCCCTCTCGGCTTCGGCAAGATCGTTCAGATGCTGATCCCACCAGCGCGCCTCGCCGACCTGCGGGAACGCGCGCGGAAACGCCGGATCGTCCCAGCGCGCGGCGACCCAGCCGGCCCAATGCACTTGACGCATGAGACGCAGCGGCTCGACCAGCGACAGCTCGCGCGGATCGAAATCGCGGAATTCGCCGTAACCTTCGAGCAACGCGTCGAGCGCGCGCGGCGACGGCGCCAGCATCCACAAGTCCTGCACGGCCGGACCCATGCGAGCGTCGTCGAGATCGACGAAGTGCGGGCCCGAGTCGGTCCACAGCACGTTGCCGGCATGGCAATCGCCGTGCAAGCGGATGCGCGCGACGGGCTCGACCGCGGCGAAGCGCGCATCGATCTGATCGGCCAGCGCATTCGTGCGTGTGCGATACGTGTCCGCGTAGCGCTCGGGCAGCAATGCCGATGCGATCACCGCACGCGCCGGTTCGCGCACAAACGTTGTGGTGTCGATGTTGCCGCGCTCGCGGAATCGCGAGCGCGATCCGACACCGTGCAAGCGCGCGAGCAAGCGTCCCATCCACGCGAGATGATCGGCCGATTCCAGCTCCGGTGCGCGGCCGCCGCGTCGCGGATACAGCGTGTAGCGGAAGCCGGCGTGCACGAGCAAGGTGCGCCCATCGATCGCGATCGGCGCGACGATCGGCAATTCCGCTTCGGTCAGCTCGCGCGCGAACGCGTGCTCCTCGGCGATCGCGGCATCGCTCCAGCGTCCCGGCCGATAGAACTTCACGACCAGCGGCGATGCGTCTTCGATGCCGACCTGATAGACGCGGTTCTCGTAGCTCCCGAGCGCCAGCAAGCGTCCGTCCGGTACCGCACCGGTCGCTGCAATTGCATCGAGCACCACATCAGGCGAAAGCCCGGCGTACGGCGTCGCGTTGCCTCTCACACCGCTCTCGGCGACCGCCGCGGAACGACGGCGAGCGTCAGGCGCGAGATGCAAACGAGCTTGCCGCGCTCGTCCTCGATGCGGATTTCCCAGACCTGCGTCGCGCGGCCGATGTGCAGCGCACGCGCCGTGCCGGTGACGATGCCTTCGGTGACGGCGCGGATGTGGTTCGCGTTGATGTCGAGGCCGACGGCCATCTCGGTCTCGGGATCGAGACAGAGCGTGCCGCCGAGACTTCCGAGCGATTCGGCCAGCGCGACCGACGCGCCGCCGTGCAGAAGTCCGAACGGCTGCTTGGTGCGCGCATCGACCGGCATCGTGCCGCGCAGGTAGTCGTCACCGATTTCGGTGATGCGTATGCCGAGGTGATCGACCAGCGAGTTCGCGTCCCAGGCATTGATGCGGTCGAGATCGGTGGATTGCTTCCAGAGGCTCATCGAACGCTCCGTGGCGGAGCTGAGAACTATATCGCGCTTCACCTCTCCTGCTGCGACGCAAGGATGAGAAGGGATAGGCGACAATATCTCCGTGCGCCATACCGTCACCCTCCAAGCCACCGGCAAGCAATTCCGCGTCGAGCCCGGCGAAACCGTGCTCGAGGCCGCGCGGCGCGCGGGGCTCGCGTTGCCGTACTCGTGTCTCGCGGGTGTCTGCGGCAGCTGCAAGGCGACGCTGATCAAAGGCATCTGCACGTATCCGCGCAACCCACCCACCGCGCTCAACGCGGCCGAGCAGGCGCGCCATCAGGTGCTGCTCTGCCAGGCGGTTCCGGCGAGCGATCTTGTGATCGCCGCGCGCGAAGTCGCTTCGGTCGCCGATATTCCGCGGCGTCTCCTGACGCTGAAGCTCGTCGACAAGGCGCTCCTCAGCGACGATGTCGTACGCCTGACGCTTCTCACCGCGCGCGGCGAGCGCATGCGCCGGCTCGCCGGTCAGTACGTCGACATTCTGCTGCCCGATGGACGCCGCCGCGCGTTCTCGATCGCGAACGCGCCGCACGAAGGCGATCATGTCGAGCTGCACGTTCGTCACGTCGCCGGTGGCGGTTTCACGTCGTACGTGTTCGACGAGATGGCGCCGGGCGATCTTCTGCGCGTCGAAGGCCCGCTCGGCACGTTCGTTCCGCGCGAGGACAGCGAGCGGCCGATGTTGCTCGTCGCCGGCGGCACCGGCTTTGCGCCGATCAAGGCGCTGGTGGAGCATTTCCGTCATCTCGGCACGTTGCGTCCGACGACGCTCTACTGGGGCGCGCGCAACCCGCGCGATCTTTACCTGCGCGCGCTGCCGGAGCGCTGGACGCGCGACGTTCCGTCGTTCCATTTCGTCCCGGTCATATCGGATAGCGAGCACGCGGGCGAATTGCGGCGCGGGTTCGCGCACGAGGCGGTGCTGGAAGACCATCCCGATCTTTCCGCGTTCGATCTTTACATGAGCGGTCCGCCGACGATGATCGATGCCGGCCGACGCGCGTTCGTCGACGCAGGTTTGCCGGAAGAGAGGCTTTACTACGATTCGTTCGACTACGCGCCGGACGTGCTGGCGAAAATCCTGCACGGACGCGCCGGCATTCTGGGTATGTAAAGGCGAGCGCCGTATTCTTTACCGGTACTTTGTGCAAGTACCGCGCGCGACGCCAGAACTTGCGACTATCCTTGAGTGTCCGTCAGGTCGGCGACGGACGAAGAGATCCAGCATGGCAAGAATCCTATTCCTCGCGGTCGCGCTGATGATGGTCAGCCCGTCCGCGTTTGCGGTGCGCTGCGGCACCCGCCTCGTCTCCGAAGGCACTCAGGATTTTCAGGTGCGCGACCGCTGCGGCGATCCGTTCTATTCGGATACCTACACCACGATCGAAGTGTTCGGCGCGAACGGTCCGATCGAGCAGCAGCGCGAAGTGCAGTACGACGTCTGGTACTACAACTTCGGACCGCGCGACTTGATGCGCCGCTTCGTGTTCCGCGAAGGCGTCTTGATGCGCGAGGAAACGCTCGGCTACGGCGTCAACGAAATCGGCGACGACTGCAACCCGAACCGCGATTACACCGGCTACAGCGTCGGCGAGCTCGTCGCGCGCTGCGGCGAGCCCGCATCGCGCCGCACCGCCTACGACACGCTCGTGCGCCGGCCAGCCCCAGGTTACGAGCGCTGGCGCGATCAGCGACGCGAAGACTGGTTCTACGATTTCGGCGAGGATCGCCTCGTGCGACGCATGCACATCGTCGACGGGCGCGTGTTCAGTGTCGAGGCGATCGCGCGGTAATCAACGCACGCCGGGCAAGCGTGGCACGCCGTGCTCGCTGCGTTCCTCGAACACGAGCGCGCGCGTATCGACCGCACCGCGCGGCGCGGGTGAGCCGACCGGCACCGTCGCTTCGCCACGCGCCATGCGCAACGCGTTCGCGTAGCAAATGTTCGCCGTCGTCGCATCGGCAGAACCCGCATAGCAATCGCCGAGCGTTTCCCAAGCGAGCGGCGATTCCTCGATCGCGAGCGCGCGTTCGAGATACTGCTGACTCTTGCCCCAGAGCGATTGCTTGGCGCACAAGCGGCCGAGCGCGGTCGCGAGCGCCGCGCTGTTCGGCGCGAGCGTCAGCCAGCTTTCGGCCTTGCGCGTGCGCGCAGGAAGCTCGGCGGGCCCGAGGTCGGCATACGCGAGAGCGAGCGCATCGTTCCATTCGCGCCGTTGCGCGGATTCGATCTCGTCCATCGCTGCGAGCACCTGCCCGAGCTCGGCCGAGCGATGCGCGAATGCGGCGACAAGCTCGGGCCGGCGGCGCTGTGCGCGACTCGCGCCGCCCCATAGTGCGTTGAGCCGCGCCGCATCCGGCGCGGCCGCGAGCGCGGCGGCGAACGTGCGCGTGTCGAGCGCAATCTGATCGTCCGGCGCGAGCGTCTGCATCCGCGCCAGCATCGGCACCGCATCGAGCGCGGTGCGCGTGTCGCCGCTCGCGAGTGCCGCATCGATCAAGAGCCGCAATCCGCGCGGAGAAAGCTCGCCGATCGCGAATTTCGGCTTCAAGAGCGCCAAGGCATCCGCGGCGCGACCGTTTTCGATCAGCATGCGCGCGCGCAATGCGAGCACGGCGGCTTGCTCGTCGCGGCCGATATCGTCCAATGCTTCGCGCGCGCGATCTTCCGCGCCGCGCTCGTGTGCGGACTGCGCGAGCGCGAGCAGTGCCGGCCCGCGCAGCGCCGAGTGATTCGATGCCTTGGCAAGATCGCGTTCAGCCTGCGCGTAGCGGCCTTCGACCAGCGCGGTGAGCCCGCTCGCCAGACGCTCGCGTCCGCGCCGCCGATATGCGCGGCCCCACGCGCGAAACGGCCAGCGCGCGAAGCGGAACAGAATCGAAGCGATTCCCCACGCAACCAGCACAAACACCAGCGCGAACACGAGGCTCGTCTCCAGCGTCGTGCCGCGCACGCGCACCATCACGTAACCCGGATCGCTCGCCAGCCAATGCCAGCCGAACGCCGCTGCGGCCGCGAGCACCAGCAGCAGCAGAACCCCGAACCAGAGTCTCACGTGCCCGCTCCGTTGCCCGCGTGAGCGGCCGCGCGCGGCTGCGAGAGCGCGCGCGTCGCGCGCAGATTGCGAAGCTCGCGCAGCGCCGTGCCGAGCTCCGGCAATGCCGGCGCCAGCGGCGCGGACGAAAGGCGGTCGATCGCTGCGAGATTGTCTTTGACTTGCGCCGATGCGGGATCGAAACCGTTCACGAGCGAAGCGCGAGTACGCGCCAGCGCCGCCGTATACGCCGCGGGATCGCGCGCGATCAGCGCCGCTTCGGCCGCGCGCAGGTCGATTGCCACGAGCGCGCGCGTGAGCTCGAGATCGCGACCGCCAGGCAATCCGTCCTTGTCGGTGCTGACGCGAACGAACTGCTGCATCAGCGCAGCGAAGCGCGACACCGGCTGCGCGGTGGCGGCGCTGGGATCGGGCTTGGCCGGCAGCGCGGCCAGCGATCCGCGAATCTTTTCCAGCGCATCGATCGTCGCGTGCGTCTCGAGCGGCTTGGCCGCTTCGAGCGCCTGGATCTCCGCGCTGATCGTTTGCCTCACGCTGGCGAAGACGGGATCTTCCGCCGACGCGAGCGCCGAATCGGCAAGCCGATACGCTGCGAGCGCTGCCTGCGCATCATGGAACAAGCCCAGACGCTCCTCGGCCAGCTGCAGCAGGAATTCCGCTTCGTTGAGCGCGAGCGCATCGCGGCCGGTCAGCCGCTGCTCGGCGAGATTGGCGACCGCATCCTCGAGATGACGCGAGCGCTCGCCGAGCGCAAGCAGCTCCTCGCGCACGCTCTTGTTGACGCTGTCCGCATCGGCGAGCCGCGCGCGCATCGCCTCGACATCGCGCTTGCGCTGATCGGCCGTGCGCGCAAGGTCGTCCATACGGCCGTCGAGCTCGGTGCGCAGCGCACTCTCGGCACCGCTCTGCCCGCGCTCGATGACGATCGCGCGCCACAGCGCGATCGCGCCGAGAATCAAGGCGATCAGCGCTGCGAGCAGCGCAAGGTTTCCGCCGCGTTTCGCCGGAATCGGAGCCGGCTCCGCCGGCCGCACACTGCTCTCGGCGACCTGCACCGGATGCGTGACTTCGCTGTCTTCTCCCATGCGGGCATGCTAGCCCAACTGACGCGCGCGCGGCAGCAGCGTCACAATCGGTGACGCGCGAGCGCGCCCGCGGCGGCCGCAACGAGATCGTCCGCCGAGGCCGAGCGCGCCAGGGCGATCTCGCCGAATCCGTGCCGTTTCGCCTCGCTGGCGAGGCGGTCGCTGCTGACGACAACGATCTGTCCGCGCAGCCGCGCCGTGAGCGAAGGCGCAAGCGAGACGACGAGATTGGCGAGCGCTTCGGCGCTGGAGACCAACATGATCAGCGGATCGGGCGCGGCGGCAAGCGCATTGAAGTGGCGTCGCGTCAGACGAGGCGGCACGCGCCGGTAAACGTGGATGGACTCGACGTCCGCACCGCGTCTGCGCAATGTCGGCACGATGAGATCGCGGCCACCGGGCGCGCCGAACACGGCGATGCGCCGACCGCCGATATCCTTGAGCGGCGCCAGCGCCAGCACGCCTTCGCTGGTGCTGGATTCGGTCGGGACGATCGATTCGATCCCGCGGCGCGCCAGCGCACGCGCGGTGCCCCGACCGACCGCAAACACCTGCGCGCGCCGCGGTACGCGCAGCGACGGCAGGAGACGGAACGCGAAACGCACAGCCGCGGGGCTCGTGAACAGCCACGCCCACGCGCCACGCGAACGGCGCAGCGACGAAACGGCCGCATCGACATCCTCGGTCGCTCGCAGCGACAGCCCCGGAAGCTGAACAGGCCGGCCGCCCAGCCTTCGGATTTTTTCGGGTAACGTGCCCGCGGCGCCAACCGGACGAGTGATCACGACGCTCGCGCTTGCGAGCGGTTTTTGCGCGGCGGTGGTTTTCTTCCGTGTCATCCGTTGCGCGGCAGGCCATGCGATGCTTGGATCATACGTCCGCGCGCGGACCCGAACGACTGGATGACCGGCCTCTCGATGCCTTCCGAACACGACACCGCAAGCGCTGCGCTCGAACGCGAAATCCTGACGCAGATTCCGCTCGCGCGCGCAATGTCCCTCACCGTCGACGCCTACGACGGCGACTCGCTCACGCTTTCCGCCCCGCTCGCCCCGAATGTAAACGACAAGGGCTGCGCCTTCGGCGGCAGCCTGGTCAGCCTGATGACGCTCGCCGGCTGGGGACTTGTAAAGCTTGGCCTCGATCGCCTCGGCAAGTCCTGCGACATCTACGTACAGGACAGCGACGTGCGCTATCTCGCTCCGGTCTGGGACGATTTCGTCGCGACCGCACGGCTGGTCGATCGCGAAAGTTTCGCATCGATGCTGGAGACGCTGGCCGCGCGCGGCCGTGCGCGCACGCGAGTGCGGTGTCTCGTGCCTTTGCCGGACGGCACTGCGGCGGCGACGCTCGAGGCGCGCTTCGTCGCAATCGAACGACGCTGACGAACGCGCGCCGTTTGCGGCACAATGGACGAAGGAGGATTTCCCATGCGCCGTCTATCCGCTGTCGTGTTTGCGATGTCGATCGTGCTGCTCTCGGCGTGCGCGATGGACAAGATGCGCAATAAGGAAACGATCCTCGACGATACGTTGCGCACTTATGCCGCGACGATCCGCTGGGGCGACGTGACGCAAGCGCTCGCGTTCGTCGATCCGAAATACCGCGAAGCGCATCCGCTCTCGGCGGTCGACCTCGCGCGCTACAAGCAGGTACAAGTGACCGCGTACGACGATCAGCCGCCGACACCGGTCACCGAGACCGAAGTGCGCCAGACGGTGCAGATCGGTCTCGTCAACGTGCACACGCAGGCGGCGCGCAGCGTCGTCGATCACCAGATCTGGAAGTACGACGAGGCCGAAAAGCGCTGGTGGCTGACGACGGGCCTCCCGGACATCACGCAGCACGACTGAGGATCGCCGCGCCGATCTAACCGTAAGAGGCGCATCGCGTGACCGCTCATTCGCGCCCGTCGTTCGCCGCAGCGCTGCCGCTTTACATTCCCAAGCTCGTCACCGTATTGCGAAGCGGCTATGGCGTCGCGGATCTTCGCCGCGATCTCATCGCCGGCCTTACGGTCTCGATCGTCGCGCTGCCGTTGTCGATGGCGCTCGCGATCGCGTCGGGCACGACGCCGGACAAGGGCCTGCACACCGCGATCGTCGCGGGATTTCTGATCTCGCTCCTCGGCGGCTCGCGCGTGCAGATCGGCGGGCCGACAGCGGCGTTCGTGCCAGTCGTGTTCAACGTGATCGACAAGTTCGGCTACGGCGGCTTGATTCTTTGCACGCTCCTTGCGGGTCTCATGCTGATCGCGGCCGGACTTTTGCGCGTCGGCACGCTGATGAAATACATCCCGAAGCCGGTCGTGACCGGCTTTACGGCCGGCATCGCGGTCAGCATCTTTTCAAGCCAGGTGAAGGATCTCCTCGGCTTGCAGATGGATAAAGTACCGGCCGAGTTCTTCGCGCGCTGGTCCTCGTATGCTCAGGCGCTGCCGAGCTATACGCTGGCTGCGGTCGTGCTGTCGTTCGCCTGCATGGCGATCATCGTGGCGCTGCGCCGCTATCGTCCTGCGTTGCCCGGATTCCTGATCGCGGTGATCGCAGGCGCGCTCGCAGTTGCGCTCTTCTCGCTGCCGATCGAAACGATCGGCACGCGCTTCGGCGGCATTCCGGCGACGCTGCCCTCGTTCGAGCTTCCGACGATTCCGTTCGATCGCACGCTGGAGCTTTTTCCAAGCTCGTTCACGATCGCATTCCTCGCCGGTGTCGAATCGCTGCTTTCGGCCGTCGTCGCCGACGGCATGATCGGCGGCCGCCACCGTTCCAATTGCGAGCTCGTCGCGCAAGGCGTTGCCAACGTCGGATCGGCGCTGTTCGGCGGCTTGCCGGCGACCGGGGCGCTCGCGCGCACAGCAACGAACGTGCGTGCCGGCGCGCGCTCGCCGGTCGCCGGCATCGCGCACGCGGCGTTCCTCTTGGTCTTCATGCTGGTGCTCGCGCCGCTGATGAGCTATGTGCCGCTCGCGGCGCTGGCGGCGATCCTCGTGATCGTCGCGTGGAACATGGCCGAGATCGAAAGCTTTCGCCATTTGATGAGCGGCCCTGTCGGCGATCGCATCGTGCTGTTGCTGACGTTCGGGCTCACGGTCGTGTTCGATCTCACGATCGCGATCGAAGTCGGCATCGTGCTCGCGGCGTTTCTCTTCATGCATCGCATGAGCGAAGTCGTCGCGATGGAATCGAACGTCTCGCTGCTCGACGAGGACAAGGCCGATTCCGATCAATCGCCTCAACCTGACCAACGCGCGCAGCTACCGCCGGGCGTCGAGGCGTTTCAGATTTCGGGGCCGCTCTTCTTCGCCGTCGCGAACCGGCTCGACGATGTGCTGAACCAGTTCACCAAACCGCCGCGTGTGTTCATCCTGCGCCTTCGGCTCGTGCCGCTGATCGATGCCTCGGGCGTAACGGCGCTGACGCAAATGATCGAACGCTGCCGGCGCCGCGGCACTCGCGTGATCCTGTCGGGCTTGCGCGAGCAGCCCAAGCGCATCCTGGCGCAGATGGGCGTCGCCGATGATGGCGGCACGCTTCGTTTCGCGCGCGATTTCGACGCAGCGCTAGCGCTGGCGCGCGCGACGGACTAGGCGCGAGGCCCGAGCGAGGCTTTGCCACGCCCTCGCCGCTCCGCGATAATCCGCCCCCGCGCGTCGCGCGATCATCGTGTTTCCCCCATGTCGGACTTCATCCACCGCCTGCCCGAATTCCTGGGCAATCATCTTTATCTGACGCTCGGCTTCATCGGCGTGCTGCTTGCGCTGATCGTGACCGAAGCGCAGCGCTTCACGCGCGGCTACAAGGCGCTGACGCCGGCCGGGCTCACGCATCTGATCAATCGCGAAAACGCGCTTCTGATCGACGTTTCCGGCATCCAGGATTTCGAAAAAGGGCACATCCCCGGCGCGCGCCATGTCGCGATGAGCCAGTTCGACCCGGAGAACAAGGATCTCGCCAAGGCCAAGGAGCTTCCGGTCGCGGTGTACTGCAAGAACGCGCAAACGTCCGCGCAAGCGGCGCAGCGCCTCCTCAAGGCGGGCTTCACGCGCGTCTACTGGCTCGAAGGCGGGCTTGCCGCGTGGACCGAAGCACAGCTGCCGCTGGCCAAGGGCAAGGCTTAGATAGATCGAGCGCACACATCCGGCGGAAAGCTCGGATGTGAACGTGCGCCGCGCGCGTGAGCGTGAAATAATCCGCACCCTTTTTCTTCAGAACGGCAGTAGAACCATGGCAGAGACCCTTAACGGCGCCGGAAACGGCCAGGCGCAACAGGCCCAGGCGCAGCTCAGCCTGCAGAAGATCTACGTGAAGGACGTCTCCTTCGAGGCGCCGGGCGCGCCGCAGGTGTTCCAGTCGCAGCAGGGTCAGCCGAACGTGGAGCTGAATCTTTCGCAGCGCGTGACGCAGCTGGCGGAGACCGCATTCGAAGTCGTGCTGAGCGTGACCGCGACCTGCAAGATCGACGACAAGACCGCCTATCTCGCCGAAGTCCACCAGGCCGGCATCTTCGGCCTCGCCGGCTTCGATGCACCGGGCCGCGACGCGGTGCTGCAGACGTATTGTCCGAACGTGCTGTTCCCGTACGCGCGCCAGATCGTGTCCGATCTCGTGCAGAACGGCGGCTTCCCTCCGTTCTTCCTGCAGCCGATCAATTTCGACGCGCTCTACGCCGAGCAGCAGCGCCGCCGCGTCGAAGCTTCGAGTCAGGGCGCCGGCGCCAACGCCTGACGGGCCGACGCTGACGCAATGACCCGCGCAACGCCGGTCGCAGTTCTCGGCGCCGGCTCCTGGGGCACGGCGCTGGCCGTGCTGCTGGCGCGCAACGGCGTGCCGACCACTTTATGGGGTCGCACGCCGCAAGTCGTGGTCGACATGGCCACTGCGCGCCGCAACGCGCGCTATCTTCCTGATCTCGCATTTCCCGATTCGCTGCAGCTTTCCGGCGCGCTCGAGGCGACCGTGCGCGATGCCGCCACGGTGCTGATTGCCGTGCCGAGCCACGCGTTCGCCGAGCTCATCGATGCCGCCGCGCCGTGGATCGCACCGGATGCCGGCGTCGCCTGGGCGACCAAGGGTTTCGATCCAGCATCCGGACGTTTTCTGCACGAGCTTGTTGGCGAGCGCTTGCCGCAGCACGCGGCAGCCGTTGTCACCGGCCCTTCGTTTGCCAAGGAAGTTGCAAACGGTTTGCCGACCGCCGTGACCGTGCATTCGGCGAGCACCGATTTCGCGCAACGCATCGCGCAGATGCTGCACTCGCCGCTGTTCCGCGCATACACCGGCAACGACGTGCGCGGCGCCGAGCTCGGCGGCGCGATGAAGAACGTGCTCGCGGTCGCGACCGGCGTCGCCGATGGCATGCAGCTTGGCCTCAATGCACGTGCGGGCCTCATCACGCGCGGGCTCAACGAGATGCTGCGCCTCGGCCATGCGATCGGCGCGCGTGCGGAAACGTTGATGGGTCTCGCGGGGCTCGGCGATCTTGTGCTCACCTGCACGGGAGATCTTTCGCGCAATCGCAGGCTCGGTCTCGCGCTCGGACGCGGCGTGCCGCTGAAGCAGGCGGTTGCCGAGATCGGTCAGGTCGTCGAAAGCGTGCAGACCGTCGACACCGTGATGCAGCTCGCCACGCAGCACGGCATCGAGCTTCCGATCACCGCGAACGTGCAACGCGTGCTGCGCGAGGAGCTGACGCCGGCCGAAGGCATGCGCGCGTTGTTGTCGCGCGAGCAGAAGCCGGAGTATCCGACGCTGGCGTAGGCTATCGCCGCTTCTACATCTCGCTGCCCAAGAACTGTTGCTGCCGCCACGCTTCGAACACGATCACCGCGACCGCATTCGAAAGATTGAGGCTTCGATTCCCCGGCCGCATCGGCAGACGCAATCGCTGCTCGGGCGGCAGCGCATCGATGAGGCCTTGCGGCAGTCCGCGCGTTTCGGGACCGAAGATCAGCGCATCGTTGTCTTGATACTCAACGCTGTCGTAGCGCATGCGTCCGCGCGTCGAAACCGCGAACAGACGCGACGGTGCGATCGCAGCGAGGAAAGCGGCGAGATCGTCGTGCACCGACACGCGCGCGTATTCGTGATAGTCGAGCCCGGCGCGACGAAGCTTGGCGTCATCGAGCTCGAAACCGAGCGGGCGGATGAGATGCAGCGCCGCGCCGGTATTCGCACAGAGGCGAATTACGTTGCCGGTGTTCGGCGGAATCTCAGGCTGGAACAGAACGACATGCGGCACGCCGCCATTATCGCGGCAGCGTGCGCGTGCGCAAAGTCCTCTGCTTCTCGTCGCCGAACGACGCAGTACCGACGCCTGGCAATTCCGGAACCGCCTTTTCGGTGTCGGCGATGGACGTCGTGTCGACCGTCTCCGCTTCGCTGATCGCCTTCGCGGTCACGTACACGGTCGGCAGCAGTGTTGCAGCGACTTCCGGATTCGCTCTCGCCGTGACATACACGGTCGGCAGCAGCGTGACTCTGAGCGGTTCGGTTTCGGCGATGCGCATCGTCGTCTCCGACGTCAGCGCATTGGCTTCGATGGTGACTGTCGGAAGCAGCGTCGCGCTCAGGGGAGCGCGCGCGTCGACGGTCATCGTTTCCTCTGCGCCGAAACTGTCGGCAGCGGCAGTGCCTGCGAATAACGCAGCGGCGAGGCCGATGAGTGCAAATTGGTTTTTCATAACGTTCTCCTGCGAGCACTTCTGTCTAGCGGTGTTGAGCAAGCGGCGTGCCAGTTTCGAAAATTGCTTGCTTGTGTCGATATAGATGCGCGATCAGTGATTTAGGTTGCTAGTCCGAAAGTCATGCATCGTTCGCGGACATATTTGCGGACGTTCGCGTGCGTCCGCGTACGCTGTCCGTATTCGAACGCGCGACGATGAATCGCGCGCACGCGCGTGCCGCGCTCGACGGCAATCGAGACAAGAAAACGTCCGTCAATTGGAATACGCGAACGCGTTATTCACGCAGCGATACGACAACGCGCGGCGCGGGCGAGCGATGCCGCCGCGCATCGCGCGAATGCTTGGAATCCATCGCAACTCACGCGAGCGGCATCGAGCAACACGCCGCTCGCGTCAGTTCGCAATTACAGCGTGACCACTCCGCGCTTGGCGTCGTCGTCGCGCGCCGTTTCGACCGCCGCATGCATGACCGCCGGATTCGACGAATCGATACGCGCGTCGATCCAGGTCGGATGCTTCTGGATCGGATCGAGCAGCAGAATGCGCTGCGGCTTCGCTGCTTTCGCAAACGGACAATCGGGCACCGGCGGCGACAGCGTCTCGGCGGTCGCGAGACCACCGATGACCGCGAGTGCTGCGGTCGCCCGGATCAATTGCGTACGTAAATTCATCACGGCCTCCTCCAAACTCCCTCCGCCTGGTATCGCAAGCGTCGTGCCAGACGCCTACGAACCGTCCCGTCACCCCTCTCTGATGCTTAAACAAGGCGTTAGGTTTCTAGGCCGGAAGTCATGGTCGGCGGATTTTTCGTGTCCGCGGATGTCCGGTGTCCGCTGTTTTCGAGCTTTGGCGGATGGATTGCCGTCGTCGAGCGTCGTCAGTAGGGAAGGAACACCAGCAGACCGACGATCACCACTGCGGACGCCAGAATGATGCCCACGGCTTCGATCGCCTTGAGACCATATTGCCGAGCGACGATCACACGTACGATTTCCGGGGCTTCGGTCACGGACTCACTTCTTCGGCCGCGCGTCTTTCCTGCTCGGCACCGCGCTGCTGATTGCATTGATCGCGCGTCGCATTGAGATCGAGATGCTGCTTGCTGAGAATGTTCGCCCGGTTGGTTTCAGCTGCTTTCAGGCGCAAGCGCAAATCGTCGTGAAACGCGGAGATCACCGCGGGATCGTTGATTTCCTGTTCCAGCAAGGAGATCAGCTCTTTCGCGTCACGCATGTCCTCGTCGGCCTTGTCGTCGATCGCTCGGAATCGTTGCGTGCACTCCGTGCTCGACGGCGAGGCGACGGCGAGGGGTGAGAAAGCCGCAGTCAGGAGACTCACTGCCAGCGTGATCGCGTACATAAGAACACTCCGTATCGTCGGCAGATCAACGAGGGCTTCGCGGCAGCATGACGGCATCGATGACATGGATCACCCCATTGCTGGCATCGACATCCGGCGTCGTGATTCGGGCATGGCCTATGGTGACCTTGCCATCAGCGTGACCGACGCGGGCCGTGCGGCCGCTGACGCTCTTCGTTTCGGTGAGCTTGCCGAAGTCTTGATAGGTCGTGCGGCCGGGCGAAACGTGGTTCTTCAGAATCGAGATCAGCTGACCCTTGCTCTCCGGTTTCAGCCAATTCTCCAACTGACCCCGGTCGAGCTTTTCGAACGCTGCGTCGGAGGGCGCGAAAACGGTGAGCGGGCCCGCGCCGTTCAGAATATCGGTGAGGCCGGCCGCTGCGATCGCCGTGAGCGTTCCTTGCGAAGCGACCCTGTCGGCGAGACTGGTTTGAATGGTGTTGTCGTTGGATGCGTTCATTGAAATGTCCTATCGGGTTCCATCGCGGAATGGAACAGGCAGCCGGAGCCGAGACCGACCCGGCGAACGGGAAGGCACATCTCAGGGCGTTGAAGGAGGGAACCGCAGGACTGAGGGCGCTTGCTACAGACGCATCGCGTCTTGGCGCAGGGGTGGACTATATCCCTTGCGGTGTTAGCTCTATGTGAGTTGCTTTGTGGCCAAGGTCGACTTTTGCGCGCATCACGGTTCTTCGAAGCCGTCGGCGAAGATGAGGTCACCGAGTGCTCCCGTCGTGATGCGCCCGATCCTGCCATCCAGTTCCGCGAACCACAGATTGCCATCGGGACCTGCCACGATGCCGCTGGGGTCTGCGTTGAAGCTCATGCCGACGAAGAATTCGGTCACGACGCCGCTGGGCGTGATGCGTCCGATCTGATTGCCGAGTTGCTCCGTGAACCACAGGTTGCCATCGGCGCCCGCCGCGATGCCGAAAAGTCGCGCGTTAGGGCTGATGCCCGCGTCGAACTCGGTAACTACGCCGGCCGGGGTAATCCGCCCAATGCGATTGCCGACGTTTTCCGTGAACCACAGATTGCCATCGGGACCGGCGGTGATGCCGAAAGGCGACGCGCCGGCGGTGATGCCGGCGCTGAATTCCGTGACGACACCTGCGGGTGTGATCCGTCCGATACGGTCGCTGCTGGCTTCCGTGAACCACAGATTGCCATCGGGGCCGAGCGCGATACCGACAGGCGTCGCGCCGAACGGAGGACAGTTGGCCGGCGTGCAAATGCCCGCACTGAATTCGGTGACGATGCCGCCGGAGGTGATCTGCGCGACGCGGTTCGCGGTGGATTCTGCGAACCAGAGGTTGCCGTCAGGCCCCGCCGCGATGAAGAAAGGATTGGAGCCGGCGCTGATGCCGAAAGCGAATTCGGTGATGACGCCTGCCGGCGTGATCCGCCCGATCTGGTTGATGTCGGAGTTGATGCTTTGCTCGGTGAACCACAGGTTCCCATCGGCGCCGGCCGCGATGCCATAAGGGAGCGCGCCGGGCGTGATGCCGATCGCGAACTCGGTGACGACGCCGAGCGGTGTGATCCGTCCGATCTGGTTGCCGCCGTTGAATTCGGTGAACCAGAGATTTCCGTCCGGGCCGACCGCGATGCCCAAAGGTTGCGCGCCGGCGGTGATGCCGTCGGAGAATTCGGTGATGACCTGCGCCTGCGCTCCGCCGAAGGAAAAACACAGTGACACCAACGCGGAGCCGACAAGAACGCGGCACGGTTTCATCGACGCTTCTCCCCTGGGGTTTCCTTCGTCGGGTTCGCCGCTCGCTGAGCCCGTTAGAAACACACAGCGATGCGGGAAGCTGCCGGCGTCGAGGCTGGCGTGCGTGCGCGCTGATGATGCGAAGGCCGCTATCGCCCTCCTTTACTCATACGCAAGGAGGCGCACCGAACCGACACGGACGGACGGGCCTGGCGCCGTGCGCGCATCTCAAGGCTCGAAGTCGCCTTGGAAAATGAGATCGGCAAGCGCGTACTCGAACGCACCGACGTCGCAGCGCGCGCCGATGACTCGCGGAGCGCCGCGCTGGTCGATCGTCAACGGCGCCCCGATCTCATCGACGCAGCCCAGGCTGTCGATCGTGTTGTCGATCGCCTCGCTGCCGGGGAGCAACGCATGGGTCCAGGTATCCCCGCCGTTATCCTGCAACGGACCGATCGAGCTCGGCGAGACGAAGCCGAGGTTGGAGTCCGATGTGGTCGTCGTGCAGCCGTCCCGTTCGTCGAGAAGATTCATGCCGTACGCTTCCAGCGCCCCATCGCAATTGTTTTCGGTGAAGACTGCGACGGTGTTGCTAGCGATCAGCGTGTTGACCACGCCGAAGCGCGAGCCTGCGGCGGCATAAACGCCGCCTCCGATGCCGCCGCTCATGTCGTGATCGTGATCGGCATCGTTGCCGATGACGGAGGTGTTGTAGAGGAACGCGGTGCCGATGCTGCGAATCCCGCCGCCGTTGGCGTTCGCGTAGTTGCCGCTGAGCGTACTGTCGACGATGTAGACATCGCTATTGCTGAAGATTCCGCCCCCGCCTTCGCCCTCCACGTCGTCGATGCCTTCCGCGCCATTGTCGTTGAGCGTGCTGTTGTGAATGCTGGTCGGACCGCCGAGATAAAGGCCGCCGCCGAGGTTGGCTGCGACATTCGATCGAATGGTGGTGCCCGTAATGACCAGCGGACCACCCGTGATGAGCACCCCGCCGCCAAGATCCGCGCGGTTGTCCTCGATCACGCAGAACGTGATGATGGACGGGCCTGCGAAATTGAATAAGATCCCTCCGCCGAGGTCACTCACGCCATTGCGGATCGTGACGCCGGTGATGTAGGCGCGGCGCGTGGGTTCTACCGTGATCACGCCATCCATGTGATTGCCATCGATAATCGTGGTGGCCGCGTCTTCGCCAAGAATTTGGATCTCCTGATCGGCACCCACGGGCGACGCGAGATTCAAGTCGCCGGTGTCATCGCCGTCCGAGCCGCTGGGTGGAATCGTGAGCAGGTACATTCCGGCGGGAACATGGATGACGCTCGACCCGTCGGCCTGATTGGCCTTCATGATCGCCGCGCGCAACGAGCAGGTGCCGGCACTCGTGTGGCACGCGCTGACGGCGCCGCCATCGTCGGGCAGATCCGCCGTCGTGTTGACGTTGTAAGTGTCGGCTCGCGCGATCTGCAGCGCCAATGCCATGAATGCCAGCAGAGCGCACCGCGATACGACGTTGCACACCGAAAAGCCATTGTTCACAGAGATTTCTCCACTGATAGACCGTTGACGAGCGACACAACGATGTGACGCGCGCAGCGCTTCACAAGCCACCTTCGAAGCCATCGCGAAACAGGAGATCACCGACCTGGAGCTCGAACGCGCCGATGTCCGCTCGCGCGCCGAACGAGCGAACGTAGCCGGCACCGCGCTGATCGTTGGGCGACGGATTGGTCGTGTTGCCGCGATCGATCGCCGGGCTTGATGGCGCGAGCGCGAGCGTCGCGGTCTCGCCGCCGTTGTTCTGCAACGGCATCAGTTGCGGATCGTCGATGATCGTGTCCGCCGGCATGAGATTGCTTGCAGTGCGGATCAGATTGTTGGCACCGACCACACTCGCGCCTCCGCTCGTGCCGACATCGAACGCGATACCTCCCGCGGTGTTGTTGGCGATGATCGAGCTCTGAAGGTCGGCGCCGGTCGCATAGATCTGCAAGCCGCCCGCCGTGACGATCGTCGCGCTCTGCTGCGCGGCGGTGTTGAACGCGATCGTGCTGTTGTAGAGATAGAGCGGCGTATTCGAGTAGACGCCCGCGATGAATTGCGTGGCTCGGTTTCCGGACACTGTGCTGTTCACGACAACCGCGCCCATCGCGTAGCCGGCGATCGCCACGCCGCCGACATTGACCGCAGAGTTGTCGGCAATCGTCGAGGCAAAAATATTGACGTTGCCGAGCACGAACAAACCGCCGCCGTAGCCGCCGCCGCTGCCGAGGTTCAGCGCATAGTTGCCGCGGACGGTGCTGTAATACATGTAGAGCCCGCCGCCCGCGAACGCGCCGCCGCCGAAGCCATCGGTATCGGGATTCGATTCGTTGCCGGAGACGATGCTATGGCGCAACGTCAAGCTGCCGGCGGCGTAGATGCCGCCGCCTTTGGTTTGTTGTCCGGGCGCACCGACGGCCTTGCAGAAAGCCACGGCGACATCATCGAGGTCGATCGATCCGGCCGAGTAGATGCAGCCGCCGTACGCAGGCGTGGGCGCCCATCCGCCGCTGACGCGCAATCCGGCGATGTTCAAAATGCCGTGGCCGCTGTGCTCGATGATTCGTCGGTAACTCTGATTCGCATCGAGCGACAGCAGCGCACTGCCGGGACCGACGAACGTCAGCGATTCGAACGGCACGGCGATCGCACCGTTCGCAAGCGAAATCGTGCTGCACGTGAGCTCGCTGAGATCGATGATCGCCCCGCTTTCGGCATCGGCGACGACGCTGCGCAAAGTACCGGGGCCGCCGTCGTCCTCGCAGCTCGTCACCGGTAGCGTCGGTACGCGCCAGGAGGATGGCGCGACCGGCGATCGGATGAGCAGTTGCCGCGCAGCGATGCGATCGAAGGCCGCGAGCGCATCGTTGTCGAGCGCGAGCGCCACCGCGAGGCAGGGAGCAAGCCGCTTGATTCGAAGGAGACGGCGGCGCGTCGTGGAGATCATCGGGTTTCCCCTCGTTGCGAAAGCGAGATGCGAACGCCGGTGTCTCGGTCACTGTCATGCGCGCTGTACGCGTCGAGACGACCCGAGTACGCCATTCATTCGATTGCTGTTTCTACAAACAGGAAACGGGGCCGGATCCGGCCATGCCTGCAACATGCCCGATGCTCAGCGCCGTGCTTCGAATCCGTCAGACAGAATCGAGGTATCCACGGCGACGCCACCCGACAATCCGTCGACGAGCGTCGCGCTGACAATGATCGAGCTCGGATCGCCGATCCGTCCGGTCGCCGAGTAATCGACCAGCACGAGACGATCTCCGCCACCGCCCCAGCGCGTGCCGAAGAGATGACCTCGGCCGTCCGGGCGGAGCATCAGATAGTTCTCGCCGAGCGCGGTGTCGTCGCGCGTGCTGAGCGGCGTGGTCGGATCGTCGGAGCTCACCTGGATGGCCTTGCCCGCTCCGGCCATGATGAGACTGTTGCTGAAGCGGTCGTAATGCACGGTCGCAGCGGACGTCGCGGTCATCAGTCGCGTCGTCGTGAACGTCGTCAAATCGATCCTGCCGAAATTGCCGAGGCTCTCGCCGCCGTTCGAGTAGTACACGCCGTCTGTGGGTGTGAATGCGAGCGATGTGATGGTGCCGTCGTCGCCGTCGATCGAATGCGGCGTGCCGTCGCCAAACGGGGCGAGCGGTACCTCCGATGGGCTCGTGTCGGTCCAGCCGATCCAGACGCTCGTTCCGCTCGGATCGAGCGAGACGGTATTGCCGTTGTTGCTGGCGCTGACTGTCGTGAACGTGCCGGTTGCGGAATTGACCTTGTATACGTTTGGACCCTGCCCGGCGACGATGAGATCGCCGCCGGGCACGATCAGCGCATCGGCGGCGGTCGGCAATGTTGCGAGGATCGTTGCGCTGGCCGTCATCGCGCCGGCGCCGTCATAGTCGTACTCGACTTTGTAGAGAGTGTGCGTTCCGAATGCGGCACCGATGTAGACCGTGCCTGTTGCGGCGCTGCCGGCACGGAGAGGTTGCGCCGTCATGCCGGCCATAAGGCCGGCGAACATCAAAAGACCTTGCGTTTTCATCGACGCTTCTCGCTGCAATGACGGGGTGCGAAGCGCTGTCCGTTCGTCAGCGCAGCATCACCAGCATCTCGATCTCTCCGGTGTCGCCGTCGAGATCTTTCATCGCCTTGCCGATCACCGTGCCCGCGCGCGGACTTTCCGGCGCGCGCATCGCATGCCCAGGCCGGGACGAAGAGACGAGCAGATCGCCGGCGTGGATCGCGCCGTTTTCCGACGTGGCTTTGACGGGAACGCGACCGCTGAGCGCGAGGCGCGGCATGCCTTTCGTGGCATCGGGCGTTGCGGGCGAAGCATTCAAAGAAACACCGGGCCGAGTCGAAATCACACCCGCGACGGCGGTGCTGTTCGATTGCGTCGAGAGGCGAAAAGCTTCGCCGTTCGCTGCATCGATCTCGACGACATCGCCGGGCGCGAGCGCTTCGCTCGCCGGAACGTATTCGGCAAGATCCGCGCCGCCGGCGTTGTAGTCGCCATTGGCGAACACCGAACCGTTGCCGTCGACGCGGAATACATCGGCGGCCGGTGTACCGGCGGTGCCGATGATCAGATTGCCGATCGTGGCGTTCTTGATCCTGACGACGGTGTCGCAAGCTCCGCCGCCGACATTGCAACTGATGGTGTCGGTGGCGAGGAGCCCGCCCTCGGCCCAGACGCCGGTTGTGCCGACACCGTGGACACCAATGAGGCCGAGGCCACGAACGCCATCGCCGAGGCCGCTGGCGCCACGGACACCGGTTCCGCCGGTGGCCCCCGCGGTGCCGTTGACACCGATTCCGCTGACGCTCGTACCTTCGACTCCCGTCCCGAGGTTATCGGCGACGCCGCTGACGGCAACGCCCGAGTTGGAACCGGAAGTGCCTCTGACGCCGACTCCCGCAGCACCGGACGCTCTGCCAAGAACCGCGGGCAATCCCGAATCGGTTTCGTTCACGCCCTTGATGGCCGTGCCACCGTCGGCATTCGCGATCTCCAATGCTGCTTGGGCACCGGTGGCCACCGTGCGCTGGAACGGCATCGGCAAACCCAAGGCGTAAGGCACCGCGGTCAACGCCTGACGCGGAGCGAGCACCGTGTAGGCGCCGGAGCCCGCCGGACGCACGTGCACTTCGATCCATTTGACTTGACCGTCGAACGTCGGCGCACCGAAATCGATCAGCGTGTTGATTAAGCCGCCGTTGACGGCAACGCTCGTCTGCGTGACGGTCTGCACCGCGGTGCCACCCGATGCGACGCTGTAAAGCTCAAACTCGAAATCATAATTTCCGTTTGCCGGAGCGCCGTTGTCCGCGAAGGTGCCTTGATAAGTGAAACTGGAACCCAGCGTCTGAGCCGAACCGATACCGGCGACAGAAAACGCGAGGGCTGCTGCAAGAATCAGAATACGTATACGCATCACGAATGCTCCCCAAAATTTGGTTCAAGGCGATTAGTTCGATTCAAATCCGTTGGCAAAAATGAATTCGCCAGAGAAGCCACCCACCGGACTCCAGAAACCTCCGAAGATCACGTAACCGACGCCTCTCAAAATCCCCGTGGCCGGCAGTCCCATGGAACTCGTGATCTGATAGTTGCCGCCGGCGGTGGGCCCGCCGCCGCCGGGAAGCGCGACGGGATCGATGCGGTATTGCCCGCCGCTCGATTGCGCGCTTGCCGATGTGACCCACGCCGCGCCGAGAATCAGCGCGGCGATCGTCATGCGTGTGCGTACTCGATGCATTGCATATCTCCCTTTGAATGCGCAGCGAAGTGAGAAATCGTCGTCGCGACTTCGCGATCGCCTGCTGGCGTGGCGATGAGTGAGTTCTGTACGTTGAAACAGGAAATGCCGCGAAATCCGGTCAGCAGCGTGAGCCGCTTGCGGCCCGTACTGAGTGACGCGGCTAATCCGCCGCAGTCACGTCGGTGCTCGCCGGCACCACCACGCTCAGATTCGGCGCGAGCCCACGCGCGGATGGATGCAGGTACTTGCCTTGCTCTTGCGGCGGTTTGTTCTGCTCGATCTCGATACGATTCTGCTCGGCATACGCATCGTGGCGAATGCCGGTCACCTGCCAGGACACGCGCAAACCCGCCATGCCTCCGGCGATGCGGAAACGGTTGTCGCGAATCTCCTCGGCGATGTACACCGGCGCGTGTCCGCCGATGCAGGTCAGTTGATATCGAAAGCTGTCCTGCTCGACGCTGCCGTTGAGCGCTTCGAACCAATCGGGCAGCGTCACGATCGCCTGCCCTGCCGCGTCCAGCGTCGCGATGCCGTCGTAGACGTTCTTCATGTCCGGCGATTCCACGAACGAGTGCAGCAGATATTTGTTCGCAGGATCGAGCGGATGATCGATCTTGAATGCGCCGGCGCCTTTGGTCAGCGTGCCGGAAACATCGAGGTTGCCGAACACTGCGACGCGGCCGTTGAAATATCCCGCGTAGCCCACCGTGTTGCTGCCGTTGTTCGACCCGCGAACGCCCTGTGAAGTGGCGGTGCCGTTGGCAGTGCCTTGCACGCCGACGTAACCCGAGCCGTACAAACCCGCGCTGTTCGAACCGTTGGACGCGCCGAGGACGCCGACGCTGCTATCGGAAACGCCATAGACACCCCACCCGCTGACGCTTTGGCCGAACACGCCGGAATTGCTCGTGCTCCGACCCCAGACTCCGGGGCCTGTCGGGTTGACGCCGAAAATGCCCGCCGCATTGGTGCCGCCACTGGCGTTGCCTTGAACACCGCTGCCGTTCGCATTGTTGGTCGTGCCGAAAACGCCGGCGGCGCCGGTGTTGCTGGAGCCTTGCACGCCGATGCCGATACCGCTGTGGCCGTACACACCGATGGAGTCGCTCTTTCCCTCGACACCGGATGCGTTTGTGCTCCATCCGAGAACACCGATATTGTCGGCAAGACCGTTGCCCCAAACGCCAAGGCCGCCGGGCGCTGATCCTTCACCGTAGACACCGGCGAAGGTCTCGCTGCTGCCCCACACGCCGGGTCCGTTGTCGTTCGAGCCGCGCACGCCGGCCGCTTGCAGAGCGACGTCGCTCGTTTGTGTCGTCGAGCCGTGCACGCCGGTGCCGCCTTCGGCGCTCAATCCGTACACCGCCGTTCCGACGCCGGAGACTTGACCCATCACCGCAGTGCCCGCAGCCACCATTCCGTACAAAGCGACGGCACCGGCTGCGTTCGAATTTGAAATCGAGAACGTAACCTCTTGGGCAGTGTCGCTTCCGCTGTACGGCAGCGCGAAGATGCCCGCCGGGCCTTGCGGTCCTTCGGGACCGGTTGGCCCTTCGGGCCCGATCGCGCCTTGCGGTCCGGTCAATCCGATCGGACCTTGCGGCCCCGCAGGACCTTGCGGACCGGGATTGCCGGAGAGCGCATGCAGCGCATACGGCACGGCTGTCAGCGCTTGGCGTGGCGCGAGCGTCGTGTAGCTGCTGCTCGAAGCGCCCGGCCGCACGTGCACTTCGACCCACAGCGCCTGTCCGGTGTACGGCGCGTCGGTGAAATCCAGCGTCGTATTGATAAGACCGCCGCTGACGGCAAGGTCGTCGACGCTGACGGTATCGACCGCGCTGCCGCCGCTCGCGCTCGTAAACAGCGCGAATTGGAAATCGTAGGCGCCGTTGGCCGGCGCTCCCGCATCGGTCAATTGGCCCTGGTAGGTGAAGGCCGGGCCGACCGGATCGGCGAGCGCAACGCTGGCGAACAGAGCTGATGCAAGCAAGCAAGTTACAAGACGCATGGTGCTCCCCCTTTTCATTGCCTCGCCTTCGGAGCTGCGTATATCCTGCGCGTGCCCCTTTCTTGATCTCTTCGGACACAACGAACCACCGCGCGCATCACGAGATGCGTCGATTCGCACGCTGATCGGCAAATCCAAACCTAAAGACAGGAAACGGCTCGAAATCCGGCCAAGCCTATGAGCGAGCCCGAGCACGAGTTTCAAGTCGACGCGGTCGCACCGTTGGGTGGCGAGCTTCCGCTCGAGGTGCGCGGTCTCGCCGATCAGCTCATTCCGCTGTTCTACGACGACCTCAAACGCCTGGCCCACCGCGAACGCGCGCGCGTCGGCGCGGGCGCGACGTTGCAAACCACCGCGCTGGTCAACGAGGCTTATCTAAAACTGCGCGGGGCTCGGAGCTGGAATACCGATGTCCATTTCCTGCGCGCGGCCGCGCTTGCGATGCGCCATGCGCTCGTCAATCACGCGATGGCAAGACTCGCCAACAAACGCGGCGACGGCGCGATCCCGCTACCGATCACCGCCGCGCTCGACGTCGCTGTCGAAGACGACGCCAAGGTGCTGGCGCTGAACGAAGCGCTCGGCCGACTCGCGCACAATTCGTTGCGGCTGGCTCAGGTGGTCGAGTGCCGCTACTTCGCCGGCTACGACGAAGCGGAAACCGCGCGCGCGCTCGACATCTCCGAACGCACGGTGCGCCGAGACTGGACGCTCGCGCGCGCATGGCTGCATCGTGAATTGAGCGCGCCTTAGTCCACCACGCCCGCAAGCCGATTCTTCAATCGATGCAACGGGGCGCCGTATTGCTCGCCGACTTGCGGATGCTGGGCGTGAATCGCCGTTGCTGCGTCCGCTAACAAGCGCGCCTCGGATGGGCGTTCCAGCACGAGATCGCATTCCGCGAGAGCAATTTGTGCGTCTGCGATCCGCAAGCTGGACGGCGCCAGCAGACGCTCGCGCATCGAGAGCGTACGTTGCAGCAGCGCCTGCGCGTCTGCCGGATGATCCTGCAGCATCGCACGCCCTTCGATCAGATCGGCGCGCATCGCGTAGAACGCGAGATAGTCTTCGAGGTGGCTGGATGCGATCTTTCCGCGTACGCGGCGCGTGAGCTCGGTTGCTGACACAGCGTTGCCCTCCGCAAGATCGATCTCGGCGGACAGGAGCCACTGCTCGGTCGAAGTAAACGAAATTCCGAGCGTCTCGTCGGCATCGACAAACAATGTGTCCGTGAGCGAACGAGCGGTCTCGATCTCGCCTTGGGCCAGAGCGAGCCGAACACGCGTGCTGGTGTTGAAGTTGTATATCGGCGCGCGGACATCGAGGCCGTTCTTGATTCTGATCGCGGTCGCTTCGTCGAGAAACTGGTGCGCATCGGAAAAGCGGCCGATGTCCACCAAGGCCGTGGCGGCATCGACCAGCATGGCGCCAAGATACGTCGCGCCGGGGCGATGGGCTCGATAAATGACGATGGCTGCCTGCATGTCGGCCAGCCCTTCCTCCGGCAGGCCGAATCGAGCCTGCTCGTATCCGTGCTCGAGCAACGCCATCGGCGTGTGGAACGAATCCTCGGGACCGCGAATCTTCAACGCAAGCTGCTTGGCGCTCTGCACGAGCGTCATGCCTTCTTGCGTGCGCGCGGTGTCGAAAAGAAAACGGCCGAGCCGCATTTCGACTTGCAGCGTATCGACATGCTCTTCGCCATTGATTGCCTTCGCCGTCGACAAGGCTAGACGTTGGCTTTGTTCGGCCGCCGCGACATCCTGCAGGCGATATTCGACATCGCCCAAGAACGCGTAGAACCTAGGCAAGGCGGGGTTGGGGAAGCCATCGACGGCCCGCGACACATCGATTGCCTTTCGCAGGGAAGCGGCGGCTTCGCGCATCAGGCCCGTCTTCTGCTCGATCAGTCCGCGCGAATAGAGAGCTTCGGCGAGATCCTGCGACGGCCCTCTGTCTTCCAGTACCCGCACCGCCTGTCGTGAATAGTCGAAAGCGCGCGGAGTATCAATGCTGGAAAAGTGCTCGGCCTGTTTCATCAGAAGCACGCCGCGGGTCTCGGAGCTGAAATCGCGCTTGCGATCGAGGATCGCTGCGGCTTCCTCCAGCACTTTCTGGCGTTCGCCGACGGCGCTGGAGGAGTGCATGGAGCCGCCCAAGTAGATCAGTGCGGAGGCGGTCTGCACGGAGTCGGCACCGTTGATGGCGCTCGAAAGATCGACTGCCTGGCGGCGCAGCCGTACGGCCTCATCGTCCAGTGCGAGATCCTCGTAGAGCTCACTCAGAAGACCCAACACGCTGACCTTTGCGGCGGGTGCGTCGATCATCGCGGTGTCGATCTTCTTCACACCGAGATCGAGCAATTCTCGCGCGGTCGTCTGGCGTGCCTTGACCGGATCGTCCTGGTTGCTGGAATTGGCGCGAAACAAATCGCTCAAGAAACCCTGCACCGCGGCGGACGTGCGCGCTTGCGTTTCGGCGCGCCGCGCCTGCCAGATCGTACCGGCGAGCCCGGCAGCGAGCGCGACGATGAGCGCGGCGACGCCGGTCACCGCCCACCGATAACGGCGCAGCAGCCGGCCGAACACGTAGAGGCGCGCGCCTTCCCGAGCCAGCACCGGCTCGTTGCGCGCATGACGTTCGACGTCGCGTTTCAATGCGTCGACGGTTTCATATCGATGGCCGGCTTCCTTGCGCAAGCACTTGGCGACGATTGCATCCAGATCCCCGGTCAGCAAACGCGCGGCCACGGGCGAATCCGGCTTGGCCAGCGCGATCCGACTTGGAGTCGGCGCTTCGCGATCCATCACGAGTTTCAATGCCTGGGTCGACGGCAGACCTTGCGTGCGCAACGGGCGCTCTCCCGTCAAGAGCTCGAACAGCAGCACTCCGAGCGCGTAGACGTCGGTCGCCGTGGTCACGGGCTCGCCGCTCAATTGTTCGGGCGCCGCATACTCGGGCGTGAACGGCGCCATCGTGACATCCGCATCGCGCGGCAGCGAGGCGACGTCCAGAAGCTTGGCAATTCCGAAATCGAGAAGCTTCACAGCGCCGCCGGCATCGACCAGGATGTTGGCGGGCTTCAAATCGCGATGGATCACGAGATTGCGATGCGCGAAAGCAACCGCATCGCAAACCTTCGCGAAGAGGTTCAACCGCTCGGACAATTGAGCACGACGTTCGCGGCAATAGTCGGTCAGCGTGCGTCCTTCGACATACTCCATCACGGTATATGGACGCCCGTCGGGCGCCATGCCGCCATCGAGGAGCCGCGCAATTCCCGGATGTTCCAGCCGAGCCAGAATGCGGCGCTCGGCGTGAAATCGTTCCATTTCGCCCGCAGCCTCGTAGCGCAACAGCTTGAGCGCCACGCGCTGCTCGAACGCGCCGTCGGCCCGGAGCGCGGCATAGACCTCGCCCATGCCGCCGCGACCGATCAGTCGCTCGATACGCCAATGTCCAAGACAGGTCCCGGCCGTCAGCGAAGGTTGAGGCGCCGAAGTCTTCGGCGAATACGGCGGTGCATCCAGCGCACCGGGAGCCTCGTGCGCGCGCAGCAGTGCCTCGATTTCGCTGCGAAGGTCGGCATCATCGCCGCACGTGCGCTCCAGGAAAGCGGCGCGTGCTGCCTCGGGCAACGCGAGCGAATCGGCAAAGATCCGCTCCAGACGCATCCATCGTTCGGGCTGCACCGTCGCATCTCCGCTTGCACGGGGCGGGCGATGATTGTGCGCCTGATTGGCCGTGAAGACGATCGATGTGACGGACTTCAGCCCGTCCGTGGCGCGTGAGCCGGCTGCGCAATGGCGATAGCAACCTCGACGCGATGAACCGCCGCGGCAGCATCGAGCGCAATCGTCATGTCGGCTCGCGCCTCTCCGTCGACGGCAAGGCGGGATGAGAGGATATCGGGATCGCGAGCGATCGCGATTTCGTACGTGGCGTCTCCGAACCGGTAGACGAGGTTCAATCCCGGCCATCGCTCCGGCAGGCAAGGCTCGATGCGAAGCAACGCACCTTCGCGACGGATGCCGAGCAGCGATTCGACGATCAGCCGATACATCCAGCCAGCCGATCCGGTGTACCAGGTCCAGCCGCCGCGACCCGTATGCGGCGACAACGCCAGCAGATCGGCAGCAACGACGTAAGGTTCCACTTTGTACGTTTCCACCTCGGCCGAGCGCGTGGCGTGACGCAGCGGATTGATCATGTCGAAGAGCTGCCAGGCGCGTTCGCTGCGACCGGCTTGCGCGAACGCCATCACCGTCCAGATCGCCGCGTGCGTGTACTGACCGCCGTTTTCGCGCACACCGGGAACATAGCCGCGGATATAACCGGGATCGGGGTCCGCTTTGTCGAACGGCGGCTGCAGCAGCCGGATCAAACCGGATTCGGCGTCGACGAGATGGCGATCGACCGCATCGAGCGCATGCTCGGCGCGTTCGCTCGCGCCGGCGCCCGACAGCACCGCCCAGCTCTGCGCGATCGAATCGATGCGGCATTCGGTGTTTTCGGCCGAACCCAGTGGCGTGCCATCGTCGAAATACGCGCGCCGATACCATTCGCCGTCCCAACCGTGCGCTTCGAGGTTTTCGCGCAACCGCTCCGCGTGATCCTTACAGCGCGCGGCGAACGCGTGATCGCCGCGGCGCACCGCGATCGGCTGGAACTCGGCGAGCACGTGATAGAGGAAAAACCCGAGCCAGACGCTCTCGCCCGCTCCGTAACGGCCGACATTGTTCATGCCGTCGTTCCAGTCGCCGCTGCCGATCAGCGGCAGACCGTGCACGCCGATGCGAAGGCCGCGCTCGATCGCGCGCACGCAGTGCTGATAAAGATCGGCGGTTTCGGGCGAGCGCAGCGGAAGATCGTAATAAGACTCCTCGCTCGGACTCACGAGCCGACCTTCAAGATAACTGGCGCGCTCGTCGAGCACGCCGTCATCGCCGGTGACGCAAAGGTAACGCGCAGTCGCCAACGGCAGCCACAGATAGTCGTCCGAACAATGCGTGCGCACGCCACGCCCGGCCGGCGGATGCCACCAGTGCTGGACGTCGCCTTCGCGAAACTGCCGCGACGCGCACAACATCAGCTGCGCGCGCAGGAACGCGGGCTCGGTGTGCACGAGCGCCATCGCATCCTGGAGCTGATCGCGAAAACCGAACGCGCCGCCGGATTGGTAGAACCCGCTGCGCGCCCACATCCGGCATGCGATCACCTGATACAGCAGCCAGCCGTTCGCGAGCGCGTTGAGGCCCGCATCGGGCGTATCGATCGTCACCGCGCCGAGCAGGCGCGTCCAGCGCGCCTGCATCGCATCGAACGATGCGCGCGCCGAACCGTTGCGGCGAAACCTTTGAATCAGCGCTGTCGCATCGTCGCGATCGCGTCCGACGCCGAGGCGGAAGATGAAGTCGCGCGATTCGCCGTCCGCAAGCTCGATCGGAATCTGGATCGCTCCGCACGGGTCCATCAGCGGCCCCACTTTGCCGCTCAGCGACTGGCGACCCATCGCCGCCGGATTGCGCAGCGAACAATTGCGGCCGATGAACTCGGTGCGATCGCCGCTGAGCGTGCGGTGCGCATTGTCGACATCGAAGAACGCGACGAACTCGGCGAACTCGATGCTGTAGGCATTGCGCGCGAGCAGTGCGCCGGTCGCGTCGAGCTCGGTGACGACGTGCATGGCCGTCTTCGATGCGAGATCGCCGAGCACCCATTCGACATAGCCGGTCAGCGACAGTCTTCGCGGGCGTCCCGAATCGTTGCGCAGCCGCACCATGAAAAACTTGACCGGCGCATCGATGTCGACATGGATGCGCAGATGGCTGGAAATGCCGCCTTCGAGATGCTCGAAAATGCTGTAGCCGAACCCGTGACGCACGACGTAACGGCCCTCGCCGGCCGCGGGCAGCGGCGTCGGCGACCAGTAGTGGCCGGTTTCATCGTCGCGTATGTAAAACGCCTCGCCGCTCGGATCGCCGACCGGATCGTTGTGCCAAGGCGTCAGCCGGTACTCGTGCGCGTTTTCCATCCACGTGTAGCCCGAGCCGCTTTCTGAAACCACGCAGCCGAACTTCGGATTGGCGATCACGTTGACCCAAGGCAGCGGCGTGCGCTGCGTTGCATCGATGCTCATCGCATATTCGCGGCCATCCTTGGTGAAGCCGCCGATGCCATTGATGAGCGTGCGCGGCGGCAGCGCGAACTGGCGCGTGTCGGACGTTTCGCGCTGACGCGACGGCGCAAGTTTCGGCACGGCCGACTCGGCGACGGCGCCGCGCGACATCCGCAATTGTTCGGCCAGCGTGCCGGCGCGATCGGACAGCACGACGCGCGCGACCGATTGCATGAGCACGCGATCCTCGTGATTGATCTGCTCGACCGCGCGCACGAAGATGCCGCCGGGCCGCTCGACGACGGTTGCGTCCATGCTCGTCGCGATCATCGCCATCAATAGATCGTGCAGAGCTTGGCGGTAACCGCCGCGCTCCTCGTTCCAGATCACGAGGTCGAACACCAGACCCTTCATGCGGCAGTACGCATGCGCGTGAACCAGTTGCCGCGCGAGGTCGATGTGCTCGGGGTTCGACATCTGCAGCAGCACGATCGGCAGATCGCCGGAAATCGCATGCGCCCACAATCCCGGCTGGCCGTGCCGATTGCTGGCGACGACCGTGGCGGCGGTGCGCCGCGCCGGGTCGGCGAAGATGATGCAGCCGGCGAGGCGTCCGTAGGTTTGCGCGTCCGCCTCGCTGATGTTGATCTGACCGAGCGCGACGCGGCTATGCGTTCGCGCGAGCTCGATCGCGCGATCGGCGAGATGGCGATCGCGATATTTGTCGGCGAGGATCATGCACTCCTCGCGGCTGTCGCCGACACCGATAACGAGATCGAGGACCGCAGTCTGCTCGGGCTTAAGACAAATGCGATGGCGGACCGAGACGATCGGGTCGAGCACCGAGCCCTGACTCCCCGAGAGCGCGCCGCCAACACGCAGCGCCGCCGGATCGCCGGCATCGTTGCCGCGTCCGATGAAACGCATGCGATCGGATTCGAACGAAGTCTCGAGACTGTCGGCTCCATGCAGAGCTACGAGATGCATCATCCATGGCTGCGCTTCTTCGGCGGACCGCGGACGACGCGTCGCGAGGATCGTCTCGCGCGACGGCACGATCTCGGTCTGCACGAAGAGATTGCCGAAGGCCGGGTGCAGCGTGTCGGCGATCGGCGGCGACAATACGATTTCGGCGTAGCTCGTGATTTCGATCGTGCGCTCGACGCGCGATCGATTGGTGAGGCGCGTGCGCCTGAGCTCGATGTCATCCTCGGGCGACACCAAAATCTGCGTGTACGCTTCGATGTCGTCGAGGCGGCGGCGAAATTCGACGGAAGGCTCGGTGAAGATCGCCTCGGAGAAGTCGACGTTCGTGAGTGTGGGTTGCGGCGCCGTCGACCAGAGCTTGCCGCTATCGCAATCGCGAAGGTAACAGTACGTGCCCCAGCAATCGCGCGTCGCGTCCTCGCGCCAGCGCGTGACGGCGAGATTGCGCCAGCGGCTGTAGCCGCCGCCGGCATGCGTGAGCATGACCTGGTAGCGGCCGTTGGAAAGCAATTGCACCGCCGGCCGCGACAGATCAGCACGCGTGAACACGCGCAGCGGCGTCTGCGGTGTTTCGGTGACGGGGCGCACGTCGACCATCGCCGGGTCGCTGGCCCAGCGTATGGACGCACGCGGCACGCGCTCCTGCAACAGCAGCAGCGTCGCCTGCAACTCGGGATCGGCTTCGAAGCGGCGCTGCATCGGACGATCGAACACGACCTGTGCGAACGCGAGCAGGCTCATCCCTTGGTGGTGCGCCATCAGCGAGCGCACGACGGCGCGCGTCTCATCGTGCGGCAGGCGCGCGGGCGTGTAGTCGATCGCCTCGTAGAAACCGTACGGCGTCAACCAGCCGTTCGCGGCCATCGCCCGCAGGTTCGCTTCCGCCGCGTGCGGCGCGACCGGCAGCGCCAGCGCGCTCGCGTACGGCGCGATGACGAGCTCTTGCGCAAGACCACGCTGCAGGCCAAGGCCCGGAACGCCGAACGCGCGATATTGATAATTCTGCGCCGCATCGGTCAGGTTGTAGCCGGATTCGGAAATGCCCCACGGCACGCCCTTCTGCCGGCCGTACGCGATCTGACGCGACACCGCGGCGCGGCACGTCTGATCGATCAGCGTGCCCGGAAACGTCGGCATCACCAGTTGCGGCATCAGGTACTCGAACATCGAGCCGCTCCACGACAGGAGCACCGGCGCGCCTTCGCTCGAGGTCAAAAGACGCCCCAACGAGAACCAGCTTTCCTGCGGCACGCGGCTTTGCGCAATTGCGACGAACACGCCCAGGCGCGCCTCCGACGCGAGCAGATCGTAGTAACCGCCGTCGCGCCGCGCTTCGCTGACGTTGTAGCCGATCGAGAAGAGCGACCGCGGCCTGTCGTATAGGAATTCGAAATCGACGCTCGCGAAATCGGCGCAGAGCCCGACCAGCTCGTCGATCCTCGAAAGGCACGCGGATGCGGAGCGGATTGCGGATTCGTCGGGATCGGCGTGCGCGCGAACGATGTCGGCGAGGCTCGGCATCACGGCGAGCGCATCGGAATTTGGATGCATGGCGCCGATGGCTGCTGCCGGAACGAGCTCGATCAGGTCAGCGAGCGCCGCATCGCACTGCCGCTGGGGATGATTTCGCCATTCGAGCAGAACGGGATCGTCGGTTGGCGTCATCGCACGATTCGCCGCGGCCGCAAGCTCGGAGAGCCGCGTCAGCGCCGCATGCATGCGCCGCGGCGACAGCACGGCCTTTGTGTCGACTTCGGCCAGCGCATCGGCGAACGGCGTCCAGTGCTCCGCGTCGGCAGCGGGCATTCCATCGCGTACTACCGCCAGCGTGTCGGCAAGACCGGCGAACACCGCATTGCGCAGCACCGGTGCCTCGATGCACTCGAGGAGACCTTGTCGCAAGGTCAGGAGATGCGCGATCAGGTTTCCGCTGTCGACCGTCGAAACGTACAGCGGCTGCAGCGGCTGCAATGATGTCGTGTCGTACCAGTTGTAGAAGTGGCCGCGATGGCGATCGAGATGTCGCAGCGTTTCCAGCGTTCGGCCGGTGCGCTCGATGAGGCCGCGCAGCGACAGGTAGCCGAAATCGTAGGCGGCGAGATTGGCCAGGAGGCTCAAGCCGATGTTCGTCGGCGACGTGCGATGCGCGATCTTCGCGATCGGATGTTCCTGGTAGTTGTCGGGCGCAAGCCAGTGATCCTCGGCGCCGACGAACCGTTCGAAGAAGGCCCACGTGCGCCGCGCGACGTTGCGTACGAACGCGATCTGATCGGGCCGCAGCGATTGCGACGGATCCGCGGACACCACGCTCGATCGCCACGCAAAAAACGGCGCGAGCGCCCACAGCGCGAGCCAGGGCAGCGCAAACCAGGGATTCGCACCGAGAGCGAAGAGTGCCGCGCCGACGACGATCGCGGTCGCCGGCGCGATCCACATGCGTCTTGCGGCGGCGGCCAAGCGCGGCCGTTCGGAGCGCTCGACGCTGCTCGTGGTCGCCCACTGCAACAGCCGGCGATGCGAGACGTGCACGCGCCAGAACGTGCGCGCGATCGCATCGATGCTGAGCCACGCCTCGAACGGCAAGCATGCCGCGGCGAAAAGGATCTGCGCCGAGCGCCGCCACGCTTCGCGCGCGAGCCACGACAAATGCTGGAGCACGGTCGATTCGACCGAACGGCGCGCGGCCGTGAGCGCGACTTCGACCAGCGGCGGCACCAGCACGATTTCGAGCACGAGCGCCGTCCAGAACGCTGGCGTCGGCAGCACGAACCATCCCATGAGCAACAAAGCGAGAAGCGCGACCGGCACCAGGCTGCGGCGAAGGTTGTCGAAGATCTTCCAGTGCGAGAGTGCCGACAACGGATTGCGTTCGCGCCGGCTTTCGCGAACTGGCACTTTCGCGAACAGCCATGCGGCGATCTGCCAGTCGCCGCGGATCCAGCGATGGCGGCGTTTGACGTCGACCAGATAGCTTTGCGGATAGCGCTCGTAGAACTCGATATCGGTGGTGAGACCCGAGCGCGCGTAGCAGCCTTCGAGCAGATCGTGGCTGAGGATGCGGTTGTCCGGGAATCGGCCGCCGAGCACGCGCTCGAATGCGTCGACGTCGTAGATGCCTTTGCCGATGAAAGAGCCTTCGGCGAAAAGATCCTGATACGTATCCGACACCGCCCGAGTGTAGGGATCGATGCCGACATCGCCGGCGAAGAGGCCCGCATACGGCGAGGTGCCTTCCGGCGGCAACGCGTTGCCGATGCGCGGCTGCAGAATGCCGTAGCCGCGGACGACGATGCGGAGAGTCTCGTCGTAACGCGGTCGGTTCAACGGATGTTCCATGGTCGCGACGAGCTGTCGCGCGGTGTCGCGAGGCAGGCGCGTGTCGGTATCGAGCGTGATGACGTATCGAGTGCCTTCAAGAGCCTCGATGTCGCCGACCAGTCGCGCGAAACGATCGCGCGCACCGCCGCGCAGCAGCGCATTCAGATCGCTGAGCTTGCCGCGCTTGCGCTCGAAGCCGATCCAGGCGCGTTCGCTTTCGTCCCACAGGCGCGGCCGGTGCAAAAGATAGAACATGTCGGCGCCGTAGCGGCGGTTCAACGCTTCGATCGCCGCGGTTGCGGCGTCGAGAATCGGCGCGTCGGTGTCCTTCGTCTCTTCGTGCCAATCCGGAAAATCGGTCAAGAGCGCGAAGCGAAGATTCGGATCGCGGTTGGCGAGGAAGCGTATTTCGATGTCCTCGGCGAGCTCTGCCGCTTCGGCTACGCTGCCGAGCAACGTCGGCACGACCACCAGCGCCGGCGCATCGGCGGGAATGCCGCGGCGGAAATCCATGCGGGGAAGCGCGCGCGGCGTCGCGATCAGCAACGCGGCGCGATTGATGAGCGCAACCGCCAGCTGGCTGAGCGCGACGATGGCGCAGAATGCCGCGATCAGGCGGATCGATGTCGGCGTCGATGATTCCCACAGATGCACCAGCGGAGCCACAGCCAGCAGCAGACCCAGCGCGATGACCGGAAAGAAATAGCTCGCGAACGCCGCGCTGCCGGGACGGAACGCGCGCGGCGAGAACGATCGCGCGGCGACGCCGCAACGTTCGCGCAGCAACGCATACCCGCGGTCGACCAGATAGTAGCCGACGTGATCGGTCGGCTCGCCCGATGTCGCCGTCGCCGCATCGCTCGCAAGCGCAACCGCGGTTCGCGCGACTTCGATTTCTGCGATGCGCGCCTCACGCGCCAGCTGTTCGACCACGTGCCGGTAGGCATCGCGCGTCAGAAAATCCATGCGTGGGTAGATGGCGGAGGGATCGGTCCTCAGCACGCCTTCGACATGGCTCACGGACTCGACGAAATCCTGCCAATCGAGCGCGTCCAGAAGGCGCAGGCTGCCGATGCAGTTGCTGATCGATACTTGATCGGCGGCTTGCTCGTGCTGCGCGGTCTGCACGAGCTGATCGATCGTCACGCCGGCCTCGCCGAGGCGCTGCTCGATCCACGTTACCGGCAAGGTCAACGTAGCGCCCTGCCCTTGCAACCGACGCGCAATTTCGGCGACGAACGAGCTAGTCAGCGGCGGATTCGCACGCGCCATGTCGGCGACGATGAGAATCAAGCTTTTCGGATCTCGCTGCGCGATATCCACCATCGCGTTCGCCCATCGATCGGCGACATCGCGATGCATGCGATCGGCGCGAACCCGGGCCGCCACGCGGCGGAGGTTCTCGATCAGCGCCAGACGCAGCATGATCGGCACGGCCCACAGCTCGCCGAGCGTGAGCGGCGTGACATCCTGGTAGGCACGCACGAAACGGCTCAGCGAATCCTCGTCGAAGCGGCCGTCGCCGTGCGAAATCGCATTCAACGCGATGTCGTAGACGCGAGGCAGCCCCGCGGAAACGCCGCGATCGAGCACCGGCAGCTCCCAGCTGTAGCGCTTGGGCAGATGCCGCCGCGACATGCGCACCTGCTCGTCGATCAGATAGAGATTATCGAGCAGCCATTCGCCGGCCGGCGTCACGTGACGATGCTGCTTGAGTGCCTCGGCGAGCGTGCCGCAGGCCTCGCGGATGACGAATTCGTTGTTCGCCAAGCGGCGCAGCAGCAGGCTTTCGGTGCTGCGTCCCGGACGCGTCTCGTGCTCGTCGGCGAGCGCGCGGCCGCGCTCTTCCATTTGCTCGGCGCTGAGGAGCTCGGCGTAGAGCGGCGCGTCGCTTTCGATGCTTTGCTCGCGCGCAGGCTTGGAAAGCAGCAAGAAAAGCGCTTTCGACCATCGCCTCGCCAAACCTGTGCGTATATTGTTCAAGTCCGCCTTATGGTACGCCCTTCGGAACGGTCGTCATGAACGACGCCGAAGTCGTCAGCTCCAAGCGGAGACGCGATCGATGTGATTCGATGTTCCGCGACGAGTGCGGGCCGGTCGCGATTTCTCGCGCCGGCCCGCGGCGCCGCGCTGCAACTAGTGCAGTGAGCGCTCGAACTCCTTGACCTGTACCTCCGCCTTTTCCTTGGCGATTCCGTAGCGTTGTTGCAGCTTGCCGACCAAATACTTGCGATGGCCTTCGAGCTGGTTCACGTCCTCGTCCGTGAGCTTGTTCCATTTGTCCTTGAGCTTGCCGCCCAGCTGCGGCCACTTGCGCTTGATGATGTCCTGATCCATTTCGCTGCTCCCGTAGCACTCGACCCGGTCAACGGCCGACGCTTTCGATTCAACCGATGGTGAGACCGACGGCGTCGACCTTCTTCACGCCGCGGACATCCTTTGCGACCTGCACGGCAAGCTCGCGCTTGGCGGTGGTATCCACCATGCCGTTGAGCGACACCACGCCGCCGACGGTCGATACCGTGATGTCGAAGCTATCGATCGTGCGAGTGAGCATCAGCGACGATTTCACCTTGGCGGTGATCCAGGAATCCGACACCGCGTGCTCGGTCTGCGCGCTCGCGGACTTGTGCCTCAGGGTCGTTTCGGGTTTGTCGGCGAGCGCGATCTCGTTGTTCAAGACCACGACGCCTTCGGTATCGCGGGCGATGCGCGCAGCCAGATTCTTCTCTTCGCTGCTGTTGGCGTTGCCGGTCAATGTCACCCTGCCTCTATTGGTGTCGACGTGAATGTCGAGACCATCCGTGTTCGAATTCCACAATAGCTTGGATTTGACGGAGGCGGTGATGGTGGCATCCTCCACTTTGTCGCCGAAGCTGCGATCGTTCATCGCGCGCTCGGGCCGCTGGTAGTCGGCGTCGACGTGAATGCGATTGTCGACGTGCGTAATGCCGTCCACGCCCATCGCAATCTGCTCGGCGAGATCCTTGGCAATGTCGTCTCGTACATTTCCGCCGAGCACTGCATGGCTGCCTTCGACAGCGACGGAAAGATCGAATGAACGCAGATGCGAATTCATGTCGTAGCTGGTCAGGATCTGCGCTTCACGGCGCCCATCGAGAACTTTTTCGGCGTTCGTGGCGGGCGACTTTGGAGCTGTGGCGGCGCTGGCGCCGATGCCACCGAGGGCGAGCGCGATACCGCTGGTCAGGGCTAGCGTGCGAAGGATCTTGTCCATGAAACTTTTCTCCTAAGGATCGATGTAAAAGGCGACGGAACGTCGCGGATCTTAAATCCGCGCCACCGGCGTAGTAGGCAAGGCCAAGACCATGAGCGCGCGACGCGCCTCATGTCCGCGATGCTGCAGAAAACGGATAGACCTGCGCGGCACGAACGCAACCGCGCGAGTGCCGATTGCTACCGCCGTCGTGCCGAAAGAATCGTCACTCGCCAGGAAATGCTCCGAGGCGTGTGTTGGACGATGCGTGAGATAGGACGGAATATACGCGCGCAGTCGACGCGACTCTGTACGCCGCCGCACATAGGAGTCTTATCCGTTGCGGGAATATGCTCAGCCGAGGATGCGGTCGTACAGGTCTTTGCCCGCCTGATAGCACCCGCAAGAAAGAGCTTCCAGGCCGCGGCGGTCGATGATGATGATGTTGCCGCGGCTGTAGCGGATCAGCGATTGCTTCTGCATCGAAGTGGCGGCCTTGGTAATGCCGACGCGACGCACACCGAGCATGTAGGCAAGAAACTCGTGCGTGGCGTGGAACTCGTTCGAGTGCGCCCGGTCGTGCGTCATCAAGAGCCAACGCGCGAGGCGCGCTTCGACGACGTGGAAACGGATGCATGCCGCGGTTTGCGCGAACTGATGCATCTTCACGTAGAGATATCGGTTCAATCGGCGCCGCAGTGCCGGGCTGCGCTCGAGCTCGCCCCGGAACGATGCGGCTGTTATGCGCCATGCGCTGCCGCCGCCCTGAACCAGATGGTGCCATGGCGACACCGGGACGCCCAACAAGAGCGAGACGCCCACCATGCCTTCATCGCCCACCAGCGCGATCTCGAGGCCGGCGCAGGCATCGAGCGGCGTCACCAATGAAATGAAGCTCCCGGTCGGAAAATAGACATGGCGCAGGCGCGCGCCCGCTTCGTGCAGGATATCGGCCGACGTGAGCTCGACCTGATCGCAATTCGCGAGTATCTGACGGCGATCCTTGTCGGGTAGCGTAGCCAAGAGGCGATTGGTTACCACGACGCGTTTCATGACTCGGCCCGACGCGTCAGGCTTCCGCTACGCCACGTGCAAAGCGGGTACACCGTGAGCGGGGGCGCCGGCATCCGCGCGGACCGAATCAGATCCCGGCGACGTCGGGCAGAAGGCGATCGAATTCCTTTTTGACGACTTGGTAGCACTCGCAGGCCTGCGCCTCGAGCCGCGGCCGATCCAACACGGTGATGTGGCCGCGGCTGTATTTGATCAGCCCGGTCGTCTGCAACTTGCCCGCAGCCTCGGTCACACCTTCGCGGCGCACACCGAGCATGTTGGCGATGAGCTCTTGCGTCATGCTGAGCTTGTTCGACGGCAATCGATCCAGACTCAGCAGCAGCCAGCGGCACAACTGTTGATCGACCGAGTGGTGCCGATTGCACACCGCCGTCTGCGCCATCTGAGTGAGCAAAGCCTGCGTGTAGCGCAGCAGCAAGTGCTGCAGCCGCGCAGCCTTGTGGAATTCCTCTTTCAAGAGCTGGCCTTTCAGCCGATAGGCGTGACCCGCGCTCTGCACGACAGCACGGCTGGGCGTGGTTTCCCCGCCCATGAAGAGCGCAACACCGACCATGCCTTCGTTGCCGACCACGGCAATTTCCGCCGACGCGCCGTCTTCCATGACATAGAGCAGCGATATGATCGACGTGGTCGGAAAATAGACGTAACGCAACCGGCTGCCGGACTCGTACAGCACGTTTCCGAGCGGCATCGTCACAAGCTCGAGATGCGGAAAGATGCGCTCGAATTCCGTCGCAGGAAGAGCGCGCAGAAGCTGGTTTTGTTTCGGCTCGTGAGAGGCAGGCATGAGCGACCTCGACCTCTTGCGCGTCGATTGTATTCTTGCCGCCGCCAGCATGGGCAATCCTCGTTAGCGTAGGCAATGTAGGCAGAAAGCGCCAAGACGTATGTACGATAGCGCACATAGGGCATTGGCCTATGTGCGGCAGCGTACAGACGCGGACAAGCACGCGGCGCATCGTCGTCGTTGCGCGGAAGGACAGCGGCGTCGAGAAGTGGGCAACCACAGCTCGACGCAGCAGATCTCTACCCGGTCGGCGCGCACCGTTGCTCCCGCTTCGGCCGACCGGGTTCTTCGTGACGGGCGAGTCATCGCGAAAGTCACGAAGGAATGCGTTGCGGTTCATCGCTAACATCACGCGCATGTCGATCGTCAGGCCTGGCAGGAATATCGATGCTCGCCATCGGCTCATCGGTATGGAGGCCTTCGCTGAAGTGCGTGTCCGCTTCGAGCTTGAGCTCAGGCCGCGTCAAGAGATGGCGCTGGAGTGACCGAAGGGCGCTCGGGTCTGCTCCACGGTCCTTTCAAGATCCTGCAACAAGGCATACAGCATTTCGATCGCCTGCCATTCTTGCGTGGGCAACGCATCGCCCTCTGGATGGCGCGCGCCAGCGAGCAGGGTCTCGAAAGCTTGCTTCTTGCGGCGGTACTCCGCGAATGAGAGCGGCGTATGGGACATCCCTCGGCCCTCGTCTGAGGTGCGAAGGAGCCTACGTGCGCAGCCGAGGCCGCTCTGTACGCCGCCGCACATAGCGCCGTCAGTGAAGAGCGCAAGCAGCTGCATCGCGCGCAGCCGCTCCCGTTCCAAGCGCGGGACGCCTTAGCGACGGTCTTTACCGTTGTCGTCTTTCTTCTCAGGCGCAGGCTTTTCCGGTCTTTGCTTTCGCGCTGCGCTGGTTTCCGCAGCCTTGTGCTCTGCAGCGATTCGGGGTTGCGGGGCTCTATGAGCGACCGCAGCCCTTGGCGCCGACGCTCTGGAACCTGCCCCATCCCGTGCTGCCGGCTTGGCGCGGTGGGCATATCTCTCGGCCGGCCTCGATTGCGCAGCGACCGGCTGTCGCGTCGTTACGGACTTCATGGGCCTGTTCGGGTAAGAGGGGCGTGCCGTCGCAACATCGGGCTGTCTTGATCGTCTCGATTCGTCGCCCGTGCGGTGTCGTGGCCCATACGACGAATGCGATTCGGAATTGTCATGTCTGTTGTCGCGCCAATTGCCATGCGAGGCGATCGGTCGATACTGCGGTCTGATGTGACTCCAGCGCTCGCGGTGGCCGTACCAGGAACGGTTGCGGTAGTTGTTGTCCCAATACGTACCGAAAACAAAACTGACGACGGGAATGCCGATCTGCACGCCATACTCAGGTATCAGAACGCGTCGGCCTTGATACTCTTCCTGCAGAAAACTTCCGGCCACCCAGCCGCGATGGTTGTTCGTGGATACATCGCACCAGGACCAGCCATCGACACAGCCCTCGATGACAACCGAAGTGCCGGCACCCAACATGGCGACTCTCGGGTAACTCGAATCGGGTCCGGCGCGCAAGTTGACGTTACCGGTCACGTAGCCATCGGACCCGAAGGCCGGCGGAAGAGCGAACATCGAAATACCCAACGTCGCGACGAAAAGAAAGCGTTTCATCTCTCAACCCTCTGAATTCGAGGATCGAGGTATACGCCAACGGCGAGAAATTCACGGTGCGGTAGCACGCATAGCACACGCCCGTTTTCGTATGTCGCCGATGGACCGCTGTCGCTGTGTACGCTATCGCACGGAAGTGATCGCGGCACACGTGCATGATGCATGTACGCGTTCGTAAATTTCCTGTTGCGTGCGCGCGCCCTGTGTCCTGGAGAAAAAAATGTGCGACTCATGGGTCCCGAGTTCCGCTGCGCTGCCGCGTGAAGGCCAGCCGGTCGAATTCGTCCTCGATGATCGAGCTGTCGCGATCGATGGCACGTATGCCCGACAGATTTTCCGTTCGCGCTGGACGGAATACGAGATCGCGCGCGTTCGCACCTGGCGAGTCGTCGAAGCGAACGCTTCCGTTCGAGCCTAGGCAAGCACGCCTACCGGCCTCGCGGCAATTCGCAAGCCGCATGCGGCTCGAACACGTCGCACTTATGTACGCCACCGCACCGAGCGCAGGACGAAGGGCTCGTACTCTTGTCTGCTCGATCACAACAAAGATCGCGGATTCGAAATCGTGGCCGCCGAGGTACTTCGTATCTGCGCGCCCATCGACACAACAGAGGAACGAAACCCATGCACAGGCACAAATTGGGATATCGCGCGAACGCCATCGGTTCGCTGCTTGACGAACCCAGTGTCAGCGCGCGTCGCATTCTTCAGGCTTGCGTTCCATCCACCATGAGTTTCTGGATAGACGATCGAGCCACGATTCATGCGGACTTGCCGGACAACATTCCGCCAACGGCGGAGCCGTTGATCGTCGGCACCTATGGTATCGGCACTCCTATCGGCGATATCGAAGACGATTTGCGAGCTGAGCGAAGCGCGCGCGCGAGATCGTGGATTACCGACCAGGTATCGCCGGGAGCGCAATACTCGGAGACGTTCGCGAGCGAGTCGCGAGGCTGAGGCGTCTGCCATGGACGTTGCGTCTTGGCGCTGGCGGATGGTACTCCGCTACGCGTTAGGCCAACGTGATGCGTCGGACGCTCGTCGCTTTCGCAATGGCATCGTTGCTACCAGAAAGGTGCAAACGTTTTTGTACGAAGCAACCTGTTACTGTGTGAACCTGTCCAAGAGGGTGCCTGTCGCGCAACGCGACGACGGACAGAAACCGCGAGCCGAATCCTCCGCTCGGGATACGCAGCAAACGGATTTCGCTTTCATCCCTTGCCCACCGCGCTATGTCGTCCGATTCGGACCGTTACTCTACTCGGAGCAGATCATGGATTCGCTGAAGTACATCATGGCGCAAATCGTCGCGTCGATATCGACTTTTCTTTCCTTTGCCACTCTTCCCGTCGTTCCCGTACGCGAACGTCTGCGCGTCCCTGGCAGAAAGGCTCGGGCCCTCGATCATCCCGAGCGGTTCAGGTGGTCACGGTTGCGCGCGTGACCGACGCGACCGATCTCATGAACGACGATGGGTTGCCCGTCGAGCGTGTCCTCCGAGAACCATTTGCCGCGATCGTCATTTAAGAAACCGATGAGTCCCTGTCGGCCTAGTGCAGGAACAGCTTCTCCGTCGTCCACGCCAGAGGCGTTTCGAGCACGCGCAACAAGCCCGCGGGCAGATCGAGCGGTTTCAGCAGCATCTTCACCGTCATGTCGGCCGGAATATGCCGGCGCAGCAAGTCGCGTGCGCGTGCGCTGACGCGCCGGCATTCGTCGGCGTCGCCCGCGCGATCGGGATAGCGCGCGGCGAACACGTGACGGAGCGCGATGTCGCTATCCTCGTCGCGAATCTCCAGGACGCGCTTGAGCACCGCGCGGAACACGCGATGCCGGCCGATCGCTTCGCGTTCGCGGTAGCGGATGAAGTGATGGTAGAAATGCTTGTAGTGGCGCACCTCGTCGCGGCGGAGCTGATCGGTCAGCGCTTTGAGCACGGGCTCCTCGGCGATGTCGTTCAGCGCGCGATACAAGCTCGCTGTGCCGGTCTCGACGACGCAGCGCGCTGCGAGCTCGAGACCGCGGCTCTCTTCGAGCTCCGCTGCCGTGCAGACGGCGCCGTATTCGTTCCAGAACGCGCGGAAACCCGAGTCCCAATCGAACTCCGGCCAGGCATGCCTCACGTAAGCGGCGAGCGCACGGCCGTGCTGAAGCTCTTCCTGTTCCCAGTGGCCCGAAAGCCAGCCCTGCAACTCGGCGTCACCGGCGAAGTGATCGATCAGATTGTGCGTGTAGAGATCCGAGCCGCTCTCGACGAACGAGGCGCTCGCGAGCAGAAAGAAAAGCTCCTCGTGCGGGCGGATACGTTCGGTCTCGATGCGATCGAACGCGAGGTTTTCCAGCGTCCAGGGCAAAGCGTTCGCGTAGCTCACCAGGGGCCCTCGGGGTCGTCCGTTGCAAAATATGACCGATCTGCGACAGCAAGCAAAGCCTAGGGCTTTCGGGGACCCGACGGCAGCACTCGGGCGGGGCTTGGCTCCACTATCCTGAGGCTCCGCCCGAGTCCGGCGACCACCCCAAGAGCGCGGCTGACTCATGACGCACCGCGTCGCGTTGTAGGAGAATTCGTACACATTGCAGCGCGCGCCGCCGATGGGAAATCGCCGGCAATTGCGCGACACTCCAACCCTCGCGCTGCGCGCGGCACATCATCGTCGGGGGATGCTGTGACTTACTCGAATCTCGCCGGGTGTGCGGCGGCGCTTCGTTCGCGGAGGCGTTGACCATGGCCGCCACCAAGACGCCGGTAAAAAAGAAGAAGAAGGATCCCGAGCGCGGCAAGGTGCGGGTCAAGATCCTGCCCAAGGATCCGCTGGTCGCGATCAACAACGAGTTATGGCCGGTCGAGATGGATATCGAGTGCGCGACGCCGGGCGACGGTCCGACCGGGCCGCACGCGGTCGTCGTCGACTACAACGCCGATCTCGATACGCGCTTCGCGCCGGTTCGGCTCTTGAAGAACCGCTGCTTCGATGGTATCGCGCGCCTTTCCAACGCGAACATTCTCGAAGATTTCCACTTCCATCAGGTCAACGTCTGGGCGATCGTCGAGCGCACGCTGGCGATGATCGAGGACGAGTACCTTCTCGCGCGCGCCGTGCCTTGGGCTTCTGGGCTTGGCCGCCTGCTCATCCTTCCGCACGCCGGCTATCAGGAGAATGCGTTCTACGATCGCAGCACGGGCGCGCTGCATTTCTTCTATTTCGAAGGGCCGTCCGGCAAGCCGGTCTATACGTGCCTGTCGCACGACATCGTTGCGCACGAGCTTGGTCACGCGGTCCTCGACGGCTTGAAGCCGATGTACAACGAAGTCTCGTCGCCGGAGACGGCTGGCTTCCACGAATATTTCGGCGACGCGGTCGCGATGATGGCGAGCCTCGCGACGCGCGAGACCGCGAAGGTCGTCACCAAGAGCGGCACGGCCAAGCTGAACCCGAAGAATGTCGTATCCGCGATCGCCAGTGAATTCGGCGCGGCGCTGCGTGGGCTGCCGCAGCACGATTACCTGCGCGGTGCATGGAACAACCGCAAGATGCGCGACCTGCGCGGCACGTATGAAGAACACGACTGGTCGGAGGTGCTGACCGGTATCTACTACGATCTTCTGGAGTTCCTGTTCCCGAAGATCCGCAAGGATCTGATCGCACAGAACGGCACACCGAAGACGCCCGGTCAAAAGCAGTACTACTCGATGCGCGCGCTGAGCCGCGCTGCGACGGTAACGGCCGGCGTCATGTTTCGCGGCATCGACTATTGTCCGCCGGTCGACCTTCGCTACGCCGAATACGCGTCTGCCGTGCTGCGCGCCGATGAAGTCGCATACCCGCTCGATGATTTCGGCGTGCGTAAGGAGCTCACCGCGATCTTTCGCGCACGCGGGCTGCGCAGAAAGCCAGACGATCTCGATCGCGCGCGCGCGATACGTTCGGCGCTTCGCGAAAAAGACATCGCCGACATCGCCTCGACACCAGCCGACGCGTACCGCTTTCTCGACGCGCATCGGCCGCTGTTCGGCATTCCGTACGATGCGAATTTCCTCGTGCAGTCCGTGTACCGGACCAACAAGAAAGCAAAAAGCGGCTACCGCCCGCCGAAAGAGCACATCATCGAGTTCGTCTGGAGCGAAGACGTCACGCTGTCCGGTTCGGGTTTCGGCGATCTCAAGGACACGACGATTCCGCTCTATTGCGGCGGCACCGTCGTGTTCGACAGCTACGGCAACTTTTTGCATCTCGCGCTGGTCGAGCCGACGCCGCAGCGCCGCAACGAGCTCAAGCGCTACGTCAAATATCTCGTGAAGACCGGCAGCCTTGCGGTCGCCGACGGGCAGAAAGGCATCGGCGCGCCAGGACGCGGCGCATACGTGCGCGCGACCGTCGAGAACGGCCGCGTTCGGCTCGCGCGCAACGCGGCGATGCGCCACAGGAAACACCTATGAGCGCAACGATCGACATCCGCGCCTACGTCGTCGGCTTCGGCGACTGCATTCTGCTTTCGCTGCCCGAGGGCACGAAAAAGAAGCGTCACGTGCTGATCGATTTCGGCCGCGCGCCGAACGATGCCGTCAGCCTGGAACGCTTTCCGGCGATCGCCGAAGACATCCACGAGCGCTGCAACGGCCATCTCGATCTCATCGTCGTCACGCACGAGCATCTCGATCATCTGGAAGGCTTCTATCGCGAGCGCGCGATCTTCGACACGATGACCGTCGATCAGGTGTGGATGAGCCTTCCGAGCGATCCGAACTACTATCGCGACTATCCGAAAGCCAAGCCCGCCAAGAAGCTGCGCGAAGCGATCGGCGCATTCGCTGCTCACGCGGCAGCGAAAGGCATCGCGTTCCATCCCGCGTTCCAATCGCTGATCGAGAACAATCTCTCGAACAAGGATCGCATCGACTACTTGCGCAAGCTCGGCAAGAAGAAGCCGATGTATCTCTCGCGTGGATCGAGTGTTGCTTCGTGGTCGAGCTCGATCAAGATCCGCGTGCTAGCGCCCGAGAAGGACATGAGCGTCTACTACGGCAAGAGCGCGCAGGCGCACGCGCTCGCTGCATCGTTCGCCGCTTCGTTCACCGTCGCGCCAGGGCTCGGCGACGACGGATTCCAATGGGATTTCAAATCGGTGCCGCGCGCGAAGAGCGATGAGCTCGGCGGATTCTCGGCGACGGATTTCGATCGGCTGCGGCGCGCGATCCGCGAAGACGGTGTCGCCGCCGCGCGCTTCATCGACAAGGCGCAGAACAACACATCCCTGTGCCTTCTGATCGAAGTCGCCGGCAAGCGCTTGCTGCTGCCCGGCGACGCGGAGCTCGAAAGCTGGGAGCAGATTCGCAAGCACTGCAAGGCTGATCTCGCCAAGCCGGTCGATTTTCTCAAGGTCGCTCATCACGGCAGCCACAACGGCACGCCGACGGATGCGCTCGATGATCTCCTGCCAGTCGCGCGTGCGAAGAAAGCGAAGATCCTCGTTTCGACGAAGAAGAACGTCTACGGCACGAAGAATCCGGTGCCCGACGAGAGCCTGATGACGGATTTGAAGCGGCGCTGTACGGAGCTCGTGACGACGGATGGTGCAGTAGGAACGTACGTCGATCTCAGCCTCTGAAATGGAGTGGGGCGCCGAGGTTCAAACGGGAGAAACTTCATGACCATCCGCTTCGTTCCTAACGACCCGCGCGCCACGAAATTCAACGATCCGACGTCGATGCGCGCGCGCCGCAACCGCAAGAAGACCGTCGCGAATTTCGTATTCGGCACGATGCCCAAACAGGCCGAATATCCCGAAGGCTCGGTGAAAGCGCTGGCGTGGCAATCACGCGAGGCCGCGCTCGCGGCGGTCGAGATGTTCGAAGGCTTGCATGGCCCGGTGAAACAATGGGCGCGATCGCCGAATCGCAAGCGGCTTGCGTTCGCGATCGACGCCGGCGAAGACGTGAACGCGTACTACGACGGCGACGGCGTGCTGTTCTTCCACCAGGCGATCGGAAACTCGGTTCTCTATACCGGCGCGAGCACCGACATCGTCTCGCACGAAGTCGGCCACGCGCTGCTCGATACGATCCGACCCGAGCTTTGGGATGCGAATTTCCTCGAAGCGGCGGCGTTTCACGAAGCATTCGGCGATTGCGTCGCGATGCTGACTGCGCTCGCGGATTCCTCGATGCGCAAAGCGCTCGCTCGCAAGGCCACGCTCGGCAAAAAGAATTTCGTCGAAACGTTCGGCGAAGAGCTGGCCTGGATGGCGCTCAAGATGTTCGGAGCGCAAGAAAATTCCGCGAAGCCGCGACAAGCGCTGAACAAGTACGACTGGGCGCTGCCGTCGACGTTACCCGGCAACGGACCCGGCGGCGTGCTGATCAACGAGCCGCACAGTTTCGGGCAGGTCTTCACCGGCTGTTTCTACGATCTGATTCGCCTGATCTTCGCGCGCGCGAAATCGGAAACCGAAGCCTCGCTCTGGAATGCGACCAGCGCCGCCGCGCAGCTTCTCTTCGGCGCCGCGAAGACCGCGCCGCTGACGCCGCGCTTCTTTCAGGCGATCGGCCGCACGATGGTGCTGCAGGACGGCGCGAACGGCGGCGCCTTGCGCGACACGATAAACAAAGCGTTCGGCAATCATGGCATCGCGTTGGGCGCGGCGGCACTCGGCGCACCGCGCGCAACGCTCGCAGGCGCGAAATTCAAGCGCCTGACCGCGAACGCTGCGACGCTGTCGCCCGCGACCGCGCAGGATCTTCGTCGCCGTCTTGGCGCTGCGAAAGGCGGCGTCTTGCATACGCGCGCGGTGAAGCTCGGCGATCGGCACATGGCCGAAGTCTCGCACGTGCGTCACGTCGATCTCTCGGGCCTCGCCAGCTATCTGAAGGGCGTCTCGGCCGCGGGCGCCGAGCCGGTGCTCGTCGGTGCGGTGAGGGGCACGATGGCCGTGATGAGCAGCTTGCCGGATTCGGCGTCGACCGAAGAGGAAGTGCGTACGTTCGTCAGCGGGTTGGTCGAGCACGACGCGATTCTGCCGGCGGCTCGTGCCGTGCGCGCACGCGGCGCGCGTGCAGCGACATCGAAAGAAGCATCCCGCGCGACACATCGTGTCGTCGCGCGCGGCGGTACGAAAGTGCTCGAGCGCCGCGGTTTCTCCTGCGGCTGCGGATGCCACGGATAGCGATCAGATCGCCGAAAACCGCTTGCGCACGAGCTGCGGTTTTCCGCGCGCGGTTTTCTTCAGCACATGCGTCACGCCGCGCTTCAAAGGGCCGTCTTCGGTCTGCAGCTGGCCGTGGCGCTTGAGCGCCTCGACGAATGCGGCGGTCTCGGCCTTCTTTGCGGATTTCCGCGGGGTTTTGCGCTTGCTCGTCATGTCGGCGCGACTATACGCCGGTCGGGCTTCGGTCGCCGCCACCGCCTATTCGGTCACCGGCTTCACTTCGCGCATCATGTACGTCATGTAGAGAATGTAGCCGTCCTTCGACGTCACCTGCGTCACGAAATTGACGAAGCCAAGCTCGTTGTACCAAGGCTGGGCCGGCAACGTTGCGATCGCCTGTTGCCACTCTTGTCCGGCTTGCGAGCGATCGCTTTGCGTATCCGCATCGTTATCGGCCGCGAGGATCTGGCACAGCGTCGTGCGGCATTCGACGTGGATCACCGCGATATGGTCTTGTATTTCCGCGGGCAGACTGTTGATCCATTGTTCCAGCGCCGCTTCGATCTGCTGCGTGGTCGGCCCCGACCAGTTGGAATCGGTTTCTTCCTTGTCGAATTTCTTCCAGGTCTGTGCGACCGGATCGGGGAGTCCGTTCTCGTCTTCGGCTTTCGCCTCTTCGTGCGTGATCAAATCCGCGAAAAGATCGGCCGCGTGATCGGTATCGATGCCGGGTTTGCCGTCGTCTTCCGGTTCTTCTTCCTCAGCTGTGCTGTTGGACTCCGGCTCTGGCGGCGGCTCGACGGCCGGATGCGGCGACGGTGGCGGCGGTTTCGATTCTTTCGGTTGTGGTTGTGGTGGCGGAGGCGGCGGTGGTTCCGGTTCCTTCCTGGGCGCCTCGACGGCAACCGGTGCCGGTGCCGCGGCGACGACGGACGGCTTGGCCGCAGGCGCCGGCGCGTGCGGCACCTGCCTCAGCAGCAGCCAGGCCAGCGCAAAGCCGGCTACGGCAGCGATGCCAATCAGTACGGGCGTGCGCATCGTCGAAGTCTCCGTCGGCTCTCGTTCTTGTGCTCGCGTGAAACTAGCCGATGCCGGACCTCAAAAGCCACTCGACGACGCCGCATCGAGCCGGTATTCGAGATACATCCACCAGCCGTCCTCGCCACGGTCGCTGTCCTTGCCGTGCGCAATGCCGGTTGCGCAGCTGCCCGTGCCGTCGGGCAAGAGCGAGGACAGCGCGACGGTTTGTCCGCCGAAATCGAACTGGATCTGGTCCGCGTCGGATTCGCGCAGGAATCCGCGCAAGAGCCCGCCGCCGGTGGACCCGGTCGCCGCCGGCCACGGCGCAGCGTATTGCGTGTCCCAGAGCGGAATCGACAAGGTGCCTAGCGGTAGCGAAGCATCGACGGCGGAGGTGCTGAAGCAGGTGCCGCCGGGCGCCGGTACCGGAGGATCGTAGCCGCTGGTCGTATTCGGCAGTGCGCCCAGACATACCGTCGGCGGCGTAACGTCGAACGGCTCATACCAGCGCACGAGCGGCGTCTCGATGCCGGGCGAGCACTGCGGCGGCGATGCGGTCGTGCAGATGCCGTCGCGGCTTTCGAGAAGGCCCGGATGATTCGCATCGAGCGGACGGAATACCGCCAGCGCGCTCTGATCGTAGAAGCCGTCGCCGTCGTCGTCCGCATCGAGCCCTTGCTGGATTTCGGCGTTGAGCTGATCGGTGCCGTCGACGCAAAAGATCGAAAGATCGTAGAACACGTGCGGATCGCGCAACGCGACCGAGCCGATGCGATACACGGTCGGCGTCGCAACCTCGAAGCCGTCCGCGTAGAGCACATCGACCGAGACTTCGTCGGCGTGCGCAAGACCCGCGGAAAGAAGACCCGCCAGCAAAGACAGCCGCTTCATGAATGTCCCGTGCAAAAAGGAAAAAGCGCGCAAAGCCGCATCGTACCTCACCACGGAATTTCCTCGCCCGTGTGCGAGAGGAACGAGCCGCTGTCCGACGTGCGCAACGCGTCGATCACGCGCAGCATCGCGGTGACCGATTCCGTCGTCGTCAGCGGCGCGCCAGCACCGCCCATGTCGGTGCGCACCCAGCCAGGACTGAGCGCAATGACGACGATGCCGCGATCGCGGAACGCAATCGCGAGAAGCCGCGTCGCCATGTTGAGCGCGGCCTTGCTGATCGAGTAGCTTGGGCTGTAGAGCGAATTCGTCTCGGAGATCGAGCCGAGCGTGGTGGAAAGACTGATCACTTTCGCGCGATCGGCGAGCCTCGACGCGAGCGCCTGCGTCAATAGAAACGGGCCTTCGGCATTGCTAGCGAAACTCTCGCTGAGCGCCTTGCGCTCGATCTCGCCGAAGCGCTCGCTCTCGATCAGGATGCCGGCATTGTTGACGAGCAGATCAATGCGAAGGTCGAGCGCCTCGACCTCGCGCACGAGCTCGGCGATCGAGCGGACCTCGCGAAGATCGAGCGGCACCACCTTGAGATGGCCCGGATGCTCGCCGGCGAGGCGCGTCAGATCGAGCGCTCGGCCGGGATGACGGCAGGCCGCGACGACGCGATCGCCGCGCGCCAGCAGCCGGCGCGTCATTTCAAGACCGAGCCCACGGTTCGCGCCGGTGACGAGCGCCTGCGCCATCAGTACTCCCGAGAAACTTTCGGTGACGTCAGGAGTCTACTGCGCTTCGTGACCAACGTCTGTTGCGCGCATCCGCGCCGACGTCTAGCCTCGGCCCATCACATTCCACGCGGCCTTCTTCCCGGCGTTCCGGCCGGATGCCGCGCTCGAGCCTACCTGGGAGATTGCATGCGCAAGCACATCCGCCGCGGCCTCGCCGCCTTCCTCTTGACCACCGGCCTTAGCAGCAACGCGATCGCCGCGGCGCCGGATACGATCGAAATCCCGTTCACGCGCTTCACGCTGCCGAACGGGCTCACCGTCGTCGTCAGCGAGGATCACAAGGCACCGGTCGTCGCGGTCAGCGTCTGGTATCACATCGGCTCGGCCGACGAGCCCAAGGGCAAGACGGGCTTTGCGCATCTCTTCGAGCATCTGATGTTCCAGGGCTCGGAAAATCACAAAGACGAATTCTTCCGCCCGTTCGAGCTTGCCGGCGCGACCGATCAGAACGGGACGACGTGGTTCGACCGCACCAATTATTTCGAAACCGTGCCGATCACCGCGCTCGACATGACGCTTTGGATGGAATCGGACCGCATGGGCCATCTCCTCGGCGCGATCGGCCAGAAAGAGCTCGACGAGCAGCGCGGTGTCGTGCAGAACGAGAAGCGCCAGGGCGAGAACCAGCCGTACGGCCGCGTCGACGAGCGCATGGTCGCGATGGCGTTCCCCGCGAACCATCCGTATCACCACGACACGATCGGCTCGATGAAGGATCTCGATGCGGCTTCGCTCGGCGACGTGAAGCAGTGGTTCGCCGCGAACTACGGCGCCGCGAACGTCACGATCGCGCTCGTCGGCGACATCACGCCCGAGATCGCGAAAGCGAAGATGCTCGAATATTTCGGTGATATTCCGGCTGGCCCGCCGGTGCCGCGCCAGCAGCCGTGGACCGCGCCGCGTACCGAATCGACGCGCGACACGATGGAAGACCGCGTCGCGCAGACGCGCATCTATCGCCAGTGGAACGTGCCGTGGCTCGGCGATCCGGAAGAAGCGCAGCTCGAGCTCGCCGCGGCGGTGCTCGGCGGCGGCAAGACCTCGCGGCTCTACGAGCGTCTCGTCTACAAGGACAAGATCGCCGATGACGTGTCGGTCGACGTGCAGTCGTTCTCGCTCGCGTCGATGTTCCAACTGCAGGTCGACGTGAAGCACGGCGTCGAGCCGTCCAAGGTCGAGGCCGCCGTCGCCGAGGAATGGGCGCGGTTTCTCAAGGACGGCCCGACCGACGATGAGCTGACGCGCGTCAAGGTCAACGCGCGCGCCTCGTTCATCCGCCATCTCGAACGCGTCAACGGCAAGGCTTCGATCCTCGCCGAAGGACAGGTCTATCGCGGTGATCCCGGCGCGTACAAGACCGATCTCGAACGCGTCGAATCGTCGACGCGCGAGAGCGTGCTCGCAGCCGCGAACAAATGGATCTCGAAGGGCGACTACACGCTGACCGTGACGCCGGCGACCGGCGATGCCGACGCCGAGATCAAGGACGAAGCCGAAACCGAAGGCCGCGGTCCGCTGGACGGACGACCGGCGCCGGTGATGCCGCCCGCACGCGAGTACAGCGTCGTGAAGTCGGCTGTCGCGCGCGACAAAGGCGTGCCTAACGTCGAGAAGTTTCCGGATTTGACGTTCCCGAAACTCGAGCGTGGCAAGCTCAAGAACGGCATCGAAGTGATCCTCGCGCAGCGACACACGATTCCGGTGATCCAGATGCAGCTCCTGTTCGACGCGGGCTACGCGTCCGATCAGGGCCGCGGCCTCGGCACGTCGGCGTTCACGATGGCGATGCTCGACGAAGGCACGACGACGCTCGATTCGCTCGAGATCGCGCGACGCGCCGAGCGGCTCGGCGCGCAGATTTCGGCGGGCTCCGGGCTCGATACCTCGAGCGCCGGCCTGAGTGCGCTGACTTCGCAGCTCGCGCCCTCGCTCGCGCTCTACGCGGACGTCGTGCGCAATCCCGCGTTCCGCGACGAGGACATCGCGCGCATCCGCGGCCAGTGGCTCGCGCGCATCGCGCAGGAGAAGACGCAACCGCGCGGGCTTGCGCTGCGTACGCTGCCGCCGCTTCTGTACGGCAACGGCCACGCGTATGCGATTCCGTTCACCGGTTCAGGCACCGAGCAGGCGATCACTGCGCTGAGCGCGAAGGATCTGCGCGACTACCTCGGCGATCGCATCCGTCCGGACAACGCGAAGATCCTCGTCGCCGGCGATACGACGCTCGATGCGATCATCGCTGAGTTGGACAAGGTGTTCGGCGACTGGAAAGCACCGGCGAAACCGCTCGCGAAGAAGAACATCGCGACCGTGACGCCGCCGGGGAAGCCCAGCGTGTATCTGATGGATAAGCCCGGCGCGCAGCAGTCGCTGATTCTCGCGGGCGTGGTCGCACCGTCGACGAAGGCGAAGAACGATCTCGAAATCCAGACGATGAACGGCGCGTTCGGAGGCAGCTTCACCTCGCGCCTCAATATGAACCTCCGCGAAGACAAGCACTGGGCCTACGGCGCTTTCAGTTTCCTCACCAACGCGCTCGGCCAGCGGCCTTTCATGTTGTATGCGCCGGTGCAGACCGACAAGACCGCCGAATCGGCCGCCGAGCTTCTGCGCGAATCGAAGGAAGTGATCGGACCCAAGCCGCTGACGCATGAAGAGATCGAGAAGATCAAGCTCGGCGACGTGCGCAGCATGCCCGGCGAATATCAGACGACGGGCGCGGTGCTCGGTGCGATGACCGGTATCGTCGTCTACGGCCGTCCGGACGACTACGTGCAAACGTTGAAGCCGCGCATCGAAGCGCAGACCGATACCGCCGTGCGCTCGGCCGCCACCGAGATCGTCAAACCGGACGCGTTGACGTGGGTCATCGTCGGCGATCTCAAGAAGATCGAGAAGCCGGTGCGGGATCTCAAGATCGGCGAAGTGAAGGTGCTCGACGCGGAAGGAAAAGTCGTGCGCTGATGCCCTCGCCCACCCCTCTCCCGCACGCGGGAGAGGGGTTTGTGGCGCCGCCATTCAGCCGTCTGAATTCAGAATGGCGGCCATTCAGCGTCGGAGCTTTCGCATGAAACGCACGATCTGCCTTCTCATGACTTCACTTGCGCTCGGCGCGTGCAGCTGGGGCATCAAGCTCGACTCGCGCGGCGAGAACGTCCGCGTCGCCTGGGACGGTAACGTCGGCACTTGCAAGGACGCGGGCAAAGTCACCGTGTCCGTGCTCGATCACGTCGGCCCGATGGACCGCAACAGCATCAAGGTGCGCGACGAGCTCGAAATCATGGCGCGCAACGAAGCCGCCTCGCTCGGTGCCGACACGATCAAGCCGCTCGGCGACCCGCGCGACGGCGAGCAAAGCTGGAACGCGTACACCTGCGGCACGATCGAGCGCGTGCGCATACGCGATCAGGCGCATGCGCCGACGACGGCGCCGGATGCGGTTGAGACGTATCCGGTGAAGGATCACTAGAACGAAAGCCGCACTACCTCGTCGTCCCGGCGAAGGCCGGGATCCATTTGCTTTTGTCACCGCTCGCGCACCTGCCGAACACTCGACTCTGTGTCCGCGTCGCGCACCGGCGGCACGATCGGCCGACGATGCGTCGAATGCCCGCGTGCCGGCGGCGTCACGGCTTCGCGCGTGCGCACGATGCTGTCGAATGGAGCGACTTGCGCATTCGGATCGAAACGGCACGGGCCGTCGACAGCGCCGCTCAGTTGCAGTGTTTCGCACTCGGTTTGCAGCGCGGCGACGTCGGGCTGAGGCGCACCGTCTTTCCACGCGCGCAACGCTTCCCAGCCTGCGAGGCCTTCGGCTTCGGTGAAGCCGCAATGCGTCGGGTCGTCTTCGTCGACGATAGCGATCGTGCGCTGGTCGCCCGGCAGCGCCGCACGCACGAAATCCTGATTGCCGGGGACGACGAGCTGATCGCGGCTCGTATGCATCGAAATGATCTTCGCGTCGCCGACGGCACCGGTGAAATCGGACACGCGATGCAGTTCCGCCGCCGCATCCGTATCGGCAGTGATGCGCAAGATGCCCGAAGCGATCGTCGGGTCGCTTAGATAATCGACACCGGCCGTCGTGAATGGATTGCGGCCATCGAGCTTGTCAGGTGCGCGCACCAGCTCGCTCATCACGTACGTCGAATAGCCGACGTTGGTGACGAAGAAATCCTCGTCGGTGATATGCGCAAACGTCATCAGCTCGTCGAGCCGGCGCTGCATCGCGTCGTTGCGCAGGAGCGGCGGCAGGTTCACGCCGGTGCACTGATTCAGCGGCAGCAGCACGGGCAGGAGCAGCGTCTGATCCAATAGGTCGCCAAGATCATTGGGAATCGCGAAGAGATCGATCGCCCACGGGAACGGCTCTTGGCCTTGCGGAAATTCGCCGGCGCCGGCGTCGGCGCAGACGACGTCGAACGCGAGCCGCAAATCGATCGCCGCGTCCCACAAGCGCGCGCCGCCCGCCGCCGGACACAATGCATACGCGCCGCGCACCGGCGGAAAGCCGGGCGCTTCGGCGAGCTTGAGCGCAACGAGGCCGCCCATCGATCCGCCGAACGGGACGACTTCGCCCGGCGTTCCGGCGAGCTGCTCGAATGTCGCGAGGAGATCGCGGTTGTCGTCGATCGCAGTGAAAAGCGCCCAGCCGCGCTGCTGGAAGCTCGACGCCGCGATCGCGTAGCCTTCGGCGAGCATCACGCTTTTGAGCGGTCCCAAGCCCGGCGCGTCGCTCGCGACGCTGAAATCGAGACCGTGCTGATACAGGACCAGCGGATCGCCCGGCCGCCAATCATCCGGAACCGCGATGTGGTAGTACGCGCCGGACGGCACCGTGCCGGTAAACTCCTGCACCGCTCGTGCGGGCAGGGCCGACGCCAGCAATCCAAGGCCGGCGGCGAAAACCAACGGGCGCAACATGCTTCGAACCCCTGATGCGCACGATTGCGCGATGCGGACGCTACATGGGATTGCCTGAGCGGAGTGTAAAAGTCATGCGCTCTGAAGCGGACGTTCAGCGATGCGCGTTCTGATCACCGGCGCGACCGGCTTTCTCGGCCGCGCGGTCGCGCGGCGGATCGCCGACGCAGGCCACGAGGTCGCGGCGCTCGTACGCGAGCCGGATCAAAGCCCTGCCGTCGAGCAGATCCGCGGCGACATCACTTCGCTCGATGCGATGATCGCCGCCGCGGCCGGGCGCGATGCGATCGTGCACTGCGCCGCGCGCGTCGATCCGTTCGCGCGTATCGACGAGTACTACGATGCGAACGTGCGCGGCACGGACAACGTGCTCGCGGCCGCCGAAGTCGTCGATATCCGGCGCATGGTGTTCACGTCCTGCGCAGGCGTGGTCGTCGACCGGATTGATCTCAATGGCGTTAACGAATCGCAGCGCCTGCCGGCGCGCGCGCCGACCGCGTATCTTGCGAGCAAGGCGCTGGCCGAGCGGCATGTGCTGGCCGCGAACGGGCCGCAGCTGGCGACGGTCGCGCTGCGGCCGCATCTTCTCTGGGGACCGGGCGAAGCTAAGTTGCTGCCGCGAATCGCGGCGCTCGCGAAGTCCGGTCGCCTGCGCCTCTTCGGCGAGCCTTCGCGCAAGATCGACAGCTGCTATGTCGACAACGCGGCCGACGCGCACCTCGCCGCGCTCGAACGTCTCGAACCTGGTGCGGCCATCGCCGGCAAAGCGTACTTCGTCACCCAAGGCGAGCCGGCGACGATCGAAGGGTTCATGAACGGTCTTCTGCGCGCTGCCGGCTATCCCGCCGAGACGCGGCGGCTGTCGGCGTCGATGGCGCGCACGCTCGCCGCGAGCGCGCGTACGCGCCGCGCGCTGACCGGTGCCGATCCGCTGTTGACGCGCGATGCGCTCGCGCTGTTCGGTCAGTCGGCCTGGTTCAACATCGCCGCAGCGCGGCGCGATCTCGGCTACGCGCCGCGCGTGGGCATGTCCGAAGGCCTCGCGCGCGTGTCGGCGCACCTCGCGCGCGAGCGCATGCGGGCGCGCTGAGCCGCCGGCGGCGCGGGCGGGCACGCTAGAATCCGCGGATGATCGAACCCGCTACCGCGACCCGTGCGCCGAATCCGATCCTGTCCGTGCTCGGACGCGCGCTCGAAACCGCGCTCGACCGCGCGCTCGATCTCGATCCGGAAACGCGAGCGGCGCTGGGGCCGCTGGACGGTCGCGCGGTCACGGTCGAGTTCAAGAACACGCCGCTCGCGATGCGCATCGCGGTTGCCGGCGACCGGCTCGCGGTCGGCCCGGCGTTCGATGGCACGAGCGCGCTCAAGGTTTCGGCGACACCGGGCGCTTTGCTGAGTCTTGCGCTGTCGCGCGGCCGTGAAGGATCGGTCACGCCGGGCAGCGTCGAGATCGCGGGCGACGCCGACCTTGCGCGCCGTCTCGAACGCATCGCCACGCGCTTCTCGCCCGACATCGATGAAGCGTTCGCGCGCGTGTTCGGCGATGTCGTCGGCTTCCAGATCGCGCGCGGCTTCAAGCGCGCGTTTGCCGGCGCGCGCGGTGCGGCGCGCTCGTTCGCGCGCGATGCCGCCGAGTATCTGACCGAGGAAGGCCGCGATCTCGTCGCCAAGGCCGAAGTCGAAACGTTTCTCGATGACGTCGACGCGCTGCGCGAGCGCGCGGATCGTCTGGAAGCGCGCGTGAAGCGCTTGCGGCATCGCGGGAATCCGTCCGCGTGACGCCGCTCCGCCAAATCCCGCGGCTCCTTCGCATCGCGGCAGTGCTGATCCGCTATCGGCTCGACGATCTCGTCGATGCGGCGCATCTTTATCGTCCGCTGAAGCTCTTGCGCGCGTTCTTGCCGAAGCCGCGCACCGATATCGCCGCGGCATCGCGCGGCGCGCGTCTGGTTATGGCGCTGACCGAGCTGGGGCCGATCTTCGTGAAGTTCGGGCAGATCCTGTCGACGCGCCGCGATCTCTTGCCGGCCGACGTGGCCGACGAGCTCACCGTGCTGCAGGATCAGGTCGCGCCGTTTTCGGACATCGAAGCGCGCGCCGCGATCGAGCGCGCGCTCGGCGCGCCGGTCGATACGCTGTATGCGACATTCGAGAGCCGTCCGCTCGCGTCCGCTTCGATCGCGCAGGTGCACGCGGCGACATTGAAGAGCGGCCGAGAGGTCGTCGTCAAAGTGCTGCGGCCCGACATCCATGCGCGCATCGCGGACGATGTTGCGCTGTTGCGCGGCATCGCCGCGTCCGTCGAGCGCTTTCATCCGAATGCGGAGAAGATCCGCCCGCGCGAGATCGTCGCGGAGATCGAGACGACGCTGACGAACGAGCTCGACCTGCAACGCGAGGGCGCGAACGCATCGCTGCTGCGGCGCAATTTTTCGGGTTCCAACGATCTCTACGTGCCCGAAGTGATCTGGTCGCACACGAACGAGCGCGTGCTGACGCTCGAGCGCGTGCGCGGCATTCCGGTCGACGATCTCGCCGCGCTCGACGCGGCCGGCATCGATCGCGTGAAGCTCGCCGAGAAAGGCGTGCGCCTCTTCTACACGCAAGTGTTTCGCGACAATTTCTTCCACGCCGACGCGCACGCCGGCAACATCTGGGTCGATCCCGCCAAGACGAGCGATCCCTGCTTCATCGCGCTCGACTTCGGCATCATGGGCACGCTGCCGGAGGAAGATCAGTATTGGCTCGCCGAGAATTTCCTCGCGCTCTTCCGCAAGGATTACCGGCGCGTCGCCGAGCTTCATGTCCGCGCCGGCTGGATGCCGGCGACCGCGCGGCTGGACGAGCTTGAAGCGGCGGTGCGCACGGTCTGTGAGCCGTATTTCACGCGTCCGCTGAGCGAGATCTCGCTGGCCGAGGTGGTGATGAAGCTCTTCCAGATGGCTCGGCGCTACGAGCTGACGCTGCAGCCCCAGCTGATCCTGCTTCAGAAAACGCTGCTCAACATCGAGGGCGTCGGCCGCCTCTTGCATCCGCGCATCGACATCTGGGCGACCGCGGAACCCGTGCTCGAACGCATCTGGCGCGAGCGTCGCGGTCCGCGTGCGACGTTGCGCGCGCTGCGCCGGCGCGTGCCCGAATGGCTGGCCGCGGCGCCGGACATGCCGCAGCTGGTGCATGATTATTTGACGCTGGCGACGCGCGGCAAGCTGGAACTTCGGATCGCCTCGGACGATCTGAAGGCGATCGATGCGCGCGTCCGGCGCGGACAGCGCGCCGCGGTCTGGCTGTCGCTGGCGGGGGTGCTGGCGGCGTCGGGCATCGCCGCCGCGGTGGTTTCGGCGGTCGATCTGCCGCGTTCGGCCGGTGTGTGGCTCGCGCTGATCGCGGGTGCGGGCGCGGTGGCTGCGCTCATCATGGCGTCGCGCAAATCCTGATTTCGTTTTGCGCCTGATTCGTTTGACGGAGGTTTTGTGATGAATGGGAATCGTATGGGAATCGCCGTCGTCGCCGCGTGCGTCCTCGGCCTTGGCGCGTGCAACCGCACGCGCGACGTGAGTGACACGGAACTCACGACGCTCCTGCGCGTCGAGCGCGCGTCGGCGACCGATCCGAAGGCGCCGCTCGACGCGGGCGCGATCAATTGCCTGCGCGCATGGTCGGGCGACGCCGATCTGATCAAGGAATTGCAGCCCGCATCCGCTGGCGAAGCAGCGAAAGCCTCGTGCAAGCCGAAGATCGACGGCTGGCTCGCCGATGCGACGCGCAATCCTGACAAGCTGAGCTTCAAGGACGTATCCGCGCCGCCGGCCGTGCGCCGCGCCGCGGTGCTGCTCGGCGAGCATCAGCCGACACAGCTGACGGGCGAGCTCCCGTCGAAGACCGCAGCGCCGCCGGCGGCAATGATGCCGGCGCCGCCGCATGCGCCGCTGGCCACGAACTCCCCCGCACTCGGTACGGCGGTGTCGACGATCAACGAGCTCGACGATCTGTGCACCAGGGCCAAGCAGCAAGGCGCCGCCGGTGGGCCGAACGCGCAAACGGTCACGCGTTATGCGAACTATTGCCAGCAAAGCGTGCTGCGCCTGCGCTCGCGCGTGACCGCGCTCGAAGCAAGCGGCGATCCGAAGCAAGCGCAGGCGCTCGCCGACAATGCGCAGCGTCTGCTCGATGTCGGCCGCCGCCTCGAAGCGCAACAGTCCGGCGGCAGCAACCCACCACCGTCGAACCAGTAATCGGCGAAGCCGATCCGGGCCGAGTCGCGGCCCGGATCGCGCATCCACGCGGAGTTCTGCGCCGTCGCCGGTAGAATGGCGGTATGCTCTCCATCGATGCCATCGAAATCCCCGAGGACGAACTGATCGAGCGCTTCGTGCGCGCCGCAGGTCCCGGCGGACAGAACGTCAACAAGGTTGCGAGCGCCGTCGAGCTTCGCTTCGACGTCGCGCATTCGCGCGCGCTGCCCGAACCCGTGCGCGAACGCCTGCTCGCGCGCGCCGATCGCCGACTCACCGCAGACGGCGTGCTCGTGATCCAGGCTAACCGGTTTCGCGATCAGATCAAGAACCGCGAAGATGCGCGCGCGCGACTCGCGGCGCTGATCGACGCGGCGACGAAAGTGCCCAAGCGCCGCATCGCGACCAAGCCGACGCGCGCATCGAAAGAGCGCCGGCTCGACGGCAAGAAGAGCCGCTCGACGATCAAGCGCTCGCGCGGATCGCGCAACTGGGATCGCGAATGAGCCGTGCGCGGCTGCCGGCGTTGCCGCCGTCGATGCCGCAGTTTCCGCGCACGCTCTTGAGTCGAATCTGCGAATGGATATTGAGCGTTTGCGGCTGGCGGCTTGCGGGCACGCTGCCTGATCGCGCCAAGCTCGTGTTGATCGTCGTGCCGCATTCGTCGTGGTGGGACGGCGTATGGGGACTTCTCTTTCGCAGCGCGCTCGGTGCGAACGTCGCGTTCATGGCCAAGCGCGAGCTCTTCTCGGGTCCCCTCGGCTGGCTGCTGCGACGGCTCGGCGGCGTGCCGATCGAGCGCACCGAATCACACGGCGTCGTCGAGCAGATGACCGAACGCTTCGCCGACAACGAAAAACTCTGGCTCGGGATCACGCCCGAAGGCACGCGCAAGCGCGTCGTGAAGTGGAAAAATGGCTTTTGGCATATCGCGCGCACGGCCGGCGTGCCCATCCTGCCGGTCTATTTCGACTATCCGTCGAAGACGGTCGGCGTCGGCGCGCTGTTCGAGCCGACCGCGGATATCGCTGCGGATATCGCGCATTTGCGCGCGTTCTACGCGCCATGGCACGGCAAGCACCGCGGAACGAACTGAGCCGTTTCGACGCGCCCCTCCATCGTTTCCGAATGCGAACGATGTGATGCGGATTTCACTCTTGACCACACTCGCCGATCCGGCCTAGTCTCGGCGCGGGGATTCACCCACCGATCGACGAGGGCTCACGATCGGTGATCTTGAGGAACGCTTCGATGCGCTCGACGCTTCGCAGGCTATCTTCGGGCGTGCCATTCGTTTCCGTTACGTCGCTCTGCGCCGTCTGTGACTGCGTGTCGCGCGCGTGTGCGCGCGGTGCTGCCGTCTGTCCGCTCGGGAGGTGAGCATGGTTCGGTTCCGTGGACCGGCAATGGGCGCACTCAGCGCGATCGGATTCGCGATCGCCGCGTTCTGTATTCAGCCTGCCAGCGCACCTGCGCAACAGACGCGCGAGGAGCTTGCCAGCAAGCTGCCGGCGTCGAATCTCTCCGGCGACGAAGCGCACGCCAATGTGAGCAATCTGCTTGCGGCACCCGGCTTCGCGAACGCAACCGTGGCCAACAATCCGGGGGCACCGGACGCGCAACCGGTCGGCGAGAAAGTGTGCATCGCCTGCCATCAGCTCGAGAGCGAGCACTTCACGCACACGCTGCATGCGCTTGGCCTCCACGCGGCGAACAAGGCCGATGCGAACATTCCCGTGTGCGAGACCTGTCACGGACCGGGCTCGTCGCACGCGCAAAACCCGGCCGCGAAGGGCCTCATCATCGGCTACACGAAAGATTCCGGCACGCCGATCGAGTCGCAGACGAAGACGTGCCTCACGTGTCACCAGGGCGGACCGCGCGATCACTGGCTGGGCTCAGTGCATCAGCGCAACGGGCTTTCGTGCAGCGATTGCCACAATCCGATGGCGAAGTTCTCCGTCGAAGGCGCGATGGCGAAGGCGTCGATCAACGACACCTGCGCGCAGTGCCATCGCGACATCCGCATGCAGTTCAACCGTCGCTCGCACATGCCGCTGCCGGAAGGCCAGATGAGCTGCGATGACTGCCACAATCCGCACGGCTCTCTGACCAATCCGCTTCTGAAGACGAACACGGTCAACGAGACTTGCTATCAGTGCCACGCCGAGAAGCGCGGCCCGTTCCTCTTCGAGCACGCGCCGGTGCGCGAGAGTTGCCTCAACTGCCACACGCCGCACGGCTCGAATCAGCAGACCCTGCTGGTCGCGCCGATCCCGTTCCTGTGCCAGCAATGCCACAGCGCGACGCGGCATCCGAACGACTTGCAGACACCGCAATCGCTCGCGAACGGAGCGCATCCGGACGAACGCATCATGGGCCGCGGGTGCATCACCTGCCACGCGAATATCCATGGCTCGAATGCGCCGTCGGGGCCGAAGTTCCACGAGTGAGGGAGAGACGCGATGAAAACGCACAAACTCCCGGCCCTGGCCATGATGGTGGTGTCAGGCGCGGCATTCGCTGACACCGGCGTCGGCGTCGACACCTGGCGCGCGAACAAGCTCGATCCGACCGCGGGCGCGGCCGCGCAAAGCACCGACGAGCGCGGCACATCGTGGCTCACCGACGGTGTACATCGCTCGCCGACCGGCAATTTGTATCTTTGCCCAGCCGAGCCGCCGGTGACGAGCGAGCATGGCGACTGGATTTCGTACGGCGTGATCGAAGTCGGCGGCATCTCGACCGGCGGCGACGATGGCAACGCGCTCTACAACCGCTACGTCGCATGGGACAGCGGCCTCGTCCTCGGCCTTCTCGACTACACCTGGGAGCGGCCGGAAGACGGCACGTACGCGAACGTGCGCGCGAGCCGCATCAGCGATGACGATCAGTATTACCAGGCCGTGTTCGGCCGCGCGGGCAGTTACAAAATCCAGGCGTTCCTGCGACAGATGCCGAATGTCCTGTCGAACAACGCGCGTCCGATCTGGAACGGCGTCGGCACGAACAATCTGACGTTGCCATCGAGCCTCACGCCCGGCGGCAGCACATCGGCCGAGGTCGCCGCGGTATCGGCGGCGACGCCGGAACGAACGTTGTCGGTCAAGCGCGACAAGCAAGGCCTCGGCTACAGCATGTACTTGACGCCGCAATGGACCGCGTACGCGAACGTCACCGATGAAGAGCGCAAGGGCGCGCGGCCATACGGCGGCACGTTCTTTTTCAACTTCCCGTTCCCGGACAACGGCGGCGTGCTCGAAACGGTGAAGCCGATCGACGATTCCACCGTCAACGTCAACGGCGGCGTGCGCTTCGCGGGCTCGGTCTGGCGCATGGATTTCAGCTATCAGGGATCGTTCTATCGCGATCGCTACACCAAGTACGATTTCCAATCGCCGTTCGCGCTGGCGCCGGTCGTGCCGGGCGCGACGTCCGCGCCGCTCTATCAAGGCCAGATGTCGACGGAGCCGGACAACGACTATCACAATCTCTCGGCGACGTTCACGCGCAAGCTGCCGATGAACGGCGAATTTTCGCTGACCGCATCCGGCGGCCGCATGGAGCAGGACGATAACCTGATCGCGCCGATCAACTGCCAGGGCGTGTTCGGCATCGATCTCAACGGATCGGGTTTGGGCCCGCAGAATCCATTCCTTTACGACTGCTCGAAGTGGAACACGACCGACGCGCTCTCGCGCAAGACTGCCGATATGCGCATCGACACGACGCTCGTCGACAGCCGCATCGTGCTGCAGCCGACGTCGGATTTGAGCGTCCGCGGCGGGCTGCGTTTCAATCGCGAGGACTATCGCAACATCTATCTCGCCTACAACCCGCTGACCGGCCAGTACGGCTACGTCAGCGAGAACGGCGCGCAAGGCAGCATCGTGCCGGGCGAAGTCGGTTTCTGGGATCCGGTCACGGGCGCGTCGAACCTGACGCGAGTGCGAAGCCTCCCGCTCGACATGCAGACGATCGACGCGAACGTCGGCGCGGACTGGAAGATCGGCGCGCACGACACGCTCGGCGCGACCTACACGTACAGCCGCTTCGAGCCGAGCAATCGCGAGCGAAGCGAAGTCGAGGACAACAGCGTCAAGCTGACGTGGGTGAACCGCGCGATCGATTGGCTCACGTTCCGCGCGAACTACACGTACCTGCGCCAGGACGGCGATCGTTACGACTACGATCCGTACGAGTTCACGTATTCGGAAAGCCTCCCGGGTTTCGTCGAACCCGAGGGCGGCCTCCTTCCGCACACGGTCGATGCGCTGCGCAAATACGATGTCGCGAGCCGCGATGAGAACAAGATCGATCTCATGGCGACGATCATGCCGCGCGAGGACATGACGCTGAGCGCATCGATCCGCGGCGACTGGAACGATTACGACGCAGTGCTCGGCCGGCAGAAATACGACACGCTCGGCATGACCGTGCAATGGGAATGGCAGCCGTCGCCGACGACGAGCGCAAGCGTTTACTACGGCTACGATCGCTCGACGCTCGGCCTTGCGAACGTCAACGACATCGAGACCGGCTCCGATCCGACGCTCGGCGGCGCGACGTATCCGCTCGACGGCCGCTGGTGGGCCGACGACAAGCAGCGCAATCACAACGCCGGCATGACGTTCACGCACCAGTTCGGCCGCGTGCGCTTCGATGCGAGCTGGAACGGGCTCTATTCGCGCGGCACGACGAGCTATCGATTCGCATCGCCCGTCGCGCTCGCGTACTTCGCCGACGGCTTCCTGCCGACGAACGCGTTTCCGGCAATGACGTATCGCGTGAATGCGCTCAACATCGGCGTCACGATTCCGATCGTCGAGCGCGTTTCGCTGCGCGTGTTCGATTACTACGAACGTGGCCGCATCGACGACTGGCATTGGGCCGGCTTCGAGAACGGCCAGGTCATCGATCATCGCGTGTACACCGACGGCGGACCGGAGAGCTACAGCGCGAATCTTGTCGGCCTGCTCGTCAGCGTTCGACTCTGAGAACGGAGCCCGCCATGAACCGTGCCCTACTCTTCGCGGCGCTGATGCTCATTCCCGCGATCGCGTTCGCGGGCTCGCGCGACTTCATCGATCTTCGCCGCATCGAGCCATTGCAGGGCGATGCGAACGCGGGCAAGGAGAAGGCCGCGGTGTGCAGCGCCTGTCACGGCGCGAACGGCATCTCGCCGGCGCCGATGTTTCCGAATCTTGCGGGCCAGCGCGCGGAGTATCTCTACTGGCAGCTCGTCGAGTTCAAGCGCGATGCGCGGCCCGAATCGCCGATGACCTCGCAAGTCGCGAATCTCGACGATGCGGCGATGCGCGATCTCGCCGCGTATTTCGCTTCGCTGCCGCCGTTCTCCGCGGCGGCGCCTGCGACCGCTGCGTCGTCGGGTCACGGCTCCCAGATCTATCGCACCGGCGAGCCCGCGACCGGCACGCCGCCGTGCCAGGGCTGTCATGGCGCCGACGGCAACGGTCATCCGCTGGCGGCGGACAACGCGGCGTATCGCACGTATCCGATCTTGCGTGGGCAGCACGCGGACTATCTCGTGCAGAGGCTCAAGGATTTCCGCGACGGCAAGCACACGACGTCGAGCAGCGATCGCATCATGACGCCGGTCGCGCAGACGCTCGATGAGGACGCGATGAAAGCGGTCGCGAGCTGGATCGAATCCGCGCGCTGATTTGGCATTTCCGCCGAACAATGGTTTTTTCCTCACGTTGACAAAGCTGGCACGCATCGCGCCGTTTGGCGCGGTGCAGCGCACAAGCGTTTGTCGGGTCAACTAAATTTCCACGCGCAACGAAGAGCCCGCTTCGCTCGGGCGCCACTCATTCCTGAATGTTCTATCAGTGATTTCACCCACGCCGCGATCACGCTGCGCGCAAAATCGGGGTACAAAAGCCGAGGGCTTAAAACGGACCCGCGACGGGGAAACCGCGGGCCATCGAAATACCGGAGGAAATATGCGCTCTTTGCTATGCACGACGATCAAGGCCGGCCTGGTCGCCGCGCTAGGCTTGTCCGGATCGGCCTTCGCGGCCAACCACGTGGTGAACGTGGGCGATCCGAACGGACTCACTTTCGCACCGGCGACGCTCAACATCGCCGCGGGCGACACGGTGACATTCAACAACGGCGGCGGCTTCCACAACGTCGCATCGGATCCGGGCGCGGTCACCTCGTTCCGCTGCGCTCAGGGCTGCGACGGAGCTGGCGGCAACGGCGCCGCGAGCAACACGCTGTGGTCGGCGACGGTCACGTTTCCGACGCCCGGGACGGTCGGCTATCACTGCGAGATCCACGGCGCGCCCGGCCAGGGCATGGCCGGCACGATCACGGTGACGGTGCCCGTCGAGCTGCAGACGTTCGAAGTCGACTGAATCGATTCGCTCGATGATGTCTTGAGCGGCCGATCGTATCGGCCGCTTTTTTTTTGCCTGCGGTTGACGATCCCGCAACGACTCGGCCCGACGAGTGCCACGCCCGGCGCATTGGCTTCTGCGACGGTGTTCCGCGCATGGAACAGTGGCAAAAAATCGTTGCGCTGCAACAATTTGCAATCGATTGATGCTACGTGCTTTTTCCGTAGCGACCCGATTTGGCACAACCGCTGCAGTAAAAGAGGCGCAGCGCAGACCGATCCGGCACGTTGGAGTTCGCCGGCGCCTGCATGCGCGGACTTAAGAACTTCGAACATGCCAGAAAAAATCGCGAACCCATGGCCACGCGAGCGTAGAAAACTCAGGCTGATGACTGTTCGCCGGCTGCTTGCCGCGTTGCGGCGGGAGCACTACCGACCCATGCAGGAGGAGAATCGAAAATGAGTTGGCTTACAGCGAAACATCGAGTCAAGTTGTACTGCGCTGCCGCAGCGGTGCTCGGAACGTGCAGCGTGGCGATGGCCTCGACAGATACCGAGCAATTCGCCCGTTTCAAGGATCCGAACCAATGGGCCGCACCGGCGGGCAACCTGATGCAGCAGCGCTATAGCGCGCTGAAGGGCATCAACGCCGGCAACGTGAAAGACCTTCAGTACGCGTGGTCGCAGTCGACCGGCGCGCTGCGCGGCCACGAAGGACAGCCACTCGTGATCAACGACGTCGGCGGCAAGCCGATGATGTTCATGATCTCGGGCTGCCCCGAAATGTCCAAGTGCAACATCGTGCAGGCGCTTGATCTATCCGATCCGGATCATCCGGTGCAGGTGTGGAGCTATTTGAAGACGAGCGGCCGCGACGAATCCGCGGTGCCGCGCGCATGCTGCGACACGGTCAACCGCGGCGGTTCGTATGCGGACGGCAAGTTCGTGTACGGCACCCTCGACGGTTACGTGATTGCGCTCGACGCGAAGACGGGCAAGGAAGCGTGGGTCGTCAAGCACGCGCATCCGGACAAGGGCGAGACCATCACGCCCGCGCCGATCATCGCGAACGACAAGGTCCTGATCGGTTTCGGCGGCGACGAATTCGCCGCGCGCGGCCGCTTCACGGCCTACAACCTCGCCGACGGCAAGAAAGTGTGGGAGTGCCATTCGACGGGTACCGACAAAGACGTTTGCCTGACCGCCAACACCAACAAGAAGCACCCTGAGTACGGCACCGCGGGCAAGGATCTTGGCATCCACACGTATCCGGGCGACGAATGGCAGCGTGGCGGCGGCGCGGCGTGGGGCTGGTATTCGTATGATCCGGACCTGCACCTCGTCTACTACTCGACCGGCAACCCGGGCCTGTGGTCGCCTTCGTTCCGTTGCGGCGCCAAGCCGCAGACGCAGGAGGCCTGCAACAACGGCCAGTACGACAACAAGTGGTCGATGACGATCTTCGCGCGCAACGTCGATACCGGCGAAGCCGTGTGGGCGTATCAGATGACGCCGTTCGATCAGTGGGACTATGACGGCATCAACGAGAACATCCTCGTCGACAACCTCGACGTCGACGGCAAGAAGCACAAAGCGCTCGTCCACTTCGACCGCAACGGCTTTGCGTATGTGCTCGATCGTACCGACGGCACGCTCTTGCGCGCGCACAAGTATGTGACGGTGAACTGGGCCGAGAAGGTCGACATGAAGACCGGGCGTCCGGTCAAGGTCGGCGAGCACTCACCGCTCTTGCCGCAGAAGAACACGCAGGCCTGCCCGTCCGCGATGGGCGGCAAGGATCAGCAGCCGGCGTCGGTCGATCCGAACGATCCCGCGAACTTCTATGTGCCGACCAACAACTGGTGCATGGAGTTGAATCCGCAGGAACGCTCGCACACGCAGCAGGGCACCGTGTACGTGTTCGCCAACGTGTACATGTATCCGGAAAAGCCCGGCGTGACCGGCAAGATCAAGAAGTTCAACGTCGTGACCGGCAAGACCGAGTGGGAAATCCCCGACCAGTATCCGAACTGGGGTGGCACGCTGACGACGGCCGGCGGCCTCGTGTTCTACGGCAGCCTCGGCGGCGATTTCCGCGCGGTTGATCGCACGAGCGGCAAGGTCGTGTGGGCGCGCAAGCTCGGCTCCGGCATCATCGGCAATCCGATCCAGTGGTCGGTCGGCGGCAAGGAATACATCTCGGTCTTCGCAGGCATCGGCGGATGGATCGGCCTTCCGGTCACCGCGGGCCTCGATCTCAGCGACAAGTTCGGTGCTATCGGCGCGACGGCGATGACGAAGGCAGCCGGCCTCAACCACATTCCGCAGGGCGGCACGCTCTACACGTTCCGCATCGGCGGCCCGGATCCCGGCCCGACGACCGCGGGCACCACAGCGGGAATGTGATCGCTGGTGAGATGTGGTTGTTGTTGTTCGTTTGACCGAAACGCCCGGCGCACACGCGCCGGGCGTTTTTTCTCTCTGCCTAGCATCGTTTGCGCGCTTTCGCGCCGGAATCATTCCTATGGTGCGCGGGCGTGGAATTCAGCAATATCCCCGCTGTCCAAGGAGTATTCCGCAATGAAAGGTGCGCTTATGAAGACGATGCTCCGTCCCGCGCTCGCGCTCTCTCTCGCAGCGTTCGCCGCGCACGCGTTCGCCGAAGAAAAGCTCTCTTCGTTCACCGTCTGCGCCGACCCCGGCAACATGCCGCTCTCGAACAAGAAGGGCGAAGGGTTCCAGAACAAGATCGCCGAAGTGCTCGGCGAGGCGCTCGGCACCGGCGTCCAATACTACTGGCGCCCGTCGTTCGAGCGCGCGCTGATGCGCAACACGATCAACGCGGGCAGCTGCGATCTGTGGATGGACATGGCCGCCGACACCGACGGCGCCGAGATGACGACGCCGCTCTATCGCTCGACGTTCGTCCTCGTCTATCGTCAGGACTCGGGTTTCGTCATCAAGAACCTCGACGATCCGAAACTCGACCAGCTTCGGGTTGGCGTCTATCAGGTGTCGGCGATCCGCCAGGCGCTTGCGGCACACGGCGTCATGCAGAACACGGTCATCCAATATCTTTCGCACGACGGCGACCTCGTTCCCGAGAATCAGCCGTCGTATCAGGTGCAACAAGTCATCGACAAGAAGATCGATGCCGCCGGCATCTGGGGGCCGATGGCGGGCTACTACAAGTCGATCAAGAAAGCGCCGCTGGTGATCCAGCCCGTCAATCTCATGGAGGACAACATTCCTCTGGAGTTCGACATGGCATTCGCGACCGCGCGCGGCCAGCCCGAAGTGAAAGCGGCCGTCGAGCAGGCGATGCGCACGTCCAAGGACAAGATCAAGGCGATCCTCGTCCAATACGGCGTGCCGCTCGTCAAGTGCGACGATTGCATCGTCGATGGCGAGCTGCCCTCGCACGGCCCGTACAAGCCGGCACCGATATCGACACAGACGGCTGCGGCCGCCGAGCACAAGGCCAATCTCGAAGACCTGAAGAAATGGCTCGCGCAGGGCGCCGACAAGAATGCCGAGCTCGGCAACGCAGTCATCGCGAACGATCCCGAGCGCGTGGCGTATCTCGTCGAGCACGGCGCCGACGCGAGCACGCGCGACGGCGACGGCTACACCGCACTCGGTAACGCGGTGCGCTTCGGATATGCGCCGGTCGCCACGTATCTCATCGAGCACAAGGCCGACACGAACGCGACGGATCTCTCGGGCTGGACGCCGCTCATGTACGCGGCATGGATCGACGACGCCGACCTCGTGAAGGCGTTGCTCGCACACGGCGCGAAGATCGATTTCACGCGCGACGCGAACGGGCTCACGCCGCTTGCGGTCGCCTCGCAAAACGGAAAGAAGAAGGCCGCCGCCGCGCTCATCGACGCGGGCGCCGACGTGAACGTCGCGATCGGCCAGGCCAAATACACCTCTCTCATGCTCGCGGCGACGGCCGGTACCGTCGAGACCGCCGAGAAGCTCGTCCACAAGGGCGCGAACGTCAACGCCAAGAATGCGGGCGGCGTGACCGCGCTCATGATCGCAGCCGCAGGCAATCGCCCCGACATCGCGACGATGCTCATGAACGCCGGTGCCGATCCGAGCGCGAAGAGCGAGGACGGCCGCACGGCGCTCACGATCGCCGAAGCGAACAACAGCGACGCGGTCGCCAAGGTGTTGAAGCAGGCGGCGCAGAAATCAGGCGGTAAATCGACCTGACGGCCAGTTACAGGGCCTTAAGTCGACCTGGCGAGAATTGAATCTGGGGCAACAAAACGAACGTCATGCTTCTGTGCAGGCGTTCTCGATCAAAGGAGATTGCTGTGCTGAATAAAGTTTTGGGTGGAAGCGCCTTCGCTGCGCTTGCGATCGGCGCGCTGATCTGTGTCCATCAGGCGGCCACCGCGGCAGACGCTGCGAAGACCGTCGATTACACGAAGATCACGCCGCCCGATCTCGTCAAACAGACGCCGAAAGATCAGCTCAAGAACCCGTATCAGGATAGCGACGCGAAGATCGTCGCCGAGGGCGAGCACCTCTTCCTGAGCTACAGCTGCAACGGCTGTCACGGTGGTGGTGGCGGCGGCGGCATGTGTCCGCCGCTGACCAACGACGTCTGGGTCTACGAGGGCGACGATGACACGCTGTTCCGCCTCGTCACGCTCGGCAGCGACGAGTTGCAGAAGCAAGGCTACTCGCGCAAAGGAAGCGAAAGCGTGGTCGGCCCGATGCCGCCGTTCGGCACGCTGATCAAGTCGAGCGACGAGCTTTGGAAGATACTGACCTTCGTGCGGTCCAAGTACAGCCCGAACGCGGATCCGAAATACAAGTTCGGCACGCCGCCCGAGCTGCGTTGACTTGAAGCCGATGCGAGCATCGATGAGAAAGACCCGAACCGCCGCCGCTCTGACGGCGCTGTTTGCGATCGCGGCGGCCTCCATGGCGACAGCCGCCCCGTTCGCCTACGTGCCGAACCAGAAAAGCGGCACGATCTCGGTGATCGACACCGCGACCGACACGGTCACGCGCACGCTGAGCGCCGGTAACGCGCTCGGCAAGCGGCTGCAAGCGGTCGACATGGACGACAAGGGCACCGTGCTCTATGTCGTCGACGCCGAGCACGACAAGCTCGTCGCGATCGATCCCGCCACCGACACCGTCAAAGCGAGCGTCGCGATCGGCGAAGACGCCGAAGGCGTGCGCCTCTCGCCGTCGGGCAACCTGCTTGCGGTTTGCGCCGAAGGCCAGCACGTGGTGCTGCTGATCGATCCCAAGACGTTCAAAATCGAAGCGCGCATCCCGACACAAGGCAAGAATCCCGAGCATTGCGAGTTCGCGCCGAAGAGCGATCTTCTGCTGACCAGCAACGAGGGCTCGGACAACATCGATGTCATCGACTTGAAACAGCGCAAATCGGTCGGCGTCATCGCGACCAGCGGCCATCCGCGCGGCGCCGCGTTCGTACCGGGCACGCCGCACGTCTACATCGCGCAGGAGAATGCGAACACGGTCGACGTGATCGATCTCGATGCACGCAAGAAGATCCTCAGCATCCCGACGGCGCTGCGCACCGCCGGCGTCACCGTGAGCCGCGACGGCAAGCGCATTTATGCCGCGAACGGCGGAGCGGGCAGCGTGTCGGTGATCGACGTCGCGACCAACAAGGTGACGAGCGAAATTCCGGTCGGCAAGCGCCCGTGGAACATGGCGCTGACGCCGGACGGCAAGAAACTCTACGTCGCCAACGGCCGCTCCAACAGCGTCAGCGTGATCGATACCGGCGCGCTCAAGGTCGTGAAGGAGATCGCGGTCGGCGAGCTGCCTTGGGGGGTGGTGATTCCGCAATGACGGTGCGTCCCGCCACCGCTCGATGCGCTCCGTCGCCATTGGAACAGCTGTTCCATTTCCGTTTCACCGCTGCGCCGAAACCAATGCGCCCGCGCGCTTCTCGCGGGCAAAAAAACTAACCAGATCGAAGGCTTACGAATCTTTTTTCCATGGCATGTAGATTGCCTTCAGCGTGTCGCGTAACGAGCGCGCCGTCCACTTTGCATCATCGGGTGGGTCTGCGCGCATCCGCATCGTTGGGGAACGGGCGCGAAACTTCGCGCCGCTTCGAATCGGATGCGGGTCAGGGCGAACGGCGGCGTCGCGACCAATAAGGATTCCCCAGGAGATATCGAGCAATGAAAACCAGAGCAGCAGTCGCATGGGAGGCCGGAAAGCCTCTCGAGATCGAGGAAGTCGATCTCGGAAAGCCGCAAGCCGGCGAAGTCCTGGTCCAGATCGTCGCAACCGGCGTCTGCCATACCGATGCTTTCACGCTGTCCGGTTCCGATCCCGAAGGCATGTTCCCGGTCATCCTCGGTCATGAGGGCGGCGGCATCGTGCAGGAAGTCGGACCCGGCGTGACCAGCGTCAAGCCCGGCGATCACGTGATTCCGCTCTACACGCCCGAATGCGGCGTCTGCAAATTCTGCAAATCCGGCAAGACCAATCTCTGCCAGGCGATCCGCCTGACGCAGGGCAAGGGCCTGATGCCCGACGGCACCTCGCGCTTCTCCAAGAACGGCAAGCCAATCCTGCACTACATGGGCTGCAGCACGTTCTCCGAATACACCGTGCTGCCCGAGATCGCGGTCGCCAAGATCAACCCGAAAGCGCCGCTCGACAAGGTGTGCCTCCTGGGCTGCGGCATCACTACCGGCATCGGCGCCGTGCTCAACACGGCCAAGGTGCAGCCGGGTTCCACCGTCGCGGTGTTCGGCCTCGGCGGCATCGGCCTTGCGGTTGTGCAGGGCGCGGTCATGGCGAAAGCCTCGCGCATCATCGCGGTGGATTTGAATCCGTCGAAGTGGGAAATGGCCAAGGCGATGGGCGCGACCGACTTCGTCAATCCCGCCGACTTCAAGGACACGCCGATCCAACAGGTCATCATCGACATGACCGACGGCGGCGTCGACTACTCGTTCGAATGCATCGGCAACACCAAGGTGATGCGCTCGGCGCTCGAGTGCTGCCACAAAGGCTGGGGCGAATCGACGATCATCGGTGTCGCCGGCGCCGGCCAGGAAATCTCGACGCGTCCGTTCCAGCTCGTTACCGGTCGCGTCTGGCGCGGCTCGGCATTCGGCGGCGTCAAAGGCCGCTCACAGCTCCCAGGTTACGTCGAGAACTACATGAACGGCAGTCTCAAGATCGACGAGTTCGTCAGCGAAGTGCTGCCGCTCGATCAGATCAACCACGCGTTCGATCTGATGCACGAAGGCAAAGTGATCCGTTCGGTCATTCGGTACTAACAGGTGCGCGCCGCGCGGGCGCGCCGCGCACTTTTCATAAAAGAAGCGAGGTGTAGATATGGCCGTTTCCCTTCATCCAGCCATCGATAATGGAATCAAGAAAGGCGATCCGAATTTCGCCGGCGGCACGCTGAACTGCAAGTGCGGCGCGGTCGAAGTCAAACTCGGCTCGAACGTCGTGCACCAGCATGCGTGCGGCTGCACGAAATGCTGGAAGCCGCAAGGCGCGACGTTCTCGGTCATCGCCGTCATCCCGAAGGACAAGGTGTCGGTGACCAAGGGCGCCGACAAGCTCAAGGTCGTCGATCCCAGCGCGACGATCCAACGCCATGCTTGCTCGAACTGCGGCGTGCACATGTACGGTCGCATCGAGAACAACAAGCACGCGTTCTACGGCCTCGACTTCGTGCACACCGAGCTTTCGCCGCAGACCGGCTGGCAGGAACCGCAATTCGCTGCGTTCGTCTCGTCGATCATCGAATCGGGTTATCCGCCGAGCGGCATGGGCGACGTGCGCGCGCGCATCAAGCAGATTGGCCTTGAGCCGTACGACTGCCTGTCGCCGCCGCTGATGGATGCGCTGGCGACGCAGGCCGCCAAGCTCTCCGGCGTCCTCAAAGCCTGATCTCCAAGACGACGTACCCGTCGGCAGCGACGGGTACGTCTCTCGCCCTCATGCACGCCACCCTGCGAAGCGCCGCGACCGTCGATGCGTTTGCCGTGCGCGAACCGCGGGAACGTCCCGGCCATCCGCTTCGCATCGCGATCGCCGACGATCACGCCGTCGTTCGCGCCGGTTATCGACGTCTTCTCGAGCTCGACGAACGCATGCAGATCGTCGCCGAATTCGGCGACGGCGAAAGCGCGTATCGGTGGCTCACCGCGAACGATGCGGACGTATTGATCCTCGATCTCACGATGCCCGGCCGCGGCGGGCTCGCCACGCTGCAACGCTTGCGCCATCGCGTGCCGCGCCTGCGCGTCCTGATTTTCACGATGCACGAAAGCCCCGATCTTGCCGCGCAAGCGCTGCGCCTCGGCGCGAGCGGTTACGTCACCAAGAGCAGCGCGCCGGAATCGCTCATCGCCGCGGTGCACGACGTCCTCGCCGGCGGACGTCCAGTGTCACGCGACGTCGCGCGCGCGCTCGCCGACGTCGACCAGAAACCTGCGCCGCTGCACCTGGAGCTTTCGCCGCGCGAGTTCGAGATATTCCTTCTGCTCGCGCAGGGCGACAGCGTCGAGCAGATCGCGACGAGCCGCTGGCTCAGCATGAAGACGGTTGCGAATTATCAGACAGCGATCCGGCAGAAGACCGGGCTTGCCTCGTCACTCGAAATGTATCGCTATGCGCAAGCACACGGGCTGGTCTCGCGCACGACGGCAGCGAAGTTGCAATAGAGACCAGCGTCCTCCCCTCGCTGCCGTCACGAAGTCTTAAATCGCGCTTTCACGCGCAAACCTGCCCGCCCGAGCGCGCCGGCATCGCGCCGCCCCATTTCGATCTCGCCGCCATGCGCCCACACGCGCTCGCGCATGCCCGCAAGCCCGTTGCCGCGATGCGGCGCGCTCTCGACCGAATCGAGCCCGATGCCGTCGTCCTCGACGCACCACTCGACATCGCCGTCGGCATTCACGGCAACGCGCACGGAAACCGCCGTCGCATCCGCATGGCGCGCCGCATTCGTCAGCGCTTCCTGCGTCAGCCGATAGATCGCGAGCGCGAGATCGTCCGGCATCGCGTGGTCGCGAAGGTCGTACGCGAGCGAATACACCGTGCGCTGACCGGGCCGATCGCGCCAGCTCTGCACGAGATCCTCCAGCAAACGCTGCAGCGGCACGCCGGTCGCGGCGCCGCTTGCCCCGTGCGGACGCAGACGCCTGAGAAGATCGCGCACCTGCACATGAAACCGCTCGCAGTGCGCGCCGAGCTCGCGCACGACCGCGTTGAGCTCGGGCGCGTCGCCCGTGCGGTGCGAAAGCCAGGCGACGTCCGCGCGCATCGCGGTCAGCGTTTGTCCGAATTCGTCGTGCAGCTCGCGCGCGAGCCGTGCGCGTTCTTCCTCTTGTGTCGACACCAGCTTCAGGCTCAGCACGCGGCGCGCTTCCTGCGAGCTCGATAGCGTCGCGGCGAGATGATTCAACGCGCGACCGATGCGGTCCATCTCCGCGAACGGCAACGTCGGCAGGCGGTAGGCGAAATCGTCGCGCTCGTAGCGGCCGATCGCGGTCAGCATCGGCTGCAGCGGCGCGAGCGCGCGGCCGAGCGCCCAGGACACCGCGAGCAGCAGCGCGATGCCGTAGCCGCCGAGCACGAGAAGCATGCCGGCGAGATTGTCGAGCGCCTCGCGCTGCTCGCTTGACGGATTGAGCGACAGCGCCGCCACGAAATGCGTGCCGTCCTCGCGCGTCAGCGTCCACGGCCCGGACGGATCGACCTGCACCGAGCGCATGCCTGGCGCGATGGCCGCGAACAAGCGCTCGACCCAGCCGGCCGCATCCGCACTTTGCGCGGCGACGCGCACCGCGCCGGCCGCGTCTTTAAGCTCGAGCTGCACGTGGCGCAGGCGGCCCGACGCGTTGATCCGCCTCAGCGCCTCGACGTTGGCCTCGACATCGGCCGCCGGCCCGTTTTCGAGCGCATAGAGATGCTCGATGAGCCGCACGACTTCGAGCGCGCCGCGCTCCTCGCGCTGCACGTCGAACTGCGCGCGCCAGAGCGCCAGCGCCAGCGCGGCGATCAGGATCACCACGCTGATCGCGACGATCCGCGTGATCAGATAGCGCGACATCTGCATGGGATCACCTGCCGACCGGGATTGCCGTGCAATCTTGCGCGAGTCGGCCGGGCGACGCCACGAAGAGATGCCCGCAGCGCAGCATCGATCGGGAATTTTTCCCGCCGTGATCCCGGTACGCTCGCGCTGTGCGCGGGCGACGCGATAACAACGAGATCAAAACTTCATGTCCCGAACCCGAAACGTCCAGCGGAACCGGCTCTATAGCGCGCTCGCCGCGGCGGGCCTTGCCTCCTGTTGCGTCGGCGTGCACGCGCAGACCGATCCCGAGCAGAAGAAAGACGAGAACGTCACCACGCTCGATCTCGTCACCGTCGTCGGCGTGACGCCGGTCGCCGGCACCGACATCGCGATCTCGAAGCTGCCGTACAACGTGCAGTCCGCGGACGACGAAGCGCTCAAGCGATCGCAGACGCTCGATCTCAGCGATTTCATGAACCGCCACCTCGCCGGCGTGACGATCAACCAGGCGCAGGACAATCCGCTGCAGCCCGATCTGCAATTCCGCGGCTTCACCGCAACGCCGCTCCTCGGCGGCTCGGAAGGCATCTCGGTGTTTCTCGACGGCGTGCGCGTCAACGAAGTGTTCGGCGACACGATCAACTGGGATCTGATTCCCGAAGACGCGGTCGAGCGCATGAGCCTTCTGTCCGGATCGAACCCGGTGTTCGGCCTCAACACGCTCGGCGGCGCGATCTCGCTACAGACGAAAACGGGCTTCAGCGATCCCGGCACGCGCGCGGAAGTCTACGGCGGCTCGTTCGGACGCACGAACGCGACGTTCGAGACCGGCGGCAACTCGGGCGCCTGGGGCTGGTATTTGATGGGCAACCGCTTCGACGAAGACGGCTGGCGCGATCAATCGCCCTCGCGCGCGACGAACGTCTACGGCACGCTTTCGTGGCGGAGCGACGCCGCCTCGTTCGATCTTCACCTCGGCCATGGCGACACGAACCTGACCGGCAACGGCGCGGCGCCGATCCAAGAGCTCGCGCAGCGCTACGAAAGCATCTTCACGGCCCCCGACAACACACAGAACACGCTTGATCTGGCGAGCCTCCAAGGCAGCTACAACTTCAACGAGGCGACCAAGCTCTCGTTTACGGTCTTCCACCGCAAAGTGAATTCGCGCTCGTACAACGGCGATACCTCCGACTTCGAGGAATGCGAGGACGACGAGGAGATCCTCTGCGACGACGACGGCGAGCCGATTCTCGATCAGAACGGCAATCCGATCGCAGAAGGTTACAACGCGATCAACAACATCAGCCATCGCAAGCAAACCAGCGACGGCGCCACGCTGCAGCTCGCGTTCACGCAGCCGATCGCCGGCATGCAGAATCAGCTGGTCGTTGGCGTCGACTATACGAACGGTCGCCTCAAATTCGACTCGATCGTCGAGGCGTCGATACTCGGCGACAATCTCGTCACCGTGCCGAACACCGGCATCTTCATTCCCGAAGACGCGCTTGCGGTGAAGAGCCGCACGCGCAGCACCGGCATCTATGCGACCGATACGCTCTCGATCACCGACAAGCTCGCGCTGACGCTCTCGGGCCGTTCGAACCACACGCGCACGACGATCGACGATCTCACCGGCGAGAATCCCGATCTCAACGGACGCCACAGCTTCTCGCGCTTCAATCCCGCCGCGGGACTCACCTACGAATGGAGCAAGGCAGTCAATTTCTACGGCGGCTACAGTGAATCGACGCGCGCGCCGACGCCGGTCGAGCTCACCTGCGCTGACGAAGACGCGCCGTGCAAATTGCCGAACCAGTTCCTCGCCGATCCGCCGCTGAAACAAGTCGTCGCCAAGAGCTGGGAAGCGGGCTTTCGCGGCGCGTTCGGCAACGGCGATCGCACGAACTGGCATGTCGGCCTCTTCCGCACGACCAACGTCGACGACATCCTGTTCCAGACCACCGGCGGCGCAAGCTCGAACGAAGGTTTCTTCGCGAACGTCGGCGATACGCGCCGGCAGGGACTCGAAGCGTCGCTTTCCGGTACGTTCTGGGACAAGCGCCTCAACTGGTACGCGAACTACACGTATCTCGATGCGACTTATCTCACCAGCTTCCTAGAGAACAGCGCGAACCATCCGGACGCGGACGAAGACGGATTGATCGAAGTCGAGAAAGGCGATCGCATTCCCGGATTGCCGCGGCAAAGCTTCAAGCTCGGCGCCGATTTCGCCGTGACCAGCGCATTCTCGGTCGGCGGCGACGTGATCGCCAACGCGGGCCAATATCTTCGCGGCGACGAAGCGAACCTGATCGGCAAGACGGCCGGCTACGCAGTGCTGAACCTGCGCGCGATCTACACGTTCAACCCGCACGTCAGCGTATTCGGGCGCATCGACAACGTGTTCGACCGCAAGTACTACACGTTCGGCATCCTCGGCGAGCCCGATGAGGTGTTTCCGGATTTCGAGGATCCAAGATTCGTGAGTCCGGCGCAGCCGCGTGCGGCTTGGGTGGGTGTCAGAGTCGCGCTGTAAGTCAGCGCGACCAGATCCACTGAAACCCGACCATGTACGTGCGATCCGGCGCCGGCTCGAAATACCGTCCGTTGCCGTCGTTGACGATCACCGAGCCCGCGTACTTCTTGTCGAGCGCATTCTCGATGCTGAAGAACGCGCGCAGAGAACCGGTCGCGAGCGTGAATCCGTAGCCGACATCCGTGCCGAGCACGAAATATGACGGCGCCGAATCGGTACCGAGATCGTTGACCGGCACCGAGCCGACGTAGTCGCCCTTGAGCGCTGCGCGCCAGCCGACGTCGTGGCCCCATCGCAGCGCCGCCGAGAAATCCTGTTTCGGTACGCCGGGAATCCGCGTACCGGCGGGCACCGGCGTGTCGGGCGTCGTGCACGGCGTGCTCGCGCAGGTGAGGAAACCTGACCGAAACGTCGCGTCGAGCCAGGTCATTGCAACCTGCAAGCGCCAGTCCTCGGCGATCTCTGCGCCGAGTGCGGCTTCGATGCCCTGCCGGCGCGCCTTGCCGATGTTCTGATACGTCGTGCGGCCGCCGGAGTTCGTTGCGATCGCAAGCTCATCACGCGTGTCGGCGCGGAATAGCGCAACGCTGCCGCTGATCCTGGAGTCGGGCCGCCACTTCACGCCGAGCTCGCCGTTCTTGCTGCGCGCCGGCACGAGATTGAACGCGAGCCCCGCGCCGCCATCCGCGCGATAGCCGAGCTCGTTGAACGTCGGCGTCTCGAAGCCTTTGCCGTAGGACGCGTAGACGTGCGTCGTATCCGACGCGCGCCACATCAAGCCTGCAACCGGCGTGGTCGCGCTGTAATCGACGTGGCCGCTGTCGTCCGGATTGCTCGCCGTGATGTAGTGATCGTCGGAATTGAACTTCACTTCGCTGTGCCGCACGCCGGCGGTCAGCGACCACGCGTCGGCGAACTGCCACGTCGCCTGCGCGTACTGATCGAAATCGTAGACGGTGTCGTCCTCGTCGCGGCGGAGCGCACCGCGCACGCCGAGCACGTCGCCGACGAAATTCTCGAAGCCTTTGCGGCCCTGATTCTGACGATCGTAATTCACGCCGGCCGCGATCTCGAACGGCCGTCCGGCGAGATCGCTCTTGTAGATCCAGCGCACGTCGGTGCCGCCGTAGCTGCCGTCGAGATCGACGACGCCGCCCGAATGCAGCGGGTTGGCCTGCGTCGCGACCGGCACCGAAAGATATTGCGTGACGTCGCGCTGGCCGTAGTAGCCCATCACGCGGAACGTCTGCTCGGCGTTGATCGTTTGCTCGTACACCGCGCCGCCTTGCGTCTGGTGCACGCTCTTGCGCGTGTTGAAGAGCTCCGCGGCCGGCGCGACCTGGCGCGGATCGGCTTCGAATTGCGCGCGCGTGAGGCCCAACGGATCTTGCGCACCGGGCAAGGCGACCGTGTTCAACAGCAAAGTCAGTTTTCCGCCGTCGCCGACGCGGAAATTCAACTTCGCATTGCCCGATTCGCGCTCGGCTTCGCTGTGATCGCGATAGCCGCCGGTTTCGAAGTGCGTGAAGTCGACGTTGTAGTCGACCGGGCCCGACACGCCGCGTGCATTCACGCTCGCACGCCAGGTGTCGTAGCTCGCACCGGCGATTCCGGTCTTGATCTCCGCCGGATCGCTGCCGTCGGCCGTAAAGATCTGAATCACGCCGCCGGACGAATTGCCGTACAACGCCGAGAACGGACCGCGAAGCACTTCGATGCGATCGGCCGAATCGAGATTGAAATGCGAGACCTGACCCTGGCCGTCCGGCATCGTCGCCGGAATGCCATCGGTGTAGAGACGCACGCCGCGCACGCCGAACGTCGCGCGCGCACCGAAGCCGCGGATCGAGATCTGCTCGTCCTGCGCGTAGTTTTGGCGGTCGCGCGCGGAGAGGCCCGGAATCCCGTCGAGAAATTCCGACGGATTCACGCCGAGCGTATCGGCGTTGTCGTCGACGGCGACGGAATCGATCGACGCCGGCACGTCGAACGAGGACTGCTCGGTGCGCGTCGCGGTGACGACGACAGTCGGCAGGTTTTCTTCGCGCGCAGGCTCGTCCGCCGCAACCGCCCCGTTCGCAAGACCGAGCAGCACAAGCACGCCCGGGCCAGCGCCCCTTATCGATTTACGCATGACCCGATCCGATGGTGGATCGGCCGATGCTAGCAGTGGGTCTTTCCGCGGGGCCTCAAGAAAATCGTGAAATGGCTGCGATGAGTAGGGGCATCGCGAACGCGTCGAGGCGGCTTCCGCTTTGATCCTTTGGAAGGCGTGAACCGGCGTGCCCTCACCCTACCCTCTCCCGCAAGCGGGAGAGGGGAAAGAAATGCTTCGCTCTTATCTTTAGCTCTGGCTTCTGCGGCCAGGACGGCCGCGCTTTGCTTTACCCGGGCCCCTCTGTGCCGCGGCGAGGGGGCGGAGGAAAAAGCCCGAAGGGTGGCCCGCAGGATGCGGGCCAGTTCGCTGTCGGCACAAGGATGTGCCGTCAGCGAACCCCGTAGCCCACTCGCGCAGTCGCCGGCTTGGAGCCGGCGACCGCGGCACCGAGGG